>ERZ1740067.1927-NODE-1927-length-13328-cov-5.279213_pt1 | contig 13328 bp, 10 predicted proteins | sample MGYA00581736_ERZ1740067 | MGnify/ENA primary metagenome ERZ1740067 (study PRJEB43018, sample SAMN04849236) | marine metagenome | isolation source: floating plastic debris | place: Pacific Ocean | collected 2008-08-27 | study: EMG produced TPA metagenomics... | reverse complement strand
TACCGCAAGAGCATTATTATCCTGCCTTTGATTGGTTTCCTGATAATAGACACATAGCGATATGGTCAAAAGGCAAGATTTGGCGCGTTGATACGTCCAATGGAGAAGCCAGGGAAATTCCATTTAAAGTACGGTCTACGCATCAGTTACGATCTGCGGTGCGATTCAAGCAAGATCTTGCTCCCGAAAAGGTGCAGGTAAAGACCATACGAAATCCGGTGTGGGCGCTGGACGACCGCCTGGTTATCTTCCGGGCGTTGGGACGACTTTGGTATAAGGATATGGATGTACAATCGCCCATCTATGCTTTCAGTCAAACCGATGATGGGCAGTTTGAACCGGCCATATCGAACGATGGGAAGAACGTCGTCTTTGTGTCCTGGGATGATGAAAAGGGAAGCGTACTCCGACAAAGAAATCTTGAAACTGGAGTTGAAGAGCCGTTGATTTCATCACCGGCAGTCATTCGTGAGCCGGTCCACGCCAATAGTGGTGAGCAAATCGCTTTTCGAGTTATGCCGGCCGATCCATCGATGAGTGCGTCGGGACCGGATCCTGGGCTATACACTTACACACCGAAGACGGGTAACCTCAATTTTGTCAGTGAAGCCACAAAACTGCTCGGTTATTCCAGGGAAGATGATCATCTCTATTACATTATCGATTCTGAAGAGTCGGGACAAAAAGAGAGTATATTCAGTATAAACCTAGATAGCGGCGTTCGCGTACATCATGCCTACACGTTGAGCTACGATGTTAATAGTCTCAGTCTAAGTCCTAATTTGCAGTGGTTGGCATTTAAGCATTTTAACGATCTCTACATTGTGCCGTTCGACCCTCAGCATGAGCCGATCTCTATATCTGGTATCGACCTTGACGAAGCGCAAATGATTGCGCCGTTGGGCGGATATGATTTTAGCTGGGCGAGGGATGGAGCAAAATTACGATGGACTTTCGGTTCAAAGATCTGCGAGATAGAGATAACTATCGTTGGAGAAGCAACGTGTACCTTAGATCTCGGTTTTGAGGTAGAAGCTGAAAAGCCGGACACGCTAATCGCCTTCGTTGGCGCGACGATTATTCCCGTAGAAGGGAATGTCATCGACGACGGGACAATATTGATCGAAGGAAATCGTATCCAACAGGTTGGCCGTCGTACAGATATTGACATCCCCGAAGGGACCTGGGTGGTTGATGCCACGGGGAAGTGGATCATGCCTGGATTGGTTGATACCCATGGACATATCGATTGTTGCTTTGGTGTCGATGTCATGCCTCAAAAGCATGCTGGCCGATATGCGGCTCTAGCCTATGGTGTGACCACGAACTTTGATCCCTACTCTAATGACCAACTAAGCTATGAAGCGGGGGAAATGACGGCTGCCGGTCTGTTGGTGGGGCCACGCTGGTTTTCGTCCGCACAAGTTATTCATGGAATTGAAGGACGTTGGGGAGGCGTTTATCATGAAATAAACTCATTGGATGACGCTCGTGACATTCTTAAACTCAGGCGAGCCATGGGCCCCTCCATCTTGAAGAGTTACAAATTCCCTTCGCGACGAAAGCGCCAATGGTTGGTCGAGGCAGCGCGTGAAGCGGGATATATGGTGGATGCGGAGGGCGCCGGTCAATTTTATACCAATATTAGTATGATATTGGATGGCCATACGAACCTCGAACATAATCTACCGGTTGATACCTACTATGAAGACCTACAGGCCTTGTTCCGGGCAGGGAACGTATCTGCAACACCGACACTGATCGTTGTTTTTGGGGCCCTGTTTGGTGAGAATTACATTTATCAAAATTTGGAATTTGAGGGAGACGTCAAGATTAAAAACTTTGTCCCCGATGTAAATAACTCATACAATCCTATTACGGGAGCGGCTGGAGCACCGCTCCATGTGCGGTGTATGCATAGTATTAATGTTGACAATTCCATCTACGATGTTGGTTTTCGCTCCGTCGCTCGAACATATGCTGAGCTTGACCGTCAGGGCGTCTCTGTGAATGTTGGTTCTCACGGACAGGTTTCTGGGCTGGCGGTGCATTGGGAAATGATCCTGATGGCGCAAGGGGGAATGGCAACGGAGCGCATCTTGCGGGCGGCTACCCTTGTTGGGGCGCGGTCCTTTGGGTTGGATCATCAGATTGGATCGATAACCCCCGGTAAGCTTGCGGACTTGATTGTTCTCGATAAGAATCCACTAGAGAATATTGAAAATACAAACTCCGTATCCATGACAATGCTGGGTGGCCGGCTGTACGACGCCTTCACCATGAATGAGATAGGCCCAGATGCGGTGCCGAGAACTAAGTTTTATTGGGAATTGATCGACACGAACGGTATCGAATGGAATCCTTTTTGGGCAGGAGAGTAGGGATGAAGAGCTTCAAACTTATTGTGAGCTTTGGGCTGATCTTAGCGGCTTGTGAAACACCATCAATCCAGAAGGAGGAGCGTTGCGAGTATTGTCCTCAAATGATTCCGATTGGGGCGGATGCTTATGAGATGGGTGAATGGAAAGACAGGGGATATGGTCGCGTAGAGGGGCCGCGCCACACTGTGACTTTTAATGACACTTTTTTTGTCGCTGCTTATGAGGTCACGTTGGGCGAGTTCGCCCGGTTTGTCCGTGAAGCAGGACATGTGTCCAAAGGGCTTTGTAATATTTATACTGAGGAAAGATCCTGGCATATTGAACCTTCGCGTAGTTGGCAAACGCCCGGGTTTAAACAGGAGCCCGATCATCCTGTTGTCTGCATTAGTTGGGAGGACACTCAAGCCTATATCGCGTGGCTCAACGACCGGACGGGAAACACTTATCGGCTTATATCGGAAGCAGAGTGGGAGTACCTCGCTGTCCATGGTGATCTGACAGAAAATGGTGTCGTCACCCACAATGTGGCAAATATGGGCAGGGAAGAGTGCTGCGGCGGGAAAGTCAGTGGGTCTGATAGATGGATGTATACGTCGCCTGTCGGATCCTTCCCGGCTGACAAGTTTGGGACTTTCGATGTGCGTGGTAACGTTTGGGAGTGGCAGGCGGATTGTTATGAACCCACATATGAAGCGGCTCCAGAAGATGGTGACGCTAGAGTGAATTGTCAAACGGAGGGCGAACATGTCATTCGAGGAGGTGGGTATGCGGATAATGAAGAGTATATGCATCCGCAATTTCGCCTGCCAGGTAACACGCAACAAGGCTATTTCACGGTGGGGTTTCGACTGGCGCAGGATGCTGAATAGAATCTAGCTGCTGTTCAAAGCTTTCAAAATTTAAGAGTGAAAGATGCAACAAAAAACCAAAGCTTCTATCAGTATCATCGCGCTGGCAATGGGGACTGCATGTGGGACGTATAATGTACCCCATGCGCTGGGTAAGCCAGATGTTGTCGTATGTGCGGAGCCCATCTCGACAATGGAATGCGACTATATTGGTGGTGAAGGGCTTCGCCAGGCCCTCCTTCAATCAGAGAACAAATCGTCTATTTGGGTGTCAAGGGGTGACTATATCGCTTCATCGTACACTGACACGCCGTTCGAGGATGTAGAGATTCGCGCTTTTCTAACGATCAAGAACAAAGAACTCACTATCATATTTGAGGAGGGGGCCGTTCTTTTGCCGAACCCAGAATTTGCGTCGAGCGCAATTCTCGCTGTTCAGTCCAACCTTAGGGTGGAGGGGCTAACCATCAAAGGGTTCCGGTATGGTGAAGCGGAAGACAAATATTATGACGGCCACGGCTTTTTTGTCATCGGCGGAGAGGTGTCCCTCAAGGATACGACTATCCACGATGTCCAAAAGATGGCTTTTACCGGTAGAGGTGACGCGATATTGAGAGCCAAAAACCTCGTCATCACTGATTCTCACTTGGGTATTTGGCTTGAGGAGACGGCGCAGTTGCACTTGCAAGATAGTGAGGTTGTAAGGAGCGAATCCGCTAGTATCGCCGCCTATGATTCGAGCCAGGTCCTCATCAAGAATAGTGTCTTTGAGGATAGCGAGGATGATGGGCTATATACAGAGAATATGGCATCATTAAAGATGCGAGGTGGTATGTTGCGCGGGAATGCTCCTTTTGCTGCGCGGGCTGCTGATAGTAGTGAGATTACTCTCATTAGAGTGGGTATGAAGAGTAATGCTGCCAACACAGGGGAGGAAGGGGAAGGTACTGTTCGCATGGACTGACGTTGCTTCGGGCAGGTTAATCACGCTCCGTGACCGTGACCGTGACCGATGATTTCAGTCTTCGCTAATTCCTCTATTTGTGTGTTCGTCATGCCTAACAGGTCGCGGAGTATATGACCCGTATGAGCGCCTAAATGTGGGGGTTCTGCACCCGCTGGTACCGGCGTGTCGGAGTATTGCACGGGGTGGCGAACGTAACGCACGTTCGTCCGTAAAGGATTATCTGGGGTGAACGTAAGTTTGCGATCACGGGCGTGTGGATCGTTAAAGACATCGTTTAGAGTATTGACAAGAGCGCTTGGAATATGAGCCGTAGTCAATGCTTCTAACCAAAAGGAGGCCGGGTGGTCGACAAGGTGCGACTGAATGAGCTCATCGATACACGCCCGATTCTGAACGCGGGCGGCGTTGGTGATGAACCGGTCATCCTCGGCTAGTTCTTCGCGCTTGAGTAGTTTGCATAGATCACGAAACTGACGATCATTTCCCACCGCAATGACGATAGGTCTGTCCTTGGTGGAATATACTGTATAGGGGACGATATTCGGATGCGCGTTCCCCATAAGGCGTGGCACGTCATTCGTCGTCAAATAGTTCATCGCTTGGTTGGCGAGCATTGCGATTTGACAATCGAATAGCGACACATCGAGGTGTTGGCCAATACCGGTATGCTCTGCGTGACGAAGGGCGGCGAGCATCCCAACGCTGGCATACATGCCAGCGAATAAATCCGCGATCGCCACCCCCGTTTTCATGGGACCTCCCCCCGGTTTTTCCTCACTCTCCCCGGTGATGGACATGAGTCCCCCCATTGCTTGAATGGCGAAATCATATCCAGGTTGGTGACGATATTCCCCCGTTTGGCCAAATCCGGTAACGGAGCAGTAGACAAGCTTCGGATGGAGCTGTCTCATGCTCTCATAGTCGAGCTGATATTTCTTGAGGCCGTCTACCTTATAGTTTTCTAACAGAATGTGAGATTTCTGGGCGAGCTGGCGGATGAGATCAGCCCCTTGAGGCGTACGGAAATCAATCTCCACTGATTGTTTGTTGCGATTGGCACATAGAAAGTATGCCGCATCGGATGGTGTTCCGTCCTCAAGGGCGGTAAAGGGAGGACCCCATTGTCGCGTATCGTCACCGGTTCTGGGCCGTTCAACCTTTATCACCGTTGCCCCCAGGTCGGCGAGGATCTGGCTCGCCCATGGACCGGCTAGAACTCGCGACATGTCCAGCACGACGACACCGTCTAGTGGTCGGCGCTCAACAGATTGAAGGGGTGTACGAATAGTATGACTTTGTACCATGGAAAGGAATGAGGTTACTTCGTATCAATAGTGGGTGATCTGTCCATCTGACGCATACAGTTGGCGACCGCTGCATCACCCGGCAGGTTCCTTTTTTCCAACTCGGTAATCACCCGTTGGAAGTCTTCGTCTGTTCTGGGTTGGCTTAACTTATCGGCGCCTTCAATTGACTGAACATCGATCTCGAATGCATAGATATATTTTAAAAGTCGATCCACTTCCCCGGGTGCTGCATCGGCAAGGGACCAGGGTTGAGGATTCCATATTTCAGCGCATTCTGCGGTTCTTAACAAGATAGAACGCTTCTCCTCTTCAGAGTTCTGTGTTCGTATCGTCCCTCTGACATGAGCGATGAGATAGTTCCAAGTGGGGATAAGGGGAGGGGTTTTATACCAGCTTGCTGAAATATAACTATGCGGACCTGTATGAACAGCTAGAACCGATGCCCCATCAATAAGGTTTTCGACCTGTGGGTTTTGAGCTGAAATATGACCCACAATGATGTTTTCGTCTAAGCCGTCGGACTTAAAGTAAAGCGGCACTGCGGTGGCAGAAGAGCCATCTTTGCCCGATGTGATAAGAGTGGCAAACGGATAATTATCCACTGTTTTCCGCGGTGCTTCGGCGCGATAATAGTCTGGAATATACATTTTATCTAACCGTTTGGTTTCCCATCATTAAAACAGCTGAGAGAGCATACACTTTCATAGTTGAAAGCAGAACGGAAATGCCTTCCAGTGGCCACCTGGTGCGTTGATGGCACCAGTGTTGAGGGTTGATTGCACTGCACAGCTTGCCTTTTGTGAGGCTATCTACAGGTGCTTCTTTGAGGGCTCTTCACGCCGGAGGATGGATTGGACTCGCAAATCTCTGAACTTACCCTAGGCCAATTCGCCGACCTATCGGAAGGGGCGCGGCGGGCTGTTGCCGAGCGTCTATATGCGGGGCGAATGTATCCCGACGAGCTTATTGCTCTGGCACAACGGACTGATTCATTATTTCCTACACGAATAATAAAGGTTGGAGAATCGACTTTCCAAAGAGAGGCGGATCTCATCCCGCTTGATGATATGTGCATCGAGACGGATGCGGGGTCATACGACCTCTATAATTATTTTTCATGGAACCGGGTGGTTGGGTGCTTGGTCATCAAAGAGGGGCGGACGGTCTTTGAACGCTACCAGCATGGCGTCACGCCACAAACCCGCTGGATGTCAATGTCAATGGCAAAGTCTGTCAGTACCACCCTAGTCGGTGCCGCAGTTCAGGATGGCCATATAGAGAGCATAGATGATCTCCTGGTAAAGTACTTGCCGGCCTGTGAAGGCAGTGCTTACGCTGATGTCACGGTGAGGCAGTTGATGTTAATGGCGTCTGGAGTCCAGTGGAACGATGTCCATACTGATCCGATATCGGAGCGGCGGAATATGCTTTCACTACAGGCGGAGTTATCCCCAGGGGTCATCCTTGACTATGTCCTGGACCGCCCGAAGGTGGCGCCATCAGGTCAGATTTGGAACTATAGTATGGGCGAGACCCATATGGTGGGAGCATTGGTACACGTAGCATCAGGTCGATGGCTGAGCGATTATCTATCAGAGAAAATCTGGTCGCCATTCGGGATGCAAAATGACGCATCCTGGTGGCTTGAGGCGCCTGATGGTTTAGAGGTCGCCGGGGCTGGGCTTTGCGTGACCCTGCAGGACTATGTTCGTTTTGGCGAGTTTATGCTTGCGGGAGGTACTATAGAGGGGGAGCGCATTCTGCCTGACGGGTGGGTTGAGGAGGCCACGAGGCCAACAATCAAAGCTGAAGGTAACAGAAGCTATGGATTTATGTGGTGGCCGACCCCCAATCGGGCGGGCTCCTATCATGAACAGGCTTATTCAGCACGCGGTATCTTCGGGCAATATGTATATGTCAATCCAGCCCACAAGACCGTCATTGGGGTGATCAGTTCCCGTCCCAAACCTCTTGGTGCTGAGATCATTCCTGATGATGATTTCTTTAATGCAGTTGTCAACTATTTGTAGCTTCTTACACTGTCACACATGGCAGAAAGCGCTCGAGTTAGAATGCCGGTAAACCCGTGATGGCACGACCTATGATCAGGGCATGGACATCATGCGCCCCTTCATAGGTATTAACGGTCTCAAGGTTAGTCAAATGGCGCATCACGTGATACTCGTCCGAGATCCCGTTACCCCCATGCATATCGCGCGCGTGTCGTGCGATATCGAGTGCTTTGCCAACATTATTCCGCTTAACGATGGAAATCATCTCTGGTGCATATTCTGTCTGGTCCATGAGGCGCCCCACCCGTAAGGAGGCTTGCAAACCAAGGGCAATTTCCGTTTCCATGTCAGCGAGTTTCTTTTGATAAAGCTGCGTTGCGGCGAGGGGGCGCCCAAACTGCTTTCTCTCTAGCCCATAAGAGCGCGCTGCGTGAAAGCAAAACTCAGCCGCGCCCAAGGCACCCCAACTTATCCCATATCGCGCATTATTAAGACAGCTAAAGGGACCCTTTAATCCCTGTACGTTAGGGAGAATAGCATCATCTGGCACGACAACGTCGTCCAACATGATCATCCCCGTTATGGATGCCCTGAGAGATAGTTTGCCACCAATCTTGGGAGCCGACAGGCCAGGGGTTCCCTTATCGATAAGAAATCCGCGAATTTTTCCGTCATCGGTCTCACACTTCGCCCATACCAAAAAGACATCAGCAATTGGTGAATTCGAAATCCATGTTTTGGAGCCATTGAGACGATAACCTCCGTCTACTTTCTCGGCTCGTGTTCGCATTCCGCCAGGATCAGAGCCAGCATCTGGTTCGGTGAGACCGAAACAGCCAATTTTCTCCCCGGTCGCCAACGGCTTTAGATATCGCTCCTTTTGAGCATCGGACCCAAAAGCAAAAATAGGATACATGACCAGAGACGATTGGACAGACATCATGGAGCGGTACCCGGAATCAACCCGCTCCACTTCCCGGGCGATTAACCCATAGGACACGTAGGACGCGCCAGAGCCGCCAAACTCTTCTGGGAGGGTCGCGCCCAATAGCCCCAGGGTCCCCATTTCTCTAAAAATCTCTGGATCTGTATACTCATCAGCATAGGCCTCTAAGACTCGCGGCTGGAGCTCATTTTGCGCGAAGGTGTGCGCCACATCGCACACCATTTGTTCTTCTTCAGTGAGTTGATCGTCCAGATGAAAGGCGTCGGACCAGTTAAAAGGGACCATGTTGATATTCCCGTGATGGGTGTGATTGAGTATGATCAGATAACGAATTGAGTGTCATCGATGTTTCTCTGCAGTATGAGGAGGGGAAGCAGCGGCGCCCATCGGTCTAATCCATCTTTGGTGTTGTGTTTTTGGCACCATTTTGACCACGGAAAGACGCTTGCAATGACAGGGCGGAGCGTCCCTCCTAGGGCGGTTGGTTTCAGGAGATTAGGCGCCATGAGAAAGCGATGGGTTGCATTCGCGATATTGCCCTGGATGGCAATTGTTCAAGCAAACGCGGACATGAAGACATCCCAAGATGACTTAGAAATCACCCTCAATAGCGGCGATGATGTACTCGAATTTGACTGGCCAATGATCGAAATTGGCACGGGCGAGTATGAAGCTGGGCCGACCGGTGTGACAGTCATTAGGTTTGCTGAGAAAGTCTATTCTGCCATTGACGTGAGAGGGGGGGGGCCCGGCACCGTCAACGCGCCTTACATGGAGTTTGGCTATGACATGCCGGAGCTTGATGCTGTCGTTTTTGCCGGCGGCTCTTGGTACGGATTAGAGGCAATCACGGCTGTGGCTACAGCGATGATGGATGATGGGAAGGCTGATGGCACGGCTTTCGGAGATGCGCCGACAATCGCGATGTCTGTTGGCTCAATTGTCTATGATCTCGGTGAGCGTCGTTTCAATGAAATCTACCCTGATAAACGGTTGGCACAAGCGGCCTATCGTGCCGCGCGTACAGGAACGTTCCCCTTGGGTGCCCATGGGGCCGGTCGTTTGACGATGACGGGGGGATTGTTTGGATGCAATGCTCAATCCGGACAAGGTGGAGCGTTCAAGCAAATCGGCGATTTAAAACTTGCCGTCTTCACCGTTGTCAATGCACTTGGGGTCGTGGTGGATCGTGATGGCAAGGTCGTTGCTTGCCATAAAGGAGAAAATGCGCCCTCCCTCCTCACTGCAAAGGACCTAATGGCGGGCTTCCCGGAGAGTAGGGGGGATGATTGGTCCGGCCCTGAGCGAAAGAACACCACTGTTACGCTAGTGGTCACAAACCAAAAGCTCACGCCCCAAGATCTCAAGCGTTTTGCGGTGCAAACCCATAGCTCGATGGCCCGGGCACTACAGCCATATTCGACTATGTTTGACGGTGATGTTCTTTATGCGGTGAGTACAGCGGAGCTTGATAAAGTCGTCATGACACCAATCGATCTAGGTGTCGTCGCTGGAGAAGTAGCGTGGGAAGAAAACTTAATCTCAGTGACGCATCTGACAGTCGTACACGACGATAATCTAAGCATACTCATCTAACCTGCGAAGCACGACACTTATGCAGGGCACTACACATTCAGTGATTCCGTATCGGTAGAGGTCAAAAGTAAGGGACGTAAGTTAATGGCCCGCGCAACAGGCACACGGGACGCCATGTCAATCCCGATGAAAAAGTGGGTTGAACTCAAGCCGGTCACGGAGAAGAGCTTTACTGTGCCTGGTCGCTATCCCTTTCTCGTGGCGTTTGAGGGCGAAGAGATGACCGTCAATCCAGGACGTTGGTCACAAACTGGCGTTAAGAAGTGACAAGCTTTGGTCCCTGTACCGATGTGTGGGGATGATCGTTTTGAGAAAAAGAAAGGTCCCATGTTTCGTAACGTGGGACCCAGTCTATCTTGGAGAAACCGGAGAGTACTTACACGAAGTGCTAAGCTCCAAGACCACCCATTGAGGTGTACTTTATCTCTAAGAACTCATCCAAGCCGTACTTGGACCCTTCACGACCGATGCCTGATTCTTTCATGCCGCCGAAAGGAGCCGCTTCACTGGAGATGGTGCCTTCATTCACGCCAATCATTCCGTACTCTAATGCTTCACTAACACGCCACGCTCGCCCGAGATCTTGGGTCCAGAAGTAAGCGGCTAGGCCAAACGGTGTGTCGTTAGCAAGTGCGACGGCTTCCTCTTCTGTTTCAAAACGAATAATAGGGGCAATTGGTCCGAATATCTCTGATTGAGCGATGGGCATACCGGGAGTGACGTCACATAGAACCGTAGGTTCGAAGAAAAGACTTGAAGAGTCGAAGGGATGGCCACCAACAATGCTACGCGCCCCTTGGCTGAGTGAGTCGTTAAGGAGCTGTTGGACTTTATCGATGGCGCCCTTATTGATGAGAGGGCCAACAGATACACCTTCGTCAATGCCGTTTCCGACAATCAGGCTTTCAACCTTTTCGGTAAATTTATCTATAAACTGACTATAGATTGACGACTGCACTAAGATGCGGTTGGCACAAACACATGTTTGGCCGGCGTTTCGGAACTTCGACAATATCGCACCAGCGACGGCTGCGTCGAGGTCTGCATCGTCAAAGACAATAAAGGGAGCATTGCCACCGAGCTCCATGGACACTTTTTTGACCGTGTACGCGCTTTCTTGCATCAGATATTTCCCCACAGGTGTGGAGCCCGTAAAGGTAAGCTTACGGATATCTGGATGCTTGGTGAAGACACCGCCAATCTCAGCCGGGCTATTCGTGGGGAGCACCCGGAACAAATCACGGGGAACGCCCGCTTCATGGGCCAAAATTTCAAGCGCAATAGCTGAGAGGGGGGTATCCTCTGCCGGCTTTACGAGGATCGGGCACCCAGCCGCCAAAGCGGGGGCCACCTTGCGCGTAATCATCGCATTGGGGAAGTTCCACGGCGTGATAGCTGCCACTAAGCCGATCGGCTCTTTGGTCACAATCAACCGGCGTGTCGGCGCATTGGTTGGAATGATGTCACCATAGGCCCGCTTTCCCTCTTCCGCAAACCACGTAATAAAGCTTGTGCCGTAGGTGATCTCTCCCCGTGCTTCGACAAGGGGCTTGCCTTGTTCAGCTGTTAGTAGGGCGGCCAGCGCCTCATGGTGTTCCGAAATCAGCTGGGCCCACTTATGGAGTATGTTGGCGCGCGCCTGCGCGGTTGTGCGCCGCCACTCCTTCGCTGCGGCAAGGCTGTTCGTGATCGCGGCGTTAGCATCCTCCGCCGTAAGGCTCGGAATGGCCACCAATATTTCATTGGTAGCCGGATTTTTAATGGGAAAACGCTCACGCCCTGTAATGGCGTCTGTATAATCTGCAATACGTCCTAGCCATTCGGCGAGTGAACGAAGTGCGTGGGGATTGGATGCCATGGGCCCCTCAATCGAGTTATGTGATATCAAAGTGTTCTTCAGTTTGCCGCAGGCCTGCTGAGGCCTTCTCGACTAGCTCATCAATCTCTGATTTCGTGATAATCAGGGGAGGGCACAGGATCATTGAGTCTTCGACAGCGCGCATAATCAGCCCACGTGTTAAATTGGCTTCGCGACAAACGATGCCCGCACCGCTACTTGGGTCAAAAAACTCTTTCGTGTTCTTATCCTTGACCAATTGCAGGGCCGCGATCAGCCCAGCGCCGCGAACTTCTCCTATAATATTGTGGTTGTTCGCCAACTGCTCAAGGTTCTTACGGAAATAGGGGGCTGTCTCCGCTCGAACCTGTTCGACCAGCCCGTCGCGTTGCATGATTTGAAGATTAGTTGTTGCCACAGCACAGCAAACCGGGTGTCCAGAATAAGTATATCCGTGAAAGATTGTTCCGCCCTCATGGATGGTTTCGTGGACTTTGGGATTCATCGCGACAGCGGAAATGGGCAGGTAGCCGGAGGAGAGTCCCTTCGCCATACAAATGATATCTGGCTCAATGCCGTAATAATTCGTACCAAACCATTCACCCGTCCTGCCAAATCCGCAAATCACTTCATCGGCAATAAGAAGGATATCATATTTCTTGCAAATCCTATTAACCGCCCCCCAATAGGACATGGGTGGATCGATAACGCCGCCGGCCCCCTGGATGGGCTCTCCGATAAAAGCCGCAACATTTTCCGGGCCAAGTTCCAGAATTTTTTCTTCAAGTTTTTGAGCAGCATAGACACCAAAGTTCTCTGGGGTCATATCAGCACCATGGGCGTACCAATGCGGTTCGAGTATATGCTCAAAACCGGGTAGCAGATTGGCATCAAATTGATGCATGCCAGCCATGCCACCAAGGCTGACAGCGGCCAACGTACTGCCATGATACGCTTTTTTTCGACTGATAAAGGTGGTTTTGGTCGAGTGGCCGCGCGTTTTCCAATAGTGGCGTACTAGTCGAATGACAGTGTCGTTTGCTTCCGAACCTGAGTTGGCGAAGAAGAAGTGGTTAAGGTCACCGGGTGTGATCTTGCTGAGCTCTACAGCGAGTTCGATTTGTGTCGGTGAGGCGCTCTGAAAAAATGTGTTGTAGTACGGCAGAGTTTCTAGTTGGCGTTGTGCAGTTTCGATCAAGTCTTTGTTGCCATACCCAACATTGACGCACCATAGACCTGCCATGCCGTCAAGGATCTTGTTTCCATCGCTATCATATACATAGCACCCATCGGCCCGTGTGATAATGCGCGCACCATATTCATCGAAATATTTTGGGTCCGTAAAGGGATGAATATTATGTGCGCGGTCCAAAGCCTGCCATTGATCTGTTGAAAGAGCTGAGCCGTCCATTTTGGGTACCTATAGTCTTTTCT
>ERZ1740067.1926-NODE-1926-length-13328-cov-6.758457_pt1 | contig 13328 bp, 13 predicted proteins | sample MGYA00581736_ERZ1740067 | MGnify/ENA primary metagenome ERZ1740067 (study PRJEB43018, sample SAMN04849236) | marine metagenome | isolation source: floating plastic debris | place: Pacific Ocean | collected 2008-08-27 | study: EMG produced TPA metagenomics... | reverse complement strand
ACGCCCAACGGTTTTCAAGACCGCCGCATTCGACCACTCTGCCAAACCTCCGGTGCACCCGCTTTAGGCACGCGAGCGCGATTCGGCAAATATGCCAACGCGCGGGGAAATTTGCCCAATTCTTCCCCGTATTCTTTTCAGATCTCGCGCAAGGGGCTATGCTAAGGACAAATTAACCCGTAAAAACGGGATCAAATCGGTGTCACCAAGGCATCAGGTCGGAAAATCGGCCACCACGAGGCAACAGCAGGCAAGGACTCAGTCCATGAGCAGAGCATTCTCTATTTCCCCTATGCGCGGTGGTGCGGCCGCGCTTCTGGCCCTCAGCCTTTTGGCGGGCTGCGACGAGAACGGACAGTTTGTCGCCATGCAGGCGCTGCAATCCAACACCGAGACATCCGGCACGCCCGAACCCGGCGCGCCGATCAAGACCGTCGAACGCGATGTCGAAGCGCCGGACGTGTTTTCCGCAACCGAAGCAGGCCTCTGGGACGGGCGCCCGTCGCTGGGCGGTGTCTGGGTCGCGCATCCCGATGTGAGCGAGCCGGAGCGGGTGATCATCCGCAATCCGTCCAACAGCAAATTCGTTGTCGGGGCCCTGTTCCGCCGCGAGCGCGACATCCCCGGCCCGCGCCTGCAGATCAGCTCCGACGCGGCCGAGGCGCTTGGCATGCTGGCCGGCGCACCGGTCGAGCTGAACGTCACCGCCCTGCGCAAGGAAGAGGTGCCGGTCGAGCAACCGGTCGCCGAGGCACCGATCGAAGAGGTCGACGCCGTCGAAGCGCCTGCCGCGATCGAAACCACGACGCTTGACCCGATCGCCACGGCGGCGGCAGCCCTTGACACGCCTGCGCCCGAAGCGCGTGGCATCCAGCCAACCGTGGAACCCGAACACCCTGTTCAAGCCGCAGCCACGACAACGCGGCCCGCAGCCTCATCGCTCGCCAAGCCGTTCATCCAGATCGGTATCTTTTCCGTCGAGGCGAACGCGACCCGCACCTCGAACCGGATGCGCGACGCCGGCATCGTGCCGATCACCAAGACGTTTGATCGCGACGGAAAGACCTTCTGGCGCGTCGTCGTCGGGCCGGCAACTTCCAGCGCAGAGCGCGGTCAGCTCTTGAACAAGGTCAAGGAAGAAGGCTTTACCGACGCGTATGCCGTGTCCAACTGACCGATAAGGAGCCCGCCCCGTGATCCGCACCCTTGCCGCCGCCACCCTGCTGATCGCAACCGCCCTGCCCGCTTCCGCGTTCGAGACGCGCGCGTCAGCGGCCTATGTGGTGGACCAGACCACGGGCACGGTCCTGCTGAACAAGAACGCAGACACGCCGCTACCGCCTGCATCCATGTCCAAGCTGATGACGCTGTATATGGCGTTCGAGGCGCTGGAACGCGGCCAACTCAGCATGACGGACGTGTTGGCGGTGTCGGCCCACGCGGCGAGCTTTGGCGGCTCCACCCTGTTCTTGCAGCAAGGCGAGCGGGTCACGGTCGAGGATCTGGTGCGCGGCATCATCGTGCTGTCGGGCAACGACGCCTGCGTGGTCATCGCCGAGGCGCTCAGCCCCGACGGAACCGAAGGCGGCTTTGCCCGCCTGATGACCCGCCGTGCGCAAGAGATGGGCATGACCAATTCCACCTTCGCGAATGCCAGTGGCTGGCCCAACCCGAGCCACCGCATGTCGATGCGCGATCTGGGTCTGCTGTCCACCCGTCTGATCGAGGATTTCCCGGAATACTATCCGATGTTCGCGGAGACCGAGTTCCTCTTTGACGAAAAGGAAAGCGCCAACCGCTACAACCGCAACCCGCTCCTGACGTTGGGCATCGGGGCCGATGGTCTCAAGACGGGCCACACGCAAGAGGCAGGTTACGGCCTGACCGGGTCGGCCAAGCAGGGCGACCGGCGTGTGGTGTTCGTGATCTCGGGCCTCGACACGACCGCGACCCGCGCCCAGGAGGCCGAGGCGATTGTCAACTGGGCCTTCCGTCAGTTTGCCGAACGCACCATCGCCAAGGGCGGCGCGCGCGTTGCCACCGCCACGGTCTGGGAGGGGGCGGAGCCCGAGGTGGGCCTGGTCCCGGCCGAAGATATCTCGGTCCTGTTGCCGATCCTGTCCGGCGACAGCGTGGCGGCCGAAGTGGTCTATACCGGCCCCATCCAGGCGCCGATCGCGGCCGGCACCACACTGGCCGAACTGGTGGTGCAGCCCGAAGGCCTGCCCGAACAACGGTTCGAGCTGGTGGCCGAAACCGACATCGCCCATGGCGGGTTTCTGGCCAAGGTGTCGACCGCCGCCAAGGCGCTGATCACGCAAGTCACAAGCGAGGACGGTGCGTGAGCGCAACCGGCGCATTCATCAGTTTCGAAGGCATCGACGGCTCCGGAAAATCCACGCAGGCCCGCCTGCTGGCCGACAGCCTGCGCGCGGCGGACCATGATGTCGTGCTGACCCGCGAGCCGGGCGGCAGCCCGGGCGCCGAGGAGATCCGCGCCCTCGTTCTGCAAGGCGATCCCGATCGCTGGTCCGCAGAGACCGAGCTGCTGCTCTTCACCGCCGCCCGCCGCGACCACATGGAGCGGCTGATCCTGCCGGCGATTGCCGCAGGCCAGATCGTGATCTGCGACCGCTTTGCCGACAGCACGCGCCTTTACCAGGGCCTGAGCCGCGGCGACCTGCGCGCCACCGTCGACCAGTTGCATGCGTTGATGATCGGTCGTGAGCCGGATCTGACGATCCTGATCGACATGGACCCCGAAACCGGCCTTGCCCGCGCCAAGGGGCGGCAGGGCGTTGAGGAACGGTTCGAGGATTTCGGCACTGATTTGCAACAGAAAATGCGCACGGGTTTCCTGTCTCTTGCACAGGAATTCCCGGGGCGCTTCCGCACCATTGACGGCGCGCGCGACGTAGACGCCGTGGCCGCCGATGTCTACGCTGCAGCGCAGGCATATCTCACCGCCTGATCCCCTTCATCTCGCCCACCAAACTCCGAGGGGTGTCGGCGCCAGCCGACGGGGGGCTGGCCCCCCTCCCCCACGCAGTGCTAGAGCATCCCCATGGCCGAAGAGACCCATGACCCAACCCGCGTCCCCGGTGCCCCGCACCCGCGCGACACCGCGCGCCTGATCGGGCAGGACGCGGCACAGGCGGCCTTTCTCGATGCGTTCACCACGGGACGGTTGCATCACGCCTGGCTACTCAGCGGCCCGCGCGGCGTGGGCAAGGCGACGCTCGCCTGGCGCATCGCGCGGTTCCTGTTGGCCACGCCGGACCCTGATCCCGATGACATGTTCGGCGCGCCCGTGCCCACATCCCTCGACATCCCCGACGATCATCCCATCGCCCGACGCATCGCCGCCGGGGCCGAACCGGGGCTGAAATCCGTGCACCGCTCAGAGAACGACAAGACAAAGCGGCTGCGCGACCAGATCGTGGTCGACGACATCCGCGCACTTGGCAGCTTCTTCCAGCTGTCGGCCACCGATGGCGGACGGCGCGTCGTGATCATCGATGCCGCGGACGAGATGAACGTGAACGCCGCCAACGCGCTCCTCAAGATGCTGGAGGAACCGCCCGCACGCACCACACTCCTGCTGGTCTGCCACCAGCCCAGCCGCCTCCTGCCCACGATCCGCTCGCGTTGCCGCAGCTTGCGTCTGCGCGCCCTGAACCCGGACGAAATGGCCGAGGCCATGGCCCAAGGCGGTGTGGATGCCAGCGCCCACAATGCGGCGCTGGCCGAACTCAGTGGCGGTTCGGTCGGTGCCGCCATGCGCCTTGCCTTGCAGGACGGCCTCGCGCTCTATGCCGAGATCATCGTGCTGCTGGGCACCATGCCGCGGCTGGACCGGCCGCGCACGCTCGCCCTGGCCGAAGCAGCTGCCGCGAGGGGCGGCGCCGACACGCTTGATCTCTTCTACAACCTGCTGGACATCGCCCTCGCCCGACTTGCGCGCACAGGTGCGACAGGTATCCCGCCCACAAACGAGGCCGCCCCGAACGAGGCTGCGATCCTGATGCGCCTCGCTCCGCACGCCCCGCAAGCCCGGGCCTGGGCCGACACCGCGCAAACCGCACTTGACCGCGCGCGCCACGGGCGGGCGGTCAATCTTGACCCGGCCGCACTCGTCCTAGATACGCTGTTCAAGCTCTCAGCGACGGCCCCCGCCCAATGACCCCAGAGATCACCGACAGCCACTGCCACCTGGACTTTCCCGATTTCGAAGGCCAACTGCCGCAGATCATCGCCAACGCCGCCGAGGCCGGCGTCACCCGCATGGTGACCATCTGCACCAAGCTGCGCCTCGAGCCCCAGGTCCGCGCCATCGCCGAGGCACACGCGCCCGTGTTCTACGCCGCGGGCACCCACCCGATGAGCGCCGCCGATGAACCCATGGCGACCATCGATCAACTGACCGCACTCGCCCGGCACCCCAAATGCGTTGGCCTGGGCGAAACCGGCCTCGACTACCACTACACCTCAGACAGTGCTGCCGTGCAGCAACAGTCCCTGCGCATCCACATCGCCGCGGCTCGCGAAACGGGCCTGCCGCTGATCATCCACGCCCGCGCCGCGGACGGCGACATGGCCCGCATCCTGTCCGAGGAGTTCCGCAACGGCGCCTATACTTGCGTCATGCACTGTTTTTCCTCCGGGCCCGCCCTTGCCCGCGCCGCGCTCGATCTGGGGTTCTACCTCAGCATGTCCGGCATCGCCGCCTTCCCCAAAAGCGAGGCTCTGCGCGACATCTTTGCCGCCGCTCCGGTGGATCGCATCCTGGTGGAAACCGACGCGCCCTATCTCGCGCCCCCGCCCCATCGCGGCAAACGAAACGAACCGGCCTACACGGCGCACACCGCGCGCGTCGGGGCCGACATTTTCGGCCTCGACTATCCCACCTTTGCGGCACAAACGCAGGCCAATTTCGACCGGCTCTTTGCCAAGGCCGCACAGTATCGGGCCGCCGCATGAGCGACAGCCTGCGCTTTACGATCCTGGGCTGCGGCTCCTCGGGTGGCGTGCCGCGACTTGGCGGCCATTGGGGGGCCTGCGACCCGGCCAATCCGAAAAACCGCCGCCAACGTTGCTCCATGCTGGTTGAACGCGACGGGCCGGAAGGGACAACAACCGTTCTGATCGACACGTCCCCCGATCTGCGCAACCAGTTGCTGAGCGCCGGGGTCGGGCGGCTTGATGGTGTGATCTACACCCACGCGCATGCCGATCATGTGCACGGCATCGACGATCTGCGCATGATCGTGTTCAACATGCGCGAACGGCTCCGGGTCTGGGCCGACGGGCCCACGCAACACGATCTGCTGGGCCGCTTCGGCTATGTGTTCCATCAACCGAAGGGCTCGCCCTACCCGCCCATCCTCGACCTGCACACCATTGACGGCGATACGGTGATCGACGGCCCCGGCGGCGCCATCACCTTCAGCCCGTTCGAGGTCGGCCACGGCAGCATCGATGCCCTGGGCTTTCGCATCGGCGCCCTGGCCTACCTGCCGGATGTCGCGGACATCCCGCCACCCGCGTGGGACGCGTTGCAAGGCCTCGACTGCTGGATAGTGGACGCCCTGCGCCGCGACCCGCACCCGACCCACAGCCACCTCGCCCAGACCCTCGAATGGATCGACCGCGCAGCCCCTGCGCGCGCCATACTGACCAACATGCATATCGACCTCGACTACGCCACCGTACTGGCCGAGACCGCCGGCCATATCGAACCCGCCTATGACGGGATGACGCTGACCTATCCCGCGACGTGATCCTCCTTCATCTCGCCCAATAAACTCCCGCCGGAGGCTCCCGCCGCCCGCACCCGCGCAAAGGCCCGACCATGCAGGCCCTTCTCGATGTCATCCTGCCCGTCTTTCTGGTGATCGGCTTTGGCTATGTCGCCGTCTGGCGGCAGGTCTTTCCCGAGGCGGGCGTCGACGCGCTGATGAAATTCTCGCAGCACTTCGCCATCCCCTGCCTGCTCTTTGCCGCAATCGCGAATATCGACCTGTCGGCCAGCCTCGACATCCGACTGCTGGGCAGTTTCTACGCAGGCGCCGCCTCGGGTTTTGCCTTGGGCTATCTGGGCGCGCGGCGTCTCTTCGGGCGCGATCCCGAGGATAGCGTGGCCATCGGCTTTGCCTGCCTCTTTTCCAACTCCGTCCTGCTGGGGCTTGCCATCAACGAACGCGCCTACGGGGCCGAGGCGCTGACCGGCGCGTTTGCCGTCATCGCCTTCCATTCGCCGTTTTGCTACGGGCTGGGCATCACCGCGATGGAGATTGCGCGCAACCGCGGTGGCGCGCCGCTCGACACAGCCCGCCGTGTGGTGGCCGCGATGTTCCGCAATGTGCTGGTGCTGGCGATTCTGGCGGGCTTTGTCGTCAACCTCACCGGATTGACGCTGCCCACGGTCATCGACGACGCGCTGGCACTGGTGATCCGCGCAGCGCTGCCCACCGCACTCTTTGCGCTTGGTGGCGTGCTGGTCGCCTACCGCCCCGAGGGTGACGCGCGCGTCATCGCCATGATCTGCGCCGTGTCACTTCTGGTGCACCCGGCCATCACCTTTGCCCTGGGCTCTGCGTTGTCGGTGCCGATCGAACTCTTCAAGCCCGGCGTTCTGACCGCAGCCATGGCCCCCGGGGTGAACGCCTATATCTTTGCAAACATGTATGGCCGCGCCAAGCGCGTGGCGGCCTCGTCCGTTCTGGTGGCCACCGGTGCCTCGCTCCTGACGGCGTGGATGTGGCTGATCATTCTGGGGTGAGCTGCCGCGCCTGCCGTGCGCGGGCCAGCTCTGCATTCAGCGCACCGCCCAGCAGGACGAGGTAGGCGCTGATGAACAGCCACATCAGCATCACGATCACCGCCCCGAGCGAGCCATAGATTTCGTTGTAGCGCCCGAAGTTTTGCAGGTAGACCGAAAACCCGGTGGAGGCGGCCAACCACCCCACCACCGCAAAGAGCGCGCCGGGCGAGATCAGGCGCTGTCGCGCGCCCTGCAGGTTCGGCCCCAGCCGGTAGATCACCGCAAAACCCGCAACCAGCACCGCCACCCCCACGCACCAGCGCAGCACGTCAACCCCCAGGTTGACCCATGGGCCCAACGGCAGATAGGCCAGCACCACGGGCAGGACCACGATGCACGCCATCGCCACCAGCATCACGCCGATCAGGCTGAACGTCAGCACGAACGCCCGCAGATAGTGCGACAGCCCGGACCGGTTCGGCGCATCGTAAATCGCGTTCAGCCCCTGCATCAGCGCCGCCACCCCCGCCCGCGCCGACCAGAGCGCAAAGCCAAAGGACAAAAGCGACGCCCACCCCAGGGTCAGCCCATCGGTGGTCGACAGCGCGCTCAGCTGTGCAGCCAGCAGGCGGTAGACATCCGCGGGCATCAGCGCGCGAAACTCCTCCATCTGCGCCAGCGCAAGCGCCGGATCCCCCACGATCCCCCATAGCGCGATGGTCGCGGCAATGCCGGGAAAGACCGCGAGAATGGCATAGAACGCAACGCCCGCCGCGATCAGCCCCAGCCGTTTTTCCTCGTTCAAGCGCAGAACATGGCGCACGACGCGCCACCACAGGGGTATCACCCGGGACGGTGCAGAAGGTGTGGGGGCATCTTTCATGACGGGACAAACCTATGAAAGCGCAAATGGTTTCACAATGGGAGGGACGGGGTGAGCCAGATATGTTGGCTTGAACGGGCCGGGAAACAACGTGGCGCGCGCGGTCAAACAGAGTTCGAACTCAATCGACACAACGGTGGTGTCTTGGAAAATCACGGGAATGGTGCGGCCGGCGAGACTCGAACTCGCACGAGTGTTACCTCACAGCGACCTCAACGCTGCGCGTCTACCAATTCCGCCACGGCCGCAGACCTTGACTTGGTGCAGGGTCTTTAGCCCCGAACATCCCGGTTGCCAAGCCTGAAACCAAACAAAAAACCGGGGCCGCAACGGGCCCCGGTTCGTCTCACGTAACTGGCAGGCCGCTCAGTCGCTGATCACGACACCAAAGGACGGCAAGGCCGATGCAGGTTGCACCTGCGGCTGCGTGCTCACCGCGCCGGAGTTGGTGCCCAGCGTGAGCGACGCCTTGCGCAGCAGTTCCACCCGCTCGGGCTGGCCGGGGGCAAAGACCGCGGGCGCGCCAGCGTCAACCGCCTTGAGCCCTTCGGCATACCACACGCGGGCCACGTCAACCCGCTTGGAGGTGCCAAAGCCCTGCGCCAGGTGGTGGCCCATCAACTCGCCATAGACATGGTCGCCCATGGCAAACAGCATCAGTGCCGACCCAAGCGCCACATCCAAATCGTCGGTGCGGTATCCCACGCCCATGCAGATCTGAGCGGTCCCCTTGAGTTGCGCAGGCGACATGCCGGTGGTCAGGATGAACCCGGCCACATCGCTGACCACTTCGGGCTGCGTCTTCAGCGCGAGTGCCGCGATATGCGGTTGCATCGCCGGGCCGAACTGCTGGCACTGCGACGCGATCTGGTCGGGGGTAAAGCCCTGAACCTTGGCGATCATATCCTCAGATTTTGCGATGGCATATGTCCGGGCCAGGCAGAACTGTTCGTTCAGTGCAATATTCGGGTCCGTCATCGACGCCGTGGTGGTAAAGCCGCCATTGGTGTTTGTCAGCAGCGACACGGTGTTGCAATGCGAGGCCAGCGATTGCCCACCACCGTTGCCGAGGAAGTTCGGCAGTGCGGCGGCTGCCGTCGTAGTCTCGGGCGCTGCCGGCGCTGCCGCGACCGGTGCAGTAGGCGTTGCCACGACGGTTGTCGTGGTTGTCGTGCCCACTGGCGCCACGGGCTGCGGGGCAACCACGATCGTGGCACCGGGTGCGACCGGCGCTGCCGGAACGCCACCGGCCATTTCCTGACGGTAGACCTTGAGCAGGCCGCGCGTGCCTTCGGGGTTCTGGGCGATCTGCTGGTTGACCGTGTAGCCGCCAGCCTGCGCCCGGTTGTAGGACGTGATCAGCAGGTTCTGTTCGAACGGCGTCAGCTGGCCCGTGGCCGGATAGCCGAGATACGCCTGATAGCTGGAGATCGCCGCACGGGACTGGCGGCCCAACTGGCCGTCAACGCCACCGGCGTTAAAGCCGAAATAGTTCAACGAGGCCTGGATCTGCCGTCCTTCCTGCGTCGACGGTATGCTGGGCCGATAGGTCTTGTTGCTGTAGGTGCGCGTTGTGGCACGCTTGCGCTGGTTCTGCTTGGTCGCGGCGTGACCGACGATGCCGCCGATGATGGCCCCCGCGACAAAGTCACCGGCGTCGGCAGACACCTTGGTTGCAGGAATAACAGCCAGGGAAAGTGCAACGGCTGAAGCGGTAATCGTTCTCGAAATCATAAAAATTCCCTCCGGGTTATGGCGCAACAATACAACCCTGACCGGATTCGCGAAGTCACAATTTCCATACCCTGCGGTCTTGGCGGCTATTGTGCCGGTTTTGCTGGCATTCTCAGGCTCTGGCGGCGCTGGAACGGCGCACAATCGGCCAAAATGCCCACAAAAGGACAACAGCGATGACGACATAACCAAGCGCGGGCGTATTGGGAATAAGGATGCGCTGCATCGTCCGTCCGGGCAAAAAGTTGAACGCACCGGCCAGCGCAGCACCGCGCACATACAGGTTTTGCATCACCTGCCGGTGCATGGCCACGTCGCGGCGGTAGATGGCCCGCATCGCCACGTAAATTCCGTAAAGCGCATAGACCGACAGCAGGTGGATCGGGCTGAGCCCGACGGACGTGAACGGGCTGCTGATCGCAAAGGACACCAGCGCTGCGCCGCCCAAGGCACAGACCCACACGTAACCCATCACCTTGTGCACCCGGTCGCGGCGCTGTCGCCACAGGACAAAAGGGCCCAAAAACAGCGCCACAAGCGCAAACGCCACATGGATCTGGACAGCCGGGCTGGCGGTCAACAAGGGGGCAAGGGTCATGTCCGCTCTCCGTCTCTGGGTACGCCGGGACGCATGCTTGCCTGCGCCGCCGGTCTCTGGCACCAACACGTGCAACGGGTGCAGCGCCCGCAACCGCAACTGCGCAAACGGCGAGGAAAACGCGTGAACACCAGCCACCTGCAACTCACGATGCGTGAAATGCGCCGCGATTTTCGCAGCCCTGCGCTGTGGATCGCGCTCGCGGGTGTCGGCGTGGTGCTGGCCGTGGCAGGCGCGTTCGGGACCGATGACGTGCTGCGCCCCGTGCCGCTCGTGCTCTATTGGGTGAGCGTTGTGGTGCTGGCCTACAGTGCCGGCGCGCTGGTTGTGGGCACGTTGCGCCGCATGCTGCTGGGTACGTCACGACCGGCGCGGGTCGTGCTGACCGGTCTTGCGGTCGGAGTGATCATGGTGGCGCTGGTGGGCGGCGTGAACACCGCCCTCTTCGGGTTAGGTTGGACCAGCGGCGCAGCGGCAGCCCGCTTTGCCGCCAGCACCATCGCCACCGGGTTTGTTGTGACGGTTGTGCTGGATTACACCATGGGCAATGCCCGCGCAGAGGCACTGCGCGCAGAGCCCCCGCTTGTGGCCCGCCTGCCCCTCGAAAAGCGCGGAGCGCTGGTGTCGCTGAGCGCCGTGGACCACTACGTCGAGGTGACCACCACCCGGGGACAGGACCTCGTGCTGATACGCCTGGCTGACGCGATTGCCGAAACTCAGCCCGTGGCGGGCCTGCGCATCCACCGCTCGCACTGGGTCGCACGGGATCATGTGACCTCTGTCACACGAGGATCGGGCAAGGCCACGGTGCACCTGAGCGACGGGCGCAGCCTGCCGGTGAGCCGCGCCAACCTGCCCGCGCTCAAGGAACACGGGCTGCTGCCCGGATGAACGCAATGGACCACGACGCCCCCGAATGGATCACGACGCCCGGCCTGACCGATTACCGCGCGGCCGAGGCGTGGATGGAGGCGCGCGCCACCGCAATCGCCGCCGGAGAGGCCCGCGAATGCATCTGGTTGCTGGAACACCCGCCCCTTTATACCGCCGGCACGTCCGCCAAAGAGGCTGACCTGACCGATCCGGACCGCTATCCGGTCCATCAGACGCGCCGGGGCGGGCAATACACCTACCACGGGCCGGGACAGCGCGTGGCCTACACCCTGCTCGATGTGGGCAAGCGCGGGCGGGATGTGCGCGCCTTTGTCCAGACGCTGGAGGCCTGGGTGATCGCGACACTGGCCGAATTCAACGTGCGTGGCGACATTCGGCAAGGTCGCGTCGGTGTCTGGGTGGAACGCCCCGAAAAGCCGTTGCAACCGGACGGCTCCACCGCCGAAGACAAGATCGCCGCCATCGGGATACGCCTGCGCAAATGGGTCAGCTTTCACGGCCTCAGCATCAACGTGGAACCGGACCTGAGCCATTTTGACGGGATCGTGCCCTGCGGCATTGCCGAGCATGGGGTGACCAGCCTTGTCGATCTCGGCCTGCCCGTCACCATGGACGACGTGGACGTCGCCCTGAAAAAGACGTTTTCAAAGGCGTTTCCAACGCCTTGACAGCTTCGTTGCGGCGGCCTTCGCACGAATGCCCCACCTGCAACCGAATTTCGCCACATGCCATGCGTAACAAATCGTTAACGATAACGAGTAGTTACCATGGCAGATTTTCTGAACGGGATCTTCATCAGCGAGATTCTGGCCGACAATGCGGGCGGCCAGGCCATTGACGTGGACGGCGACGGCAACACCAACAAGGCCGACGAGTTCATCGAACTGGGCAATGCCTCCGGTGCACCGACATCGCTGGACGGGTATGAGCTTTGGTCAGAAACAAACGGTCTGCTGTTCGCTTTTGACGCCGACGATGTTCTGAACGCCGGCGGCACGGCAACGGTCGTCGGCAACTATGCGGGCGGCGATTCCGGTGAATTCTATGACGCGGGCCTTGCAGAGAACGGCAACTTCATTCCGGACGGCGAAGGTAACAAGTTCGACTCGATCTTTCTGGTCGACACCAATACCGGCGAATACATCGTCCTGTCCTACGGCAATCCCCCCCGGGCCCCGACTTTGCCCAACGGATTTACCGGCACAACGCAGGTCGGCACTGGCGAAAGCATCGACAGCAATGCGCCCAATGGCACGGCCTTTGCCCGCGACGCCAATGGCAACCTGATCGAGACGACGCCCGACCCCGGCACGCCCGGCGTGGCCTGTTTCACCCAAGGCGCGATGATCCTGACCCGTCACGGCGAACGCCCCGTCGAGACACTGCAACCCGGCGACAGCCTGCCGACCTATGACAGCGGCATGCAGGTGCTGGTGGGTGTGTGCGCCCAGCACATCCCCGCTTCGGCCCTGCTGCGTGATCCGACCCTGCGCCCGTTGCGTGTGGCGGGTGCGGCGCTGGGGCTGTCGGGTGATATCCTGCTGTCACCTGCACATTGTCTTTTGTTTCAATCCCCCAAGGCCGAAATGCTTTTCGCCAGTCGCGAGGTGCTAGTGCGTGCGCGTCATCTGGAAACCGTTGGCCATGCCCGGTCCGAACTGCCCCGCGGCGGGGTCACGTATCACCACCTCCTGTTTGCGCGCCACGAACTGGTCCTCGCCGACGGTTTCTGGAGCGAGACGTATCTCAACACCGGCACCGGTGCCGACGACATCGCCGCTGGCGCGGATTGGCAAACCAAAGGCGACCAGCCATTGCGCAGCGTACCGCACGCCCGGGCCGCCCGGCGCATCCTGCGCAGCTACGAGGCAGACGTCCTGATGGACGGCACCGCGCCCGCGATACGCAGTGCCCGACCGGCGCAGGACGCCAGGACATGGCGCCATGTTTCAAACGTCGGGCGCGCTGCGGCACGATAGTGCAACTGTGCGCCCAATGCGGGCCGGTGCGCGACAATTCATCCCGATTCCAAACCGCTTCTATCATTGAAGCGCTGCCGCCAAATCACTAGAACCGAACAGAATCCGGGCACGGACGGGAACCCCGTGCGCGTGGAAAACCAACAGCCAGGAGGCACCGCATGGCAGACGCAGCCATTCACGGGCACGAGCATGAAGACGAGCGTGGTTTCTTTACCCGCTGGTTCATGTCCACAAACCACAAAGACATCGGTATTCTCTATCTGATCGTCTCGGCCCTTGTCGGCTTTGTTTCGGTCGCCTTCACCGTTTACATGCGGCTCGAACTGATGGACCCCGGCGTTCAGTACATGTGCATGGAAGGCGCGCGCCTGACAGCCGCGGCTGCAGGCGAATGTACGCCGAACGGGCACCTCTGGAACGTGCTGATCACCGGGCACGGCATCCTGATGATGTTCTTTGTGGTGATCCCGGCTC
>ERZ1740067.1925-NODE-1925-length-13337-cov-11.731065_pt1 | contig 13337 bp, 12 predicted proteins | sample MGYA00581736_ERZ1740067 | MGnify/ENA primary metagenome ERZ1740067 (study PRJEB43018, sample SAMN04849236) | marine metagenome | isolation source: floating plastic debris | place: Pacific Ocean | collected 2008-08-27 | study: EMG produced TPA metagenomics... | reverse complement strand
GACCCCTGGTTCTTAATACTAGGTAACTTTTTTAAGTGGTATATAAGCACTAACATCGCCTGTAACTACAGATTATGTGACGTGATTTATACTGACTGTGTGAACAATTCAAATTCTGATCCTATACTTTGACACAGGTACAGGTAGCTCTGACCGCCGGGTGTCAGCAACGCTTGAATACCTCCAAGCATTCAAATGTCTTATAGCAATTTATAAAGTTATACAGCAGGGTTAAAGGGGCTGTTGAGCTAAGCCATTGATGTATCTCATGTATTCCCTAGGTTCTTACCATCAGAATGAGCTATTGATCAAGTCTCTACACCCACCACAAGCTGAGATATGGCTAAGCAAAACTCCACCACTCAGAAAACAGTCGTGTATTTATGGCTAGATGAAGAATCATCTGAGTGACCTTTGACCTGTTGCGTTAATGCAATGCGTAAATGACTAAGACTCATTGTCTCATTACTATAACACACGTGTTTTTGTTTACTATTTTTGATATGTTCCTCGGGACAATATCCAATAATAATTTAGCAACATATAGCCTAATATCTTTTTTCACACCTGACAAAATATTTGAGGGATTCTCCCCATCAGTTCCTCAAACAAACCAAATCTTTGTAGAAGGATTTGAGCAATATGTTCTGAGGTCAGGTGATGACGTCATACCTAGTCCTGGGTTGAATGAATGCAGGCAAATTATTTTACTGTTATATTCTGACATTTAGCAGTTGTTGAGCTTACACACTTTTGCTTTAGCATGGTTTTCATTCATAAATAAAAAAATGTGAGTTCATGTCAGTAAAGAGGTTTGGTTCTCTTTTAATCTTGTGTTCCACTATACACTCAGTTTGAAATGATAGTAAACCAATGAAATACCACCCTAAGGGATATTCCATTGTGTAAACAATTGACTAAAATGGATAGAGGACCATTATGGGGTATTGATGGAATGTTACTCTTACTCTTCTTCTAGTTCTTGTCTCTTTCTTTGACCTGAGACTAATTCATTTTTCAAGTCCACTCTCTTACTCTTAGTTTAGGCTGTATTCTAGTAGTAATGTGTAATAAGTGTAGCAGTATAGTGAATGTTAGCTAAATAACCTCGATATGAGTCAATAAGTATACTTGAAAGTCTTGATTTTCCTTCAGCATGAAAGTCTATCTAAAATCTAGTTATTTGAAATTAATGAATGAGTAAATTAGGTAGGCCTATCATCTACTAACTAGGCCTTTGTTTGGGTACAATATTAGGTCAACTCAATCCTATGATCAATTAGATCCTTGAGTGGTCAAATATTCCTCAATGTCAATGAACTGCTTGGGCTTTTTTACATTCAGTCAGTCCTGGATGCTAGGCCATTATAGTTGATGGTCATCATGTTTGGGAGGAAAGCAAAATGTTTTTCCCTCTTATGTATTTATACTCTTATTCACCCTCTCACCCCAATCACCTATTGAATCTCAAGGTAATCAACCAGCAGCTCAATTATCCTGTGCGTTTCTCTCTCTTTCTCCCACAGCAACAATAATCTGGTCCACTGTACTTCAAAATGTCGAGAAGGAGATCGGATATAAGGGTGTGTGAGGTGGGAGACTGTGATCACACTTCACTTTGCTTCAAGTTTCCCACAGATGCTACTCTTTCCAATGCCTGGAGGAGATTTGTACGGACAAACCAGGTATGTATATCATCCATACAACTAGCTTACATATGTTGTTATGATATCTACTGCATGTTCCATTTTTATACAACCACAGCGACAGGCACAAGTAGAAACTCATTTATGATTGTCAGAAAGACATAAACTCCTTTTGTCGTGTACTAAACCTGACCATTGATCCAATAAGAAACATAACCATAATTCTATCTTTGGTGTTATTTGGAACTCAACCATATTTTGCTGTGGGTGATGCTACAGTTGTCAACATTGGCATGAATTGGTGCAGGTTTGTGGTGCTGACCAGGGAAATGTCACCTTTGCTTAATAACATGTACTATGAATCACTTTTACTTCATTGCCTCTCCATTACAATATGAAAGTTTTGCGTGTTGTCCCTTTCAACCACTCTGGTTGTCAGTCGATCACATAGTCCTGCGTATGCTGATTAAAACTGAAACCAGTCACTCTTCCTTGCTGTTGGGTATGCTCGTTATCCCAACATATTTTAATGGATGGAGAGGTGACACATTTTGAGGGCCACTGCTTCAGTTTCATTGTCGCTTATTTTCTTCTTTTTTATTACAGCGACCTGATTTCACTCCTGACTCACGATCAAGAATCTGTGCAGACCACTTTGCTCCTGACAGCTTTGCTAACTACGGTCAGTTTCTCAGTGGATATGCAGACAGGTATGTGCACAATGTGAACAGCTATCGTCATTGAACTAGAACAAGTTTTTATTATGATTGGAAAGGCAGATGGTTGTTATCAACCATTTGTTGACCAGTTGTCGCGTTTATCAACCATCATGGTGTGAATTGTGGTACAAAAAGTGGGAACTATAATGTTAGCAACAGTAATTATCATTATGTCATTACGCTTGACAGTATCATTCACCAATTTCTGTGTGTCAAAATAAAGATGCAGGGCTTGAAACTGCTGTAGTATGACCAAACACATACATCGCATCCGTCAATTTCTTTCAAAACGTTGCATTGAGGGCTAGACTGCCTATCATTCGGGACAGTTCAATTATTCTTTGAAATAATTAAATTTGTCATTAGCTTGCTCTGTAAGTTAGTCAATCAAGAAAGCTAGGTTGAAATCTGTAATTATAGTTCGATCAATATCGTATGGTAACATGTGGATGCTCAATAAAACCAACAACTTACATCGCGTTCACACAATGCCTGCTCGTTGTGTCATTTTAGATTGATTATAAATCGTAGAACAGCTGTACCTACTGTATTGGTCTCTGGAAACTGGGCAGTAATGTGCGACAGAGCTAGGCAGGGAGAGATGACTACTAGTAACCCTCCTCCACAATGTACATCTACTAGTTCAACTGGTACTTCTCATACAGACATGGTGACTGACATTCTAGATGGCAACGAGCCAACCGTTTGTACAATGGCGGATAGTGAAACTGCTGGACCGGATGTAATCAGCCCTAGCCTAGCTCTAGGTTCTCCGGTGTCAGCTGCTTCACTCGACCTCTCATCTCATCTAAGTTCTCCTGCGTCGAATACATCAGTTGATCTCCTAACAACACCAACACCAGTATACTACACACCCTCAGCAACCCTGAGTGACAGGTCGAAGAGACTTTTATCTCGTAATGCAACCAGGTATGCTTACACCAAGAATATTCAGTGAATGCTTTACATCCCTATTAACACCTGATCATCATTTAGATGTGTGTGATGTGAATTGATTAGTTGTGATGTGCTGATGATACAACTGATTTACCAGTATTTTACTTAGTCTGTTGGGGGAACTTCCCTGTGTTTTGCACTACTTTACTTTGTGTTCACGTCTATAAACGCCATTTTTTCAGAGTATCACCGGTGAAGAAAGTCCGTATGGTGACTTTACCCTCAAAGAGAGTTGTAACTCCTGTAACTCGAATGAACACACCAGTGACCAGAACTAAACCTCAAACCAGATCTGTCGGGTTTCAGACGCGGAAGTGCCTTGCACTTCCCAAAAGAAGGAGCAGGGGCGATATGTGTAATATGTAAGTATAAACTGTTGTATTATCTATTAGGTATTTTCTTAGCTGTTTACATTCAATTATAGCTGTGCTTCAATATTCAGGCGTGTGTCACCATATAGGATGGGGGAGCATTACCCTCGACTCTTTTAAACCAAGAGTGAGCAAGGACTGCCTATTTTGTCTGACACCCTCATAACGAAGTAACAGTGATAAATTGAATGTGATATGGAAAAAAATATTGTATCTATCAATGATCTCTTTTTGACAATTTTTACAACTAGTTTACTAAATCTAAACTCGTTTACAACATTGCTAACAACCTGTATTAAAGAATTCCATTATAAGTCAAGTGGTAAAGTTTCATCTTATCAAGTTGTCAGGCAATAAAACTCTCTGCTTCCTGTCTAATTCTGAGAAAACAACACCAGAAAAGCCTGAATGCAAACATTACCTGCATGCTTCCTATGTTACCAGTCTGGAAACCCCTGAACAGTCCACAGAAGAGACTCCAGCAGATAGTCTACCTGAAGATAATTGTGACACTGAATCATTGGAGTCGGAGGTTATGGAAGTCGGACAAGACAGCAGCGATTCTGACTATTACTTTGATGATGCAGATGTAGAAGATGGGGACGACATCCTAGCAGATTCATGGTAAACAACTGTCATGATGAAACTTATTATTGAGTTACTCTGTCCCGTGGTTTGATAGCTCATAAAATATGTCAATCATAATAAAAAAACTCAATTGAATATCATGGAATAAGATTTGCTGTAACAGAAAGCTATCTATCTTATTTCCTATTCAGGCTCTATTTGTTGAACCGCTACGGTGAGTACTGTGTCATTGCAGGCTGCAGGTTCGTTATGAGCCAATAACCAATAACCAAATAACCAAACCATTGCTGCTTACTTAATGTCTGATAATGCTGCTTTTGCTATAACACGTCAGTATTGTCATTACATACTTTTCACAAAAACAATTTGCCCAACACATATAGGCTATTAGCTGAGCTCCTGTTAGCTACTAGTTATTAGTTTTCGTGGCGCTCATTGAACAGGTGATAAAAATCTTAGCCAAAACCAACAAAGACTTTGGAGTTGTGTTTCCATTGACAAATGCATTGGCATGGTGAAGGTATTTAGGTGTAAACCATCATTTCAATCTCTGGTTTATGAAAAAACTGCTGACAGTACTACCTTTGTAATGGGTCTTATGCATTAGCTGTTTATTGTACGTAGCGAACCATTATAATCCAAACTTTTTCCAGTCTATAGCTACTCTTTCCTCAGGAAATATCAGCTGATATCTATTTTAGCACTGGCAGATTTTATGATACCAGAAAAGTTATTGTTGAGGAGTCAGCACTCGATGAGCTCATGCTATGTTGCCGGATGTGTGCGGGTGTGAACCTGGTCGACAAGATTACTCAAGGTGGCTATGTAAAGTACAAAACAAAGTGTATGGAGAGCAAATGTGCTCATGAGTACGTGTTCGAAACAACACCGAAAGTAAACAGGTGAGTTATTTGCCGCACCACAGATTTCTGCTGATAATGCGGTGCGCTGCAGGTACCTTTATAGCATTTTCCCTGTTCATGACCAATCAAGATTGGACTAAGCCTAAGTAGCTATATCCAAATGAAACAATACCATCATATTTTTCTTGGAATTCCCATAGTAAAACTAAGAGCAGTAATAATGATATTGTTTAGACATTACTTTATTGGAGACTCCTTACTCATAAAGGTGTAGCCAAACTGCTTGTTCTCTGATCCCATATGGTAGTTTTTTACATACAACTATAGAATATATTGGACGTCAATCAAATTTTTGTGTTCAGTATGAGTGTAATTTGATGTAGTTTAGCTGCCGTGTACATTCCATCGAATTTATGTGTAATGCTGATATCTGGCTAATTTTGTCACTTCAAGGATACCCACCATAAACTATATGATGGCCGGATCTATTCTGTATAATGGACTAATGCCTACAGCTACCCTGAAATTTCTTTCTACATTGAACATCGCAGCGCCGAAAAAGGCAACTTATGATTCCATCCAACGAGAGTACCTTCATGGGGTAAGACATTAGGAAGGGTAGATCCATACACCCTACAGTCAATTGCTGACAGAATCCACTAGTTTTAGTCTTTCAAGTGTCTGAAATATAATATGTTATCACATTAATTTATTTTTTAGTATTTTTTTGTCAGTTATCGAACTGTGAAGGCAAATTGGTGTAAACAAGTGATCCTAGTAAAAACTTGATGAACAGCAAAACAAATATTGATATCGCCAATTGAATTATGTTGTTGTTAGTGTATAATGCTGAAGAGAAGGGTTTGGTATTAAGAGCTGTGGTTACATGAAAAGTAAGCCAAAATGATATTGTTATTGGTATTTCCTTATTTTTGCAGATTATTCGTGAACAATATTACATTCAGCAATCTGCCCTATTAGAGTCCCTGGAAGGAAGAGCCGTAGATGTTGCCGGAGATGGCAGATGTGACAGCCCGGGGCACAATGCACTGTTTGGCATGTACAGCCTAATGGATGTTACATCCAAAAAGATTTTAACGCTGCATGTCCTCAAGGTGAAGACACTGATAATTTTTGTTTTGTACCCATATTTGGCCATATGATTCAATTATCATTTGATTAGTAAAAACAGGAACTTTGCGATGCCCAGCTCCTCGCCAAATAAAGTATATAATATGAAATTGGTTTCATGCATGGACATCTTATAAGTATTGCACATCATTTACAGATTTTCTTTCAGGGTAGCTTATTTCAACCAAACCATCATTGCCATTCAAATATCACTGTGGATGAGTTCTTTAAATGTCAAATTTTTTTTAGTCTACAGAATCAACCTCCTCAAACGCAATGGAGTGGGACGGTTTAAAAAGGTGCTTGACAGAGCTAGAACAGAAGGGTATTGTCATAAACAGCCTCACCACAGACAGACACCCTCAAGTAGAGGCGGAGATGAAAAAACGTCGAGGCATAACACACTACTTCGATACATGGCATGTTGTGAAGGGTAAGATCATTGTTTCATGCTCAGTGCATATAAGTGCCCTGTCATAGATTTGTCATAAGAATGTCGGGTATTGACCATCACATTTTACATAGAAATTACCGTGAAATAGTTTAAATGCAGTTTTTACCATAGACAGTGTCAGCGTGGTTAAGACATTCATGTAGTAAGGTTGATCGAGCATCAAAACTTAGCAGAAACCATACCATGTGCAGATGTGTGCTAGTTCACTGTCATTTGTGTTTTCATTGCAGGATTGAAAAAGAAACTCGCGGAAGCAAGCAAACTGTCTTCATTCCGCAAGGTAGCAAAATGGTTGCGCTCAATAACCAACCATTTGTATTGGACCGTTGCCTCAACCATTCCAGGCTCAAAAGAAAGGAAAGAGAAGTGGGCGTCTCTGAAGAATCACCTGGTCAATGTACACAGCCATCCAGAGAATGATATATTTAAGCAGTGTGAGCATGGCCCACTCCAGACAGAGTTTATTGTGGATGGCAAAGTACACATCCGGGACTGGTTCACGAAAGGTAATCATAAAGGTTGATTCACAACAAGAGATTCGATTCTTACTAAATATCAGTCAGGTAGTGATAATTCTAATTTTAAGAATGGACAAGATGTGTGCAATCCTGTTTCGGTGCGTTTAGTGGTACACGCCAGACCTCAGGTGGGGAAGCTCTAATCTCATCAAATTGGTTTTTACAACACAAACATGCACAATGCACCACAACATTGACAACTTATGGTTCAGTATAACTCAGAAAACAATATGAAAACCTATATGCGCATGTATGCTGTATGAATATTATTTATTTGGTCAGGGAATACGATACTGAGTGATGCAGTTGATGTGTATGTCCTGAATACACTTAGATAAAGTCATATTTTTGGTTTCATTCAATGAGCTAAATTCATTTTATCTCATTGCAATAAGCTAATTTGTAACAATTGTATGCAGTTGTGTGCACATGTAAGAAGGACAAACAACTCATACCTTACTTGTGAATATGTGGATTACGGGGTGAAAATATTTTTTTGCAAATGAGGTCTAACCTTCCTAATCAACACAGTGAGTCAAAACATTTGCTTCTAACGAAAAAAAGATGGGAGAAGGGTGATGTAATAAACACTGTTATGTGTAATGTCAATTTTACTGCCATAGTAATTGCGGTTGTTATATTTCAGGAGGAATGGTGGCTTCAAAAGTTAACCCGCTACTTGATGACAAACGATTAATCGAGGCCATATTGCGCTGCAGCCCCCATAACACTGGAGAGCTAGAATCTTATCATTCATCACTGAACAGAAACTGTCCCAAGAACTTCTGCTTCAGCCATAATGGCATGATTTCAAGGTTAGTTTGATATTTATAATAGCATAAAAAATCTATCATAATTCATCTGATCTGTAAACCCTTTATCATGTAACATAGCATAAGTAATCGGCGAAAGATACAGTAACAAACATGAGCATTGTATTCAACAATTTATGAAAAACAAAGTCAAGTTAAACCTAACCTAATAATATAAAACTTACGTCAGACTGAATGAAATAAGAAACAACTTACTGTATAGTTATTTGCCAAATAAATTGCTTTTTGTAGAGCCATGCTAACTGCATTACACCAAAACCACAACAGTAATCGAGATGTGAAGAGGAACATGGATGGGTCAGAGAGAATTACTATCAAGAGAAAGAAAGCAACGAACCTGACTCCAACAGCCTACTGGGTGAAAGAGGACGCAGATTATGGTGAGTGTGTGATGACTTTGCTTTAGAAAGAAAAACAAGTTTTTGTAGTTTGCCTGATATTTTAACCACCATGCATCGGTACGTTATCTATTGCTGTTAGTGTGCAACTGTCAAAGGGCAGGGATCTTAATTCAACATAATTATGAACACAACATAAAATCAAAATTTTTTATTCAATTAGGTTATCGAGATGAGCTGTTCCTGAGTCTAGAGCAGAAGATTATTGACAACGAAAAGGTACACGTAGAAGCTCCTCAGACCAAAACACTGGCAAGTAAAGGTGAGCAGATCTCGAAACAGGACGTGATCAATCGGCACAGGACTCGCGGGCTAGACCGTAAAGACCATGTGATCCCACAGGGATCTGAAGAGGTGGAGGGTAGCAGAAGGAAACGAAAGAGTAAAGAGTAAGTATGTTTTCTGTAAGCAATTGTCAGGGTAATAGACTTGTGCAGCATATCTTACCATACATGGCAAATAATAAAGAGAATTCAATTGACCACTTGATAGAATTAATGGATTTGAATATTAGTAAATTTTGAATAGAGATGTTTTGTAAAAATTGGTTAACATGCTTAAATTTAAATTCTATCAATTTTGCCATCATCAAGATGTTAATCCTGATGAAAACCTCATTCCTGCAGAGAAACCTGATCAGGGGTAACAACAGTATTTGGATGTTTTAGACCGACACAGGCCAGTGATGAAGTCGCACACACAGAGACTAATGATAGTTCAACAGCCAGCACTTCCGCAGTTGCTGTCACTCAGAAAAGAAAAGGTAAACATGAGTTCTCAGTATAAACATTTCCATGGACTTTACAAGCAGGTCTAAAATAAAACTAATTCAGATAAGACACTAAAGTAAGCTGAAAAGCTGGAAACTGATGAAAAAAAGTATTTCCAATAAATTAAAAATTTACACTGTTGGTAAAATTCATTGAAAAAAACCGGTTATGTGACCAGATCAGCCGTACAATATCAAGCAAATTGGCCACATCTGGAGGTTAATCTTTTTCCGCCTACGTCGCAACAAGTTCTACCTTTCAATTCTTGAAATTTCAAAATACGAAGTGAGACACCTCAGATGGCGCTATGGGAGAGTTTTTTGATGATCAGACAAATAGCCGACGAGTTACGACCAAAATGTTATGTGGAGAACTGCTACAATTTTATATTACCCTACAGAAAGTTTTTACGCTTTCACGGTTTTTATTTTAGCTACATGGTTTCTTCCCCATAAAAAAATATAAATATGAACTGAATTTGGGTATGTGTAAAATTAGCCACCACACAGCGAAAAAGGCAAAAATTAATGTTGATGAATATTTTTTGTGTGCAGGGTATGCACCACACCATTTGTTTCTGGCATAAAATGGTGTGCAATGACTGGGAAAACCCAAGCCGCAGAACTAAGCTGCGCTGAACCAGAAATGACAAAGTGAAAATAAATAAAATTACAACCTGAGTTAGTAACAAAATGGTGAAAATTGATGCTGATGAACACTTTTTGTGCATAGGAGAATCATGTTACATGATCATGGAAAGAAGATGAAATTTTATTTGTACAAAAAGTCTGAGAATCGCCAGTCGGCATAGTCTTCCTCATCAGCTGTTGGGGGAAAGCGTGCCTGAATCTCTGCATAAACACAAGCAGGTAGAGGTTTGCGTTCGCCTTTTCTCAGATTGGGATAAATCCACCCAACCACACTCCTATAGGCGAGAAATCTGTTTTTTTGTTTACTTCCTCCTCTGTTTGAGGATTTGGAAATATGTCTTCTACAAGTAAAAAAAGTAAAGTCTTATGATATTTCTTACTTTTGTAGGCAGAAAGAAGCGCAGCAATACTGATGACCACGAGAATGCAGCACAATGATTACAGTCCTAGACATATTTACACTTATATATAGACTCCAGAATAACAGTTTTTCATCTTACCATGTTTACGTGTGTACCGGAGTAACTCCATGTGGAGTGGTCCAGGCAAGAGGATCTGGGAATAAAACTCATGTTCTGTGAAGCATCTAAAAGCAGTATTATGCATATTTACAGTATTGCTACAGTACATTTTTTGCCTAGTAAACAGACGATTCATATCACTCCATTATATCATACATGTCGTCCACTAAACTGTGTTTTATAACTCTGGACAGTAACAATGCATTACAGTTAACATTTTTATTTTGGAGGACACCAGTGTAATACTGGATGTATTCAACTGTTATTATTACAAGTTCTACTAGTTCATATCACTTACGGGATATTATTAGCTTCGACAATATTCTTTGTCGATTTTTTTAGCTTGCAGCACTTGTTCTGTGCAACTGTGCCCTGGACTTGGCAGCGCCCACACCTACACCATCTACTTGTGTCGGCAAATTGTTCTATGATCTATAAAATACAAAAGACAAATAATTCTATGCTTGTATGGTAATTCTGTGCCTGTACACAGCCAGATAGGTCCCAGCTGATTGCGAAAATAATATTATAGAACCAATGAGATTCAATGGTGAACTATAATAGTGAACAAGCTGCATGAGGAACCGTAAGAGATTATGCATCTAGATGTTTTATTTTCCAAAACATAGAATAAAAATCAATGGCTCAATATGCAAGTAAGCAGGATTAGTAATACAACAGTCAGTGAAAATCAAATTTTACGTGTATATCTAAAACTCAACTGCTTGTGAAAACATGGAAAGCCGAACTTGGGCGTTTAATTTTTTGTGTAAACAGTTTAGAGAATTGAAATGACTGTTGAAGTCACATACCTCCTGGCGCTGTTGCTCTCTCAGCACAATATCGTCGTTGTCCTGCTCCTCCACAGCCACATCAGGCTCGAACAAGTAACCCTGGATGGCTTCAAGGTCGATGGGCTCTCTCTGTATCAGAAAAGAATAGGAATGGGTACCGGTAAAGTAATACATGCATACATGATTATAAAGGTGTTTACGCATGTTTATGTCTCACCAGCAAAGAACCTAGCCTGATGCAATAAATATAAACATCCAACATAAGACATCGAAAGGGTTGTGTCTCAACAAGTTGAGTTTGGATTGGTATAAAAGAGACGATATGAGTTATTTTATAAGTGCACTGTGTAAAAAGATAAAACTCACCTCAATGGGTAATTCATTAAAATCATCCACATCCACAGGAGCAGACATTTTCATTCCTGCAATAAAAACAAATGTCAAAATACCGCAATATGACTGAAAAGCTGACACCATTTCACAAACCTTACAAAACTCTAGACCAGACCCTATAACAACAAAAGCAAAGACTTTGGGAAGTATAATTCAGAACTGAGTTCTCTCACGCTGCTCAATTAGACAACTTCAACGGCAGTTAGAGGAAAACAAAATGGTGACCTACGTCATCAACGAATCTATATGTTTAGGTCTGAGCAGTGCACATATCTGTCAAGCAGCTGTCCTAGCTAATGACTGAGCTAAAACTGCATTTGGCCCACCAGTAGGCTTAGTATTCTGCCAAATATTTGCTTTTGAAAAGAAGGCAGTAGGATCGTTGCTCTACTATTGTACAATCTACCATCAATGATAGCCATTAGTTTGGAGTTAGAATGCGCAAGGGACTAGTTACCTTACTCCCCCATTCTTTATTGCCTACCTCCTACTAGGCCCACACAATATTTGAGTGTCAATGGTAGTCAAAGACAATGGCATGTCTAGACCTACAGACTAGAGAATGGAAGGATGAAGATAACCTAAACAAACTTATTTTTTTAAGAATGCAAATCAGTTTACTGGTCCCTAATCAAGAATCATGGCAACTAGGCAAGCTGATTTTGAGTTTAAACCATTTTTTTCAATAAGTTTATTATTACATGTGTTCAAAAAACAGCAAGAAGCTGACAAGCCCATGCCCTTTCTTTAGATAAAAATGAAACCAAACCCATGAACACACTAAACAACATATACAAACATACACACTGCTGACAGGATCTGATACACAGTAGAGTATTATAATAAGTAAATCAAAAAGGAAAAAAAAACTATCACAAGTGGGTGACCATTTTTATATTATAATAATAAGGAATACATGTCTGTTAAATGTTATGCTGACTTACATTAACAGGATCTAAGTAAATCACAGCTCTCTCCCTAGCAGCCTCCACACAGTACAAGATACAGTAGTATGAGCAGAAGGAAAATAAGTAGAAGTCAGGTCAGAAGAAGATGAAAAGTTCCACAACTATCATAAAATGAGTTACTTTTCTTTTGAATCGACACAATAAAAATACACTGTGAATCTGAACTATACATAATGGAGATTGTTACTCGAAGAGTCCACAAAAAATTAGAAATACAAGATATTAGGGCTAATGACTGTGATTGGCTGATCATCTCTTATTAATAATTTCATTGGTGGAAACAAAAAGTACAACTTTAGCGATTCCGTTTATTCATTTCCGGTTTACAGCAGTTTCAGAAAATGATGGCTGTGACGTAGGTGCTGAATCAGCTGAACGTTCTGAATGAGGTGGGTCTTTGGTTACCCATGTATCGGACTGAGGTGGGTGTTGAGACTTGATCAGGGTCTCATTCTGATGGTTAGTACATATAGAATACATGTGCTAAAGCACTGGTTTGGATCAACAAGCCTTTTAAGAAATATTACATCATATTTATCATTGGCAATAAAGAAATGACAATGGTGAAACTGGACGACTGCTTCATATACCTATAATCGACATCAGTTACATAATATAATTATGCTTCTTTCGACTGAGGTTACAATAAACCAGGGGTCTGTGGAATTCTTTTGTGGATTGTGCCCGGTTTGTGATACACTGGGCTCTATTGTGTGTAGACAGCAATGTTAATCTTTTCTCATTGATATGATCAATTACTGAT
>ERZ1740067.1924-NODE-1924-length-13343-cov-4.152995_pt1 | contig 13343 bp, 10 predicted proteins | sample MGYA00581736_ERZ1740067 | MGnify/ENA primary metagenome ERZ1740067 (study PRJEB43018, sample SAMN04849236) | marine metagenome | isolation source: floating plastic debris | place: Pacific Ocean | collected 2008-08-27 | study: EMG produced TPA metagenomics... | reverse complement strand
AGAGGGCGCAAGGGTGGCAGAAAGAAGAGTATTACGGAAGGGCAGAAGCTAGAAGCAAAGCGGCTTGCCGAAGTAGGCAACCTGAGCATAACTGAAGTCTGTGCGAAAGTAGGCATTAGCCGTGCTAGCTACTATCGCCTTGTCGCTTCGGAGACGGCTTCATGAGCGACTATCCTAGAGCCTTGAGGGGAAGGGGTTAATATGGCCGACCACTAACTTCAAAACATTGTGCGGGACTATAAGTCTGGAAACGATTTGGTATTGTCCCTGAGTTCTTTACTGTAAAATCAATATGCACAATATCATCATGGTGCGAAAATCGAATCCTGTGAGATGTTTCTTGCTCAGGCGGTACATAGCACTGGAAATGCTGTAACCTTCTATGATTCGCAAAGGAAGGGCTACAGCTTCCGTGCCTCATATATGCTGTGCCTGCCAATATAATTGCCCCACTTTGCAGATCTCGTTGGGCAGTGGTATAAAGAGTTCCGACTACTTCACTTGCACATGTGTCTGCTGTATTAAAGTACTGAAGATTCGATGATATATCCCTAAGAGGTATGCTCCAATTGATTGAATTCTCTTTCCGAATATCTGGCCTAAATCTCTTTCCATCTCTAGCGTAAATTCTTCCAGTTACAATCAAATCACCAGTAACTTGAGCTTGTGAATTCTGTAAAGGTAGTCTTCTTTGAACTGTTAAAGGACGCCTTTGGTTTTCGCCGACAAGACGGTTCTGATCATTTGAAAGTTCAAGCGTATCAACATGGCCTGTACTCCAATTCACTTGGATTTGATTCTCTTCAGAATTTAAACATGTCCAATCAGCTGTAATTATATTGGAACCATCATTTCCAACAACAGAGCCGTTAGAAAAGATGGTGGCAGGAAAAGCTCTATTGTCCCAAGCCCAATCACCAACGATGGTTTCAGGACATCCACCTATAACTTCTCCTGTATCATCATATGATTGTCTTATGACCACGACTTTTCGCCCAAGGCTATTGGTACCAACTAAGGCATTGCGTCTAACGGTAAGACGATCAGTAATATTGCTACTCCAATTTACCTCTACTGTGTTAGTTGAAGGATCGCACTGCCAAGTTGCAGTTATATTGTTGTCACCATCAATAGCAGAAATATTTCCTCTCAGGCCTCCTGTATCTGACTGTACCAGAATTGCAGTGAACGCTCTAGTATCCCAAGCCCAAGTTCCATTCAAACTTTCGCATTGAGGCGTTTGAGCAAGAGCATCTTTAGGCAACTGAACAGCAAGACCAAAACAGGATAGACAAGAGCTTAGAAAAATTGAAAATAGCTTGCAGGTGACAGATGATGTATAACGCATTTTTCTTTCAAACTAGATTGAAGTTGTATTGTTCATTCAGAGCATTGTCTTTGGGAGATCCCTTTGTTTCACCGCATTGCTAGACATAGACATAGCTGACAGTTGACTATGACTCCACATAGCTAAGATATTTTCTGACAATAGACTCAGTACGCGATCTATTTTCGATTCTCTGTCCATTAGAGTGCAGAATTTCTGCATGTATGTGTGGCCCTGTAGCATTTCCTGACGAACCCTGACGAGCTATGTAATTTCCTTTCGTAATCGACGAGCCTATGGAGACCGAAACTGAATCAAAATGAGCCATAAACCAATTCTCATGCCCGCATAGAAGGGTTAAATAATGACCATATCCTCCTTTTTCATAGCCTGTTTCACCTATGTGCCCAGAGCATGGAGCGGGCACTGATACATAATCGTTGTATGGGTTGGGACTATAGAGCGTAAAATCGTAAGACCCAGGAGGAGTATCATCATAAAAATAGGGGGTGGCCACTTTCAATCTTGCCGAATTAGGAGGCACGCTACATCGATAACATGTAATGCTGATTACAGAAAGACCTGCTATAAGGCATAAAATTATAAGTTGTTGATACTTCTTGTGTGATTTCGCTCGGTTTCTACTCACGGCAATTATCTCCTAATGAATAACAAAATAGAGAAGGGATAAACTTTGGCATCGAGGCTGACTACTTCAAGGTGAATCACATGTCCCAAAAGGTCTATGACAATAACATCTGCGAAACTCTGCATAGAGAGAGCATTCTACGACTAAATTCAGTGGAAAATGTCCGTTAGTTAGCGCTTTTCTGAGAGGCTAGATTTTCAGTGACTGTAACCCATTCATCACAACACTTTCAGCCTATGGCCTGACTTTTCAATGGTCGGGGCCATACCCCTTAGAAGATCTGTTACCTTGTTGAGAAAAGGGATAGATTTTCTAAGGCTCTAAGCTTAAAACCTGAAAACCTTAGGTTTTAAGCTTAGTTCTGTGAAATTTTTCTATATAGCCGAAAGCCGGTCGAAATGAGCTGAAAAATCTACAGTAGAGGGCGAATAACTTGATCGAATTTATTTGCAACTCTGCGATAGGCACTGTTCTTAAGATGTAACTCGTTAATCCAATCAGTATCTTGAATCAATGGTCTGAGATCAATGTAATGTAGCCGTGAGTCGCTTGCTGCAAACTGAGCCAGCATAGAATTAAAATCATCAACTAGTTCGCTCATAATCTGTTTTTGATCAGAAAATTGTTCATATCCTTTCGCGACTAGAGATGGTTTTAACCAAGGCCCAATAAACTTAAATCCCAGAATATTAACCACCGATCTGCCATCGGGAACAGGGTGTCCATATCCATGTAAAACAATATAAATTTCTTCGTCTTTATTCCATATTTCATTAGAAATATGGCTAAAGACCCGTAAGAAGTAATCTTTGAGGATAAAATCAGTGTAATTCTTCCTAAGTGCCGGTAAGCCTGATTGTTTATGATTGAGAAAGCTAAAAAGTTCCTCTCCAGCAATGTCATTGCCGCCACCTGAAAGAAGAACAATAGGAGGTCTATGCTTTTGGATGGCTCTTAGGGTTTCTTCAAGTGGAGGACGATTACGCGTCCAACGCCTTTGCTTAAACTTCGTGCCCCAAGCCATGTTATCCAGAGTGTCTCCAGCTTGAGAGACATTGTGAATTTTATAATTAAAGAACTTTTTGAGAGATGAAATAACATCTAGACCAGCTGGAGCGTAATCAAACCAGGAATCACCTTCTGCCACTAGAGTAGGAGTTATCTCTGTACTTTCATGAGTAACTTCTGGGAAGCGTGTATCCATCTCACTCAACAGGGTTGATATTTCTTCAGGTGTTAGCCGATCTAGTTCTTCGTCTGAATACTCTTTCTTCAACGAACGGGGTGTTTCTGTTGTTGTGGAAGCTAATTCAGCAGGGCTAGATGATTTCAAGGAAGTTAGACCCAAAAAATCCTTTGTAGTAACTGCTGCTCCAAAAAGCTCAGATGCCTGTCTGTTGGTAGTGCCCGATAATTTTTTTTGGACATCTTTGACAATACTGCTAATCCTGACTCCTTCATTCGCTTTCCATGCGATTCGCCCCTCATTTTCTGGTTGGCCATCAAAAACTTGACCATTGACCATTAAGATTTGACCTTGAGAATTTTTTTTGGGAACTCCAGAGTGATGTAACGCAGTGAGTTGCCACTGCATATTCAAAACAGGTGAACCAGAAGAACCCTGTTCAGTATCCGCTGAGTAGTGCAGGAAGTTTTCAAAAACGTCGGTTATTTCGTTATTGCGGAGCGCGACTTGTTGAGGTTGTCCTTCGGGATGTTGAATTATATTGACTAGTTCTCCGACCAACGCTTTTCCAGATTGTTTAATAAGTGGAATAAAACCACGATCGGTAACACTTAATCCATCTTCGGATTGTGGATTGATAGCGACAATTGCATAGTCTAAAGACTCGTCATTGAGAAAGAATCGGTTTGGCTGTAATCGATGAACAACGGTGGGGGAAGTCATTCCATTCTGCCTTTCAAAGAAATCAAACTCAATAAAGCTATCAGCTGCTATGTCGGCTGTTGTAAGGATATGATGATTGGTTAAAATAAGCTCTGAAGAGATTAAAAAACCAGTCCCATATCCAACATTACGCCCTTGACTTCGGAGAGTAATTCTCCCTACCGCCCTTGCTACGTCAGCTCCAGTTTTTAAAAAGCGACTGGAGATCAAATCATTCTCTTCAATGATTCGTTCTAATGGACTCACCTGAGTATCCGGATTAATGCTGGATGGCACGAGATGTGTAGCATCATCGGATGCGATCAAGTGACTGCCGAGCTCATGCAGTCCAAGAGTCGTAATTCGGTTCATAAGACGTTCAGGTGTTTCTACCTGACGCCAGTCTCTACCAACCGTTGAGTTTTCTTGATGTTGAATTTTGTAAGCGCTACGAGATTCATAACGGTTCTCGGTATTCGCTATTTGCTGCTCGAAAGTTGATTTAGTCATACTCTTCAGAGTTTTGTGTGTTTATGTTGTGCGGTCAGAACGAAAAAAGGCTCACTAGCCTATTCAGGGTGCTGTGCTGGAAAAAAGGTGTGTAAATTACTTAGTGAAAAAATTCTATTAGGGCTTACATTTTCCAGACTAAAAGGCCTAGCTAACTGCATTACCCCTAAAACTGATCGATTATTACCCTCGACCCCGCCGATAGAGGCAAGCCTTTTGGTAACTGTTGAGATACTTTCATTTGATTGCTTAAAAACATAGGAGACATCTTATTTCCTCCAAGAGTTGTGATTTTTTCGTAATTGGTGAGTTTATTTCTTTTCCTTTGTGCGGATTTCAGCGAGCGGCTACTTGAGATATGCCCGCTCGCTGGATGTTCTGATTGTTGCTGGGTGACGAAAACTGTTTTAGTAACAGCCCTAGATGCTTTAGTGCTTAAGCGTTGGCACGAGCATTAGATTCGGATGAAATTCCTGCTAATTCCGGTAAATTCAAAGTTATTTGTAGCTTCTCGGTAAGCCTGCTTAGTGTCACGCAACATGCTTACGGCTAACTTCTCACCCAGTATGTTACCACCTGTTTCTAGCCCAGATACATCACAACCAGTGTTAGCCTGTGGCCCAGTTGCCGTCCCATCCGTGCGCCAGTGCATACCAGCACCATCCCGGAATAACGTGATATTGGCAATCAACTTGTTTAGCTCACCATGAATTGTTAGAGGAGACCCCTTGTAGTCAACAAGCCGCTGACCACCATTAGCAGGCACCTTAGGATAGGGAAATTCACCATCAGCAAAGAAAGCCTTAGCCACTGTCGCAGCTGCCGCGATGAAGACAGAGTGTCCACCCGGATAAGCAGGGTGAGTAGGAGAGCCTTCTGGGAAGCCCATTGGCAAGAGCCACGAGCCATCTAGGTCGCCACGATTTTGGGCAATATTCTGCTGCTTGTTGTGCTCAAAGATGCGATCAAGGACTGCGGTATTGCGCCAAACATCCACACCATTGCCAAATGCCTGGTTGAACTTAGCATCGCTGAAAGGCGTATTCGGTGAGCTGCCGAGATCTCCTCGACGGAAGAGCTCCAGCCGCTGCGCATAGACCTCAGGGCGTAGGCGGTTATGGACGCACCACTTTTGGAACCAAGCATGCTTTAGGCCATAAACTCCAGCAAGTCCAGATTGAATAGTGATATCTGGCCCACCCAGGCTTCCAAAGGCTTCGGACTTTTTGATGCTGCCATTTTCATAAGGACTAGCATTTGTGATCGCCGCGCACTTTTCAAGCAGAATGATTGTGCTCCAAAGCCCTGACTGATGTGGGTAGTCAACGTGTACCCACTGTCCTGCGTCACGCAGTGTAGTGATGTATCGCGACCCATCAAGGATGTCAGTGCCAGTTGGGTTGATATCGCCATTGTTAACCCCTTTCCAAGTATCGATATCCGTTAGATAGTCGAGCCCTGCCCTGGGGTAACGCTGCTGCTGTTGAATCAACTGGTTTCCAAATAGAAAGTCCTGTAGGAGGAATTGGGAGACATGAGGCCCAACAGAGCAGCCATCATACGGCCCTCGAAAAATAGTGTCAGGTGTACAGGTAAACCCAAACTCTTGTTCGAAGCCTAGATTGTTAAGGTCTTTACAGGCTGCTGCAATCAGATTGCTGTTGGCATACTGGTCGAAAGGAATATCGCGACATAGAGCCATCCAATACCGCTCAACCATATCAACAGCCGTATTCCGGCTATTAAACTTAGGCGCTGGCGCCATTCGAGCACCCTGAGAATCATCCCCAATGAGCTGATACGAGTAAGCATTGAGTGGATTGACAAGCTTGCGATTTCCACCCCCCAGTTCAACCTTCTCAAACTCAGACTGAGAACCTGCTTGGATAGCTCTTAGCAGTGAGTTTAGAGCATCGGGATTGACGAGCCCTAGAGAATTGTGACTAAGTGCCTTCGTGAAAGAAGCAAATCCTGTCAATCCTAGTTTTTCAAATTCTTCCTGGTCGCCATTCGTAGGCGGCGGTGACGTAATAAATGCATTTTCAGCAATATCACGAGCCTGGTCGCGAACATCTTGGGCAGCTTGCCTTCGGGCTTCCAAGTCATACGCTGACTTTCCACCTAGGGGCTTAGGTTGGTAGTTAGACATTGAACTGTACCTGATGAATGGTGTGTAGTCGCCAAATCATTTTTGGCTGACCTAAGAGACAAAAACATCAAATTCCCTTGTTTTGTGAATGTGAGATGTTCCCTGTCCCAGCTGCCAATTATGTTGGCAGCTAGATAGGTGAAGTGAGAATACACAGGTTAAAGGAGAATAAGAGCCTTATATAGATGTGTATATAGGGCAATAAAGCTGTATATAGGCAGTTAAATGCCAAAAATTACTGAATAGAGCTAGATAGGTGTACACTAAAGGTTATCGACTGGAAGAGGGGTGAAGTGATACGAAGAAATCTTCGTTGAGAGAAGCCACTCTCAAGATGAACACGTGATTTTCCTTTCTCGTTAGTGCATCCCGTGAAATTTCATGGATATCCTTGAACTCAACAAATGGGTTTCTGAAGAGCGCCAAGCCAGAATTGTTGAACGACTAATATCGTCTCAAGCTGTTGGCATGACTAGGGCCCGGGCGACATACCTAGTGAGGTTATGTGTTTATGTTTGTGTGCAGTATCGGCTGACAGTAAATCCAGACTCATTGCCACCGCTAGATAAACTTTTACCGCCTTCAATTTTTATCAGGTGTAGTCACGAAGATGCTGCGACACTGTTTTATGGAGATCAAGATTTAGGGGGTGGTCGAGCCGCAGGCATGATGCTGAAAACCTTGTCTGAGCTTCATTTCATCTCTAGACGGTTTTTAGGGGATGTGACAGAAGTTAAGGTAATGCTTTCCCCGTCAGATTTAGATGAATGTGATGAATCTCCTTGTGCCACTCTGATCGTTGACGATTTTAATCCGCGACGCGACGCTATGCCAATTTCATCGTTACTGGCAGCTCATTATAATTGGATGAACCGTGATACCCGCTCCGTTCCTCTGCGTATTTCCAGGCTCCTTCGTCAATGGGCTAAGGGGTACAGCAAAGGTATGCGTGTGTTGCGGCGGGATAATGATCAACAACCCGTTGGCTTTTATTTACTCTATCCAATCACAGTAGAGACTGAATCTATTTTTTCTCGTGCTCCAACCGAGGGCCTACATTTAGGTAGCTTGCGAGATAAAGATCCGTTTGAGATGGCTCAGTCTGGAGATGAAGACTGTCAATCTTTATTTGTTCGCAGCTGGGTGATTCAACAGGATTATCAATCAGAGTATCGAGGGCTGTTCCTAAAAGATGTGCAATTGACTTTAGCCGCAATGCAAGACGACTTTCCTAATCTGGTTGATTTGTGGACACTTATTATTCATCCGAGCTATGGCAAATTAGCTGCTTCAGTTGGATTTCAGCCGTTTAATCGTAAGACGGGGAATACACTCTATTGGATGTATCAATCTTTGGATAGGTTTCTAGAGCTGGATATGGACGCAGAGGTTATGCGAATGAGCTTTTGACAAGCTCCAGATGCCTGACTGATTTAAAAAGACTGAAAGCACTTCAGGTAAAGGGTTTAGCGCTATCTCATATCTGTGGCTTCTATGCATAGGCACAGTTCCAAAAATGGTCGTTAATTTAGTGGTCTGAAATGCTGCTTATTGGGTTTCTAGATCACCTGTCAATTCTGGAGTCTAGGCGTTTAATCTGTCACAAAAAGGGGCGTTAATTTAGCAGTACTATCAGGCCAGGTGGCGAGAGCACAACCAGCAGCCGTCATCCACAGCGAGGGACATTGCACTTACTCCCTGTTCTGCTTACCCTTTCAGTCATCGTCAAGTGCTCCTTTTCGACGTGTCGTAATAATCAGTTTTTATTACGACACGTCGAAAAGGAGCTGTAGGCTACGAGCCTTTGAAGAGAAAAGGATGCCTCAGCTAATGAGGGGTACTGAAAGCGAACGTGCAACGAAGTGCCATAAGGGCAAAGGCGAAGCCTAAAACAACGCAAATTCGTTAAGCGAATAGGGAAAATCCAACTTTTCTCAAAAAATATAGTTCAAATAAACTAATCTATATCCCTTTCACAGCAATGCTTTCAGGCTTATGGCACTTGGTCGTAGCTTCGCTTTCAATACCCCTGTGAAATAAGAATCCTTAATTCACAGGGGTTTTAGGAGTTTTCTGCATCACTAAGATCTTCTAACAATGTAATAGCCTCTGAATATCTCTTTTGTTTTTGGTACAATGTCGCCAAGTTATTCAGACTGGTGGCGGTGTCGGGATGACGGTCGCCTAGTTCTGCTTTTCTAATTGCTAGCGCTTCTAAATATAACGGTTCCGCTTGATCGTAGCGTTCCTGAAACTCGTATAGTACCGCCAAGTTATTCAAACTGCTGGCAGTATAGGGATGGTGGTCACCCAGTTCCGCTTTATATATTTTCAGGGCTTCTAGGTACAACGGCTCCGCATCGTCATAACGGCCCTGAGAACGATACAGGCCTGCCAAGTTATTCAGGCTGGAGGCGGTAGAGAGATGACGATTGCCTAGTTCCGCCTTACAGATTGCCAGGGCTTCTAGGTACAACGGTTCTGCTTCATCATAACGACCCTGGGACTCGTACAGGTCTGCCAAGTTATTTAGACTAATGGAAGTATCAAGATGATTATCCCCGAGTTGCTCTCTACAAATTTTGAGCGCTTGCTCGCCATTAGGTATAGCACTTTGTGTATTGCCTTGCTCATACCTACTAATACTAAGGTCACGTAGCAACATAGCAACATAACGTGGACTTTGTTCTCGATGCTCTTTATATACTTTTAGTGCCCTGTTAAAAAGAGTCTCAGCTTCTTTGTAATTTGCAGAAATGTTATTTATGAGGCCAGTCAGATAAAGTAAAAAACTATGACCAAAAATATTGAGACGTCCTTCTTTTTCATGTTCTAATAGTGCCTGGACTACTGATTGCATACGGTCAGTTTGATAATAGTCCCACCAGTTAATTACTCGACTGAGCAATCTTCCTGACTGCGCACTTTTCTCATCAAGCGCCTCATGGTAAGCAAACTCTATATCTTCTGCAGGTAATGTTCTTTCCTCAAAGAAGTAATCGGCTGCTCGCTTTGTCAATAACAGAAATTCTTCTTGGTCTCGTTCCCATAGCTTATTCAGCAATACTTCTCGTGTTAGCTCATGAACGTTATAACCATGTTCTGGAAATTCCTCTACAAAAGTCAGTAACTGCAAATCTACAAGGAGTGCCTCTGATTGATCCTTTAACTCAGGGCGCAATGCTGCCAATACTTTTTCATCAAAGAAGTGAGGAATAGCAGCAGCCCAAAGAATAGATACCAGGGCCTCTGACATCTGGCTCATTTGCAGCTCTAGCAAAACCCATTGTCGATCCGTTTCCGTCTCGGCTTGCTGTACTAATGCTAATAACTCTTCTATGCTGACCAATTTTCTATCGCCACGGACAACATTTGGTGAACGTTTGCAGGATGACCCTTGCACCCTAGGGCGATGGCCTTAATTGCCTCTTCCGGCAAGTCAAACTGCAACTCTGCACAAAACTGACACCAATCTGTAACCTCCACGATCGGAGCCAGCTTAAAATGGTCACATTCATCACCCCACACAGAATTAGTCACAGAATCAGGCACTGACTGTCCAGCAATTACCGTTACTACATTTTTCAACTGTCGGCCAACAGCCCATAGCCACTTACTCTCAATCCAGTTCTTTAAAGCCTCATTGGCCAGCTGATAAGTATCAAGCGTAATCACAACTCGATCTTCTAGCTGTGACAAATCGTCAAAGAAAGCCTGCTGTAGCTGCTCTAGTCGATGAGCTTGCGTTGTTGGATCGATATCAGAATTAATTGCTATCGACACCATCTTGTCGGCATCAATATCATTCTCAGAAAAATCTACGCCGCCCTGCACAAACACTTTGACCTTACTGATGAAAGTGGGAAAGCGATCACGCCCTAGCTCTGCAACGACTAGCGACAAAAACGCTGCTACACTCGCTACACCCTTACAGTCAAAGGGTACATACTGAACCGGACACCGCTGCTTGAACCGGGTAAGCAGCGACGTTTTCCCCATACCTGAAGGCCCTTCAATGAACATGATGCGGCAGTCATGCTGATTCGCTGCCATTTTCAGAAAAATATTTAATTCTCTCGTGCGATTCGCTAAATGACGTAGTTTCGGCATTGGTTGATGTTTAGTTTTCCTTCCCTGTGACATCACCAGAGGGCTCATCGTAACCAAGCTCCAGTTTTTGCTTGCCATCCACGTCATTGTCGGACATGACAGTATTTCGCATTCGATATGTGCCATCACCCCGGATCGTGTTTCTCGTGAATACAACACTTTTCGATTCTTCGTTTTTAAACTCCGGTATCTTTGGTTCTATTTTCGCTTCCATTTTTGCTTTACTGCCATCAAATGACAGCATCGAAAGGCGATTTCGGAACACGAAAATAATAATCAGTACGACAAAAGCAGTGATGAGACACAATACGACAGCTGTATTCATATCTGTACCTGATTACTTTTATGGCATCTATCTATAAGCACTACTATAGCGGTAATTCACCGCACACATCTAGGACAAGCGGGAGAGAGTGACCTCCTTCGCTTATAGGCCGTGGACACGGCGACGTGTACCCTCTTACCCGACAACTCATGGCAGCCTTGCCACGCTTTGCTCAAGTATTTGCCTCAGGCAGGTTCTAGCGCTTTAAAGCGAGATGTGTGAGTTTTGGCTATCGGGATATCGTTGAGCCAATTGACGATGTGGTCAATAGTAATCGCAGCGCCAACGGCCATGTTCTGTAGATGCGTTTTGGCTAGCCCACGATAGCGCGAGCGCCGGAGCCCACATCCTCGTACACCCTGCGAAACAGTACCCTTAATATCCAGCCAGCCCCTCGTTGGTAACGCGCTTTCCCTTCCGGCTTCTGTAGTACGTCTGGTCTGCTCCAGTGCTTCATGCTCTGCCCGTGGTAGCAATCCAAGGCTCCTGTGCACGCTACGTGTGCATCGCTCTCTATCAGAGAAATCTAGACAGTCGTACTTTATGGACCAGCGGGGGCATCCGTGCAAAGATTTACGGTTTTGAGATTCCGCCGTTAATCATATCCCTGAAACTCTTACTCTACCGTTGTTAAATTGCATATAGACCGCAATTTTTTAGCAGGCAAAGAGGAAACCGTTAAGCCCTGGAGCCCTACTGGTATAAGGATTTTAGTTGAAACCGTAACTTTTGGGATAAATGCCCCCGCTGGTCCAAATTCTGCTGATCAGATAACTGGAGTACCATCACGATTATGCAGAGTTTTGATCAATCTTGTTTGTTCAATAACTTCTTCATTCCTCTGTTAGAGATTTGTCCATAAAGGCCTCCAACGCCGAACCTAGACACAAATCCATGGATAATCCCCCCAACAATAGGGATCACAGAAGGCTGTAGTAGATAGTGATAAGAGCCCACCAACCCAAAAGCTACAAATCCGCCGAGAATGCAGCTCAAAATATTCCCCAAAAACGAAATCGACTCATGGGAATCTTCTTTCTGAACCACCACCCTTGTATTAGCGCGAAACCCAATCCGATTCCAAGTCCACCCGAACACCCGAGTACATTCCTATTCACCTCGAAGATACCACTCCCCCATAAGGCTCCGCCTAAGAAACAGGCCCCAGCCCAGCTCAGGGTATTACCTTTGAACCACCACCACCAATTAGAGATAGGTGTCAAAGACAATTGCATTAGGCTAGCAACCGCCCCCCCAACCGCCCCCCCAACCGCTCCAAGGGCCCCATAAAAAGCCATAGAAGCAGGATCGAATCCAACAGGATTGAAGTTTCCTATATCCCACGCACTTGGCATAACAACGGCCGCAAATCCAGTTGTAGCAGCTCCCCCTATAGCCCAAGCAGTGCCGTTAATCCATCCCCATTTAAACCGATAGAGTCTGGTTTCTAAGGGGAGGCTCATTTCCCTAAATAGCCAACTCATAAAGGAAGAAGAAGTATATTCTGATTTGGGAGCGAGGAGATTCTCTTCTGACAGTAAAGAATCTCCTCGCTCGAAAAAACTATGGACTTTAGGTGTATGACGAAGTGACTTATCGATAGCTAACTGAATTTCGGTGCGAACCTTATCAGGGAGCACTTGGCTATCAAATGAACGATTTTCCTTTGCTTTGGAAGATAGAGCTGGCTTTACCTTAAGAATTGGTTTGAGATGTTCTGGAATGGCCGTTTGCTCGATGACATCGACGATCTCAATTTTTCGATGCAGGTTGGTTTTCGTTGAGCGAACTCGAGAGCTACCAGAAATTTCTAACTGAATGGCGTTACACCCAAACTCGAACGCTTGCTCAATCGAACGATTGTCGCCTAGCGCTTGATAGAATCCTTTGGAGAAGGCTATCGCTGCATTGTCCTGAATTTCTTGATTCATACCAATCACATAGTTGATGTGATTCACAATGGAGTTTGCCTGTATTTCCGAATAACACGCATTGAGTAACACGCATTCAACACCGCTTGAAAATAATCTGAATAACTCTGATAACGCATCCGTAGCTACCCATTTCTCTTTCTCATCGTTATCTTGAAACACTAAGCCTTGTTGACCACTACCATGTCCACAAAAGTGGACAATCTGCGGCTCGTACTTAAAAAGTAGCTGTTGCAGATCGGAAACTCTGACTGCTAGGGCATCTTCTACCTGAAAATCCTGGTGATTATGAGACCTTTCAATCACTTCTCTTAAATCTCGAATTTCGCGATCAAGATTGAGATCTTTACGTGGATTAGAAGCCAAAATAAGAACTTTCATAGCAGATACAATTCGCCAGAAACGACTATATCTGAGCGATTAGTCTTGCGTACACCTTTCACTCTGCTACTAC
>ERZ1740067.1923-NODE-1923-length-13349-cov-10.859410_pt1 | contig 13349 bp, 9 predicted proteins | sample MGYA00581736_ERZ1740067 | MGnify/ENA primary metagenome ERZ1740067 (study PRJEB43018, sample SAMN04849236) | marine metagenome | isolation source: floating plastic debris | place: Pacific Ocean | collected 2008-08-27 | study: EMG produced TPA metagenomics... | reverse complement strand
ATGCCAACTTCGATATTCTTGGGATTGCTCTGCTGGAATTCTTCCGCATAACCGATGGCCTCCAAATGCTCGATCCCGCAGCCCATGGCGATGGCAAGACGCTTGTCTTGCGTGTGGCGCGTAAACCGAGGGCGGTTGACCGTCCGTGCAAACACAAAAAAACGACCTCCATCCGGCATTTCCACAAACTGTGGAACAATGGCGCCCGGCGTTCGAAAGGAAGTGTGGACGTCGAGCCGCGGACAAGCCCCACCGTATTCGGCCAGATGGAAACCGGTCGAGTTAAACCGCTTTGTCACGTTTCCGGCCTTGTCGATCCGCAAAAAGAAGAACGGCACACCTTTCGCTGTTTCGCGTTGCAGCGTCGTGGCGCGATGACAGGCTTGTTCAAAGCTGACGCCAAACCGCAGAGAGAGATGGGCAAAGTCGTATTTGCTCGCCAACGCTTCTTCGAGAAAGGCATCGTAAGGCATCAACACAGCCGCTGCGAAGTAATTGGCCAACTCGACCCGGCACCTGTTGAGACCGGAGGCTTCATTGAGGTTTAACCGAGCTAGAATTGTGTCGATCAGATCGCTGTGTTCAATCAGCGCAGTCATATGCACCAGCTGAAAGGTGCGGTTCGGGTGGTCTAACCCTTCTGACAGCCGCAGTTCTTTGTTGACCTCATCATACTCGCGCAAGGTGTCGGGCATTTTTGCGACTGACACCAGTTCTGCTTTCACACCAAGCTTGGTGCGCAAGCGTTCTTTCAAAGCCGCATATACATCGTCACTGCGGACCTGTTTGCCGTCCCAGAACGCAGCGGCGGCTTGTTCCAGTTCGGGAAAATGATTCTTATTGTTGCGAAAGAAGTCGTGGACGACAGCCTCGGGCGAGGATCGCAAAATACCAAGATCGGACTCGCTAGCATTCGCCAGATTGAGAAGCTGGTCGGTGCTGGCAAGATAAGATCGGTGCAATTGCAAGAAGCTTTGCGCGACATCAGGGCAATGCGCCAACAGGGCACGCAATTGTGGCAGATCGGGACGATGCGCCTCGAACAAGGGGTCCTGAAATGCCGTGCGCAAGTCACCCAAAGCTGCAGTGTCGTCTTCGTCTGCAATATCGCGCCAATCGACGCCATACGCTTCAAACAAGCGCAAAAGAACGGGCACGGACACGCTGCGTTCGTTCTTTTCAAGCATATTGACGTAAGACGTACTGATCCCAAGCACTTTGGCCATGTCGGCTTGCGTTTGATGCGCGGCACTTCTGAGGCGGCGCAGGCGAGGTCCGATAAACGTCTTCATACACGTTCAATAACATGAATTTCACAAATTCACAATTTTTTCACTTTGTGAATTTTCGCATTCACAGCAGGACCCGGTTGCTTTTGCAGCATCGCAAATGTGCGCGTTAGGGATGTTGCAACAACGGAGGATTCAACATGCGCACCGGTCAAACTCATCTCTTCATTCCCGGCCCCACCAATGTTCCCGAGCCTGTCCGCCGGGCAATGAATGTCCCTATGCAGGACATGCGAGCATCTGATTTTGGTGATCTGACGCTTGGGCTTTTTGAAGACATGAAATCCGTCCTTCGCACAGAGACAGGCAAAGTGATGTTCTTCCCAGGCTCCGGCACTGGCGCATGGGAAGCCGCGATCACCAACACTCTCAACCCAGGCGACAAAGTGCTTATGTCGCGCCAAGGACAGTTCTCCGCACTTTGGGTGGAAATGGCACAGCGCCTCGAACTCGACGTACACGTGGTCGATGTGCCGTGGGGTGCTGGCACGCCGGTCAAGGAGTTTGGGCGGCTGCTTGGGAAAGACCGTAACGATGAGATCAAAGCGGTGTTCGTCACACATAACGAAACTGCAACTGGTGTCGCCTCGGATGTTGCCGCTGTGCGCAAAGTACTCGACGAGAACTTCCATGACGCGCTGCTCTTTGTAGACGGGGTGTCGTCGGTTGCGTCCCTCGATTTCCAGATGGACGCTTGGGAGGTCGACCTGGTTGTCACCGGCAGCCAGAAAGGCCTGATGCTTCCCGCTGGTCTTGGTATCCTTGGGGTGAGCGAAAAGGCTTTGGAAGCCGCAAAAACCTCAACTATGCGCCGCGCGTATTTTGAGTTCGCCGACATGCTCAAAATGAACGCGGATGGGTATTTCCCATACACGCCGCCAACACAGCTGTTCCATGGCCTGCGCCAGTCGCTAGACCGCATCAATGCGGAGGGCCTGGATCAGGTCATCGCGCGCCACCATCAATTGGCCGAAGGTGCCCGCCGTGGGATTTCCGCCTGGGGCCTGTCTTTGGTGGCCGAGCATCATACGCTCTATTCAGATACCGTTTCCGCGATCCGCGTTCCGCAAGATGTGGATGCGCGCGAGGTTTTGCGCATCGCCTATGAAGACTTCAATACATCCTTCGGCAGCGGCCTTGGACCACTGGCAGGCAAAGTGTTCCGCATTGGCCATCTAGGCGATCTAAATGAAGGCATGTGCCTTACCGCATTGTCGATTGCTGAAATGGCACTCTACCGCGCGGGCGTTTCTATTCAATTGGGCTCTGGTGTTGGCGCGGCGCAAGCCTGGTTTGCGACAGACGCAGATGCGCGCCCCATGCTGCAGGTCGCTGCCGAATAATCGGCAGCACCTTCAAAACTCATACCAAACGACGGACACAACCATGTCACACACCTTGCACCCTTTGCGGAAACAACGCCTCCAACGCTCGGAGCTGGCCGTGCCTGCCTCGAACCCGACGATGATTGACAAAGCTGCGGACAGCGCTGCTGATTTTGTCTTCCTTGATTTGGAAGATGCTGTCGCGCCCCCTGAAAAGATCCAGGCACGCAAGAACGCCATTCAGGCTTTGAATGACATCGATTGGGCCGCCAAAGGCAAGACGATCTCGGTGCGGATCAATGGCCTCGACACGCAATACATGTATCGCGACGTCGTCGACATCATGGAGCAAGCGGGCGATCGTGTTCACACACTGTTGGTGCCAAAAGTTGGAGTGACTGCCGACCTCTACATGGTCGAAGCAATGGTCAACCAAGCCGAACAGGCTGGCAACCTGACGACACGCGTTGGTATCGAGGCCTTGATTGAAACTGCGTTGGGCATGGCAAATGTCGAAGCTATTGCGCAATTCAGTGGCCGTTTAGAAGCGCTGCACTTTGGTGTGGCCGATTATGCGGCCAGCATGCGGGCACGGACGGTCAATATCGGTGGGCTGAACCCAGACTATCCGGGCGATCAGTGGCACGCGTCGATCACACGAATGGTCATTGCCTGCCGCGCTTACGGGCTGCGCGCTGTTGACGGCCCGTTTGGGGATTTCAGCGACCCAGAAGGCTATATCGCAGGTGCGCGCCGTGCAGCTGCCTTGGGCTGCGAGGGCAAATGGGCGATCCACCCAAGCCAGATCGCCATGGCCAATGACGTCTTCAGCCCGCCTGAAGCCGAAGTCGAAAAGGCGGAACGCATCATCGAAGAACTGCGCACTGCAGAGGCCGCTGGCAAAGGTGCGGCCAGTCTTGATGGCAAGATGATCGACGCCGCAAGCGAGAAGATGGCGCGGAACCTGATCGACACGGCGAACGCCATCGCTGCCAAGACTGTGCCAGCGGAATAACTCGGATCACGGGAGGAAAGATCATGGACATCCATGAATATCAATCCAAGGAAATCCTTGCGGCGATGGGTGTTCCCGTTCCGCGGGGCGGCATCGCGTTCACCCCGGAGCAAGCCGCATTCCGCTGCCGCGAACTGGGCGGTGGGCGCTGCGTGGTCAAAGCACAAGTGCACTCCGGCGGGCGCGGTGAGGCTGGCGGGGTCAAGCTTTGCGACACGGAAGAAGACGTACGGAGCTTTGCAAAGTCTCTTCTTGGCACGTCTCTTGTGACGAAACAGACCGACGCTGCAGGCAAGCGAATTGACCGCCTTTGGATTGAAGAAGCCTCAGAAATTGAACGCGAACTTTACCTCGGCTTTGTCCTCGACCGCAAATCCGAACGGATCATGATTGTCGCGTCCGGGCACGGCGGGATGGAGATTGAGGACCTAGCAGAAGAAGAACCAGACAGTCTTGTTCGCATGATCCTCGACCCTGCTGTCGGACTTGCTGAATATCAAGCGCGCGAATTGGCGTTCAAGCTGGGGCTAGAAGGTCCTCAAGTGGCCGAGATGGTGACGGTGCTGAAAGCCTGTTACCGCGCCTATCGCGATTTGGACGCGATGATGGTTGAGATCAATCCGCTGGTTGTCTGCAGGGACGGCTCCCTGGTCGCACTCGATGCGAAGATGTCGTTCGACACCAATGCCCTGTTCCGCCGCACCGAAGTTGCGAGCTTGCGTGACCCTGGGCAAGAAGATCCACGCGAAAGCTTCGCGGCGGATCATGGGTTGGCCTATGTTGGCCTTGATGGCGACATCGGCTGCATCATCAACGGTGCTGGCCTCGCGATGGCCTCTATGGACATGATCCAACTGTCCGGCGGCGCGCCTGCAAACTTCCTTGATATCGGTGGCGGCGCCAGCCCGGAGCGGGTGTGTCAGGCGTTCCGCACGGTACTCTCTGACCCGAACGTGAGCGTGATCCTTGTGAACATCTTTGCCGGGATCAACCGCTGCGACTGGATCGCGAAAGGTGTGATCCAGGCTTACAAAGACGTCGGCATCACCATCCCGGTTGTGGTGCGCCTGTCGGGCACCAATGTCGAAGCAGGGCGCAAGCTTATCCGCGACAGCGGCCTTCCGATCATCAGCGAAGAAACCTTGGCAGATGCTGCTGACGCAGCTGTTGCCGCCCGCCCACAATCCATCGCAGCCGAATAAGGACATCCGACATGGCCATCGTGATTGACGAAAACACCCGCGTTGTTGTGCAAGGCCTGTCTGGTCGTATCGGGCAGTTCCACACACAAGAGATGATCGAATACGGAACCAAGGTGGTTGCTGGCGTCACCCCGGGCAAAGGCGGAACAACAGTGCTCAACCGCCCGGTCTTTAACACTGTGCGCGAGGCGGTTGAGGCCACCGGGGCGGAAGCGAGCCTTTTGTTTGTCCCGCCCCGAGCCGCAGCTGACGCGATGATGGAAGCCGCCGACGCCGGTATTAAAACCGCTGTTTGCGTGACTGACGGTATTCCCGCGCAGGATATGATGCGCGTCAAACGCTTCCTTCGTCGATTCCCGCGGGACCGCAAGATGCGACTGATCGGCCCCAACTGCGCAGGCATCATCAGCCCCGGCAAAGCCTTTATGGGGATCATGCCCCCGCACATCTACACAACGGGTCGCGTTGGTATCGTAGGCCGTTCCGGAACGCTGGGTTACGAGGCAGCGTCGCAGATGCAAGCTTTGGGCATTGGCGTATCATCGTCCATCGGGATTGGTGGTGATCCAATCAATGGATCTTCTTTCCGCGATATCCTCGAACTGTTCGAAGCGGACCCGGTCACCGAAGCTGTCATCATGATCGGAGAGATTGGCGGTCCGCAAGAGGCGGAGGCGGCCGCGTATGTGCGCGACCACATGACAAAGCCAGTTGCTGCTTACATCGCTGGCCTCGCCGCGCCGAAGGGTCGCCAGATGGGGCACGCCGGTGCAATCATCTCGGCCTTTGGGGAAAGCGCACAAGAAAAAGTAGCACTGCTCAGTTCATGCGGGATTGAGGTTGCGCCCAATCCATCCGCCATGGGCGAAACTGTTGCAAACATCTTGTCCCCTGCCCGAAGTGCCGCGTGACACCGACAATGGATGGCACGAACGCTTCATATGACACGGAGTCGTCAGACATAAACCTGACCGACTGGATTGGACGCCGCGAAACCGTGGTTGGATGCGTGCCTTACACGGTCGCGACAACCATCCATGCGACGCTTGCCCGCCCGTATCTGATATGCCCGAAAGCGGGCGATCCACTTCCCGCGCTTTGGCACTGGTACGCTTTTCCACCTGCGGTGGGTATGGATGATCTGGGATCAGACGGGCACCCAAAACTCGGAGGGTTTTTACCGCCGGTGGCGTTTGAACGTCGCATGTGGGCCAGCGGTCAGCTCGAATTCCATAACGACCTTTGCGTTGGCGAAGAGATCGAGAAGACCTCTACTATCACCGCTGTTAACGAAAAGTCCGGTTCGACCGGGGGCATGGTGTTCGTTGAAGTCGCTCATGAATTGCGCGGCAGTGCTGGTCTTGCGATCCGCGAAACACAAACGATTGTGTATTTGCCGATTGCGCCCGAGTTCACGCCTCCACCGAAAAAGCCCGGCCCAACCGACGACTTGGTCATTGACGTGGCACAACCTGTCTCAACCGCGTTGCTGTTTCGGTACTCGGCCATCACGTTCAATGCGCATCGCATCCACTTCGATTTGCCCTACGCGCAAGAGGTCGAACACTACCCGGGTCTTGTCGTCCACGGCCCGTTGCAAGCCAACCTTTTGATGGCGGAGGCCACAGCCTGGAAAGGGCGCAGACCGGATCGGTTCAGCTTTCGTGGCATCCATCCGATGTTTCACGACACCGACATGCACCTCCGGGCAACGCAGACGGAAAGTGGTGGGTTGAGCATGTGTACGGTCGCCGGCGCCGGGCACGTGGGCATGGACGTAAAAGCGGAATGGGAGGACTAAATGACTGGAATTCTAAACGGTTTACGGGTTGTCGAAGGCTCTGCCTTTGTTGCAGTTCCGCTGGCTGGCATGACACTCGCGCAGATGGGTGCAGACGTAATCCGCTTCGACCGGCTTGAAGGTGGATTGGACGCCGGACGCTGGCCATTGGCCCCCTCTGGGCAAAGCCTTTTTTGGGCAGGACTGAACAAAGGCAAACGGTCCATAGCTGTTGACATGCGTCACCCCGAAGGACGCGAGTTGATAACACGCACCATCACGGCCCCCGGTGACGACGCTGGCGTTTTCCTGACCAACCTGCGAGTGCGCGGATGGATGGACTACGAAACCCTGAGCCAGCATCGCGAAGACCTGATAATGGTGTCGCTGCTTGGGGATCGCCATGGGCGTCCTCAGGTCGATTACACAGTGAATCCAGCGCTCGGCATTCCCGACATCACCGGCCCCGAAGGTCACGACACGCCCGTCGCAAATGCGCTTCCGGCATGGGATCTGATGGCGGGTCACATGTGCGTCTCTTCAGTTCTGGCAGCCGAACGTCACCGGCTTCGCAAGGGTGTCGGGCAAGAAGTGACCCTAAGCCTGAAAGACATCGCCGCAGCCACTCTTGGGCATCTTGGCATGATCGGCGATGCAACATTGAATGAGACCCAGCGCACAAAGTCTGGCAACGCGCTCTATGGGGCGTACGGGCAGGATTTCCTTTGTGCCGATGGGCGGCGGGTCATGGTGATCGGCCTCACTCAGCGTCAATGGTCCGGACTTGTAAAGGTCACCGAGACAGAGCAGGACATGGAACAACTTGCGCGACAAACCGGACGCGACTTGAACGACGAAGGCGCACGGTGGGACCTTCGCACGCACATCACAGACATCCTGAAACCATGGTTCGCAGCACGTCCATCGACCGTTGTTGCCGAAATGTTCGATGCAGCAAAGCTAACTTGGTCTGAATTCCGGACCGTCAAGGAAGCCGTGATGCAGGACCCAGATTTGAGCGTGGACAACCCGCTGTTCACGGAAGTGATGCAAACCGGGATTGGGCGCTTCCCAGTGCCAGGACATGCCGCTGCGTTCTCTGCACTTGATCGCGACCCGCCCAAAGCGGCACCGGCTCTTGGAGCGAACACAGAAGAAATCCTAAGCGAGGTTACCGGTTTGGACGATACAGAGATTGCACGACTGTTCGATCAAGGCGTTGTTGGCGGGAATATCCCTGCGAAACTGAACACCGCTGCATAAACAACAGCTTTTAGAAGGCCTAGGCCGTTTGCATTGCAACGCAACCGCTTAGGAAAGCGGTTGCGTTTTTACTTTTTGACCCAAGAAATTGCGTTGTCGTCAAACGAGGAATGGGTCGTCGACCAAACCAACCACCTGCACAGTCGCCTCAGTTCCTGGGGCATCTGCCGCGTAACCGTCGATCAGTTCTTGAACCGCCGCCAAACTCGCTTCGCGATCATCGCGATCATAGGTTTGTAAGACTTGGAATGCGTTGAATTCGTTCGTCAGACCGTTGATCAATGCAAACGACAGACCGATATCGACTTTATCTTCCAGTGTTTGCAGATCGTCACCAGCATCTGAATTCGCACGTACCCCATCAATGAAAGATGTTGTCAGTTCTGAAAAACTGATCCCGCCACTGTCCAACGCGTCAATCCAAAACGCGCGGCCCGCTGTGTCTGCCTCCCGATCTAGCAAGGTCGAGTACGCGCTGTCGACAAGATCACCGGTTGTGAGATCGGCAGGAAATGTCGCGACAGCGATAAACTCGTTGTAAAACAGCTCTGCAATTTCGCTCACAGATGTTCCGTTCGCCACGGCGCTTGCCCAGAAGAGCAAGCCAAAGGCATCAGGCGCGCGCTGATAGTAGGCATCATACAGTGTCACCAACAGTGACAAGTCATCTTCGGACACTCCAAAAGTACTTTGCAGAACATCAAGATTGATCGACCCGTCATTCACAAAACTTGCATCATCGCCAAACTGAAGGGCTTCAATGCCTTCAAGCGTGTCCGTGCCAGCACCATTGCTTCCATTGTCCGAAACGGTGACCGAATTTGCACTGATAACAATGCTATGGTCATCCAGATCACCGGCGTAGGTCGCAGTGTCGTCACCGTCGCCGCCGATAAGGCTATCATTGCCGGACCCACCTTCGATCATATCGTCGCCGCTGTTGCCGGTGACTGTGTCGTCCCCTGCCCCGGCAATTGTGAGGCCTCCAGCGCCATCAGTTTCAATAGAATCGTCCCCGCCACGGGTGAACAGAGCTTCCCATCGAACTTGTGCATTGTCCGCGACCTGTTCTCCAACTTCGAGGCCACGCAGGTTGCCGTCTTGAATGTGGATACCGCCGAAGATACGCGATGCGCCCGCCTCAAGCGCCGCCTCGGTCAGGGTCTCCCATTGCAAAACGATGGGAGGGCCATCGCCAAAATCTTCGAAGGTCAGTTCATCGGTGACGTATTGGCCCAAAAGGTCGATACCCTCGACGCCATCCAGGTCATAGTTGCTGAGCGACGTACCGTCATAATACGCGTCAGAGCCTACGAATGCAGCGATCGTGTTTGCCGCGGCCATAGAGAACGTGGAGTGGCCTGAAACAAATTCGGGGAACGGCGGCGTGACAAAGGTCACATTCTGATAAGGCTGCCATTCCTGACCAAGGATGTCCTGACGGCCTTGGTTCACACCGCCCCAAGCGGCGACCGTTTGATCGAAATAGAGGTCACGAATGGCGGATTGCGGTCGGATATAGTCGTACGCGTATTTTGCTTCCCAGGTGGCAATCCCTGCATCAAATACAGCCGCGTTCAGCGCAAAGAACATTTTGGCGTCTTCGTCGATGCCATGCCCTTCGCGAAGCGCGATGTCTTGCGCGATCTGGTTCCAGTGGCCGGGAGGGGACTCTGTTCTCGGGCCATCCGCCCAAAGCTCTGCAATGACCTTTTGCTGCGTGGTCAACGTTGCAGAAACGTTCAAAACCTCTTCGATCTGGTCGCGATAGGCTTGATCGTTTGTCGTTACAGCGCCTGTCCCATCGATATAGACCGACATATCACCCAATTGCGGCGGTGCATCCGGACGAAACTGATCGCCCGACGTCAGAGCAAAGGGATCCACACCCCCCCAATGCGGCGTCAGCGCAATTTGATCGACAAAGCTGTCGGGGTCGTTGTCGTCTGAAATCGGCACACCAAACTCATCCGTAAGGCTGCCTGTCGGCACGCGTAGAGGTTGCCAGTGATTGGGGTCAAAGTTTTCTCCACCCGGAGCCCGGCCTGTGGTCGGATCAGCCGAGTTTACGGGCGTGTATCCGCTGGTGTCGTCAAATCCGTTTTCAGCATTTGATCCGTCATCCGAACGCGCAGCAAACACGTTCTGCGTAGCCAAGGTCCCGACACCCGCTGCAGTGCCCGTTCCGGCGACCGCATCAGCGGGATCGTAACCCAACTCAATGAGAAAAGCTTCGAATTGGGCAGCGTGATCGGGGTAAAGCTGAGACAATGCGGTATAGGCCGCAAAGCTGACAGCCTCTTCTTTGTTCTCGACCGTCTGCCCAAGCGAGGTCGAAATCTCGGAGTAATGACCGTAGGCATCCGGATCGAATGCGGCCCACGCGTCATAGACGGCAGCACTCGAAAGATGAAGTTCGTAGGTTGTTGCAGTGGGTTTTGCCGAACCTGCCCGAATGGCTTCGAGGGTAAGTTCATTCCATAGCGCGACAATCGATTGACCAATGGGTTCCATGGACTTTTTTCCTAATGATTTGTGTCAAATTAGCCGGGCAACTTAGCCCAGAATCGTATTAATGGCTTAAGCAGTAACAGATCGGCCCAAAGCCACAAAACAAAACAAACGATCATTATGGTGGGCAAAATGACCGCACCCCAGGGCGCGCCAGCCTGTAGGCTGACGAGAACGGCCAGCACCAGCGACAGGATCGACGGCAACCGACTGACCATGGCCAAAACGCGAAACGCTAAGCCCACGCGGGCAAATGGATCAACGCCTACCAGCGGCAAACTTGCATTGCCGAGCTTGGCCAAGGTCAGCATCAAGCCTGCGACAAGTGCCAGCGCGGTATCCCCCAATTGAACCAGTGCAACTGTGAGCGCGATAGCTGCCAGGCCGGAGACGAGATCTCCCCAAGCGACCAAATAGAGTTTGTCCGGTGCGGTGTGAGCGCGATGGTAAATCTCTCCTGAAACGATGAACATCATCATCGCAGCGGTGAGCCATAATGCCTCCGGGCTGCCCATGAAATGCGAATACACCGCTGTGAGCAAACTACTCTCGCTTGCCGAGGGGTTCGCATTCAGAAGGAAACCAGCGCTTAGAGCCAATATGTTTCCGATATTGTAGATTGCGCCAGGGCCCGTGAGCCGCGCCCGTAACCAAGATCTTTCAATCGGTGACTGTGCAAGGGCTCGGTTTTGGGAACTGCCCGTTCTTTGAAGCACATGTGGTCTGGTATCCGTCTTGCTTTCCACAGTCGTGTCCTCCTCTCAAAAGCAAAGCTGGGCGAGGAACAGCCTGCCCTCTGGAAAGGCTAACCGCAGAACGCACTGAGCATTTGTGGAGTATGTGTTGATTCTGATTAGACGAATGAAATCAGATAGATCGCAGAATAATCATCTCGGAAATGCAGTTCTGTGGGGTGCGAGAGTTTGCGATATCGATCAGCTTTCAACCCGCGCCCGCTCTAAAATTTCGTACAGGTTTTCAACGGCATCATCGTACTCACGTCGACGCGCGACACTTATAATAGGAAAATTGTCAGCAAAGCGCTCAAAGTCGATCTTGGGAAAGGTCATCACCAATGTTCTATGCGCATCAAAGGCTTGCCGGGCTTGACCCAACATGGCGTGCGACAAGCAGCGAAACACCAAAGCCGAGATCTCTTGCGGACCTGTCAATGAGGCGGAAATGCTCCGTTCGTATTGTTGTGCAAGAAAGGCAATCCCTGCTTCTGCAAAATACATCCAACTGGGCTGCACGCTGTTGGCACGTTTGATCTGATCGAAAATAGAACAGGCCTCTGAAATGTCGTCGGTCAAAGCCGCCTTGGCCGTCGCGATGCAAACCATGGCATCGGAATCACCAGCCATGCCAGCCTCTGCGCGCGCCAGCAGGCCAAGCGCGGTCGAAAGACTGCCCATTCGTGCGGTGTTCATTGCCATCAAAGACAGATTTACCGGGTCTGTGGGTGCAAGGTTAAAGGCCGTTTCAAACGCCGTTTTGGACTTGTCTAGATACGCGCGATCCCTTCCTGGGATCACCGCATAAGCCCAGCGCAATTCCAAAGCATACACCAACCAGGCCCGGGCGAATGTCGGGTCAAGCGTGACGGACCTTTCCAGATGGAAGAGCGACCGCTTGAGGTTTTCAGCATCCAACCGCATCTCAAGATCGCAGCCGAGTATAAAATGCTCAAACGCGTTGAGGTTACCCTCGCGTTTCCGTGTCACCGTTTTGAACTCGGCGCGGTGGAGTTCGCCATGCCAGCCCGTTAGAGCCAACACGACCATGTTTGAGATTTGGTCAACAGCGCCCAGTGGATCATTTTTGTCTAGATCAATCCGGTCTCCCCAAAGGTTTCGACCGGTTGTAGCGTCTACCAGCTGAAGACGCGCGCGCACTGTTTCGCCGATCAGCGAAAAGTTGCTTTCGAGGATGTAATCGGCGTTCACGTCGCGAGCAAAGGTGCGGATGTCTGTGACCTCCACGGGCGAAAATGTGCTTTGACGCGCAACCACACCCACATAGTGAAACCGGGCCAAATGATTGATGATTTCAGACGCAACACCATCCGCGATTTGGGATACCGTCCCGTCCCCTTGCGTCACGGGTTTGAGCACCGCCACAGTTGGGCGATTTTCGGTCGACAGTCTTGGTTCAGTCGACGCAAGGTCCGCATCTGCAATGTCGATATCCGCAATCAGGCGGAACCCCTTTCCGCGCACAGTTTCAATGTAACGTGGTTGTTTTGCCTCGTCTTTTAGCGCGGCACGCAAGTCATGAATGTATTCACGCACCAAATCCGGCGTGACATTCAAACCAGGCCACACTTCATCAAGAAACATCTGCGTGGTAACGACAGACCCTTTGTGACGCCTGAGACAGGCTAAAACTGCTGCCGCTTTTGCAGTGAGTTGAACAATTTTTTCAGGACAAATAAGGCGTCCGTCTTCTTCTGAGAAATACCAATCCGACATTGAAGCTCTCCGTAGAAGTGGGCGGAGAATACCAAGGCTTCGTCCTTTTTCATAAGTCAAACTTGTGTCAGTGGCTTCTGCTGGAGTGAATTTCCCTCGTGATGCCAAATAACTGCGCCCGGTCTGCAAGGACCGGACGCGGGCGGTTTATAAGCTCAGATGTACGCGGCGAGCGAGTTTCATTCACCAAGCGCAATGCCTTCACGTCTTGGGTCGGCCCCACCCGAAAGCCCGTCCGGCGCCACTTGAATGACGTGCAAACCAGAATTCAGACCCCGCACATTCACCTCAAAACCCAGTTCGGTCAGGGCGCTTTCGAACTCTGCAGCGCTGGTGCCTTCCTCCAGATCATAGGTGCCAAACCGGTTAACCAGATGTGGCATCGACACAGCCTGTTGCACATCCATTCCCCAGTCGAGATGAGCGATGATCGCCTGTGCCACGTATCCAATGATCCGGCTTCCGCCCGGTGACCCGATCACAAGGCTCGGTT
>ERZ1740067.1922-NODE-1922-length-13351-cov-6.226610_pt1 | contig 13351 bp, 15 predicted proteins | sample MGYA00581736_ERZ1740067 | MGnify/ENA primary metagenome ERZ1740067 (study PRJEB43018, sample SAMN04849236) | marine metagenome | isolation source: floating plastic debris | place: Pacific Ocean | collected 2008-08-27 | study: EMG produced TPA metagenomics... | reverse complement strand
CATCCCCGCCTTGAACACCGCCCGCGCCGGCCGAGACATACAGCTCATCGGAGGCCTCGCCACCGCCGCCGACGGCCCCGGCGAAAACCGACTCCTCCTCAACGAACGCACCCGCCGCGCCGGGCTCGTCGGCGTCACCATCGCCGGGCCCATCACCGTCGAGACCGTCGTCAGCCAAGGCTGCCGCCCCGTGGGCCCCGAGCTCGTCATCACCCGCGCCAAGGGAAACCTCATCCAGCAGCTCGGCGGCCGATCCGCCGCCGCCGTCGTCCGCGACGTCGTCGAAGACTTCACCGACCACGAACGCAACATGCTCGAGCAGGGCCTCTTCATCGGCCGCGTCGTCACCGAATACAAAGACCGCCACGGCCCGGGCGACTACCTCATCCGCGCCGTCATGGGCACCGACGCCGAGTCCGGCTCCATCGCCGTCAGCGACCTCGTCCGCGCGGGCCAAACCATCCGCTTCCACATCCGCGACGCCCGCGCCGCCACCGACAATCTCGACATGCTCCTCGCCGCCCACCGCCTCGATCCGCCACCACTCGGCGCACTTCTGGTGTCATGCACCGGCCGAGGCACCAACCTCTTCGACACCCCAAGCCACGACGCCAGCGCCATCGCCAAACTCTTCGACGCCCCGATGTCAGGCCCCGAGCTCGCCAAGGCGGGCCACACCATCGACGCGGTCACCCCGCCCATCGCGGGCCTCTTTGCCGCCGGCGAGATCGGCCCCATCGCCGGCCAGTCCTACCTCCACGCCCACACCGCCTGCGCCGCAATATTCAGACCCGCCTGATCGATGTTGTGGCCGCGGAGCTATCCGGATTGCAGCGCATGAGAGAACGCAGGTAAGGTGACCGCTTGGACGACGCTCTACTCGCACACAGAGACGCCTTTGGCATCGACCTGCACGCCATAGGTCTCGCGGACAGGGCCTTCAAACGAGTGGACGCTTTGGAGTACATCAGGATTGCCGAGGAACGCGAGCAGTGCGTGCTCGGCGGCGACGTTCTTGTGTGTGGATCAAGTCCCGATGATTACCGGCATACGCACGACAATTGGGCATGCGAGAGGCGGGATGGCGAATTGTTCTCGTCGTACGTGCGTCGCTTTGCGCGAATCGCGCGCGAATACGTCTCGAAGATCGCCAACGACGACGCCGTCTATATCATCGTCGTCTGGCCAGGCTAGACGATTGTCATGTAAAGGCTGGTCGCGAAGCGAATATTGAAAGTGCCGCGTCGGCGGGGTTACCGCGCCGGCAGCACCCGCCCCCGGCACTCGCCAAGCCCGATCCGAGGCTGACCCTCGCGCTCGCACCACCCGCGCATGATCACCTCGTCGCCATCGGCGAGGAACTTCCGCACCTCGCCCGTGGGCAGCTCGATCGGCTCGCTGCCGCGCCACGTCAGCTCGAGCAGGCACCCGCGCGACTCCTTCTCGGGCCCGCTCACCGTGCCGCTGCCCATCAGATCACCCGCGATGATCGGGCACCCGTTCGACGCGTGGTGCGCGAGCATCTGCTGGATCGTCCAGTACATGTGCTCAAACGACCCGATCGAAAGACGCATCGGCTCCATGCCCTGCTCGCGCATCTGCGCGCTCAGCAACAGCACCTCGAGCGTCGCACCTATGCCGCCGTGCTGCTGGTCGTCCTCGTCATGCAAGTGCGGCAACGGCTTCGGATCACCCTCCGGCCGATCGAACGCCGGCACGCGGAAGGGTGCCAGCGCCTCAGCCGTCACCACCCAGGGCGAGATGCTCGTCGCGAACGACTTGCTCAAGAACGGCCCGAGCGGCTGGTACTCCCACTTCTGGATGTCCCGCGCCGACCAATCGTTCACAAGGCACACGCCGAACACGTGCGCCCACGCATCGCCGATCGCGATCCCCTCGCCGTCCTCATTCACCGGCCCGCCCGCGAAGAACCCAAGCTCCATCTCGTAATCGAGCAGCTTGCAAGGCCCAAACGTCGGCGGCTCATCGTCCCCGCCAATCATCTGCCCATTCGGCCGAACCACATCCTCACCCGAAAGCATCACGCTGCTCGCCCGCCCGTGGTATCCCACCGGGATCCACTTGTAGTTCGGCAGCAGCGGGTTGTCCGGCCGAAACATCGAGCCCACGTTCGTCGCGTGGTGCACGCTCGCATAAAAGTCCGTGAAGTCGCCCACCTCACAAGGCAGCAGCATCCGCACCTGATCCCGCGGCACCAGCACGTGCGCCCGAAGCTCCGCGTCCTGCTCGATCTCGCTACCCGCGCGAAGAAGCTCGCTCACGCGCCGGCGAATCTTACTCCAGATCTCAGGACCCTGGAACATCAGAAAGTTCAGCGCCCCCATCGAGCACGCGATCGCGATCAGCTCGTCCTCTTGCTCGTTGTCCCCATCAAAGAGCCCAGCCGACGCGCACGCCTCAAGGTCGAGCACCTCGTCACCGATAGCCACACCGATGCGGTTGTCGCCTTCCTCGCGCTCAAAGACTCCGAAGGGCAAGCTCTGGATCGGAAAGTCGCTGCCCGCGGCACTCTCGACAAAGCTCTGAATCGAAGGGTCGTGCGTCTCGTTGATCTCGTAGCCCATGTGTGCCGTGTCCTTTCGATCCCATTCAGTTCTTCAAGCAAATCGCAACCCGTGGGCGTGCGTGTATACGCGCAATCGCGGGTCGCGATCCTAGAGCCAGCCAAGCGCCGCCGCATCGTCTACCGGCTCTTCAAACGAGCAGCTCCCATAGCTCAACGCAAAAGATTCCCGCCCCTTCGCAATATCCAGCACGCCCACCGAAGCGTCGCGCCAGCCCGCGCCGTCATCGTCAAAGGCAAACGCCCCCGCGTCCGCCTCGTCGAGCAGCGCGACAAGCTGCTCCTCGTCGATCCGCTTCGCCTTGTACATCACCGCCCCGAGGAACACATTCACGTACCCGTGCATCACCGCCCGCGGCGCATCGTCCTCGTACGTCAGCGCCTGCTCGGCCCGCACAGGATGATGCAGCCCAGCCGTCGCCTTGAACGCGATCCCCGCTCGTGCGCACGACACAACAAAGTCCGCGATCCGCTCGCTGCTCGGAATCATCGAAGCCTCAACGCCGCCGCAACGGATCTTCGCGCACCCGTCCTCGCCCGCCAGCGCCGCGAGCACGCCGCGGATATCACCCTCGGCTGGCACCTCAAAGAACGGCTGGATGTCATCGGGCACCGCGTCCATCGCGTCGTCGATCGCCTCCGCCGACGTCGCCCGCATCTCGACGCACCCGATCCGTGCAAGCCCGCGTTCATCTCTGCCGTGCTTCTCATCGAAGGCCGACATCGCATCGAGCGTCTCGCCCATCGGCATGTCCGCAACAACCGAAACGCCCCACGCCGGCATCGAGTCCGCGTGCTCGCGATACCCACTCGTCGCAAAGGTCCCGGGCATCAGGGGCGCCCCGCGCTCGCTCAACTCTTCCAATCGCGACGCCGGGCAGATCAGCCTGCCCAGCATCCACGACCGCACACCCATCGAGTACCGCGCATACCGCTCGACCGTCGGCTGCATGTCGAGCTTCGCAGGCGGAAACAGCCCCGCGTAGTCAACAAGCCCCTCGCACAACGCCCGCATCGCCCGTGATTCCGCCATCGTTCCGCCTCCCATTCACTTCGCAAGCCGAGCAACCAACCGCCACACATCATGCGCCGTTCGCGCCACACCCGTCCGGGCCTCAAGCCGCTCACACAACCGCTCAAACGCATCCGTGTACGGCAGCCGATCCCGCTGACCCAGCGAGCCCACCGCATCAACAACCATCTCCTCAAGCATCACAACCTCGTCCGCATCGAGCGACGTCTGCGCACCGGCCGACCCACTCCGCCCCATCCGCGGCAGCTTCCCCGCCTTCCGAAGCGTGTGCAGCCGATGCAACACATCCCGCGTCTTCATGCCCGCGCCCGCCGCCTCATCCATCGACCGCACCAGCGCATCAAACTCCGCCGTGTACGGCAAATCATCCAGCGTCCGACCCGCCGACCGGTACGCCTCAATCAACGCCCGGTCCGAATCGTCAAGCGACACCAGCACCCCCGCGCCAAACAGCCCCGGCCCGTTGTCTTCTTGTTCCTCGCCGTCGTCGTCGTCCTTGAGTGGATCACCCCCCGCAAGCGTCCGCTCGCCCGCCTCCATAAGCCCGCTCCACCGCGCCATCGACTCGCCCGGCCGAACCGCCGGATCAAGAAAGTCCTCGGCGCACCGGCGAAACAGCGCGTGCCGACGCGCATCGCCAAGCCCGCCATCGGTGTGCCCCACCGGCACGACAAACCGCCACTTCGTGCTCGGCTCCGCGTCGATCCCATTGAAAACAGCTGCCGCCGTCGGCGCGGGCACCACATCATCGCGCTCCGCGAGCTTGCAAAGCGTCGGGCACCGCACGCCCCGCGCGTGCACGGCCGAATCGCCAAGCGCCAGCGCATCCCGCAGCTCATCCTCGCGATCCGCGTGATGCAGCAAATACTCGCGCACCTCGTGCCCCATGCCGCCGCTGCGAAGTTTCGCCCGCAGCTCCCAGTCCCCCAGGCTCGGCAATCCGATGCAAAGCCGCGCGGGCCCCGCGCCCATCGCCGCCATCCGCGCCGCCGCGATCGTCGCAAGCCCGCCCCCGAAGCTCTCGCCAAAGAGCGACACCGGCAGCCCCGATCCAATCCGCCCACGCAGCGCCCGCGCCGCGCACGCGATGTCCGCCACCGCCAGCGGCAGCGACCACAGCATCAACCCATCAACCGTCCGCACGTCCGCATCGAGCCCGCGCGTGATCCAACCCATCGAGCCATGTGCTCCGGCCCGCCAGTCGCCGCAATCCCTGCTCGACGCCGGGTACCCGCGCACGCGGATCACCAGCACCGCCACGCCCCGCTCGGCCATCCTCCGCCAACGCTTCGCCGCGTCGCCCACCGGCTCCGGGTTCCCATACCCGTGCAGCACCACCACGCCCGCCGAGATCGGCCGCGTCGCCGGCTCCACCAGCACGCCCCCGATCCGCACCGAAGACACCGACTCAAACTCGTGCGTCGCCGTCCCATCCAGCGGGTCCGCATCGCCGCGCCACGCCGAGAGCCGAGCCGGCGCAGCCAAAACCGCCTCTTCCCACGCCGACCAGAACGGCTTGTGCAGCCGCGCCCGATGCGCCACGCACACCCGCGAGAGCGTCGCAACCACACCAAACCCAAAGTCATCAGGAAGCGGCATCGCCCAAGCCTAGCCGGTCGCCTCTCACCAGCCCGTTCCGCCCGGTCTTTCGCCCCGCCCGTTCCCGTGCCACTAACCCGGCTTCCGGGTCAGTGCGTTCGCACTACTACAGTCGCCGCGTGCATCCGCACACGCCGCCATCCCGCGACCGCCCCCTCCTGCCCATCCGCTGGGAAGGCCGCCACTGCGTCATCGCGCTCAAGCCCGCCGGCATGCTCTCCGTGCCCGGCAAAGGCCCCGAGAAAGCCGACTGCGCCGTCTCCCGCGTCCGCGAGCTCTACCCGCACGCCTCCTGCTCCATCACCGTCCACCGCCTCGACATGGACACATCGGGACTGCTCGCCTGCGCCATCACGCCCAAGGGCCAGCGCGCCCTCGCCATCCAATTCCAACGCCGACTCATCGCCAAGGGCTACACCGCCCTCGTCGCCGGCTCACCCGCCGCCGACCAAGGCACCATCGACCTCCCCCTCCGCCCCGATTATGACAACCGCCCCTACCAGATCGTCGACCACGCCCAAGGCCGATCCGCCATCAGCCACTACCGAGTCCTCGCGCGCGAAACAGTGGGGGGCGCACCCGTCACCCGCCTCCATCTCATCCCGCACACCGGCCGATCCCACCAGCTCCGCGTCCACTGCGCGCACGAGCAAGGCCTCGCCTGCCCCATCATCGGCGACGTCTTGTATGGCGTGGCCCACCCCGCCACCCGCCTCATGCTCCACGCCGGCGAGCTGACATTCACCGACCCATCAACACGACAACGCATCGCCATCAACGACCCCGCGCCGTTCTAGGGTTGAGTAGGCTCAGCACCAGATGTTCCAAAGTCGGGGTCGACAACCAGACGCGAGACTGCTCGAGCTCATGATGCAGCATGTCCACCACGAGGTCCGCGTTGGCCGCTTGGATTTCAGCGTTTCAACGCACGAAATCATCGGCCAGACGGACTCTGCTCCTCGTCAGTTGAACATCGAAGCGGTTACTTCGAAAACGCGCGTCGTCGCCGCTGGGATCGCAGCGCTGTTGATCGGCTTGACTCCGGTGGCCTTCATCGCCGCCGTGCCACTGCTCACTGGCCTTGGGTACGTTGTGTTTCTAACGCCCGCCGTCGCGTTGTTTGCTCTCCTCGTGACCGGTGTCACTTGGCGCACTCGCAACGAGTTGCGAAATCGTCTGGCACTTGACTTGGCGATCGCCTCTGACGGAAGTCTTATTGCTGCAACGTGTGAAACCGTTGGCGCTGGCCGACTGGAGACCGACGCCGGAATCGACCTACTCGGCCTCGTGCAATCGCAACCCGAGGCTTCGCTTCAGTGGCGTAAAGCAACATCGATATTCGGAGCGAGTCTGGTTCCCGTGCTCGCGATTGGTGACCACTCAGCCGCGCTCGCCCGCCCAAGCTGGCGACGCCAGCATCCTCGTCGGTGGGATGCAGTCTTCCAGTGGAACGCAGAGCGCTCTATGAGCTAGACGCCTCGCTCGATGCCTTGGTGCCTCAGTGCCTCGATGCCTTCTTCACCGATGCACAATCGAAAGCTCCGCCCCAGGCGTCGCGAGCCCCGCCGCCTCCATCACCTGCGCAAGCCCGACCGCGTCCTCATCCGTGAACGCGTCCACATCCCGGCTGTCGATGTCGAGCACGCCGATGCACACCCCGCCCGGCCCATCGAGCATCGGCACGACCACCTCGCTCATGTCCCGCGGGTCGCACGCCACGTAGCTCTCGCCCAGCGTGCGGATGTCCGGCACGACGATCGCCGCGCCGCTGCGATACCCAAGCCCGCACACCCCGTGCAGCCCGATCGGCGAGCACGCCGGCGTGTCCCGACTCGGGCCGAGGATCATCTCCTCGCCCTCGCCACCAGCCGAAATCGTGTAGAACCCGCACCACGAGTATCCCGCCTCGTGGAACGCATCCCACAGCGCATCGGCGACAGCACGCATGCGCTCCTCACGCGACGCGTCGTCGCCGACAGCCGCGCGTAGGGCATCCGCAACGCGGTCATAGTTCCGCGAAGTCTTGGGTGAATCAGTCATCAGTTGCGAGCTTTAGAGCGTGGCCGAGGTGTACGGCAGCAGACCCATGAAGCGGGCCCGCTTGATCGCCTGCGACACCAGCCGCTGCTCGCGAGCCGAGGTCGCCATGCGCTTCCGGCCGTAGATCTTGCCGTTGGGCGACATCGCCCGGCGAAGGTTCTCAACGTCCTTCCACTCGACGTAGAGCTGCCCGTTGGCCGAAACCTGGGCCATCTTGAACTTGCCCTCGCCGCGAATCGTTGCCTTGCTCATCGACTTCTCACTCCGTCATGGATTGGGCCGCGGCTCATGCAAACGCCGCGGCGACGGTTCTCAATTGCTCCCCCCAGGCACATCCCGGGCAGGCCCCAACGCTACGCGTCCCGAGCCGAGGGGTCCACCCCAATCGCACCGGCGGCCCCGCGCCGCCCCCCAGCCCGCCAGTCCAGCGACCAGAACCCCGCCCCAAACCCCAGCACCGCGACCGCGAGCCCCAGCAGCACCAGATTCTGATAGATGTTGCACATCCCAAGCTCACCCTCGCAAAAGGGGCTGAGCTTCCCGAAGCACCCGCATTTCACGCTCATCTCGCGGGCCATCACGCTCCAGATCGCACCGATGAAGATCACCAGCGACCCCGCCGCCGTCAGCGCCGCGGGCCGGGCCCAGAGCCCGATGATCAGAAGCACGCCCGCAATGATCTCCATCCAGGGCAGCACAAACGCCGACACGACGATCACCTCGCTGGCGTGCGCCGGCACGATCTTGAACCCCTTGATGCTCTCGGCAAACGACTGCGGATCCCACAGCTTGATCCCGCCCGCCACGCAAAACGCGACGCCGAGCAGAACCCGAGACACCAACCCAATCACGCCAGCAATCGCACGCATCGCTTACTCAGCCTCCCACAGTGGGTCCGGCCCGACCGAGACCTCGTGCCCCGCGTCCACCCACGCCGGGTACCCATCGAGAAACACATGCGTCCGCTCGAACCCCTCGAGCAGCAGGCGCGTCGCGACGTTGTGCGACGCCTCGCAATCCCCGCCGCCGCAATAGATCACGATCGGCAGCTCATACGTCAGCATGTAAAACGCCATCGGCTTGTCGCCAGACCCAAGCTGGTCCGCCGGCAACCACATCGCCCCAGGCAGGTGCCCCTCAACAAACTCATCTCGCGTGCGAGCATCAATCACGTGCACCTCGCCCGATGCGATCAGCGCGTGCGTCTCCTCAAGCGTGATCTCCTCGCCGAGCGCCGAGAAGTCCATCGCCGCGATCGATCCGGTCGCGTCGCCGTCGCCACCAACAAACGCCTCCGCCGACTCCGGCGCGTTCCCAACAGCGAGTCCGTCGCTCTCAGCAGGCATCGCGAGCGCCTCAGCGTCGCCACCGATATCGCCAGCAGTGGGGGTGCTCTCAAGCACATCGACCGCGTCACCGACAGCCTCGGCAACTTCCGCCGCCCGCGTCGCGCGTGCGTCGTCGGCCGTCACCGACACCTTCGACACCATCGCGTGCGTCAGCCCGACAACCAGCGCCACGCCCGCGATCGCAAACCCGCGTGTGACCACCAGCCCAACCGTGTCTCTTCGCTCAGTCATCGTTTTCATCCTCCGCTAAAGGCTGCGCAAATCAACGGTTCCATAACGCCCGTCTATCGAACCCCGCCGCTGAACGGCACCCGATGCTCCGGCTCGCCCTCGCGATCCGTCTTGACCACCAGCGCGCCGTCCAAAAGCGTGCTCTCGCCCGGCGCGTCGAGCATCACCGTGATCCGGTGCGCGATCCGCGGCGCGTCTCCCGTATCCAGCCGGGCCGAGACAAACTCGCCATCACGCCCCTCGCCCTCAAAGCCCAGCACCCGGAACGGCTCGCCCGACTCGCTCCGAATCGTCAGCGCCGTCGTCGTCTGCCCGCCCACGCCAACACGCCCGAACGCCATGATCCGAGGCTGCGTCCGCAGATCGCCCAGAATCTCCGCGCTCAGCCGCACCGGAATCTCCGGCCGGCGCTCATCGTTGGTCTTGAAGAGAATCGTCGACGCAACCACACCCGTCGGCGAATCAACCTTCAGCCCAACCGCGATCCGCACCAGCGTGACCATCTTGCCGTTCTGCACGAGCCGAAGCGGATCGCCGATCGTCCACTCGACCCGCCCGAGATCATCACGCAGCACATCGACGCCCGTGATAGCGAAGTCCTCGCGCTCGGCGAACATCGTCACCACGCCCTCCGCCCCGCGTCCGAGCTCGATCTCGTCCCATCGCACATAGCTCGGCGACGTCAGCACGATCGGCGTCACTTCCGCACGCATTCGCACCGCCGACTCGGGTGCCGCCGGGTCATTGCTCGTGATCTTGAGCGTCTGCACAACGCGTCCGCTCTTGCCCGACGGGTTGAACCGCACGTTCAGCACGCCCGTCTCGCCCGGCTCGAGCCGCTTCTTCGCGCCCTCGAAGTTCGACATCGCCATGCACGAGCACGAGAAGCTCAGCCGATCGAGCACCAGCGTGTCGTCGCCCGTGTTGCGATACATCACGCGGTCCTCGTACTGCCGCGAGTCATCGACATCGCCAAAGTCCACCCACTCGCGCTCGAACTCGAGCTTGGGCTGCGCGCTCGCACCCGCCGCCATCATCCCGACAGCAACGCACCCCGACATCAGCATCCGCATCAACATCATCTTCAGAATCCCATCCGCCCCAAACGATCAAGCACGAGTAGAACGCGTCGAAAAAAAGCCCGTCCCGGCCCGACAGGACCGGGACGGGGCCCAGAGGTTATCCATCATCCGCCCGCCATTGGCAGGCGCTCACCACGCTCACCGGCGAACAGCGCCCGCCATGGGGATCTTGATCTCCGGCTCGCTATCGAGCGTCGTCGCGATCACCAGATCACCACGCACGATGCCCGTCTGCTCCGGCGCCGCGAGTGTCACCGTCACAACCCAGCCGCCATTCGCGCCGGGCTTGATGTCCGTCGCAAGATCAACGTCCTTGTTGCCGTCGAACTGCACCGACTTCACCGTGAACTCCGCATTCGCACGCGAGCGAAGCTCGATTCGCTTCTTGTAGTCCTGCCCGCCCGCCATGCTGCCAAACGAGAGCCGCTCGGGCATCGCCGTCACGTCACCCGCGAGTCGGCCCGCGACCGTCATGCTTAAGGAGCCCTTGCGCTCGTCATTGGTCCGCATGATCAGCGTGCCACGCAACGGCCCAAGCGGCGCATCATCCTTTACGCTCACGGTCACGTTCCCGCGCCGATACACACCTTCGGAAGTCTCGATCGGCTCAAAGGCGCCGATCTGCACATCCCAGTGCTCGCCACCCACGCCCACGATCCGCGCCTCCACAATCCGGAAGTCCTCCTTCATGCCCGTGACCGTGATCGCCGCGGAGTTATCCTCGCCGCGGAAGACCTTGCCGAGCTGCACATTCGGCGGCGTCACCGCGACAAGCTGCTTCACGTTCGCGGTGATCTCCACCTGCGCCCGCGGCTCATCCGGGTCGTTGCTCGTGATCGTGACCTTCTGACGCGTCGAGCCCTTCTTCTTGTTCGGGTTGAACATCACCGTCACAACGCCGCTCTCGCCCGGCTCGTACACGTCCTTGTCGAGCTGCGGCACCGTGCACCCGCACCCGCCGCGCACGTTCGAGATCACCAGCGGCGCATCGCCATCATTCACAAACTCGAAGCTCGTCGTCACGTTGTGCTCATCGGTAATCACGCCGAAGTCGTGCGACCGAGCGACCATCTTGATGTTCGGAGCCTTGCCACTGGCGTTCTGCACAGCCGCAGCATTCGCGCCGGCAGCCGGAGCGACAGCCTGCGCCATCGCCGCCGAGCTCCCAAACGCGGCACTCGCCGCGACAACACACCGAGCCGCCCGCACCGATTTCGACATGATCGCATTCGACATCATCACAACACCCTTCGCTGATCGAGCCCAAGTCCGGCCCGCGTTTGCATCTCGTGCGAGCAGACGCCCGAACGACTCGTAAAGAAACACCCTCAAGAGACATCCGCCTCTCACTGGTTATCGCCTCGCGCGGGGCCCAACTGCAGACCGCAGCCCGGTGAACTTCCGCAACAACGATGTGATACAGCGCGACGTCTGGATACGCACCCCCGCACCCCCGCCCGAGTTACGGCGAGGTGACTGCCTCCGAGCGACGTTCCCGTGACGTTCCCCCGCCATCCGCCGCGGCTCCCGCAGCCACCCACTCGTCCAACGCGTGGCGCACCGCCGCGACGTCCCGAGCCGTCCGCACCGCGTCCTTGAGCGGCTTGCAATGCCCACCCGAAACCGACCGCCCAAGCCAACTGATCTTCTGCCGCATCACATGCATCGCCCGATGCTCGCCCCGATACTCGATCATCCGATCGAAGTACCGCCGAATGACCCCGATCGCCTCCGCGTCGGTCTGCTCCGCAAGCGCCTCCCCACGCTGCGCCGCCCACGCCTCCGCAAACACCCTCGGCCGCGCAAACGCGCCCCGCCCGATCATCACCCCCGCGCACCCCGTCGCCTCGATCATCGCCACCGCATCCGCCGCCGACTTCACGTCCCCATTCCCAATCACCGGCACGCCCGGCGCCTCTTCCCCAACACGCTCAACAACCCTGCGAATCCCGTCCAATCGGCACGCGCCCTTGAACCGCTGCTCGGTCGTCCGCCCATGCACAGTGATCCCCGCCGCACCCGCGCGCACAAGCCGCACCGCCAGTTCCCCCGCACACCCCGCGTCGCACGCCGCCTCGTCCCAGCCCAGCCGCATCTTGCAGGTCAGCGGCACACGCTCGGGCATCGCCGCACGCACCGCCGCCGCGATCCGCTCGGCTCGGCCGAGGTCACACATCAGCTTCGAGCCGCCATCCTTCTTGGTCACCTTGTCGACCGGGCACCCCATGTTGATGTCAACCACCGTCGCCCCGTGCTCAACGCACCACTGCGCACCCGCCGCCATCACCGCCGGATCGCTCCCATACAGCTGCATCCCGATCGGCTGGTCCAGGTCGCTCGTCCGCGCCAGATCCGCCGACGCCTCACTCCCGCCAATCAGCCCCGTCGGGCTGAGCAGGTCCGTGCACGCAAGCCCCACCCCGCCACATTCTCGGACCGTCTCCCGCCACGCCAAATCACACCACCCCGCGATCGGCGCGAGCAGCAGGTTCGTCTCCAAACCCACCGGTCCAAACTGCAACGCCTTGGCAAGCACGCCCAAATCCTAGAGCGTATCCGCCGCAGCCCAAAGCCAACATCGCCCGTATCCTGAACCCAACATGACGACCAACACTCCCAACACCCGAGCGTTCCTCTTCGCGTCGACCCTCATCGCATGCGTTTTCGCGCTCAGCACGTCAACCGCTCCGGCCCTCGCCCAACCCGCTCCCCCGCCGGGCCCCACCTTCGCGCCCGCGCGCGACGCCCCATTCACCACGCCCCCCGAGCTCACCCACAACATCAAGAACAACAACCTCAACCCAACCCCCCACCCCCTCGGCCCCGCCCCACCATCCAGCCCTCTTGTTTTTATAATTTTACGTCGCCCACCGAGATCACCCTCTACATCAAGTACTACTACCTCAACCCAAACCCCCTCCGCATCGGCCACGCCGTCGACTTCCTCTCGGCCAACGCCGTCGGCATCGAAGAGCCCCGTGCCCTCGTCCCCGCCCACGCCGCCCTCGGCCGCCTCCTCCGCACCGATCCCGACCGCATCGAGCGCTGGCTCCGCACGACCATGTCCCGCGATGAGCCCGAGCGCGTCCTCTTCGCCGCCAACTGCGCCTGGTGGAGCGACACCGACGAGGGCGACGAGATCGTCGAGCGCCTCGCCGCCATCGCTCCCGACAACCTCCGCACCCAGTACCGCATCCTCCAGAACACCCAGCCCCCGCTCATCGAAGGCAGAGTCCCCACCGAGGGGATCCACATGGACATCCTCTGGGCCTCCTTCTTCGTCACCGCGAGCACCGACTTCATCGACCCCTTCTTCCCCTTGCTCGCAGGCCGCACCACCCCCGACCTAGACATTACGGCACTCGACCGCGCCGACCTGTTCCCGTCCGCCGTCTGGTCCGTCGCCTCCCCCGCCTACCAGCCCGAGCCCGTC
>ERZ1740067.1921-NODE-1921-length-13365-cov-6.692487_pt1 | contig 13365 bp, 17 predicted proteins | sample MGYA00581736_ERZ1740067 | MGnify/ENA primary metagenome ERZ1740067 (study PRJEB43018, sample SAMN04849236) | marine metagenome | isolation source: floating plastic debris | place: Pacific Ocean | collected 2008-08-27 | study: EMG produced TPA metagenomics... | reverse complement strand
GGGTTTCGCCGTATCGTTCGGCCAGTTTTTCAATGATGGCCGTGCGCGGGCCGCTGCGTTGGGTGTGCGCGTTTGCGAGGGGTGTCGTGGCCAGCAAGGTGGCGATGAAAAGCCCGGTGAGCATCAGTTTATGTGTCATGTCCGCGTCCTTTGTCTGGGCGGCCCAATGCGCTGGGCCGGGATGGCGGAGGATGCCGCCGGTGCATCAAAGACTGCGGTCAGTGTCGCAAAAAGAGGTTAACGAACCGTTCGGTGGGGTGTAGCTCGTTCTGGTCCGCGCCATTTTGAACGAAGGAGAATGACCAATGCCGCAGGGTTTTGAGAGCGATCAGGTCTGGTCCGCGCGGGGACGCGGCTTTCAGATGGGCGCGGTTCAGCCGGATGGTGTCGTCATTCATCTGACTGGGCAAGTTGCATGGACCTCCGACGAAGAGATTGTGGGACGTGGTGATGTGGCTCGCCAGACGCGGCAATGCTTTGAGAACATCCGTGCCCTTCTATCGCAGGTCGGCGGAACGCTTTCGGATATCGTTTCGCTTACGACGTATTTCACCGATCGCGCGCAGCTTCCTGCCATTCAGTGCATTCGGCTGGAATATCTGGAGCGCGGCAATGAACCTGTATCGACATCGGTCATGGTTGCGGGTCTGGGCCATGAGGATTTTCTTGTGGAGCTAACCCCGATTGCCGTGATCCCAACGATCCGTTTCATCGCCCCGACGTAACCTTCGCCGCGTTGCAGCGAAGTTTCTCTTGAATGATCTGCAAAGGTTATGGCAGGTCAGGCGCAACAATGTTGCGAGGAGCAGAATCATGACCGCACGGCCCTATCGCTCGGTGCTTTATATCCCCGGCTCGAAGGAGCGCGCGTTGGAGAAGGCCAAGACGCTGCCCGTCGATGCGATCATCTTTGATCTTGAAGATGCGGTTGCTGTTGAGGAAAAAGCCAATGCGCGCGGGCTGTTAGCCGAGACGTTGAAGAACGCGGATTACGGTAGTCGGGCAAAGATCGTCCGGGTCAATGCGCTGGATACTGAATGGGGCCACGCAGATGTCGAGACGTTGAAAGATGTCGGTGCGGATGCGTTGTTGCTTCCGAAGGTGGATTCTGCTGAGGACGTTCAGGCGCTGGCCGAACTGGCGCCCGGTGTCGCGATCTGGGCGATGATGGAGACCCCTTTGGGTATCCTCAATGCGGCGCAGATTGCGGCGCATCCAGCGCTGGAAGGGTTTGTACTGGGTACAAATGATCTAGCGAAGGACCTGAACACGCGGGCTCGCGCGGATCGGGAGCCGTTGCTGACGTCGCTTCAGCTTTGCATGCTGGCAGCGCGGGCGCATGGGATCGTCGCCATTGATGGCGTTTACAATGCCTTCAAGGATGATGATGGCCTGCGCGCGGAATGTGAACAGGGGCGCGACATGGGATTTGACGGCAAAACGCTGATCCATCCCGCGCAGGTCGAGACGACCAATGCTGCCTTCGCGCCGTCCGAGGACGAGGTTGATCTGGCGCGGCGTCAGATCGACGCTTTTGAGCAGGCAGAGGCCAATGGGCAAGGCGTTGCTGTGGTGGATGGCAAAATCGTCGAGAATCTGCATATCGTGACGGCAAAGGCGACGCTGGCCAAGGCGGACGCCATAGCCAAACTGGAGATCGCATGATCGCTTTGTTAGCCGTTGGGGTCCTGCTTTGGACCGCCGCACATTACTTCAAACGCTTCATGCCTGCGCAGCGCGCAAAGCTGGGCGACCCGGGCAAAGGGCTGGTCGCGTTGGCCATCGTGGCCAGCATTGTCATCATGTATTTTGGCTATGGAAACGCCGAGTTCATCCCCGTGTGGAACACGCCCGGTTGGACAGTTCATCTTAATAACGTGCTGATGATCCTCGCTTTATGGGTGTACGGGTCAAGTGCGGCCAAGGGCGGGAAGGTCTGGCCCGCCAACAAGATCCGGCATCCTCAACTCACGGGTTTCAAGATCTGGGCGGCGGCGCATTTGCTGGTCAACGGCGACCTGGCGTCGATCATTCTGTTTGGCGGCTTGCTGGCTTGGGCGGTGGGGTCGGTTATTCTGATCAACCGTGCCGAGCCTGCTTGGGAGCCGCCGGGCAATGCCGCCAAAGCTGCGCATATCCGCCTCGCGGTGGTTACGCTGGTGCTTTACGGGGTGATTGCTGCGATCCACGTTTGGCTGGGTGTGTGGCCCTTCCCCGCATGAAGATTTACCGGTTTTTAAGCGGCGATGACACGTCTGCGTTTTGTCACAAGGTGAGTAAGGCTCTGAGCAAGGGCTGGGCGCTTTATGGCGATCCGACTTATGCGTTTGACGAAGCCAATGGCGTGATGCGCTGCGGGCAAGCGGTGACAAAAGAGATCGAGGGCGATTACAGCCCGGATATGAAGCTAGGGGACCAGTAAATGGTGAAGACGAATGCGGGGCGCTTTTTCGAGGATTATGCGCCCGGGCAGGTGATTGAGCATGCAGTGCCGCGCACCGTGTCGGGGGGCGAGCGCGCTTTGTATCACGCGCTTTACCCGGCGCGGGGGGCTTTGTATTCGTCGGATGAGTTTGCGAAGGCCTGCGGTTTGCCGGCGTCTCCGCTGGATGATCTGGCCGGATTTCATGTGGTGTTTGGCAAGTCGGTTCCCGATATTTCGCTCAATGCGGTGGCCAATCTAGGCTATGCGGAGGGGCGGTTTTTGAAGCCGGTTTACGCGGGCGATACGCTGCGGTCGTCGTCCGAGGTGATCGGGGTCAAGCAGAATTCAAACGGGAAGACGGGCGTCGTTTATGTGCGCACGCGCGGGACAAACCAACGTGGCGAGACGGTGATGGAGTTTGTCCGCTGGGTCATGGTGCGCAAGCGCGATGCAGACGCGCCCGCGCCGGAAACAGCGGTGCCGGAACTGAGCAAGGTGGTCGCGGCAGAGGACTTGCCGATCCCCGAGGGATTGGATTTCTCAAGCTACGATTTCACGCAAGCGGGTGAAGAGCATCGCTGGGGTGACTACGCGATCGGTGAGCAGATCGACCATGTGGACGGTGTGACCATCGAAGAGGCCGAGCATATGATGGCCACGCGGCTGTGGCAGAACACGGCGAAGGTGCATTTCGATGCGACCGCGCGGCCCGATGGGACGCGGTTGATCTATGGGGGGCACGTGATCTCTATGGCGCGGGCGCTGTCATTCAATGGACTAGCGAACGCGCAGATGATCGTGGCAATTAATGCGGGCGCGCATGCGAACCCGTGCCTGTCAGGCGATACGGTGCGCGCGTGGTCCGAGGTGCTGGACAAGGCCGAGACCTCGGCGCCCGGTGTGGGGGCCATGCGCTTGCGTTTGGTGGCGACGAAAGGCGAGGCGTTCAAGCTGCGCGGGGACGATGAGAAATACCTGTCCGACGTCTTGCTGGATCTGGATTATTGGGCATTGATGCCGCTATAATAGAACAGTTCACATTTTCTGTTGGTTTCGATTGATATGAAGCATCTCCTTTTTGCCCTGGCGTTGATCAATTCACCCCTTGCGGCCGCGGCCACCGATGCTGATGACGCAGAGCTTTTCGTTGAATCCAATCTGCTCAGCATTTTCTATCACGAGTTGGGTCATGCTCTGATCGACATCATGGAGCTGCCGGTATTCGGCCAGGAAGAAGACGCCGCTGATGTGCTGTCCGTCTTGCTGATTGATGCGTTCTATGACGAGGAAACAGCGCAGGCCATTGCCTATGATGCGGCTTTCGGCTTTCTGGGCGAAGTGGCCGAACGGGGCGACGAGGAAATCCCTTACTGGAGCGTTCACGGCCCTGATGAGCAGCGATACTACAACCTTGTGTGCCTCTTTTACGGCGCCAATCCGGACGAGCGGGACGATCTTGCCGCTGATCTGGAACTTCCCGAAGAACGGGCTGAGTATTGCGAGGACGAGTTTGCGCTGGCCAATGAAAGCTGGGGCGCTGTGCTTGATGAGATGTCCGCAAACGGTGGGGGTGACACGATCAAGTATGTGTCAACGGGAGACAGCTTGACCCACGTGCTGATGGAAGACGAAGTGCGGGAACTGAACGCCGAGTTTCAGTTGCCCACGACGCTGACCGTGCGGGTCGAACCGTGTGACGAAGCGAATGCGTTCTATGATCTTGATGAGCGCGCGATCATCATGTGTTCTGAGTTTGAGCCATACCTCTATGAATTGGCCCCGCAATAGAGGGCCATTCTGAGAGTGGGTGGGCAAAGCCTTCGAGACGCTCTGCCCACACTTCTACCTAGTCGTATTCACCGATAAACATCTTCGCCAGCTCTGCGCTGGTGTAGTCGGCAGGGTCCACGCCCATTTCGGCTGCGAGCCGTGCGTGACCAGCAGTGATGCCAACATTCTGCGTCGAGATCAGATCGTCAGACAGCATAATGCGATCCTCAAGATCATCGCCGGACAGCTTCTGGGCAGCCCGCTGGGCAACCTCAGCGGATACGGTTGCGCCCGCGGCGCTCGCGGCTCCGAAATCATCAGCGGGGCCTGCGGTCACAGCGGTGGATGCCGCCAGAAAGGCAATCAATGTGGCAGGGACAAAATAAGAATTCATTAGTATTTCCTTTCACTTCGTGTGTGGAGCGGGGGGAGGCGCCGCCCTTGGGGTCATGGTCGGCGCACGAAAAAGTGAACCGATGAGTTCACATTTGGTTGTTGTGACGTCACGTTCAAGTGGGTGTTGAAAAATAATAAACTGTTCAGTTCAAAATGAGCGAATTTCTGCCTACGGTTGTGCGCGGTCTGGCAAGCTACTGCCTGCTTTCGGGCTGTTTCCTGTTTTGTGATCACGCCTCAAGTCGCTGTGATCACAAAGGCGAAAAAATGCCGGGTTGCGCCAAATAACCGCGCCAAATCAAGGTCTGAACGCGTGACTCGCGTCTCAAAATCACTATCACTATCCCAAAGAGCCAGCGCGCAAGCGCACAGCCGAAGGGACCAAATATGCCAGACGTGAATCGGGGGAACCGCCCTCTCTCACCGCATTTGACGATCTACCGACCGCAGATCACATCCATCAGTTCGATCCTCACACGCATCACCGGGAACGCGCTGTTGATCAGTTCGCTGCTGGTGGTGTGGTGGTTGCTTGCCGCGGCCACATCGCCGGAATACTTCGCCGTGGCTGACGGTATTCTGACGTCGATCTTCGGCAAGCTGGTTCTGGTGCTGTCCCTTTGGGGGCTATGCTACCATCTGCTTGCAGGGCTGCGGCACCTGTACTGGGACACCGGCGGCAGCATGGAACTTGCCTGGGCTGAAAAGCTGGGCTGGGCCTGCGTGATCGGTTCGTTCGTACTAACGGCGCTGTGTCTCGTTATTATTGGAGTATTGGCATAATGGCGTATTTGACGGACCGTAAGCGCGCTGAGGGTTTGGGCTCGGCCAAGGAAGGGACGCATCACCACTGGTGGATGATGGTCAGTTCGGCCGGTCTTGCCGTGCTGACGCCGTTCTTTTTGTTCACCTTTGCGCCGATGCTGGGCAAGCCCCACGCCGAGGTTGTCGCGTATTTCGCGCAACCCTTCCCCGCGATTGTCGCCGCCTTGATGATTGCTGTGACGTTTATGCACTTCAAGAACGGTGTGCAGGCCCTGATCGAGGACTATGTCCATGGGTTGGCTCGCAAGATCGCGATGATCGCGATGATCTGTCTTTCTTACGCAGCGGCAGCGACTGGTCTTTTCGCCATCGCCCGCCTCGCGCTTTAACGAACGGAGCACCTTTACAATGGCTGCATACGATTACGAGACACATGAATATGATGTTGTGGTGGTGGGCGCTGGTGGCGCTGGCTTGCGCGCAACTTTGGGTATGGCCGAACAAGGGTTGCGCACGGCCTGTGTGACGAAAGTGTTCCCGACCCGCTCGCACACGGTGGCCGCGCAAGGTGGTATCGCCGCGTCGCTGGGCAATATGGGCCCCGACAGCTGGCAGTGGCATATGTATGACACGGTCAAGGGTTCGGACTGGCTGGGCGATACGGATGCGATGGAATATCTTGCCCGTGAGGCGCCCAAGGCGGTTTACGAGCTTGAGCATTACGGCGTCCCGTTCTCGCGGACCGAGGAAGGCAATATCTATCAGCGGCCCTTTGGTGGCCACACAACCGAATACGGCGAGGGCCCGCCCGTACAGCGCACCTGTGCGGCGGCGGACCGGACCGGTCACGCGATCCTGCACACGCTTTATGGCCAGTCGCTGAAGAACAATGCCGAGTTCTATATCGAATACTTCGCGATTGATCTGATCATGTCGGAAGATGGTGAATGCCAAGGCGTTCTGGCGTGGAAGCTGGATGACGGCACGTTGCATCTGTTTGCCGCCAAGATGGTCGTTCTGGCGACGGGTGGATATGGGCGCGCCTATTTCAGCGCGACGTCTGCGCATACGTGCACCGGCGATGGTGGCGGCATGGTTGCCCGTCAGGGTCTGCCGCTTCAGGATATGGAGTTTGTGCAGTTCCACCCGACCGGCATTTACGGCGCAGGGTGTCTGATCACGGAAGGCGCACGCGGGGAGGGGGGCTATCTGACCAACTCTGAAGGCGAACGCTTTATGGAGCGCTATGCGCCGACCTATAAGGATCTGGCATCCCGTGACGTGGTTAGCCGTTGCATGACGATGGAAATCCGCGAAGGGCGCGGTGTGGGCGCGGATGGTGATCACATCCATCTGCACTTGAACCACCTGCCCCCTGACACATTGGCAGAGCGGTTGCCCGGCATTTCCGAAAGCGCGCGTATCTTTGCGGGTGTGGACCTGACAAAAGAGCCAATCCCGGTGCTGCCGACTGTGCATTACAACATGGGTGGTATCCCGACGAATTACTGGGGCGAGGTTCTGGCCCCGACCAAGATGGATCCGGATCGTGTCGCCCCAGGCCTGATGGCTGTGGGTGAAGCGGGCTGTGCGTCGGTGCATGGCGCGAACCGTCTGGGATCAAATTCGCTGATTGATCTTGTGGTGTTCGGCCGTGCCGCTGCGATCCGCGCGGGCAAGGTAGTAGACCCCGAAACCGCCGTGCCCACGCCCAATCGCCGCTCTATTGAGGCCGCGATGAGCCGTTTTGACGGGCTGCGCTACGCAAAGGGTCATGTGCCGACGGCAGAGCTGCGGTTGGAGATGCAAAAGACGATGCAGGCTGACGCGGCTGTCTTCCGCACCGACAAGACGCTGGCTGAGGGTTGCGAGAAGATGGATGCCGTGGGTGGCAAGTTGGATGACTTGCAGGTCACCGACACGTCGATGGTCTGGAACTCTGACCTGATGGAGACGTTGGAGCTTACCAACCTGATGCCCAATGCATTGGCCACGATCCACGCTGCCGAGGCGCGCAAAGAAAGCCGCGGGGCGCATGCCCACGAGGATTATCCCGACCGCGATGACAACGAATGGCGCAAGCACTCGCTGATTTGGTTTAAGGGGAACAAGGCGTCTCTTGGCTTCCGCGGGGTGCATCTGAACCCGCTGACCAGCCACAACGAGGGCGGGATTGATTTGAAGAAAATCGCACCAAAAGCAAGGGTCTATTAAATGCAGCGTTCGGTACTTTTGATCGGGTTTATTTTTGCAGCAACTGGTTTCGCCACAATTGCCTCTGCGAGCACTGCCGATGTCGCTGTGCAGAACTGTATCCGGGAAACCCGGGCTCCGGGCTCTTACTCGGTCGTTGGCGGTGGCTCTTTGCCCGTTGTTGCCCCTGCCAGTGGAGCAACGCAAGCCTCTGCCGCCGCAGTGAATGACTGTCTTTTGGACAAGTACCAAGTGCAGTTTGCAGCAGTACCGGCGGCGCCCACTGTGCGAACAGAAACCACAGTGCCTCGAAGCAATCAAAGCCGTTGTCAAAGACTGCTAAACCGAGGGCCGGGTGAAGCCTTTGTGAGAAGTGTTGGGACATCAATCCTTGTTGGTGGGCTTGGAGCCGGTGTTCATGCGAGCACTGTCACTGCCAACTTTCAAAGGTGCATCCGGTCTGGTGCCTACGGCACAGGTGCGGTTCTGGGCCGTGGTAGCACGAGCGTGCATACCGCCAGTTGCCGACCCGACGGCGGTGTCATGCAAGGCGGTACGATGCTCTGTCCGGGCCAGGGCGGGTGATTGATACTGCGTGCTGCATGTGTGTTGGCTGCGATTACGAGCCTTGCAGGCTGTGAGACCGGCATGGGCGACCAGATCGCCCGCGATGCGGCGCGCAGCGTGGTAAGGCCCGTCGTGGCGCAGTATTTGCCTGGTCCGAGCGGCGAGGTGATCACCGATTGTGTGATCGACAACGCCTCTGGGGCGGAAATTCTTCAGCTGGCCCACGCTGCGGCGACGGGTCCGGATGACAATACGGTGCAGGTGGTGTTGGATATTAGCCGCCGGCCTGAAACGATTGAGTGTATCTCCCGCGATGGCCTGTCGGCTGTGCTGGGACAATTCGGATAGGAGGACGATATGGTCCAACTGACTCTCCCAAAGAACAGCCGGATGACGTCCGGCAAAACCTGGCCCAAGCCAGAGGGCGCGACGAACCTGCGCAAAGTGCAGATTTACCGCTGGAACCCCGATGATGGTAAGAACCCGTCACTGGACACGTATTTCGTGGATATGGACACTTGCGGCCCGATGGTTCTGGACGCGCTCATCAAGATCAAGAACGAGATTGATGCCACGCTGACGTTCCGCCGGTCTTGCCGCGAAGGCATTTGCGGGTCTTGCGCGATGAATATCGACGGGATCAACACGCTGGCCTGTATCTACGGGCTTGATGAGGTGAAGGGTGACATCAAAATCTACCCGCAGCCGCATATGCCGGTGGTCTAGGACCTGATCCCCGACCTGACCCATTTCTACGCGCAGCATGCGTCGATCATGCCGTGGTTGGAGACGAAAACGAACCGCCCGGCGAAAGAATGGAAGCAGTCGATTGAGGACAGAAAAAAGCTGGACGGGCTTTATGAATGCGTGATGTGCGCGTCTTGTTCAACGTCCTGCCCGTCGTACTGGTGGAATGGCGATCGGTACCTTGGCCCCGCCGCTTTGCTGCATGCTTATCGCTGGATCATCGACAGCCGCGATGAGGCAACAGGTGAGCGTCTGGACGAGTTGGAAGACCCCTTCAAATTGTATCGTTGCCATACGATTATGAACTGCGCCAAGACTTGTCCTAAGGGGCTAAATCCCGCAGAAGCCATTGCGAATATCAAGCAAATGATGGTTGAGCGGACGGTTTGAGGTTGGTCTTGGAAAAAAAGGCGGCCTCCCGCTTGTTGCTGCTATTTCTGGGCGTCATAGGTGAGCATTTTGATCCGGCTTTCTAAACCGAAGCTTTTCTGCCCATTGGCTCTAAGCCTTTGGGTTTGTTCGGTTTGTCCAGCGAACGCACAATTGTTGCATTTTGATGCACCCAATAACAATGATCGCCGTTATAACCTTGAGGTGTTCAATCTGGACGCTGTGAGTGATTGTGTCATGCGCGCAAGTCCTGAGGTGAAAGCTGCGATAGAATGTTACGTGCCGTTCCTCGAAACGTGCATCACAGATATCGAAGTTGCTCAAATCGACGCTTGCAATTTTCGAGCCCGATTGATTTGGGCAGGCTTAGCCAGTCTATATGCAAATCATAAAGTGGCGCAGGAAGTAGCGGATCATTTTGATCCGTTTAAGTGTGATGAAACTCCTTATGAACAATTTGATCAGTGCTTGATATTAGTGTACTCAAACCGAGCAATCTTTGGACATATTGCTTCTGTTTGGCAACGCCCGCTTTGGTGATCTAATTGCGCATGCTGCCCCTTGCCGCAACAGGTCCTTCACCTTGAATTCAACTGATTGATCGGGCCAAATGCGGGTATGCGCAGCCCTCCTCACATCCCGCCCGTCGTTTGTTACCCTGTCGAGACGCTCCCGCGCCCTGATCTGACCGCCTATCGCGTGGCGACAGAGGGGATGCAGTTGGTGGAGACGGTGACCGCACCGCCGCGTGAGGCGGCGTGCTTCACGGTTAAAGCGGGTCAGGTGTTTCGGATCACGTCTGTGGACGGGCCGCAAGTCGGCGATCTGAACCTGTGGAATGCCGATAATCTGAGTGAGCGGTTCTATTCCGGCAAAACGCGGGCGCTTCATGGCACCCATGTCACCGAAGGCCACCAGCTGTGGAGCAATTTTCCGACGCTGCGCCCGATGGCAACGATCACCTGCGACACGCTGAACTGGTACAGGTTTGACGCGGACGGCGGCGGTATTCACGATGTGATCGGCACGCGCTGCGATCCCTATACGCATCATTTGCTGAGCGGGCAGAACTATCACCATTGTTGTCATTCGAACCTGACACGGGCGCTGACTGCGCAGACGGGTCTGTCACTGCATGAGGCGGAAGCGCATGTGCATGATGTTTTGAACGTTTTCATGTGCACCGGTTTTACGCGCGACACACAGCAGTATTTTATGAAAGCCAGTCCAGTTGAGCCTGGGGACTATATCGAATTTTTTGCGGAGATGGATTTGCTTGGGGCATTGTCCGCCTGTCCTGGGGGAGATTGTTCGGCCACCCATTCGAGCGATGAGGCAAAGTGTTATCCGTTAGAGATCGCGATCTATGATCTGGCACAGGCTCCGACAGGTTGGGAAGCAGCCCAGACGAATGGGTATGATCGTACCCATGGAATTTGAGTATTTTTGCACAAAAGAAATCAAACGGGGCCGCGTTAAGGTTAATGCGCGGTTATCGGTTTCTTTTGTGTCCAAATACTCATTTCTGACGACTCAACTGAAAGCCGCCTCAAGAGCGATTTCCACCATATCTCCAAAGCTGGATTGGCGGTCTTCCGAAGGGAGCGCCTTGCCTGTGATAAGATGATCCGACACTGTCAGAACCGCCAGGGCGCGGGCTTTATAGCGGGCGGCGAGAATGTAAAGCTCGGCGGCTTCCATTTCGACGGCAAGGGTGCCGTGGCGCATCATCTGTTCGTTCAGATCGGGGCGTTCGTCGTAAAACACGTCTGATGAATAGATGCCGCCGATATGGGTGGTGCAGTCTTTGCTTTGCGCGGCTTTAGCGGCTGCGGCGAGCAGACCGTAGTCTGCGCAGGGCGCGAAGTTCAAGTCTTTGAATATCCCTGACGAGGGGGTGTTCAGCGTAGTTGCGGTCATCGCGAGTATCACGTCGCGCAGGTTGACATGGTCCTGCATGGCACCTGCCGACCCGATCCGGATTAGGATTTTGGCCCCATAGTCCTTAAGCAATTCGTTGGCATAGATCGACAGCGACGGCATCCCCATGCCAGAGCCGTGGATCGTCACGCGGTCGCCGCGCCATGTGCCGGTAAAGCTCAGCATACCGCGGACTTCGTTGATGCAGACTGGGTCCTCGAGGAACGTCTCGGCGGCCCATTTGGCTCGTAGGGGGTCACCCGGCATCAGGACAGTTTCGGCGATGTCGCCTTTTTTGGCTCCGATATGAACGGTCATGTGCGTTTAGATTTCCAGAGTTTCGGGATCGATACCGGCATCAACAGCCGCTTTATACCACGCGGGTCGGCGCCCTTTTCCTGACCAGGTGTTGTCCGCATTTTTGGGATCGCGATATTTGGCGGGTGCTGGTTTTTTGGCCTTTGCCCGGGGCTTCGATGCAGTCGTGGGTTTGTCTTTTGCTTCTGCCACCAACTCACCCAGTGAAAACCCATGTTTGCGTGCCTCGGCTGCAATCGCTTTACGCGCAGCTGATTTGCGTTGTCTTTCAAACTTGACGAGAGCTTTGCCAATTGAGTTTTGTAGCGAGAGAAGTTCTTTTTCGGATAGGTTTGAGATATCAATTTTCATAGTACGCTTTTCGCTTTCTTTCTGACTGGAATTAGAAACGAGTTTCGTCGCAATTCCGTCACGCAATTTATCACTGCGCTGGTTCGAAAAGAAAAGCTATCTGTTTGGGCAGTTGCTTATTCCATGCGGAATTAGCAGAACAGCGCTTATTCAGCCGCCAACGGGGCTTCATCGACCAGACCGACGAGGTCGATCATAATGCGGTTCAGCTCGAAATCCTTGGGCGTGTAGACCTTGGCGACGCCCATGGCGCGCAGGCGGTCGGCGTCGTCTTCGGGGATAATCCCGCCGACAACAACCGGGATGTGGCCAAGGCCTTCGGCGCGCATCTTCTCCATCAACTCGCCGATCAGGGGGATGTGGCTGCCCGACAGGATCGACAGGCCGACAACGTGCGCTTCTTCGGCCTTGGCGGCAGTCACGATTTCATCGGGCGTCAGGCGGATGCCTTCATAGGTGATGTCCATGCCGCAATCGCGGGCGCGGGCGGCGATTTGTTCGGCTCCGTTGGAGTGGCCGTCGAGGCCGGGTTTGCCGACGAGGAACTTCAGGCGGCGACCGAGTTTGTCAGAGACTGCATCGACCTGCGCGCGGATTTCCTCAAGGCCTTCGGTGCGGTTGGAGGGGTTCTTGGACACACCCGTCGGCGCGCGGTATTGTCCGAAGGCGGCGCGCACGACGTCGCCCCATTCGCCGGTAGTCACTCCGACTTTAGCCGCCTCGATGGATGGGATCATGATGTTGGTGCCGGTGGCCGCAGCTTGGCGGACAGCCTCCAGCGCTTTCTGGACGGCGGCGTCATCGCGCGCCTCTTTCCAGGCCTCAAGCCGGGCGATCTGGTCGGCCTCGGCGTCTTTATCGGCGACCATGATCGCCTCGTCGCCTGCGGTCAGGGGGCTTTCTTCGGCCTCTTGGTAGCGGTTCACGCCGACGACGGTGGTTTCGCCGCCTTCGATGCCCATGATGCGTTCGGCGTTGGAATCGACCAGACGCGATTTCATGTATTCGATCGCCTCAACCGCGCCGCCCATGGAGTCGATCTGGGCGAGTTCAGCGCGGGCGCCTTCTTTCAGCGCAGCGACCTTGCGGTCCACGGCGGGGTTACCGTCGAAAAGGTCGTCGTATTCCAAGAGGTCCGTCTCAAACGCCATGATCTGCTGCATGCGGAGCGACCATTGCTGGTCCCACGGGCGGGGTAAACCCAGCGCTTCGTTCCACGCGGGCAGCTGCACGGCGCGGGCGCGGGCGTTTTTCGACAGCGTCACGGCAAGCATCTCGATCAGGATGCGATAGACGTTGTTTTCGGGCTGCTGTTCGGTCAGGCCAAGGGAGTTGACCTGAACGCCGTAGCGGAAGCGGCGGAATTTGGGGTCGTCGACGCCGTAGCGTTCGGCGCAAATCTCGTCCCACAGTTCCACGAAAGCGCGCATTTTGCACATCTCGGTGACAAAGCGGATGCCTGCGTTCACGAAGAAGGAGATGCGGCCGACCATGGCGGGGAAGTGCTCTTCGGGGACTTTGCC
>ERZ1740067.1920-NODE-1920-length-13375-cov-7.923949_pt1 | contig 13375 bp, 16 predicted proteins | sample MGYA00581736_ERZ1740067 | MGnify/ENA primary metagenome ERZ1740067 (study PRJEB43018, sample SAMN04849236) | marine metagenome | isolation source: floating plastic debris | place: Pacific Ocean | collected 2008-08-27 | study: EMG produced TPA metagenomics... | reverse complement strand
TGGTTTTTTGCGATCTTGCTTTTTACCGGAATGTTTTTTCTTCGAACGCAGTCTTTTCTCAATTGAAGATGTAGAAGGTTTTGTCGGTTTTCGTTTTTTTGAGACCTGCAAAGCCTTTTTTAAAACCTTAAAAAAGCGTTTGATGACAAGGTTTTTGTTTTGATGTTGGCTTCGCGCTTCATCACAATATAATATCAAAAACCCGCTTTTGGTCAGTCTGTTCTTTAATTTCAAAAACAACCGTTCTTTTTCAATTGCAGATAGTGCCGAAGATTGGGCAATGTCAAAATGGAGTTCCACTTTTGATGATACTTTATTGACATGCTGCCCTCCCGCACCACTACTTCGAACGGCTTTGAAACGCAATTCCCTAAAAATGATTTCTTTGTGCAGAATAGGATTTTTGACAAAGATAAATCACTTGTTTATCATAGTTTTTTAAAGGAAATGGCCATAATATTGAAATCAGAATTGTTCTCTTTGTTGCCACTTTCGTTATTATAGCTATTGACGTTTTTTGGGTCACCTTGACCATAACCAAAGCCAGTAGCTTCGATTTCTATTTTCGAAAAAGGAGTGTTCTTCGTCAGGGAGAACGGGTACTGACCGTATCCGCCGAGTTTGTTCTCAGCGCCCAAATCACTCTCATCTGGGCCAAAGACCCCTTCAGCTACCTTTTCATTTGAACTATTATAAGCCGTCCACTTTCCTGTTTCGTCGTCATCTCCGACACCTTCGTTTAGACCTAACATTCCAATGGTCAAAACAACATCCTCTACCATTCCATCGAAAGAAATGACCACTTTTTCACTTGCATTAACCTCTTCACCTTGGTACATCACATAATAATCAATCTGATGCCAGCGTGCACCGGCAACACCAAAACCTTTATCTTGAAATTGTGTATCAAATAGCAATTGGGCCGGAGAACCGTCAATTTTAAAAGCTTCGAGGGTAACTCCCTCACCCCATGGCTGAGGACCCTGTCCGTCATTTATGATGATATCTGGACTAGCTTCCAGGATGATTTCCGTTCCGCTGGTCGTATCATCAGCATCTTCGTTTTCTTCGGTATCATTTTCCCCATCAGCGGTATTGTCATTTGATTCGTCGTTTGAGTCATCATTTTCATCTGACGTTTCGCTAGCTGAGTCTGGATTAGTGTTCTGTTCTTCGTTTTTAAATAAAATGTCTTCTACGGACTCTTCAGAACAGGAGAACATCAAAGCATATAGCGATATGCAAAGTAATAGGCTTACTCTTTTCATTTTCATAGTTTTTGGGGTTCAAAACAATAACGCTATAGCGTTGAGAAGCGTATAGATATAAGATAGTATTCGATGAACCGCAAGAACTAAGAACGCCATAATCTCGCATCGACCAATTGCGGCGAAACTTTTAGAAAAACCTTGGTATTGGCCTCGAGCGGTAAAGGGCTGTCAAAAAATAGGGTTTGGCCCGACATGGACACACTTTCAATGCGATGGTATTCTCCCTTAAAGTAGCATTTGGCTACAAACACCTCTAAGCCTGATTCATAGGAAACTTCAAACTCGTGCGGATAGACCAAAATCGAAGTATCCGATTCGGCGTACTCCTTTAATGCCTTCAATGGTACTTCATTGACCACCCCGAATAAAGAGGCAACATATTTATTTTTTGGGCTTTTGAACAATGGTTGAATGGGTCGATAATCCACGATTTGACCATCTTTGAGCACCAATATGTCATCGGCAAATGAGAGGACATCATTACTGTCATGGGTGGCTGTAACAACTGCAATACCCTTTTCCCGTAAATAAGGAAATAACCGGTAACGCAACTCATTCTTCTTAAACTGGTCGATATTGCTGAACGGCTCATCCAGTAATAATAGTTCTGGTTCTTGGGCAATGGCGCGAGCCAATGCGACACGCTGCTTCTGCCCTCCACTAAGGTTTTTTACCTTTTCAGAGGCAAAGGCCTCCAAACCGATGAGCTTTAAGAGTTCATTGATTCTCTTTTCATGTGATTCTTGTTCAAAAACAGAAAGATGCTCTGCAATATTTTCGCTGACCGAGGTAAAGGGCATCAAGTTAAAATCTTGGGAGACGTATTTTAAGAATGGTGCTCCAGGAATCAAATTGAAGTTCGGCCCGAGCATTGGTTGGTCCCTCCAGGTGATGGTGCCTTCGTTTAAATGGAGTTCTCCAAAAATAGCCTTGAGCAAAGTGCTTTTTCCCGAACCACTTTCACCCATGATGGAAAGATGTTTTCCTCTCTGAACAGAAAACGAAACCTTTGAAAGCACAGTTTCTTTCTTATATGAAAAGGAAATGTTTTGAACGTGTAACATGGTTTAAAAAAACAAAAATCCGTTTTTGAATAAAACGGATTTTCCTTCTTACATATTTTTAAAATTTAATCTTTAAACGCTTTCAGCACGGCTTGATTGGGCAATTGGTTGAAACCCATATTGAAAAAGGTGAACCCAAAAATATCGGAATACTGTTCAATGGTCTTGCTTACAGGGGTACCTGCACCATGACCCGCATTGGTTTCGATTCGGATTAAGGTAGGATTGTCCCCCAATTGTTTTTCTTGTAGTTCGGCAGCAAATTTAAAACTATGCGCTGGTACCACACGGTCATCATGATCTCCCGTGGTGACCAAGGTCGCGGGGTATTCAACCCCTGTCTTTACATTGTGTACCGGTGAGTAGCCTTTTAGGTATTCAAACATTTCTTCACTCTCTTCAGCGGTACCATAATCATAGGCCCAGCCAGCACCAGCGGTAAAGGTATGGTAGCGTAGCATATCTAAAACACCTACAGCGGGCAGCGCTACTTGCATTAAATCTGGTCGTTGCGTCATAGTTGCACCAACCAAAAGGCCACCATTGGAACCTCCACGTATGGCCAAATACTCTTTTGAAGTGTAGTTATTGGCAATCAAATATTCGGCAGCTGCGATAAAATCGTCAAATACATTCTGCTTTTGCATTTTGGTGCCTGCGATATGCCATTTTTTGCCATATTCTCCTCCACCTCTCAGATTAGGTACGGCATAAACACCTCCTTGTTCCATCCAAACGGCATTTACGATACTAAAGGAAGGGGTTAGGCTTACGTTAAAGCCGCCATAACCGTAAAGTATGGTCGGGTTTTTACCATTGAGCGTAATCCCTTTTTTATGGGTGATGATCATCGGTACCTTTGTACCATCTTTTGACTTATAAAACACCTGAGTCGATTCATAATCTGCTGGATCAAAGTCAATTTCGGGTTTCCAGTATTGCTCGTACGTTCCTGTCTTGACATTGTATTTGTAAGATGAACCGGGAGTATTATAATTGGTAAAGGAAAAATAGAATTCCTCATCTTCTTTTTTTCCTCCGAAACCACCTGCGCTTCCCACACCTGGCAATTCTACTTCCCTAATAAGATTACCATCGTAATCATATTGCATGACTTTTGAAATGGCATCAACCATGTATTCGGTAAAGAAATAACCACCACCGGTTCCTGCGGTCAAAACATGTTCGGTTTCGGGTATAAAATCTTGCCAATTGTCGGAAGTTGGATTGGCTGCGTTGGTGACTACAATTTTTTTATTCGGGGCATCGAGATTTGTGACCAACCACAATTTTGAACCTTCGTTTTCTATCACGTAAGTGTCTGAATCCGTATGATTCAAAATGGTTAGCAGCGGACTATTTTCTACCGTTAAGTCCTTTAGAAATAATTTATTACCAGATGTAGAAGTTGAAGCTGAAATGAACAAATAATTGCCATCTTCTGAGACACGTCCCCCCACATAGCGGTGCTTTTCTTCAGGAATTCCACCAAAAATGACGTTATCCTCTGATTGAGGGGTACCTAATTTATGATAGTACAATTTATGCTGATCGGTCTTTGATGATAATTCACTACCGTCGGGCTTGTCATAACTGGAGTAGAAAAAACCATCGTTATCTTTCCAAGAGATACCACTAAACTTAATATCGACCAAAGTATCTTCAACCTGTTCCCTGTTTTCAGTGTTAATGACTATTCCTTTGCGCCAATCGCTCCCCCCTTCTGAAATAAGGTAGACTGCTTTTGAACCGTCTTTGGTGAAACTTAAGCCCATGAGGGATGTAGTTCCATCTTCCGAAAAGGTATTTGGGTCTAAAAAGACTTCTTCTTCTCCATCGCCTTTTTTTCTGTAAACCACAGATTGATTTTGAAGGCCATCGTTTTTGTAGAAATAGGTATAATCTCCTTCTTTAAAAGGGGAGCCCAGTTTCTCGTAATTCCATAGTTTTTCCAAGCGGTTTTTCAAATCCTCTCTGTAAGGAATATGGTCTAAATATCCAAAGGTGGTTTTGTTCTGTTCTTTGACCCAAGCTTCGGTTTCAGAACTCATGTCATCTTCCAACCAGCGAAATGGGTCAGAAACTTCAATACCGAAATAGGTATCAATCGTATCAATTTTATTGGTATTAGGATAGTTCACGGCAATCGGTTCTCTTTTGGTTTCTGTTTCGCAGGAGGCAAAAATAAGCACTCCCAACAGGATTGATAATCGTTCCATTGTTCTAATCATTAGTGAATTTCTAAAATTAAAGCGATAGTTGGTTAACGAAGAGAAGGTTAACTTTTTTTAACGAATACCTTATTATTCCTACCCTTCGATTTCGCTCAAGATATACTATGGCAGGCATTCAAATTAATACACATAAAGCGAGTGGACTCCCGTTTTCACAGTAATGACAAAACTAGATGAGTCTATGCTCTACCAAATACTCCGCAATCTGCACAGCGTTGGTTGCAGCACCTTTACGAAGGTTATCGGATACAATCCACATATTCAATGTATTAGGTTGGGTTTCATCCCTTCTTATACGACCTACGAACACGTCGTCTTTATCATGGGCGTAAATCGGCATGGGGTAGGTATTGGTTTCTGGATGGTCTTGCACCGTTACCCCAGGGGTTTCACTTAAAAGATGACGTACTTCATCTATATCGAAATCCGTTTGGAATTCGACATTGACAGATTCTGAATGTCCCCCTGCCGTGGGTATACGCACCGCTGTGGCAGAGACGGAGAACGTTCTATCATCCAATATTTTTTGGGGCTCACGCGCCAATTTCATTTCTTCTTTTGTGTAGCCATTCTCTAAAAACACATCGCAATGGGGCAGTGCATTTCTATTGATGGGGTAAGGGTAGGCCATATCTCCTTGCACACCGGCCATTTCGTTTTCCAATTGTTGCACAGCTTTCACTCCCGTACCTGAAACGGATTGGTAGGTCGATACGACCACCCGTTACAAGTTGTATTTTTTGTGTAACGGGATCAATGACCTGACCATTTGAATGGTCGAACAATTGGGATTCGCGATAATCTTGTCCTCTTTTGTCAATTCAGTAGCGTTGATTTCGGGTACTACCAATTTTTTATCAGGGTCCATTCGCCATGCAGAAGAGTTGTCAATGACTGTGGTCCCCAAATCGGCAAATTTTGGGGCCCATTCTAAAGAGGTGGCGCCTCCTGCAGAGAAAATGGCAATATCGGGCTTTGCTTCTACCGCGGTTTGTAACCCTATGACCGTGTATTCTTGATTGTTATAGTTTAGTTTTTTGCCTACAGAACGTTCAGAGGCGACCAATAGTAATTCTGATAGGGGGAAGTTACGTTCGGCCAATACCTTGAGCATCACCTCGCCTACCATACCTGTTGCACCAACTACAGCTACTTTCATATGAATTGAAATTTAAGCCCACAAATGTAGCTTACTTCCTGTGGTTCACAAGCATTTTAAACGAAGAATATCAAAAAATAACAAAATGTTTGTTTTGCAACAAATGTATTTTCTAATGGTGATTTTTAATCAAAAAGGATATAGAGAAGATCCTTCGGCTGCGCTCAGGGTTAATCTGATGATATATTTCGCTTTAGCGAAATATTATCTCATAAAAAAACCGCCAACTGGGATTCCAATGGCGGCTTGAGGTTACTAATGGTGTAGCGGTCTATCCTGAATCCAATTCAGGATTTCTAAACTTCCTAAATATTATTTCTTGAGGGCATCCCTGATTTCCATCAAAATATCTTTTTCTGATGGTCCTGGGTCTGGAGCGGGTGCTTCCTCTTCTTTCTTTTTCATACTATTGACACCTTTCACGATCATGAACATTACGAATGCCACAATGATAAAGTCAATAACATTGGTCAAGAATTCTCCATAAAGTACGGCGACTTCACCGACTTTTTCACCTGCGTCATTCATTTCACCTGGTTTGATAATGTATTTTAAATCGTTGAAGTTTGAATCGAACAACAATCCAATCAGTGGCGAAACGATTCCGCCTGTAAATGAGGCGACCACTTTGTTGAAAGCGGCACCCATAACGAAACCTACGGCGATGTCCACCAGGTTTCCCTTCATTGCAAATTCCTTGAATTCTTTAAGCATTTTATAGTTTTAAGTGGTTACTGTCAACAAAATACGAAAAAACCAAATCAGTTCTTGCTTTTACCTCTTAATAACCCGGCTTACACGGTCAGCTATGGCTGTCAATATTTCGTAAGAAATGCTGTTGGCACTTTGGGCAAAATCTTCTGCAGAGTTATTTGGGCCAAAAATAATGACTTCGTCACCCTCTTTACAGTCAATATCAGTAACATCGATCATAATCATATCCATACAGACATTGCCAATGATTGGCGCTTTTTTCCCTTTTACGGAAACAAAGGTTTCTCCCCCGCCATATTGTCTGCCGATACCATCTGCATGACCCAATGGTAACGTTGCCGTAATGCGATACCTATTCGACTTGAAGGCGCGATTATAGCCCACACTTTCTCCAGGTTTAATTTTATGTCGTTGGGAAATAACGGTTTTCAAGGTGGCCACCGGTTTGAGCAATGAATCAAATTCAGGGTTATTGCCATATCCGTAAAGGCCGATACCACTTCGAACCATATCGAACTGTGCTTCAGGATAGTTCAATATTCCCGAGGTATTGAGCATATGCCGAATGGGTTGATAGCCCAACTCCTCTTCTAGTTCAGCCGTGATTTTTTTAAAGGTCCGGATTTGACCTAGTGTAAACTCCTTTTCATTTTCATCTTCAGAGGCGGCTAAATGGGAGAGTACCCCCTTAATTTTTAACTCCTTTAGACTTTTAAATTGCTTTAAAATTAAGGCGACATCTTTTCTGCGAAATCCAAGGCGATTGAGACCCGTATTGAATGTAATATGCACTGGGTATTCCCTTTGTCCTAGTGCACATATAACCTGTAGAAATTCCTTTAGAATCTTAGGGGAGTAAAGACTGGGTTCAAGACAATGGTCAATCAACACCTTAAAATGAATGGGTTGTGGATGAAGTACCAGAATGGGTATTGTAATGCCCGATGCCCTCAAAAGAACCCCCTCTTTCACATACGCCACGGCCAAATAATCGGCACCTAAGCTTTCCAGTTTTTGAGCGACGGTCACCATATCGCTTCCGTAAGCAAATGCTTTGACTACTCCTAGAAATTTAGTTTTAGGCGATAATTTAGATTTTACAAAATTGAAGTTATGGGTTAGTGCAGAAAGGTCAATTTCAAGCGTGGTCTCACCAGTCTTATTCATCTGCGATCTTCTTTTTAGGAACCACTTCTTTGGCGTCAACATCCAACTTACTGATTTTTTCACGCAACATGGCCTTATAAAAAGCGCCACGGCTCAAGGGTTCGTATTCTGCTGTTTCTCCCAATAAAACGAGCTTATCATTGTCTGATTTTCGGAAACTGTAATTGGCCAAATTACCGGTTCTTGTGCAAACGGCATGTACTTTGGTCACATATTCGGCCGTGGCCATTAATGCCGGCATGGGCCCAAAAGGATTGCCCTTAAAGTCCATATCGAGTCCTGCCACTACCACACGAACCCCCTTGTTGGCCAGGTCATTACAGACTGTAACGATTTCGTCATCAAAGAATTGGGCTTCGTCAATGCCGACAACATCGCATCCATCGGCCAATAATCTAATATTAGCAGCGGCAGGTACTGGGGTTGAACGAATTTCATTGGAATCATGTGATACGACCATTTCTTCATTGTACCGTATATCGATCTGAGGTTTGAAAATCTCCACTTTCTGTCGCGCGAATTGTGCTCTTTTCAGACGGCGAATAAGTTCTTCTGTCTTTCCAGAAAACATAGACCCAGTAATCACCTCAATCCATCCGAACTGCTCTTTTGGGTTTACGGTATTTTCTAGAAACATATTGTACTTTTAAACGAAAATAAGGGGTTAGTTCGTTCTATGATTATCAATGACATAAAAGTAGTAAAATACCCCTGCATCCCAGCTTTGGAATTTAACCTTTTGTTTTTAAAAGGGCATGGATTTTGGTGGTACATTTAAGATTTAAATATTGAGGTTATGAAGAGAAAATTAAGGGAAGAGCTTATCAAGTTATCGACAGATATCATTACCTCTAGAGAGGACAAAGAATTGACGGAATTGTATGATGTCGCAAAAGAGCTGTATGAGAAGTTGGCAGTGCTGAAGTTTATTGATGAGAAACTTCAAGATGTTGAGGTCGATATCAGTAAGAATGTTGTCGCTTCCCGTTTTGAGAAAATGGCCAATGCTGTAATGAGCGGTAATACTGCAGTACCTGAGAACAATCCTCATGAAGAGGATATTATTACCCCTGGAATGCATACCATTAAAGAAATGGTTTCTGAAATGCCCACCGAGGCCATCGAATATATTTTTGGAGACTTCATTGCAAAGCCAGAGACAATGAAAAACGAAAAGGAAATCCTATCCCTTGAGCCGACCATTGAGAATACTGTTCCCAAATCTTTAAATGACCGATTGACCAACAATTTGAATATTGGGCTGAACGACCGATTGGCTTTTGTGAAACATCTCTTCGGAGAGAGTGCAGATGATTACAATCGGGTGATTTCACAATTGAACACTATTGAAACGCAAGAGCGCTCCATTTCTTTCATCAATAATATGGTCAAGCCAGAATACAATAATTGGGAAGGCAAGGAAGAATACGAACAGCGTTTTATGGCCATCGTTGAACGCAAGTTTGCCTAGTTTTTTGATATATATTTTCTCTTGGACGGCTGATTTTGACCCCTCACTGCAATATTTCAATTGCACTTACTGACCGCGCTTGAAAAGACTGTTCTAAAATGTATAGGGCTCACTGTCTTATACGCTTGATTTTTATTTCGACCTCACGTTACTTACCTTTAAACTGAACCAATACGTAAACCAATGCTGAAAAAGATACTTTTTTGGGCGTCCACTTCGATGTTGACCCTAATCATGTTGTTTTCGGTTTACAATTATTTTTTTAATTACACGGTGATTTCAGGGTTCTATGTTAATATGGGCTATCCTACCTATTTGATTTATCCATTGGCCGTAGCCAAAATTTTGGGATTGGTGGCCGTTTGGGGTAATTTTTCAAAATCGCTTAAAGAATGGGCCTATGCAGGTTTCTTCTTCAATACGGTACTTGCTTTTTTTGCACACTTTATGGTGAGTGATGGGCAGCATATGGGTGCAGTACTAGCCTTTATTGCCGTACTGCTATCTTATTTTACAGGAAAAGCGGTACGACCATAGTTTCAACAGTATGGGAAAATTATTCTTGGTGCCGACACCGATTGGAAACTTGGAGGACATGACTTTTCGAGCCATCAAGGTGCTTAAAGAAGTTGATTTGATTTTGGTAGAGGATACAAGAACCAGCGGAAAACTCTTAAAACATTTTGAGGTCGACACCCCAATGCAGTCCCATCATATGCATAATGAGCATAAGACGGTCGACGCTATCTTAAAAAGACTGCGGGGAGGAAGCAATATTGCAGTCATTTCAGATGCCGGTACACCGGCCATCTCAGACCCTGGATTTTTATTGACCCGCGCTTGTGTTGAACATGATATAGTAGTGGAATGTTTGCCTGGCGCAACGGCATTTGTTCCGGCATTGGTCAATAGTGGCCTGCCCAATGATCGTTTTGTTTTTGAAGGATTTTTGCCCGTAAAAAAAGGCCGACAAACCCGATTACAGCAATTGGCTGAAGAGACCAGAACAATGGTCTTTTATGAAAGTCCGCATAAGTTAATCAAATCCTTGACCCAGTTTTCAGACTATTTTGGGCCGGAAAGGCCCGTATCGGTTTCAAGGGAATTGACGAAGCTATACGAAGAAACCATTCGGGGAACGGTTGCGGAGGTTTTGGCCCACTTTGAAGAAAATCCACCCAAGGGAGAACTTGTCGTCATAGTTGGCGGAATCAAGAGATGAACACATTACTCACAGAAATTCGTTATTGTACCGTTTGCAGCGCCCATCTTCCATTAGGGCCTAGGCCTATCGTTGAAGCATCTATATACTCTAAAATTGTCTTGGCGAGTCAAGCGCCGGGGCGCAAGGCCCATTTGCATAATAAAGCATGGGATGACCCCAGTGGCAAAAGGCTTAGGGCGTGGCTCGGTGTATCAGATAAAGACTTCTATAATCCAGATAACTTTGCCATTTTGCCTGCTGGTTTTTGCTATCCAGGGAAGGGAAAGACGGGTGATTTGCCTCCCCGAAAAGAATGTGCCCCATTATGGCACCCCAAAATATGGAAACAACTAAAGCAGGTTCAACTCGTCTTGGTGATTGGTAAATATGCGCAGGAGATCTATTTGAAGGAAGATGCAAAAAAGAACCTCACGGAGAATGTTCGATGTTATGAGGAATTTTTGCCCAAGTATTTTCCATTGCCCCATCCCTCTCCGGTCAACCACTTTTGGAGACGGAAGAATCCATGGTTTGAAGATGAAGTAGTACCTCAACTTCAAAAAACAATCAGTACAATATTGAACGCCGCAAACGACTAAAGGTTTCAGGTGTCATATTGAGGTAAGAGGCCAAATACTTTTGGGGAATACCCTTTAATTCATCAGGGCACCGTTGCATAAAGGCAATATAACGTTCTTCAGCGGAAAGGGTCAATAATTCTACTTCCCGTGATAACCTCCCAAAGAGAATTTCCTTGAAAAACCCATGGGCCCAGGTGTGAAAGCTCGGATGGTTGTCAAAAAGGTTAAGATAATCATCCCTTGAAATGGCAAGCATACGTGAGGGGCGAAGGGCTTCTAAAAAGGTATCGGCCGGTTTTTGATAGAGAAAGGAATCGAACACACCAGAAGGACTACCTACATATGAAAAGCCCAAAACCACTTTTTCGCCCTTTTGATTGATGAGATAGATCGCCTGTACCCCCTCCAAAACCACGTAAAAGTACTTTTCCATACGCCCTGCTTCGGTAATCAGTTCGTTTTGCTTAAAACAGCATGCTTTCCAAAGTTCTATAAAGGACTTCTCTTCGGCATCTGAAAGGGAAATACCTTTGAACAAGTTTTTAAGTATGGTGTGTTGTGCGGTATCCACGATATATTAAAGATAGTTATCCTTTGTGGGAAGATAGTATTTCATCAATTTGAATCTTATGTCTTTCGGCATGACAAATCAAAAATTCAAAGGCCTCAGGAAGATGAAATTTTACAATGGGGCCAATAGCAGAAGTGATGCGTTTATGGTTCATTTCTTTGTTTCTACTGACTAAGATGGATGCCTTTAGCTTGCTGTACGATTTTTGGAAGTTTTCGAAAACGTTTTCAACCGCTGCTGGGGTCAATTCTTTCTCCAACTGCGGTTCAAACTTTTTCAGGGTCTTCATTTTAAAAGGCCGCTTATTGCCTTTTGGGCGTTGCCCTTCGATAACAAAGCGGTTCCAAAATCTTGGACGAAACGCCCATGGTTCCTCATTACTCGTATGAAGCTGGTTAAGCGCCGTTTCAATTTTTTTATCGTACATCGCATAAGCAATGCTCAAATGTTCCAAAACTTCCAGAACGTTCCATGCATTTTCATTGGGTCGATGGTTGAGCGTTGTAGTATCTTTTTCTTTTAAGGTTTCCACGGCATGCAACAGGTGATTAAGACGTTGAAGCTGATTTTCTGGAGTTAACAGGAGTTTTACCATGACCATTCGTTTTTTGTACTGAATCTAGTTCAGCATTGATTATAGCAAAGTTCATGAAAGGAGTTAAGGCAAAAGTTGATACAGGTCAAGAAATGATTTGTTAGCTATAAGAACGCTTTGCTGTTAGCGATGAGATATAAGATAGTGTGAAATTGGTAGAGCGTTGTCATTCCTGCGAATGCGGGAATCTATATATCCATTTACCAATTTTTTTTCTATTAGGTATGTGTATAAACTTGTCAAAATGTTTTGACAACTACTGAACTAATATTGCCCATTGATTTCATGTCACAACTTGTCTTGTGTTAATTTCTTTAGTCAGGAGAAAATTTTAATAATGAATGATGTAATGGTCATTTCCGTATCAATTTCAATTACAAGAATTATCTGTACTGCAATTCGGGAACATGGAAAAGGTTGAAGAATAGAAAACTTAAAGGACTTAAGGATTCAAAAATTAATTTGATTGGCAATTATGAAAAAAGTCAAGTTTTTGGAATCGGTTTTCAAAATAAAATAGATTCCTGCATTTGCAGGAATGACAAAAAAAGAAACCCTACATATAATGCGGGGTCTTGAGTATTATCTTAAAGCGAAGCGGTCTAACGTCTTTTATCTAATATCTTGAGCCGTCGTGCTTCCCCTTTTCCCAGCCGTGTTTGCCAAGGTATTGGTTGGCACTCTCGACAGCACCTTCTTCGATATTGGTCCCCTGCGAATCATTCCAACGGTTAAGGTATCCAAATAAAGATATAACGCCGAGCATTTCAACTACTTCGCCCTCATTCCAATATTTATATAATCGTTCTTTAATTTCAGCATCAACGGCATTGGGTACCTGAGAGGCTACTAGTGAAAAGTCTAACGCAGCGCGTTCCGCCTCTGAAAAAGCAGGATGGGTCCGGTACTCCCAAATATTATCGAGTTGCTCTTGTTCGGCACCATAACGTTCGGCGGCGCGAATCGCGTGTGCCTGGCAATAACGGCATCCTGTGGCATTGCTACTGACCCAGGCAATCATTCGCTTTAGGGCAGAGGTAACCCGGCCCTCATTGGCCATAACTGCTTTGTTGAGATTGATAAATGCTTTTGAAATTGCAGGGCGGTGCTGCATCGTCAAAATGGAATTCGGACAAAACCCCAAGGTCTCATTAAAGAATTCTGCAAGTTTTTTGGTCTCGGGATCATGGTTGGGATGAAGCGGTTCTACTAGTGCCATTCTGGGTCGATTTATTGTATTTTTAGTCCTTACAAGAAACAAAAATTATGGGAGACATAAATCATATAAAGACGAAATGGTTGGTCAATATCGACTTCGAAAGTAATAATCAGTCTGAGCACAAT
>ERZ1740067.1919-NODE-1919-length-13378-cov-5.170232_pt1 | contig 13378 bp, 10 predicted proteins | sample MGYA00581736_ERZ1740067 | MGnify/ENA primary metagenome ERZ1740067 (study PRJEB43018, sample SAMN04849236) | marine metagenome | isolation source: floating plastic debris | place: Pacific Ocean | collected 2008-08-27 | study: EMG produced TPA metagenomics... | reverse complement strand
AAACAAAAGGTCTACGAATCTTCCCGACTGGACGATGCGCCAATGACGCGGTTGAGGATCGATGCGAAGACTGTCCCGGAATGGCGCCAGAAAGGCTTCTTTCCGGTCACGGGAACATCAGACCAACCTTCGACGCTGGTACAATTGCTGCAGGCCGGGCGCGACAATCCGTTTAAACTGGGCGCGGCATTGCCAGACGAAGTTGAGCTCGGATTGAACCGGGACATGTCGTGCCCTGCGCCCAATGAAACGGCAGACTATCTGAACGATCATCAGTTTGGCGGCATGCCTTATGGCATGGCCCCGCTTCCAGAAAGCGACTACCGGATTTTGATGGCCTGGGCCAAGGCCGGGGCACCCGGCGCCGTGGAGCCCGTTGATCTCCTGCCAGATGTCTCAGCACAGGTGGCTGAAATCGAAGGGTTCTTCAATCAAACGGCGCTGAAATCGAAACTCGTTGCCCGCTACATCTACGAACATCTTTTTCTGGCGCATTTACACCTTGAAGGCGATCAGCCGGACCGCTTTTTCCGCTTGATTCGGTCCAAAACGGCACCGGGTGAACCGCCCGATGAAATTGCGTCGCGCCGCCCCTTTGATGATCCGGGCGGCCGTTTCTTCTACCGTCTGATCCCATTGAACGAGACGATCCTGCACAAACAGCACATCGTCTATGAAATCGGACCGGAGCGGCTTGCCCGCTACACCGAACTGTTCCTCCAACCGGACTGGTCGCTAGAAGCGCTGCCAGCTTATTCAACGACCGCCGGCGGCAATCCGCTGTCGACCTTCGCCGCAATCCCGGCCCGCAGCCGCTATCAATTCCTGCTCGACAATGCTCTCTACTTTGTCCGCTCGTTCATCCGCGGACCCGTGTGTTATGGCCAGGTCGCGGTGAACGTTATCGAGGACCGCTTCTGGGTGTCGTTCCTCGATCCGGATGCCGATCTTTCTGTGACCGACCCTGATTATCTGCCGCAAGCAACACCCATACTGGAACTGCCGGTCGCCGTCTCAGACAACTCGATTTCGGGCCGGATGCGAAATTTCCTGACACTTGGTCCCATCAAGTACCAAGAATTTCGACAGGCCCGCTACAGGCATGCCGCTCGGACAACCGGCGGCCTGGATTATCAGGATATCTGGGATGGAGATGGCAGCAACCATGATGCCCGGCTGACCGTTTACCGGAACTTCTCATCCGCGTCTGTGGTTCGGGGCTTTGCCGGATCCATACCGGAAACCGCCTGGGTGATCGATTTCCCTCTGTTTGAACGGATCTACTACAATCTTGTCGCCGGGTTCGACGTCTTCGGAAATGTGGAACACCAGCTGACAACGCGGCTTTACATGGACAGCCTGCGCCGTGAAGGCGAACGGATGTTCCTGTCCTTTCTGCCTCCCAAAAGCCGGGATCCGCTCCACAGCTCCTGGTACAAGGGGACCCTCGTGTCCCTTGTCGATCGATGGAAAGAAGCACCTCTCGATACCGAGACACCAACCGGCATAAATTTTCAGACTCAGACACCAAAGGCCGAATTCTTGAACGAGCTCCTTCAGATTGAGCCCGGCCTTTGGCCGAAAATCGACCCGATCAACCGCTGCGCCGGGGACGCTTGTGCCTCGCCTGAGACACCAGCCGGCCAGTTACGTCCACTGACTGTGAAACCGGCGCCTTTTGCCAAGTTCATGCCCGATATCGCCGTGCTTGTTGTGGAGCGTACGGAGAACGACGAAATCTACACGCTGGTGCACGACATGGCACACAGCAACGTTGCCTTCGTCTTCAACGAGGATTTGCGGCGCAAGCCTGAAGATGACGCAATGACGATTGTTCCAGGCCAGTTCAGCAGCTACCCGAACTTTATCTTCCAAGTGAAAGAGGCTGCGCTGCCCGAGTTTGTCGAGGCATTGAGCGCGGTTCGCAGTCACTCAGATTTTCAAGGAGTGATCGAAACCTTTGGTATTCGCCGGACACATGCAGAATTTTGGAGGGTGTTCGATCAGGTTCAGGCTGCATTGAACGCACAAGATGCTGTTGAAGCCGGTCTACTAGATCTCAATCGCTATACCGACCCGAAAGTTACAGATCCAATCGAGCGGCTGTTCGGTTTCACCTTCAATTTTGACTAGAGCCCCGGGGCTCTAAGCCCTCATTTCCCGGATCAACCAGTCGCAAAAGGTCTGAGCCTCAGGGCTCAGGGCTTGTCGCGGTCCGGAGGTCACCAGATAATAGCTGTGCCGGCTGGTGATGACCTTGTTCGTTGAGCGAATGAGCCGCCCACTTTCCAAATACGGATTGGCGAGCGTTTCCAGAACAAGCGCATGGCCGTGTCCAAGTGCCGCCAGCTCAAGAGCGGATAGAGTTTGGTCGACCTGCAACCCCGACCGGCTCGCAACTGCATGGCCATAAAGACGGAAAAAACTCTCCCATGTGTCCAGAACGCCCATTATGTCGAGCCTAACAGCCTGACTGAGCTGTTCCACGTCGCTCTTCTTGCTGTCCAGTGCAAGGTCTGGATGACAAACGGCGATCACCGGGTCGTTGATGAGGAACTCAACAGCCCCGTCGCTCCAGGTTCCATCACCAAACCGCAGATCAATCTCAAATAGATCCGGATTGAGGGTCTCAGCCCAGGCGGCGGAGATCATTTGCACATCAATACCGGGATTCTCCGACTGAAAAACCGCAAGCCGGGGGATCATCCAGAGGTGCCCGAAACTGGACAGGCAGCGGAACCGGACCGGCTTGCGCTCGCGCCCGCCAAAGACAGAGACCGTCGCAATTGAGAGATCGGAAAACGCCTTTTCCACCGACGGCAGATAGGTCTGCCCGAGCCGAGTTAGTTTCAACTCCCGGTGCAGGCGGTCAAACAGCGGATAGCCGAGCTGCTGTTCCAACTGGCGGACCTGGTAACTGACGGCGGCTGGCGTGATCAGGAGTTCTTCGGCAGCACGCGTGAAATTTCCGAGCCGGGCCGCTGCTTCGAACGCTCTCAACCACGGCAAGGGCGGAAGGTTATAGGCCATCCAAGGTTCTCAGCCGCTGGATTGTGTCGAAGATCGCTCCGTTTTTCATTGCGCGCCCGCTTCCTGCTTCAAATTTTTTCAAGGTTACACCAAATGATTTTTCGCTTCAGGCTTTTTGCAAACTCATCGACAGTTATTGGAGCGATCGAATGAGCGGAGCAGACCCGACTTTGCAAACTGCCGATTACATCATAGTGGGCGCCGGTTCGGCGGGCTGCATTCTAGCCGAACGTTTGAGTGCGGATCCCGGCACGTCGGTGCTGCTTTTGGAAGCGGGAGGCGCCGACGATTCACCGTGGGTCTCCTTGCCACTTGGCTACGGGAAACTCTACGCCGATCCAAAACGCACCTGGCAATTCATGACCGAAGCTGACAGCGGACTGAATGGCCGGTCGCTTTATTGGCCTCGTGGAAAAATGCTCGGCGGCTCCGGGTCCATCAATGCGATGGTGTACTGCCGAGGCCTGCCACAAGACTACGAAGACTGGGAAAGCTCAGGCGCAAAAGGGTGGTCATGGTCCACGGTGCGTGAAACCTTCGAGCGCCTGGAAACAAAGACCGGTGCGGATGGAACTAAGTGTGGCAGCGGCCCGATCAACGTTCAGGACATTTCCCGCGAGATCCACACGCTGAACCGTCATTTCTTTGCCGCGATCACGGAAACCGGTTTGCCTTTATCGGAAGATTTCAATGGCGACCAGCCGGAAGGGGCCGGGATCTACCACATCAATACGAAAGCCGGGCTTCGGTGTTCTTCGTCGCGCGCCTTTTTGCACCCTGCCCTCAAACGCCCAAATCTGACAGTGCGCACGGCCACGCAGGCAAAACGCATCCTCTTTGAGGGACAGCGCGCAACCGGCGTTCAATTGATGTCCGGCGAAGTTTTGACCGCCCGCCGGGAAGTTATCTTGTCCGCCGGTGCGATTGCCTCACCCCAACTGCTTCAGCTCTCCGGTGTTGGACCGGGGCAGCTTCTGCAATCGCTTGGCCTTCCGGTCGTCCAAGCCAACGACAATGTGGGCGGGAATCTGCAGGATCACTTGGCTGCGAATTACACGTTTCAGGCCCATGAACCAACGCTGAATGCGGTTCTGCGGCCATTGATCGGGCAAATGCGCGCGGCGTTCCAATATGCCCTGTCGCGCAAGGGCCCCTTGGCCCTGTCGGGCAACCAATGCGGTGGTTTTTTGCGCTCGCGCAAGGAGCTCACCAAGCCTGATCAGCAGATCTATTTCAATCCGATCAGCTATCAGATGAAATCCTCCGGCGGTTCCTCCCGCTTTACCCTTGATCCCTTCAACGGCTTCATCATCTGCGCCCAGCCGGCGCGTCCAACCAGCCGGGGTCGGATCGATATCAAGAGCGCAGACTGTTCTGTCGCGCCATCCATTCAGCCAAACTCCCTGTCGACGGATGAAGATCGGGATACGGTTATCTCCGGGGGACGGCTTTGTCAGAAGATCATGGCAAGCAAGGCCTTGCAGGCCATCGTCGCCCGGCCTACCGGACCAGACCTCCTGAAGCTGGACGATCAAGGGCTCCTGGACGATTTCCGCTCCCGGGCCGGGACCGTCTATCATCCTGTGTCCACCTGCCGGATGGGCCCCAATCAGGAAACATCTGTTGTCGACAACCGTTTGAAAGTTCACGGTATAGAACGCCTACGTGTGGTAGATGCTTCTGCGTTCCCGAACATTACCTCCGGCAACACCAACGCCCCCACTATGATGCTTGCCCTCAAGGGCGCTGACATAATTCTGGAAGATCACAAAAGAGCCTCCGCATGACCGTTCAAGACCTTACCGCCAGCTATTTTTCCACCGGACACATCGACGAGCTCCCGGACAGCCACTTTATCGACGGGCGTTTCACTTCCGCCTCCGTCAGGAAGATGGAAAGCTTCGATCCGGCGCGCGCGGAGGCCTTTGCCGAGTTTTCGCTCGGCACTGAAGCCGATATGGACACGGCAATCGAGGCGGCCGAAAAAGCCGCCAAACAATGGGCACGAACGCTCCCCTCCGAACGGTGCCGCATTCTCAACAATGTCGCCCGTGTCTTCCGCGAAAACGCAGACCGCCTCGCTGTCCTGGAAGTCCTCGACAGCGGCAAGACGCTGGCTGAAGCACAAGGCGATGTTCAAAGTTCTGCGCGGCTGTTTGAGTATTATGCGGGCGCTGCCGACAAGCTGGACGGCCGGTCGGTGAACCTTGGCCCGGATCTGACCGCGTTTACCGTTCGCGAGCCGGTCGGCGTCACCGGGCATATCATTCCCTGGAACTATCCAACGTCCACATTTGCCCGTGGCGTTGCCCCGGCCCTTGCCGCAGGATGTTCTGTTGTTGCCAAGCCCGCAGAGACGACACCGTTCACCGCACTTGTGATGGCCGAGCTCCTGAGCGAAGCAGGTGTGTCGGACGGGCTGGTCAACGTGGTAACTGGCCTCGGGAGCGATGTTGGCGCCAAACTTGCCCGTGATCCCCGGATCAAGCAGCTGACCTTCACGGGCTCCGTCACCACCGGCGTCAATGTCGCCCAAACGGCGGCCCCGAATGTCACCCGGCTCACCCTGGAACTTGGCGGCAAGTCCCCATTGGTGGCCTTTGAAGATGCGGACCCTGAAAAGGTCGCAGAAGGGGCGTATTGGGCGATCTTCTCCAACTCCGGTCAGATCTGCTCAGCCGGTTCCCGGCTTATCCTGCACAAGTCCCTGCGTGACGATGTCCTGTCCATCCTGACCGAACGGGCAAGTAACCTGAAAGTGGGTCATGGACTGAAGAGCCCGGATATGGGGGCGATCAATTCTGATCTGCACCTTGGCCGGATCAAGGCCCATGTCGATGCAGCCAAGGCGCGCGGTGCCAACATCCTGACCGGCGGCGATGTGACCACCGATCCGGAAACCGGCAAGGGCTGGTTCTTCCAGCCGACTATCATCGCCGATTTGCGGGCCAACGACCCGGCCGTTCAGGACGAAATCTTTGGCCCCGTCCTGTCAGTGCAGAATTTCGAAACCGAAGCCGAAGCCATAGAGTTAGCGAACGGCACGGAGTTCGGCCTGATGGCAAGTGTCTACACACGCGACACCGGACGCGCGATGCGGGTTGCCCATGCGCTCGACAGCGGCCAGGTTTCGGTCAACGATTATTGGGCGGGCGGTCTGGAGTTGCCCTTTGGCGGCAACAAGAAGTCCGGCTATGGCCGCGAAAAGGGTTGGGAAGGCCTCGACGCCTACACCAAGGTCAAAGCCATCACGATCAGCAACGCCAGCTAAAGCGGTTCGACATGAAACTTAGCGACATCGAGACCTTCGTCGTTGGCAATCCGCCGCCCCGCCACGGCGGACGGTACTTCATCTTCGTCAAGCTGGTGACCGAGTGCGGCATCACCGGCTACGGCGAGATCTACAATGCCACCTTCGGGCCGAACCTTGTGGCGCAAATGGCGGTTGACGTCTTTCAGCGCCAGTTTGCCGGCGAGGACCCGCACCATATCGAGAAGCTGTGGCACAAGACCTATGGCGCCGGGGACACCCAGCGTCCGGATGTAACCGTCATGGGTGTGCTTTCGGGTCTGGAAATGGCCTGCTGGGACATCGTCGGCAAGGCGGCGGGCAAACCCGCCTATGAGCTGCTCGGCGGCAAGGTGCATGAGCGGCTGCGTTCCTATACCTATCTATATCCGGCCGCTGGCGATGTTTATCCGGATCCGGATAAACCCAACGTCTACAACGATGCGGATATGGCCGCAGAGGCAGCTGCAAAGGCCGTCGAACAGGGCTTTACCGCTGTGAAATTCGACCCGGCCGGCGCCTACACCATCTATGACGGCCACCAACCCAGCCTGGAGGATCTGGAACGCTCTGAGGCATTCTGCAAACGGATCCGCGAGGCGGTCGGAACAAAAGCCGATCTTCTGTTCGGCACCCATGGCCAGTTCACTGTGTCTGGCGCCAAGCGCCTCGCCCGGCGGCTGGAGGCCTACGACCCGCTCTGGTTTGAGGAGCCGATCCCGCCCGAAAAGCCGGAGGATATGGCAATGGTGGCGCGGTATACATCGATCCCGGTGGCGACCGGCGAGCGGCTTTGCACCAAATACGAGTTCTCTAGAGTTCTTGAGACAGGAGCCGCCAGCATTTTGCAGATGAACCTTGGCCGGGTCGGCGGGCTTCTGGAGGCCAAAAAGATCGCGGCGATGGCCGAATGCCATTCGGCGCAAATCGCCCCGCATCTTTATTGCGGGCCTTTGGTCGCGCTCGCCAACATCCAGCTTGCGACCTGCAGCCCGAACTTTCTGGTCCTGGAATCAATCCGTACCTTTGACGGATTTTTCGCAGACCTTCTCAAAACGCCGATCCAGTGGGAGAACGGCTACATCATCCCGTCAAAGGAACCGGGACTTGGGCATGACCTCAACGAAGACGTTGCCCGCGCCAATCCCTACACAAGCACCGAACTTCATCTTGGTTTTCAGGAAACGCCAGCACTGCCGCTTTAGCCAGTACCATAAGGCTGGTCAGTTTGTAGCTGCGTCAAGCGCGTCGTGTCTGGCCCGGACATCTTCGGGCCAGCTTGCTTTGATAAAAGACAGAACAGCAATGATCTCATCGTCCGTTAGCACGCCCTCATAAGCGGGCATCGCTGACTGGTAGTTGTCAAGGTTTGCAGCCTTGGCAACGCCGTACTTGGTCATGTCGAACAACAGCTGCGAAGAATGGTGCCACGTGTGACCAGAGACGTCATGAGGCGGCGCCGGCAAGAGTCCGTCCGCTTTTGGCGTTTGCCAATCCGCCTCCCCTTCCAGATTTGCCCCGTGGCAGGTAGCGCAGATCTCATCGTAGATGACCTTCCCCTGCGCAACCACGTCAGTATTTTCAGGCTGAAGCAGACCGAATGTGTTGTCTAGCTTCATACCATACAACGCGGCGGCGCCGAGGCCCGCAATCAGGGCCCCGGCAATCGCCAGATAATGTATCGGTTTCCCCACAACCTAGATCACGACAATCTGGGACCCCACCGGCACACGGCCATAAAGATCGATGATGTCCTGGTTCATCACTCGGACACAACCGCTGGAAACAGCCGACCCAATCGTCCAGTATTCAGCTGTGCCGTGGATCCGGTAAAGCGTGTCGACATTGCCCTGATAAATATAAAGCGCACGCGCACCCAGCGGGTTTTCCAGACCCGGATCCATGCCGCCGTTCTTCCAGCTCCACTGCTCAAGCTCCGGCTCGCGCTGGATCATTTCCTCCGGCGGGACCCACCGTGGCCATTGCGCCTTTCGGGCAATCCGGGCGCGGCCCGACCATTCGAATCCGGCGCGGCCAAGACCAACACCGTAGCGCATGGCCATGCCGTTCTCCTGGACCAGATACAAGTAATAGTTGGAGGTATCGACCACCAGCGTGCCGACACGCTCGGTCGTGTTATACCGCACCTGCTTGCGGTAATAGCGTTCGGGAACCTTGTTCAGATTGATCGCCGGGATCGGGAACCGTTCTTCCGGCATCGCCCGGTACATGGACAGATACGGTGAGACCGGCGGCGCAGCCGGCGGTGTCGTCGTCGACACGCAGCCGGAGACGGCGAGCCCTGTCAGGCTCGCCGAACCGGCAAGAAATGATCTTCTTGTCAGCAAAGACACGTTACTTAACCTCGCCCATTTTCATATAAACGCCGGGTGTTGCACCAGGTTCCATCGGCAAGGCGTGGACCAGATATTGAGCGGCGGGATCGTAGTCCATTCCGAGCGACCCCATCGGCATGCCGGCAACTGCCAGCCCGCGAATGTCGGGGCGTTCACTCATCAGTTTATCCATCGCTTGCAAAGGGACATGGCCCTCCAGCACGTACTTGCGCTCATTGCCAAGCAGCGCCGTGTGGCAGGCCTGCAAATCACCCGGAACGCCGGCCTGTTTCTTGATGGAGGTCAGGTCTTCCATGTCGCGGATTTCAACCTTGTAGCCGGCCTTAGCTACCTCTTCCGCCCAAACATGGCAGCACCCACACCAAGGCGTTTTGAAGACTGTGACCGTGCGTTCCTCATCCGCCATTGCCGGAGCGGCCAACAGGGCTGCCGCAAGGGCGCCGGCGCGGACCAGTTTGTGATTAAGCATTGGATTTGTCTCCGTGTGTGCGGTTGTCACCGCTTCTTTGGTGGACGCATCCCCCCATGAAGCGATGCATGATCAAATGCATCGCCAAACAACCGGCAAGCGGCAAAACGGGCCAGAAGCGATCGGCAAACGACGCACCGGCTGGCGCACTTGCAAGAACAATAGCCATTCCTGCGGCCATCATGAGGCAGCACGCCAGCATGAAGAGCGAACGGGGACTGGCGCTCTGTCGCAGCCGATCGAAAGCGAACCGGCTGCGCAGCGGCGAAACATTATTTGAGGTGAGCATCTTGCTCCCTTTCTGTCTGAGTAATTTGATCCGGCAAGCGCCGGCAGATGTCCCGGGAGTTCCGGTCTCAGACAGATTGGGGAGGGTGGTCAGCGACTGCGGGCGCTGCCTTCGTAAGCGTCTTGACAGCGTTTTCGTGAACCCGGACAGAGCCCGGCACCATTAAGCCTGGCGGCATGGGCAAGACGGACGCACAGTCGCTTGAGCATTTGCTGCCGGCATGCGGTGCAGCATCGCTGACTTCCTGGCCGCAGCAGGCCATGACTTCCTTCAAGTCGGCCGTTTGCGCAGGCAGCTCGACGTTCATTACATCCTCAAGCACAGCCGCTGTAGAAAACGATCCCGCCTGACCTTTCCAATCGGACATGTTGAATGCCGCCGCCGGCACACCATGCACCGCGGTAAAAAGAATCAGCAAAAGGACCGTCAGAAACGAACGCATGAGATCGCCCTAACGCAGTTGTTTCTGAAAAGCCAGTCCCGGCTGGATGAAAATCACTCACTTCACCGAGAGCAGACGGGCAAACCTGTTAGAAGAACCAATTCGATAGGTACCGGCCGGTTCTCAAGCAACTCTGGCGGGCAGAAGCTGCAGAGCAGGTTTTACAGCTGGCTTTGACATGGCAGACTTGGTTTCTGTTTCTGAAGCCTCTTGCGGCTGCTCGGCCCCGCTGTTGATGCGATGGCGGACCTCGGAAGCCGGCATGGGTTTTCCAAAATAAAAGCCTTGAACCTCTTTACAGCCGTGATGCTTCAAAAGCCGAAGATGTTCCTCGGTTTCGGCGCCTTCGGCAAGTACAGGGATGTTCAGGCTTTCGCTCAAGATGATGGTCGCCCGGACAATCGCTTCAGATTGCGCATTCGTGCCGAGGTCCTTGATGAATTCACGGTCGATCTTGATCTTGTCGAACGGGAAGGCTTGCAAGGTGGCGAGAGAGGAATAACCCGTCCCGAAGTCATCCATTGCGATGCGGACGCCCAGCCGTTTCAGATGCTGGATCACCTGCAGCGCATGGTTCGTATCTTCGATAATACCGGTTTCTGTGATTTCCAGTTCCAAGCGAGACGGATCCAGACCACTTTCCTTTAGGGCATTCGCGACCACATCTGGGAAATTCGCGTCAGACAGCTGGATCGGGGCAACATTCACAGCAATCCGGATTGGCTTGGACCAGCTTGCTGCTTCCTTACAAGCTGTTCGGATGATCCAGGCTCCAATTTCCAGGATCTGACCGGTGTCTTCAGCTATTGGAATGAAGGCAAACGGCGGAACCAATCCACGGACGGGATGGTTCCAGCGCAAGAGCACTTCGGTCCCGGTCACCTCATGTGTCTGGACGTCGTTCTGCAATTGATAGTGAAGAATGAACTCATTGTTCCGCAGCGCCTTGCGCAAATCGATCGCAAGCGCACTTTGGTCTTTCACCTTGTCGTCTTTTGCCGGGTCATAACACTGAGCTGCATTTCCACCTTCAGAGCGGGCCCGGTGCATGGCCCGTTCGGCGGCGGAAAACAGTTCTTCAGCATTCTGCGCATGTTCCGGAAACAGTGCATAGCCAACTGCGCTGTCCACATGAACAGCGTCATCACCGGCGCCGAACGGCATGGCAACAATCTTCTGAATGCGCTTGCACAGATCCAGCAAGTAACCACGATTATAGACCGGCTTGCCAACGATAACGAATTCGTCGCCAGCAACGCGGGCGACATATTCATCCTGATCCAAATGGGTCGACAGATTGCGGGCAATATGCCGTAGAAGTGCATCTCCGGTCGTGTGGCCCAAAGCTTCGTTGACCGCTTTGAACCGCGACAGGTTGCAGGTCACAACAACAACGCGGGCATTGTCGAGGACAACGCGTGTTATCAAGCCGTCCGTGTAGAGCTCGACCCCCTTGCGGTTAGGCAGACCAGTCAACGGGTCCTGATGTGCAATCTGCGTGATCTGATTGTTAGTCACTTCGGCATTGGCCGTATCGATCGAGTAGGTGATCATCGCGCTTAACAACAGGACACTCATCGTAAAGGCGACGCCCATCCCAACCAGCTGATTGGAAACCAGATCAAGCCCCTCCGCATCCAGCCGGAGCGGAAGAATGTTCATACCCGCCATCGCGGTAAAATGCATGCTGCCGACAGCAAGAATGAAGGCCAGCGCTGCGCCATACTTGCAGTAACGCGTCACGGGCCGCGCGATCCGACTGGTGGAGATCATGCCGAACACAGCTGCCAACACGATTGAAACGGCTACAAACAGCGTATCAAGCTGTGAAATCCCGGAGACGCGCATGGCATTGATGCCGGTGAAATGCATGGCTGCGATCGACAAGCCAAATACGGCACCGCCAACCTCAATCAAGGCAGATCGCTGTGTCAGGCTTCCCAGCCAAAGGCCAAACGTGGTTCCAAGTATCGCGATTACCAGAGATGCCGCTGTGAGCGTAACGTCATAACCGAGGATCAACGGGCTTTCATACGCCAGCATGGAGACGAAGTGTGTGCTCCAGATGGTCCCGCCTGCAATCATGCCAGACAGAAACAACCACATGTATTTCAAGCTGCCTTGCGTTCTACGGACCCGCGCGTAGAGGCGCATCGTCAGGACCGCGCCCACGACAAGGATTGCAACAGCAAGCCCAAGCGAAAAGGGGTCATGGTCAAAGGCGATGCAAGACAGGACAGTTAGCATTTAAATCTCCAAGTCCTGATATTCTAGCGAGAACCAGAGATCTCTGTGTAAATGCGCGTATTAGACTGAAAGTTTGAATAACAACTTCTTAAAGCCTCTATTGCATTGATATCATTGTATTTTCATTTATCAGAACGACAGGGTAAAACAGTTTCCACTGCGCAGAAAAGGTCTGCCGTTAATGATTGACAAGTTAGGTGTGTGGCGGGTTCGTTTAAATTTAATTCAATATCCAAAATAAAACCCCCGCCCGGCTTTCGGGCGAGGGTTTCTGATCTTCAGAGTTGACGATCAATCAAGCGGCCGCTTTAGCCTTGAACTCGATCCGGCGGCGATGCAGGACCGGTTCAGTGTAGCCGTTCGGCTGTTTCGTACCTTCCAGAACAAGCTCGAGTGCTGCCTGGAACGCAACGGACCCGTCAAAGTCATCCGCCATCGGCCGGTACAGCGGGTCACCCTCGTTCTGCCCGTCCACCACCTTGGCCATCTTCTTCATCGTCTCGACGACCTGTGCTTCGGAACACACGCCATGGCGCAACCAGTTGGCAATATGCTGTGAGGAGATCCGCAAGGTTGCGCGGTCTTCCATCAAGCCAACATTGTTGATGTCCGGCACCTTGGAACAGCCAACGCCCTGCTCGACCCAGCGGACCACGTAGCCCAAAATGCCCTGTGCGTTGTTGTCGAGCTCGGCCTGAATGTCCTCCGGCGCCCAATTCGGACGTTCGGCGACCGGGATTGACAAAATATCGTCCACTTTCGCGGCATCGCGCGATTTCAGTTCAGCCTGACGGCCCGCAACGGACACCTCGTAGTAGTGCAGCGCATGAAGCGTCGCAGCCGTCGGAGACGGGACCCACGCCGTGTTCGCACCGGACATCGGGTGGCCGACCTTCTGATCCAGCATGGCATTCATGAGATCGGGCATTGCCCACATGCCCTTGCCGATCTGAGCATGTCCCGGAAGACCGCAGGCAAGGCCAACATCAACGTTGTTGTTTTCGTATGCACCAATCCAGGTCGACGCCTTCATGTCGCCTTTGCGGATCATCGGACCTGCTTCCATGGAGGTGTGCATTTCATCACCGGTCCGGTCCAGGAAGCCGGTGTTGATGAAGAACACGCGGTCTTTTGCCTGACGGATGCACTCCTTGAGGTTCACCGTGGTACGGCGCTCTTCATCCATAATGCCCATTTTCATCGTGTTCCGCGCCATACCCAGCGCGTCTTCGACACGATTGAAGATCTCGCAAGC
>ERZ1740067.1918-NODE-1918-length-13378-cov-6.169481_pt1 | contig 13378 bp, 12 predicted proteins | sample MGYA00581736_ERZ1740067 | MGnify/ENA primary metagenome ERZ1740067 (study PRJEB43018, sample SAMN04849236) | marine metagenome | isolation source: floating plastic debris | place: Pacific Ocean | collected 2008-08-27 | study: EMG produced TPA metagenomics... | reverse complement strand
TGTTTGGTCGAGATCATGTTTCATAAGATAATCTGATCGAATATCTCAGTAAATCCGATTGGAGCTAATTTTCGCGTCCCGATACGGTTGTCTCCCCAGCCCATGTAAGGATGGGCTCCCAAAGTTTGGAGGATCCACACAATGAACGATATGAGCGAAGCGCCCGGCTGCCCCTTTCACGGCGGCACCAGCGGCGCAGCGTCCAGCACCCGGTCCAACCGCGACTGGTGGCCGAACCAGTTGAACCTCAAGATTCTGCACCAGCATGCCCCGGCGTCCGATCCCATGGACCCGGACTTCAACTATGCGGACGCCTTCAAGTCCATCGACTACGCCGCCCTGAAGAAAGACCTCACCGCACTGATGACGGACAGCCAGGCCTGGTGGCCCGCTGACTATGGCCACTATGGCGGGTTGTTCATCCGCATGACCTGGCATGCTGCCGGCACCTATCGCACGGGCGATGGCCGCGGCGGCGCGGGCACGGGCATGCAGCGCTTTGCCCCGCTCAACTCCTGGCCCGACAACGGCAACCTCGACAAGGCCCGCCGTCTCCTGTGGCCGATCAAGCAGAATTACGGCAACTAGATTTCCTGGGCAGACCTTCTGGTGCTCGCAGGCAACGTCGCCATCGAGAGCATGGGCGGCAAGACCTTCGGCTTCGGCGGTGGACGCGTGGACGTCTATGAGCCGGAAGAAGACACCTATTGGGGCCGCGAAACCGAGTGGCTGATCGGCAGCGACAATCCCGAAAGCCGCTACGGCGGTGGCCGTGACCTCGCCAGTGATGACAGCGGGTCGACAGCGCTTGAGAACCCGCTCGCAGCGGTGCAGATGGGTCTCATCTACGTGAACCCGGAAGGCCCCGACGGCAATCCGGACCCGCTGGCCTCTGCCCGCGACATCCGCGAAACCTTCGCCCGCATGGCCATGAATGACTATGAAACCGTGGCGCTCACGGCTGGTGGTCACACCTTCGGCAAGATGCATGGCGCCGGTGATGCGGCCAATGTCGGCGTCGAGCCGGAAGGTGGTGCCATTGAGGCCCAGGGCTTCGGCTGGCTCTCCACTCACGAGAGCGGCAAGGGCGGTGACACCATCACGTCAGGCCTTGAAGGCGCATGGACGCCCAACCCCATCCAGTGGGACAACGGCTACTTCGACGTGCTCTTCAAATATGACTGGGAACTGACCAAGAGCCCGGCGGGTGCGAATGTCTGGACGCCGAAGGACCTCCAGGAGGAGGACATGGCGCCTGATGCGGCCGATGGCTCCAAGAAGGTCCCCATCTTCATGTCGACCGCCGACATGGCCATGCGCATGGACCCGGCCTACGAGAAAATCTCACGCCGCTTCCATGAGAACCCGGCAGAGTTTCAGGATGCGTTTGCCCGCGCCTGGTTCAAGCTCCTGCACCGCGACATGGGCCCCATCGGCCGTTATCTCGGTCCCGAAGTGCCGTCAGAAGAACTGGTCTGGCAGGATCCGATCCCTGAAGCCACGCACCCGCTCATTTCAGTGGCGGATGCTGATCAGCTGAAGAGCCAGATCACCGCGACCGGCCTTACGGTCTCCCAGCTGGTCTCCACTGCCTGGGCCTCTGCCGCAACCTTCCGCGGGTCCGACATGCGCGGCGGTGCCAATGGTGCCCGTCTTCGCCTGGCCCCGCAGAAGGACTGGGCCGTCAACAACCCGGCCGACCTGGCCACGGTTCTGGGCAAGCTTGAAGCTGTGCAAAAGGCATTCAACGATGCCCAGAGTGGCGGTAAGCAGGTATCCCTCGCAGACGTCATCGTCCTCGCCGGCAATGTCGGCGTCGAACAGGCCGCCAAGGCAGCCGGGCACGAGGTCAACGTCCCGTTCAATCCCGGCCGTGCCGACGCAAGCCAGGACCAGACAGACGTTGAGTCTTTCTCAGTGCTCGAACCTGCGGCGGATGGCTTCCGCAACTATGCCCGCGCCAAGTTCTCGGTCTCGGCGGAAGAGCTGCTCGTCGACAAGGCGCAGTTGCTGACACTGTCAGCACCGGAAATGACGGTGCTGGTCGGCGGCATGCGGGTGCTCGACACCAATGCGGACGGCTCCAAGAACGGCGTGTTCACCTCGACGCCGGGTGCCCTGACGAACGACTTCTTCGTCAACCTGCTCGACATGAGCACGGCCTGGACGCCGGTAGATGCGGACGAAGAAGTGTTCGAAGGCCGCGACCGTGCAACCGATGCCGTCAAGTGGACAGGCACCCGCGTGGACCTCGTCTTCGGCTCCAACTCGCAGCTGCGGGCACTGGCTGAAGTCTATGCCCAGGATGATGCGAAGGAGAAGTTCATCGTCGACTTCGTCCTCGCCTGGACCAAGGTCATGGAAGCAGACCGCATCGACCTGAATTAAGGCCGTCGCACACCTGCACAAATCGGAAGGGCCGGACACTCAGTGTCCGGCCCTTTTTCGTTGACCCTCCGGTCAAGCCGGAGGGATACGCAGTGGGGCAGGCAGACCCCTGCCTCAGTTCACCATCACGAGCTTGCCGACAAGCTTGCGGTCGAGTTGATCCCGCAGCGCCTGCGGCAACTCCGCCATCGGGCGGGTGATCACCGGTGCCGGTGTGAGTTTCCCATCTACGATCCACTCCAGCAGCGTACCAAACTGTTCCATCGCCACAGCCGGGTTCGCCCGCACTTCACCACCCCAGTCAGCGCCCACAATCGAGCAACGCTTGAGCAGCGGAATGTTGAGACCGACCTTGGGAATGTCGCCCGCCGCAAAGCCAACCACCAGATGCCGCCCGCCCGGAGACAGCGAGCGCATGGCCGCTTCCGCCAGCGTGCCGCCCACCGGGTCATAGACCAGATCAAGCCCGCTCTCCTTGGTCAGGGTTTTAAGCGCGTCGCGCCAATTGTCCTGCGTGTAGTCCACCGCATCATCCGCCCCCGCAGCAATGGCCGCATCGCGTTTGGCATCAGTGGACGCCGCTGCAATCACCCGCAGCCCCATGGTCTTGGCAACCGCAATCGCCGCCTGACCCACGCCCCCTGCAGCGCCCAACACCAGCGCGGTTTCCCCCGCCTGCGCCTTGCCGCAATCACGCCACGCATAAATCGCCGTGGCATAGGAAATCGCAAACCCCGCCGCCAGCTCATCACTCAGACCATCTGGCGTGGGAATGCACACCATTGCCGGCGCCACCAGCTTATCCGCATAAGCACCCGCAGCGGTCCCCATCACCCGTTGGCCAACCTTGAGATGAGACACCTTCTCGCCCACCGCCGACACCACGCCCGCAAACTCATTGCCCGGCACATAGGGCAGGGGCGGCTTCACCTGATAGAGCCCCTGCACCAGCAGCCCATCAACAAACCCGACGCCCGCCGCCGTGACATCCACCACCACATCCTGCGGCCCAGGTGTGGGGTCCGGCATCTCCTGAAACGTCAATGACTCGGGCGGGCCAAACTCTTCAACGACGGCGGCTTTCATGGTTCTGGGTCCTCAGGCGCAAGGGGATGTGATTTTGTTTCCTGACACTTGCGCGGTAACGTCGCGCAAGTCCAGTCAGCACCTCCAGCGTCAAAGGCATGTCCCATGCGTCGTCTCGTTGCTCTCATCACCGTTTCCGTCGCGGCGCTTGCGCTTTCCGGCTGCGTCTCCTGGGACTGGTCGGAGCCGGATGATTTCTTTGCGTTCTACGAATTGCCCGAACAGCCGCAGCTGGCCGATGCCACCTTCTGCCACGCCTATGGCTGCCAGGTCCGCTCGCAGGTGGATCTGCGGCCCCACTGGCAGGCCGTGCGTGATGAGTTCGCCAATGTCCAAAACGCTGCCCAGGAGCGCTACGCCATGGCGCAGGCCGTGGGCATCATCGAAACATCCGTCGGCCCCATCCTCGGCACGGCGGATGATCCTGGCGGCGTGCTCAATGCCTCATGGTCCGGCAACCCGGCCTATCAGGACTGCATCGACGAAGCCGCCAACACGACAATGCTCCTGGTGCTGATGGAAAGCGACGGCCTGCTGCGCTTCCACAACCTGCACTCTCCGTCCATTCGCGGCGTCTTCATTGATGGCCGCTGGCAGCACTACCCCGCCGTCGTCGAGGAAACCGCCGCCGGGGAGCGCTACGCCATCGACAGCTGGTTCCGCACCAATGGCGAACCGGCCTACGTCATGCCGTTTCAGGAATGGTACACGGGCTACGGCATTCCCGCTGACGCTTGAGGCTTTGTTCGCGTCAGCCGCAACAGGCTGTGCCCGGTAACACCGCAAATGAGCGCCACCAGTGCCGCCGGCCACACACCTACATCAAGGAACGGTGCCGCCACGCCCGTTGCCGCCGCTGCCATCAGCATGGACGCAAACAGGATGAACGCGCTCGCCCGGGCCGCGTGCGTGGGGAACAGCGCCATCGCCTGGGCAAAGCCCGCCCCGCCGCGCAGGCCAAAACCGATGCACACAGGCGTCGCCAGAATGGCCACCATCCACCAAAGCGGTGTCGGGTCGATCAGCACATAGGCAAAGACCGCTGTGCCGCTGGCGATCTGAATGAGTGAGCCCAGCCGGATCATCGGGTCTGCTCCGATGCGGCGGACGATCATGCCGGTCATCCACGTCACCACCAGAAAGCTCCCCACCCACATGATCTGCGTGTAGACGAACTCTGCCGGCCCCGCATCCATATGCAGCTTGAGCAGGACTGGCAGGCTGAACACCAGCGCCAGCAATCCGCTGATGGCGGTCGCATGTGCCAGCGCGTAGCCCAGATAGGCGCGGTTGCGGAACAGCACGGAATACCCCGTGAGCGCGCCGACGAAATCCACGTGATGCGCCTGCCGCTCGCTGGGCATGGTGATGAAGGCGACCAGTGCCGCAGGCAGCGCCAGCGCCGCCACCAGCCAGAAATTCATTTCCCACCCATGGACGGCAAAAATCCACGCCCCGAGGATCGGCGCAAAGGCGGGGATCACCGCATCAATCCCACCGATGATCGACATCGCCTGCACCGCGCGGGCTTCTGAAAACAGGTCACGGATCAATGGCGCCGTCAGCGCTGCGCCCGCCGCAGCGGACGCCCCTTGGACCAGTCGCGCCGCGATCAAGGCTTCCGCACTGGGTGCCATGGCGCAGGCGATGGTCGCGGGAATGAACAGCAGCATCGACGTCGAAAGCACCGCGCGGCGGCTGAACACGTCCCCCAGAGCGCCGATGAAAATCTGCGCAATGGCAAAGCCGAGGCTGAACGCCACCAGCGTGAACTGGATGCTTTCGACACTCGCCCCCAGAATTTTCGTCAGCGCGGGAATGGACGGGATATAAAGTTCGGTCGCGGCCAGCGACAGCATGTTCACCGCCACAATCGACGTGATGATGAACAGGCGGCGGCGGTTGGAGACGGCCATTTGGGCCGGTTGGGCGGAAGATGTTTCAAGAGATGGCATGACTGTGTCCGGTCTTGGGAGCGGCCGCAGCTCTGGGCATAAAAGCGCCGGGCACAAAAAAGCCCGGCAAAGCCGGGCACGCATTTATTGGGCGGGAGAGGGGCTTTGCATCAGTGGGGTGGGGCCGCGCGGGTGCACGCCGGTACGATGAGTACCCGCAGCAGGTAATCCGCCCTGAGAATGATGCCGGTCATTTGTGCCCGTGCCATCCGTTGCGATTGAAACAGGCCACAAACATGGCCCCATGAACGCAGTCCGTCAACGCGCAGTCTGCCAATCACAGCCCGAATTCGGACATATCTACTATGCGTCCCTGCTCAATCGAGCGGTGCGCCGCCAACCCCATGGCGACCGAGCGCAGCCCGTCCCCCACGGTCACCAGCGGTTTTGACCCGGTACGGATCGCCTCCTGAAACGCCAGATGCTGATAGTAGGACGCGCCGTGATGATGTCCCGCATCCAGCACCTTGCGGTCCACATTAATATGTGTGCGCACGGTCTCGTTGCCGGTGTTGAGTGTATGTGCAAGCTCGCTTTGCGGAATGGTGACCTCCAGCGCGCCTTTGGTCCCGGTCACCGTCAGATGCTCGCGCTGCTCAAGCTGGGTCACAAACATGCACAGCTCGTGACAGGCCCGCACGCCATTGTCGAACTCAACAATCACAAAGGCATTGTCCATGATGTCCGGTGTCTGGCCGCCATAGCGTTCATCCAGATGGTTCACGTCCTGTCCGCCTGACGCCATCACCCGGCGCGGCTCAGCGCCGATGATGTGGCGCCTCAGATCAAAGAAGTGGCAGCTCTTTTCCACCAGCGTGCCGCCGGAGTTGCGGTTGAAGCGGTTCCAGTCACCCACCTTTTGCAGAAACGGAAACCGATGCTCGCGGATGGTCAGCATCTTGACGTCGCCCACAGCCCCGCCGCGGATCTCCTCCACGAACCGGGTGACCGGCGGCATCCAGCGATACTCAAGCCCCATCCACACAACGCCGGGATGGGTCGATGCAGCCAGGTCGATCCACTGGCAGTCGTCAAAGGTTGTGCATAGTGGTTTTTCGATCAGCAGATGCTTGCCGGTCGCCAGCGCATCTTCCACCACATCCTTGTGCGTGTGGTTCGGCGTGGCGATGATCAGCGCGTCAAAGCTGTCCGGCTTGGCCAGAAGCTCGCGGTAATCCGCATACAGCGCAATGGGCTGGCCCTCCATGCTGAGCTTCGCCCAGTCGCGCGAGCCGCCATGGGGGTCCGCCGCCGCCACGACCTCAGCCCCGTCGATGATGGCAATATTGCGGATATGCTCATTGCCCATCATCCCTGCGCCGATAATCGCGTAGCGGATCATCTCGCCCATACCGTCTCTCTCCTGCCTGTGTTATGGGAGCCTTCTTATGCGACATGCCTGAGGAAATAAATGTCCGATCTCGTCATCGACAAAAATCACCGCCCCCTGGGCGCGAGCGATCTGACCGTAGCTCCCATCGCCTACGGCATGTGGCGCTTTGCCGGGGCCACGGGCCGCGAAGCTGAAATAGAGGCCAACGCCAAGGTGGAAACCGCCCTGGGCGCGGGCATCACCCTGTTCGACACAGCAGATGTCTATGGTCTGGATTCAAACGCCCCCTTCGGCGCGGCGGAAGAACTGTTCGGCCATGTCCTCAAGGCCCGGCCTGCCCTACGCGACCAGATGGTGATTGCCAGCAAGGGCGGCATCATTCCCGGGACACCCTATGACAGCAGCGCAAAATATCTGCGCGAGGCCTGTGAAGCCTCCCTCAAGCGTCTGCAGATCGAGACCATCGACCTCTATCAGGTCCACCGTCCGGATCTCCTGACCCACCCGGCAGAACTGGCGGAGACCCTTCAGACACTGCGCCAGGAAGGCAAGATAAGGGAATACGGCCTCTCCAACGTCACCGCCCACCAGATCGCCGCATTGCAGGCCCATCTGGATCACCCCATGGCCACCCAACAGCCGGAGTTGTCCGCGCTTGCCATTGACCCCGTCACCGATGGCATTCTGGACCTGTGCATGGCAACCGACATGACGCCGCTCGCCTGGAGCCCGCTCGCCGGTGGCCGCCTGACCCTGCATGCTTCCGAAGCGCCGACCCCGCAGCTCGCGGATGTCATCACCACGCTGGACCGCCTCGGCGGAAAACATAGCACCAGCCGCACCGCCATCGCCCTGGCCTTTGTGCGGGCCCACCCGTCAAGGCCCATTCCCATCATCGGCAGCCAGACCCCGGCCCGCATTGCTGACGCCATGAGTGCCCTTGATGTGACTCTGAGCCGCCAGGACTGGTACGCCGTCTACGAAGCCGCGCTGGGCGCGCCGCTGCCATAACACCTTAATCAGATTGCCGTACCGCGGCTTGACCGTGGTACCCAGGGCCTCATGCTACGTATCTGCGAGCCGCCCTGGACCCCGCGATCAAGTCGCGGGGAAGCATTGGAAGAAAGAATGTCTTCAATGACGACACCTCCCGCCACTGGCACCGTCGAAATCTCCTGGTTCTCAGCCCTGTGCGACGACGACGCCGAGTTCCTCGGCACCCAGGACCCGGCCTACCTGTCCACCTTCGAGCACTGCAAGGACATCGTCGATGCCGCCGAAGCTGGCGGCTTTGACAACATCCTGCTGCCGTCGGGCTTCTCGCTGGGGATTGATCCGGTCGCCTTCGCAGGGGGCGTCGCGCCGACGGTGAAGAACATGCGTTTGCTGCTCGCGGTGCGCTGCGGCGAGATGTGGCCGCCTCAACTGGCCCGGCAGATCGCCACCCTTGACCAGATGCTCGGCGGCCGTCTGACCGTCAACATCATTTCCTCTGACATGCCCGGCCAGACCATGGAATCCGCGCCGCGCTATGGCCGCACGCTGGAAGCCATGGAGATCATCCGTACGCTGCTTGATGGCAAGCCCGTCGATATCGACGGCGAACACTATCAGATGCAGTTGGACCCCATGCGCATCGGCACAGTCTCTGGCAAATGCCCGCCGTTTTACTTCGGCGGCATGTCGCCCGCGGCCCGCGAAGTTGCTGCCAAAGGCGCCGACGTCTTCCTCATGTGGCCGGACACGAAAGACAAGGTGCAGGCGCTGGTGGACGATATGCGTGAACGCGCTGCCAATCATGGGCGCGAACTCAAATTCGGCTATCGCGTCCATGTCATTGTCCGCGAAACAGAAGAAGAGGCGCGGGCCCACGCCCGCCACATCATGTCGAAGCTCGACGTGGAAGAGGGCGAAAAACTCCGTGCTCGCGCCCTGGATGCGACGTCAGAAGGCGTACGTCGCCAGGCCATGATGCGCGACGGCGCTGATGACGAAGGCTTTGCCGAGGAAAATCTGTGGACCGGCATCGGCAAGGCGCGATCCGGCTGCGGGGCCGCCATTGTCGGCAATCCGCATCAGGTTGCCGCCAAGCTTGAGATGTACCGGGAGATGGGCTTTTCCGCCTTCATCCTGTCCGGCTACCCGCACGCCAGGGAGGCCGAGTATTTCTCCCGGCTTGTCCTGCCCAAGATCAACCACGGCCCCCTTCTGAACGCGCGCAGCCTCTGAGCCCGCTGCATGGATTGTCCGGTCAAGCCGGACAATGGCGTTAGCGAAACCTGGCAATGGCGTGGGCGAAGCCGGGCAATGGTGTTGGCGAAGCCGGACAGTGGCGTTGGCGGGTGTGGTAAGTCGTCCCCAACATCTTCCCGCCACCCTCCGGCTTGACCGGGGGGTCTATGCAGCGCTGCAAACAATCCACCAAGCTAGGCGCTAGACCCGCCCGTAGGGCAGCATCCGCTGGAACACCCTGTCCCGGTCAATAAGCCAGTGCTTCATGGCCGCAGCCACATGCACGATCAGCAGCGCTGACAGCGCCAGCCCGCCGATGGCATGCATCACATGAAACACCTCTGTCAGCGCCGCATCTGATGGCGCGAGGCCGGTCAGATTGAATATCCCGTAGGGTTTCACATCACCGTCCACATAGGTCAGCGCGTGTAACATGCCGATGATCGGCTGATAGATCAGCAGCGCATACAATCCGTATACGTTCCATTTGGAGGCTGCCTTCTGCCATGCGGGCATGCTGTCAGGGTAGGCAGGCGGCGTGTGCGTGCGGCGGTAGCGGATGCGATAGAACGTCAGCAGCAGCACGACAATGCCGTTGCCCGAATGCACCATCAGCACCTGCAGCTTTTCATCCACCGGCATCCCCTCAAAGCCCGGCGGAATGACGCCGAACGAAAACAGGATTGCCACCAGCACCAGCAGTGCTGTTATCCAGTGCAGCCATTTGGCCGTGCCCGAAAATTTCTCTGAAGCCATCGTTGGATCCTCCCTATGACCGGTATGGCTCTACCGGTCAGAGAATTATGAAGGCCCTCAAGGCAGGTTCAAGAGAAAGTCCCGTAAGGTAGTTGAGGAAGACCGGTTGGGCTGGAAATCAGCCCCTTAGTTCCGGCTGCCCGGTCTCCGGGTCCGTGACAATCAGAGGCAGACCGGCCTGTTTCCACTCGCCCAGCCCGCCGGCCATGTGACTGGCTTCCGCCGCGCCGCCCTCAAAGCACTTCTGCGCCGCCATGGCAGACCGCTTGCCAACACCGCAATGCAGGATCACCGGTTTGCCGCCCGTGGGCAGGGCTGAGGCATCAAAAGTCGAGAGCGGAAAGTTGAACGCGCCAGGAATGCGCTCAGCGCCATATTCGCGCGGTTCGCGCACATCAATGACCACCACATCGCCTGCATCCATCTTCGCCTTCACATCGGCGGGGGACAGCTCATGCAGAATTTTGTCGGTCATACGCGCGGTTCCTCATGTCTTTGGTCATTTGCGCAGTCGCGCGGCAGGTGGTGGAGGTCTAGACCGCTCGCACCGGGTCGGCTCCGTCCCAGCTATCGGCGGCATCGCGAATGGACTGGAAAAATGCACCCTTGCGCCCATTGGTTTCCGACAGCTCGATGACGCTGCCCGGGTGGTCCTGCGTGGTGAAATACACAAACCGCCCATCCGCGCCGATCTGGCCGGAATGACCGACCTCAAATCCGCGTTCGGTCATGCGCGCCATATCGTCGTCAAAGTCCGCCGTCCAGAAGGCCACATGCTGCAGCCCTTCATGGCCCGCATTGAGAAAATCGAGATACATGGAGGGCGCGTCATTGCGTTGCTGGATCAACTCGATCTGCAACGGGCCCGAGTTTGCCAGCGCAATGCTCATCTTCACGTCGGACGGTGTGCCGCCATACTGAAAATTGCTGACCGGTACGTCCTCGATATAGAAGAACGGCCCGACGCCCATCACCTCGGTCCAGTGGCGCATCGCACGGTCGATATCGCGCACCACATAGCCGTTCTGGCGGATGTCTCCCAGAAACCGGCTCATTGCTGACTATTCCGCCGCAGCAGGAATTTGCGCCGCGGCCGGACGTGTCTGGCTGCCGCGAATGAGCTTGCCGCCCAGAACGCCCGTCGGCACTCCATCCCGGAAAGCCACAGCACCTGATATGATGCTCGCCGTATAGCCGTGCGTCTTCTGCACAAAGCGTTTGCCGCCTGCCGGCAGGTCATAGACGATTTCCGGTTTGTCCATGGTCAGGTTGTCAAAGTCGATGACATTGACATCCGCCTTCATGCCCGGCGCCAGCACGCCACGGTCATAAAGACCCACAAGCTCTGCCGTCTTTTTCGTCTGTCCACTGATGATCCATTCAAGCGGCAGCTTTTCACCGCGCGTCCGGTCCCGGCCCCAATGGGTCAGCATCGTGGTCGGGAAGCTGGCATCGCAAATAATGCCCACATGGGCCCCGCCATCGCTGAGGCCGAAGGTCGTGTTGGGATGCTTCAGCATCTGCTCCACGTAGGACAGATCGCCCGGCAGATAGTTCATCAGCGGGAAGTAGATCAGCGCCTTGCCGTCATCTTCCGCCATCCAGTCCAGCAGCACCTCGCGCGGGTCACGCCCGTCGCGCTTCGCGTGCGCGTCCACACTGTCTTCGGGTGCCGGCTCATAGTTTGGCGGGCTGCCCAGCGGGAACATCTTGTGGAACCAGGTGAACAGCTGCGTGGAAATTTCGCCTTCCTTGAACTCGACTTTTTCCGCCAGCAGCCGCGCCCGGAAGTCCGGGTCCTTCAGTGCGGCGACCTGGGCTTCAAGCGTCCGCGGCATAATCTCGTGCCATGTCTTGTAGAGCAGGAACGGGTTGAGCGACGCCGTCAGCCCCATCACCACGCCGGTGGGGCGCGCCGGCACCTGGCCGCGCATGGGCAGGCCGGCCTTGTTGGCATCGGCAATCTTGTCCAGCACCTGGCTCCAGATATCCGGATGCCGGTCATCCTGTTCGATGGTGAGCGACAGTGGACGGCCGGAAATCTCGACCATCTTGCGCAGCATGCCGAATTCCCAGTCCACATCGCGGAAATCGGCAATGAGCTGAATGACGCCTTTGCCGGAGCGCTTCATGGCCTCGGCAATGCCGTTCAATTCCATCTCTTCGGCCTTGTAGGTCGGCGTATGTTCGCCGTCCTTGTCGCGATGTTTTTCCGTGCGCGAGGTCGAGACGCCAAGCGCCCCTGCCTCAAGGGCGTCTTCCACCAGTGCCCCCATCTTGTCGGTGTCTTCGCGGGTTGCCGGTTCAAGTCGGGCCCCGCGCTCGCCCATCACATAGGCGCGCAACGCGCCATGCGGCACCTGAAGGCCCACATCGATCGCCAGCGGAGACTGCTCCACCACATCCATGTAGTCGGGAAAACTCTCCCAGCCCCATTTGATGCCTTCGGCAAGCGCCGTACCCGGAATATCTTCCACGCCTTCCATGAGGCCGATCAGCCAATTGTGCCGATCCGGCGCGCAGGGCGCAAAGCCGACGCCGCAATTGCCCATGATGGCGGTGGTGACACCGTGAAAGGTGGAGGGCTGAAGATACGGGTCCCACGTGACCTGGCCATCATAATGCGTATGCGCATCCACAAAGCCCGGCGTCACGATTTGCCCCTTGGCATCAATCTCCTCGCGGCCCGTGTCGGTCACCGTGCCGACGATGGAGATCGTCGCACCGTCAATGGCTACATCCGCCTCGTAAGGCTTGCCGCCCAGCCCGTCATAAACGAGCCCGTTCCTGATCACGAGATCATGCATGGGTTTCCTCCTGAATGTCGTGTTTCCGCAATTCTGAACTGCAACCGGCCCCACTTCAACCGCTGGTCTACTTTCGACAAGCTGGCAGTAACAATATGCTGAAGGTCGATACTAGACTTAGCCTATGGTCCAGATGCTCCACGGTCGTGCGCCTGGGAGACACCGCAAGAAATGCGAAGTAATGGTTTGAAACGCAAGGTGGCGAAGATGGATGTTCGGCTTAGTGAAGTTCTAAACTCAGTTGAATCCAAGTATCTGCAAGAGGCCTTATCTACCGCCGCGTTGACCACTTTGTTGCGGGATACAGACGTTGGAACGTCGATAGGGGCGACTAGAGAAGAAGTCCGCCTATTGATGATGAAAGCCGATGACCCGGACGCGCTGTGGAGTCCTAACGATATGTACATCGCGCGAGTGACTGCCGCGCGTATGTCGGACTCAGCGTTCACTCCAGACAAACACTGGTCCAAGTTCTTTTCCTGCACCCGAGATGAGTTGGATTGCATCGCGGACAAAATGATCAGTTTCAAGTTTCCCAAATGACACCAAGGTCGATACTAGACTTAACCTATGGTCTAGGTGCACCACGGCAATGCGCGTGAGACATGCAGCAAGAAGTACAGAGTAATGGTGCGAAATGTCAGGTGGCGAAGATGGATGTTCGGCTTAATGAAGTTCTAAACCCAGCTGATGCCAGATATCTGCAGGATGCCTTGTCTACCGCCGCGTTGACCAGTTTGCTCCGAGATACAGATGTTGAAACGTTGATAGGGGCGACTAGAGAAGAAGTCCGCCTATTGATGATGAAAGCCGACGACCCG
>ERZ1740067.1917-NODE-1917-length-13379-cov-6.611678_pt1 | contig 13379 bp, 11 predicted proteins | sample MGYA00581736_ERZ1740067 | MGnify/ENA primary metagenome ERZ1740067 (study PRJEB43018, sample SAMN04849236) | marine metagenome | isolation source: floating plastic debris | place: Pacific Ocean | collected 2008-08-27 | study: EMG produced TPA metagenomics... | reverse complement strand
ATTTTCTGGCGACCTCACTGGAGGCGCTCGGCTGCTTCCTGTGCTGAAGTACCTATTTTTCTCAGCAGATTACTCAGCGGCTCTTTGATGGTGCGCCGAATAAACGCGTTGAGATTATCCATGGGACCGCTAATTTTTTCTGCTGAGCGCTGCTGCAAATCGCTTGTGGCGGTTGCGATCGCTCTTTTTACCTGCTCGGGCTGCTGCTGAATGTTAGCTTCCAGATCTGATTTGAGCTGGTTGATCTTTTGGGGAATTTGTTGCTTAAGGGGCTCAAGGTTCGGTTTTTGAAAGGAGATTTTATTCTGTTTGAAAAGGCCGATACTGAGATGGTTTCCCTGAAGCAGACTGTGTTTTTTTCTGGCCGCTTCTAAAATAGCGTATGGATCTCTATGACCAGCAAATGGTTTTGATTTGGGCTGGGGCAACTTATTTCCTTGCTTCTGTGTGTGAGACTGAGTGTGCTTTTTCCCAGATTGTTGCTTCCCTATGTATTCGTTTAAGCTGTTAGCGTTGCGCTGACTAGGGTTTTCTTTGGTTTGTTTTTGGGTAACGGCTTGGCCAATAGATGACGGCGTGCTACGCAATGGCTTTCTCTGTCGCTTTCTTTCCTGATTCTGCTCTCTTCTACTTTGAGCTGGTGCAGCTGTGGGCGGGGTTTCTGAAGCTTCTGAACCAGATGAGTGCAAGTCATTCTGTTGTGTTTTTGGGGAGAGACTCTCCTTTTGCAGGAATGGGAAATCGAGAGAGAGAGGCGTAGCATCAGGGGTGTACTGGAGTTTGTCCCGCTGTTTCTGGTAGAAACTGGTGGTGTTCGCTGATGGGATAGCTGTGGCTTCGGCGATTAAGTAGGGGGGAAGCGCGGCTTGTGCTGGCAGTGCGAAGCTCAAGCTAGCCAGCAAGGGCATGGCGAATAAGATATGAGCCGCAGGGGTCGGATTCAAGGTGTTTTCACTGATGTTAAACCGCCTCTATGATACAGCACTCTCAAGGGCTACACCCTCCGTCTCCTGTACGTCCCTTGGCTGATAAATCGGGCTCAGATAAAGTCTAAAGCGCAGTGATAGTCGAAGAAGGCTGACTTATTGATGCTGTCTTCCTGGGGGAAGGTGGTCATCAGCTGGTTGTATGCAGCCCGTAGATGCCTGGAGGCCGCTTTTACCTGTGGATGTTTACCTGTGGCGTTGCCTTTGTAGGTGAACCCCAGGCTTTTGGCGCGCCAATCCTGGAAAAAGGCTTTTTGTGCTTGTAGTGCTAGCACGATGTCTTTGTGGTAAGTAGCCAGGGTGCTGGGCGGGGTGATGGTGTTGGCAAAGTCTATGAGGGCCTGGTACTGGGCAAAGCCGTCTTCTATCCGTAGGCCGCTGGTGTAGGCTCGCAGGGTAGATACGCGGACTGCGATCGCCTGATCGATCAGAGGAAACATCAGCTCCAAATAAGCTTTTTCAGGTGCAGGCACTTCAGAAAATACTGAGTCGAACTCTGTGCGCTGGTGGGGAATGGCCTGGTAAGCCTGGGTAACTGTGAGCGGTAGCGAAAACTGAGGAATATCTACGATCTGGGGGAGGACGACAGGTGCTGTTGCGACAGGTTGGCTCTGAGTGCCGCATCCGGGTAGAAAGCACAGCGTCAGGCAAAGCAGCAGCTTACCGATTGCGTCAGATCGTCTTTTCATAACGGCGCAAATGTCTCACGAGTGATGACGTTAGAATTCCCAGACTGATGAGCTGCCCATGGGTCCGGAATGGCCAAAATATGATTGTAGTATAATGTAGTATAAGTGAAGCATGCATCTCATGGATGATGCTTTGTGATTTAGCCTGTGCATCCTAAGGTCTGTGCATCTTAAAGTCTTAAAGTCTGTATTATCAAATGAACTTCGAGCCCATTGAATGAACAATCTGGCGCTACAAACTTATCTGAAAACTGAGGGCCTAGACGCCTTGCAGGCAGCGTTTGGAATTAAGATTCGACGGCATGGTCTGCTGGAGAATTTGGTGTGCTTCAAGTACTCTCAATACGAGTCGCCGATGGATGAGCGGGTCGTGCAGCAGTGCCGAGGGATTATTCTTGACGAATCGAATGACTGGGCTGTGGTTTCCTATCCGTACGACAAGTTTTTTAACTATGGTGAGGCGAATGCCGCGGCCATCGATTGGGATTCTGCCAGGGTGCAGGACAAGCTCGATGGCTCGCTGATGACGCTGTACTTTTACGATGGGCAGTGGCAGGTGCAGTCGAGCGGTACACCAGATGCGAGTGGAGAAGTCTCTGGGTATAAGATGACGTTTGCCAATCTGTTTTGGGATACGTGGACGCAGCTGGGCTATGATTTGCCGCTTGGGCATGAAGATTACTGCTTTATGTTTGAGCTGGAGACCCCTTACAACAGAATTGTGGTGCAGCATAGTGAGCACTCGATTATTCTGCACGGCGTGCGAAATGTGAAGACGTTTGCAGAAGAGCCGCTAGCAAAGTGGGCAGATAAGACAGGCTGGCAAGTCGTCAATAGCTATCCTTTTGGCACGATTGAGGCGCTGGTGGCTCAGGCAGAGCAGCTAGACCCCTTAGAGCAAGAAGGATTTATCGTCTGCGATTCCAACTTCAGCCGCATTAAGCTCAAGTCGTCTGAATATGTGAAACTCTCTCATATGAAAGACGGTAGCTCTTATCGGAAGCTGCTTGCTGTCGTGGTAAACAATGAGAGCGCCGAGTTCTTGGCCTATTTTCATGAGTTGCAGTCACTGTTTGAAGAAATCACTGAAAAGTACTCTAAGCTGGTGGCGATGCTAGAGCGAGAGTACGACAGGTACAAAGACATTGAGGTGCAAAAAGACTTTGCGATGTCTGTAAAAGATTTTCCGTATTCAGGCGTTTTGTTTTCACTGCGCTCGGGGAAAGCGAGTTCGGTGCGAGACTACATGGTAGGACTACCGGTGACAAAGGTAGAACAGTATTTGGAGGAGCTGATATGAAGAGAGTGGTGATGACGGTAGGGCTACCTGCTTCGGGGAAGTCTACCTGGGCCAAGGAGCTGATCACTAATGAGGCGGGTCGCTGGGTGCGAGTGAATAAGGATCTGCTGCGTGAGATGTGTCATAACTCAAAGCACTCCAAGTCGAATGAAAAGTTTATTGTGCGGTTGCGTAATCTCATCATTTTAGAAGCACTAGAAGCTGGTAAGCATGTAGTGATAGATGATACAAATCTGCATCCGAAGCATATTAGGACTGTGACTGAGCTAGTGAAAGGACAAGCAAAGGTTGAAGTGAATAATAGCTTTTTGCAGGTGCCGGTGAAAGAGTGTATTCGGCGTGATTTAAAGCGGCAGAATTCTGTGGGTAAGGACGTCATCATGCAGATGTATCGGCAGTTTTTGCTGCCGAAGATGGAGCCGCTTGTGCACAATCCTGAGCTGGAGGATGTGATTGTGGTGGATATGGATGGCACGCTGGCGTTGATGGGGGATCGTAGTCCCTACGACGTCAGCAAATGCGACCAAGACCCACCCAATATGCCCGTTGTCCAAACCATTCTGAAATGGCAGGAGACTCACAAAATCATTGTGATGTCTGGCCGCACAGATGATGGCAAAGAGAAGACCGTTTCTTGGTTAGAGAAATACGGTGTGAAGTACAGTGAGCTGCACATGCGTAAGACGGGCGATATGCGAAAGGACACGATTGTAAAAGAAGAGATGTACCGAGCGCACTTGGACGGTCGCTACAACGTGATTGCGGTGTTTGACGATCGAAAAAGTGTTGTAGAAATGTGGCGCTCGTTAGGACTGACCGTATTTCAAGTGGCTGAAGGGGACTTTTGAGGTTCGATAGCAAAATATGCCTGTGGCGTCAGCGGGGCCGTGGTGGGTCTGGAAAGCATCATCGTGTTTTCTGATTCCGCGCTGGGAAACTTAGCTGTTATGGACGATAGGAGATATTAATGCTCAGAATCATTGATGCTAGGTGGCGTTAGGCTTTGAGATGTGCCCTATTACCAAGATCAGCAGGTTGTCTTTCGGTGATGTGATGTCAACTAATCGAGATGAATTTGATTTCTCGGCAATGGGTGATCGAGTCGCTTTGGCATCTGATTGGAATTCGATGTTATTTGGACTTGCCCCAACGATCTCTACGCAAAAGTTGTACAAACGTAGGGTGATTAAGACTATGTCTAGCAAACTAGAACTTCGTCCGACAAAGAGGGTTGTACTGCTTTATGTATCCATTTTTCTAGTCGGATTTGTTCATCTGTGCGCGCTTATTTTTAACTTTCCCTGGTTTACGGTTCAGGGAATGCTTCTTTTTGCCATTGTTCCCATTGGTATTGCAGCTTTTTCCGTTTTGGTTGGTATGCAACCTATCGTTTTTGATAAGCAGCAAGACATTTTCTGGAAAAGTTGGCTGCCGCCTGCGAAAGATAGCCGTGTACAAATATCTCGAAGGCAATCTAGATTAGGAGATATATACGCAATTCAGCTGATTTATACCTATTTACGAGTCTCTACTTCTAGGAGAGTGCCATTGTATGAATTGAATCTCGTCTTTAAAGATGCAAGCCGAGTTCACCTTGTCGCCCATGGCCATAGGCAAAAAATTAGAGAGTCAGCTGAGACCCTATCATTGTTTTTGGGCAAGCCCGTGTGGGATGCAATAGATTATTTTGAATCTCGTTTTCATCCGTGAGCGTATACTTTGGCCATCTGGACTGAACCCTATCGCAGTCATTGTCTGTTGCTCTAATGTAGTGGTTTTTTCCATAGACCTAGGGGTAGATGGCGTTTCAGGCACTGGTAGCCATCACAGGTTGTAAAAATAGGTATAGCCCTCAGCGGATTTGTTTTATGCTTGCTGCAAGCTGGCTGTAGACTTGACGGGCCGTTATCTCTTGCAGGCGATCACCCGCTTCAAAATCTGTTAAATCAAACAGGAGTAGCCGTCCGCTTAATGTGCCAACGGCTAATTGCTGTCCGTGTGCTGCAAGCGTTGTTGCCATGCAGTCTACCCCGTCGATAGAAAGTTTTTCTTCGTAGAGTCGCCTTCCGGCTGCAACGGAAATGAGTCCGAGGCTGCCGTCTGCCAGGGCGTAAGCCAGAAACTCCTCACCGATGACATCCATGGCGACACAGAGGCTAGTACAGGGCAAACTCCAAAGGATTTTATCGGCTGTAATGTCACAACATTCGATTTTGCAAGCACCCTGGTTAATTTCCCAGGCATGTACCTTAAAGGCCCGCAGCAGTGTGCGATTGGGCCTCCAACAGGCGATGCTTTGCATGTTGTGACGTTGTTCTCTATCCCAGGTCATGATGGGTGTCACTGATCCGTCTAGATCGAGGTGACAAAGCTGTTTTTTCTCATGAGAGGTGGCTGGTGTCCCCTGCAAAAAATACAGGCCGTCTCCGCCATTTTCTAGCATTAGGGCATGATTGAAGCAGTCGAAGTGGCCAAGGTCACCGCCACCTATGATTTGAAGACTATGATTTAGCCATACATCGTGTGAAGTCTTGCCAGCTGCGTTGCGTCCCAGTAAGTTGCCTTTGGCATCGGTCGAGAATACTAGCTTGTTCTCAAATGAGTGGACTCGCTCCAGCTGATGACCTACGAGCCGATAAAGAACTGATTTATTCTCTTGCAACGTGTGACACAGCATGCCATTGGGGGTATTAAGCAGTTGGACGCATTGGCCGCTGACTGTGATGACTGTTGTTTGCCTAGTGACAGTGTCCCAAATTTCTAGCTGATTGCTCGTTGAGACGGTGAGTAGCTGAGTAGCTGCTATCCAGTAAAGATGGGTGATGGCTGGTCGTTTGTTGGATAGCTCTTCTCTAGACGAATTCTGCAACAGCTCCTCTGCTACTTTGTATTCTTTTTGTTCGGATAAGTCTGTGTTGCTAAACCCGATTGACTGAGGATCTGTTATTTTGTTTTGGTAAGTCGTGTGCTGCTCGATTGTGTGCTTGTCTGCTTCACTTTCAATAAGCTGTTCTATATCGCGAATAGTAATGCAATCGTAGGTTCCCCACGCGCTTCCACTAAAGTCCCCTTCATCTGGTGGACGAAGTAGCGTAACGAGTTCATTGTTGTTACGAAAGTAGCTTTGCAGCGCTGTTCTGTTTTCAGTCAGTAAATTTCTGGCTTGCCCCGTTTCATAATTCCATAGCCACAGCTCACCTTCAAACAGATATCCACCGTCGTAGTCGCCTGCGCTAATGGCAAGAATTGGCTGTGTCGGATGAAATGTAATGTCGTTGATGGGGTATCGGCACTTGTCGAAGTAAGCGATTCTCTGTTTTGAAACGCTGTCGTAAACGCTAACTCGACGTGTGAAGCGTAACCCCCTAGAAACGAATCCTCCCTGCCAATACAGAAAATGAAACCCGCTGTGAAAGACAATCCTCTGCCGCACGGCGTCGAGGAAGCCGCTACTGTTTTTACTGAGATCGGCAAAATCGGTTGGGTTCAGCTCCGAGCAGAGCCTGAGTACTTTCATCTAAAGGGTTGTTTATGCTGGGTGTGTGGTCTTAAACTTCCCATTGATCACGGCTTTTTCCGGAATTCCAGTCCTCTGGCACAGCGCAGCCTTTCCATTCTGTTCGCTGACAGAATGCTATAGCTGACCCTTCTCATCTGTAGCCTCTGGAGAAAGACTCCCATCGGGCATGATAGTTTGGCTGAGTTTGGAGCCTGCTAGTTGGGCTTGGTCAAATTCGGCCCAGCGCATTTCGGCATTGCTTAGGTCGGTTTCCCAAAGGTTAGCGCCAGAAAGGTTTGTTCCGCGTAGCGTAGCTGCGCGTAGGTCTGCGGTGCTCAAGTCGCTGCCGACGAGATCTGCATGGTTCAGGTTGGCACCTGCTAAGTTTGCACCTACCAAATTCGCGCCTCGGAGGTTGGCCCCTTCTAGGTTTGTCCCAGCTAGGTTGCAGCATTCAAGGTCGGCTCTGGGCAGTTCAATGCCTGCGAGATTGGCTTTTGGCGCTTCGAGCCATTTGAGCGGGACGCCATCTCGGTGAAGATCGCGCAGGGCTTTGTTGCGGGCGTAGCTGGTGGTGACTTTGGCAGCGGCGGCGGTATCGATAACGCGCCAAGCTTCGTAGTGCTTTTGCGTTTTGCGATCGGGTGCGCCCTTGACGTAGAGGATGACGGCGACCATGATTGCGATCGCCTCCGCATCGTTCAAAATAACGTTGAGCGCTTTACGCCGGTATCCGAGGTGCTCCTCAGGATAAAGGATATTGGGATCACCGCGCAGTATCAGGACGAATAGTGCCAGAAAAAAAAATGAGATCAGGGCCACTAGCCAAGTCGGCACGGCCTGAACTCTTTGCTCAAGCCGGTGGATAGATTGGCGCGACCATAGAGAGGCCCGAGGGGAGCGGGGAGCCATGTGGTGTGCTTATTCCTTCAGGTGCAAAAACTGTGTGCAAGCGGGATGTACCCTAAACTTTTCGATGTTTTCGAGGTTGATGGTGGGCAGCTCATAGTGGCCGAGATAGTCACCGCGATGTTTGGCGGAATTATGGCTATTTTGTGGCACGAGGGCTTTGAGAAAGCCAATTTTCCACAGTATTTGCTTAAGTTCTAGGTAGTCAAGGTCTAGCGCCCAGGAAGCGGCCTGCTCCACGTCGAGTTCTCCGACGACGATAGAAAGCAGGAGATAGTCGAGGTCTTCTTTGGTGTAGTAGGTTTTGCGGCCACGAAAAACTTCAAAGATGTCTAGTAGGTAGGGGTACTGGAAGCGATATTCGGAAGCCAGGTCGCGGGTTTTTTGCTCGGAATAGGATTCTTCAGCAGCTGCGATCGCACACTCATCAATCCGCTTGGCCACCAGTGAATACTCTACGCACTCCACACACTGCTTGCAAAATTGCAGCAGCTCCCGCGGTCTCAGCTGCGTTCGGTCAATAATGTAGTCCAGCGACTCCACATTAGAAGAAGAGAGCTTGGAGACGAATACCGTTTTCCAGCGCTTAATGGCTGGTAGCTTGGCTGCTTCTGGAAAGGAGTGGGCAATGCGCAGCGCGATAAGCTCTAGCAGCTCATTTCTACCCCAGCGAATGATTTCTACATCTTCGCGGATTTTCTGCGCGTCTTCGTAAATTTGAGGGATATTATCGAACAGCTCTTGGCGGATAGATATATAGATACGCAGATTCGGGTCCAATAAATTGATTTTCTGCGTGGCTTGGAAAAGACCCGCTAAAAAATATCTGGCATCTTCTGAGTTGTCCCAGCCCTTATCTAGCTCATCGACAAGAACGGTGATGCGTGTGCTGCCTAGGACGTTTTTGAGGCTGGGCAGGAGCGCTTTGATCTCTTCTAGGTCGTAGAGTGCCTGTAAGTCAGAGCGAATACCCCCTTCATAGGATTCGATTTTTACGCGTTCTATGCGCTTCAGGTAGTTAACGAGGATGCCAATAGAGCTGTTTTCTTTGACGATTCCGCTGCCATTGACGTAGTTGTAAATATTTTTCTGTGCGCCGAGGAGCAAACCACGCTTGTTTTTGGCAATGCGTTTGAAGATGAGGTTGTAAAGCAGGTATTGCCAGGCCACGGAGTAAGCGCTTTGCTTGCCCCAGGAGCCTTCCTTCTCGCTGCGAAGGTACTCGCTGAGTAGTTCGTAGGAGTAGTCTTCGGGCGATAGCTCAAGCACGAGGTGGCCTTTTTTGCGCTCGGTAGTGGCGATGTACTTGAAAATGGCGCTTTTGCCCGCACCGCGATTACCCACCAAAATCGTTTTGCGCCCGTTGAGGAAGCGATTGTAGGCGTCGTTTTGGTAAAAGTACTCAGCTAGCCCAACGTCAATGTCGCGTTCAGCCGAATCTGAGCCCAAATTGAGGCTTTTGAGATCTAATCGCATAGGCACGCGTTTTCTTTGGGCGGCGATAGGCGTTTTGACTCAAGTTTAGACTCATGGGTTGCGCTTGAAAAGTACCCCGGCGGGCCCTTGACAGATGAGTTCGTCGAGGCCGCTCAATACCTTGAATGTCGAAGACCCGTGAACTGGAAAATATCCTGCGGGGATATGCCTGCTGCTCTCACTTTCGCTGTGCTCTCGTTTTGGCTTTCCTGGCAGCCTCCTTTTTTCTAGATTGTCGGACTCGTACAATGTGGCTATGTTCTCATCTACAGCATGACGAGCCCGGCGCGGATGCCAACGGCGACAGCTTCTGTGCGGCTGGTGACGTTGAGTTTGGAGAGAATGGCGCTAATGTGAAATTTTACAGTGTGCTCGGAGATATTGAGCGTCTTGGCGATCTCACGATTCGTCAGCCCACCTGCCAACTGATTCAACACCTCAATCTCCCTAGGCGTCAGCGACTCTAATTCATCTTCAATTGGCACAAAGGAAGTCTCTGTTTGTTCAAAGAGGGCTTCGGTAAAGTTGGGATGGAGAACGGTGAAGCCGCTGAGGATGGCTGCGATCGCACTCCTAATCTCATCTGCTGAAACATCCATCGGCAGCAGGCTCACTAACCCTGAACTCATTAACTGAGATAAAACAACAGATGCTGTTTCGGCTATCTCTATCCACTCATCGTCTAGCAGAATTAGAACAGATAAGTCATCCTCTATACCCAGAGAGTCAACAATCTGTAAAACTGTTTCAAAGCCATCTGTTGTAACAATAACTGCCAAGTCGGCATGCTGGGTTTGTAACCACTGACTTAGTGCTTCAACGCTGCTGACCTGCTCGACAACTTGGGTCGTCGGCATGGTAACCATTGCGCAGAGTCCGGCGCGAGTTACCGAATGCGCTGCGCAAATCACAATCTCTGCCATGGTTAGCGTTCGCCTACGGTAAGCGTCACGGTTTGCAGCTGACCGCCGCGGAGCAGTTTGACAGCCAGTGACTGGCCGACACTTTGTGGGCCTAGGTGCATCTGTACCTGATTTAAACTCTCCAGAGCTTGATCGTCAAACGCGATCATGACATCTCCTATGCTCATTCCAGCTCGATCGGCGGCGCTTTCTGGTTCTACGCTGACGACCATAATGCCAACTTCGTTATCAAGACCGTGCTCCTGTTTCACGTTATCTGGGAGTGGAATTGCCTGCATTCCTAATCCCAGATAGCCCCTGCTGATTTTGCCTCGTTGCTGCAATTGGTCAATGACTTGATTGATGGTAGTAGAAGGAATTGTCAAGACTTTACGCTGTGGACCAAAGGTATTGAATCCGACGATTTGGCCGCTGTGATTGACGAGGGGGCAGCCCGCGCTGCCTCGATGGAGGTTAATATCGATTGCAATGTAGCGATCTATTTGTCCACCACTTTGACTGCGCCAGGCATCACCTAGTTCAGAAACCATACCCAAGCTAGAAAACTGTCGGGCGGTTTGTGCCCTCTGTGATTGCTGTCGATCTCTGCCTCTGCCTCGTCCTCTGTGTCTTCTGCCTCTGCCTAGTCCTGTCGAGTAGCCTACTGCTACGACCAATTGCCCCAGTGCCAGCGTTTGAGCATCGCCTAGTACTGCTGTAGGGCTTTCGATCGGTTCAGGTAACGAAAGAATCGCCACGTCTGTTGTGGGGTCACTGCCCAGAAGCTCGGCTTCAACAGTTTGGCCGCTTGGTAGTCCGATCTTAAAGCTAGTGTCATTACGTAATGCTTCACAGGACGTAATCACTAGCCCCTTTCGCCAGTGAATACCTGTGCTGGCTGAGCGCTGACCCCGAATAGAGGTAATGACGCGACTCGCTTGCGTAACAATGTTTGAGAGATCATGGGAAAGGGTTTCGAATGCAGTATCCATAAAATTCTGTGATTGATGAGATGGTGTCTCTATTGTGGGTGGCTTTGTGTGAAGCCACATCACCGACTTGATTGGGACCATACCTAGCCATTTGGCTAGTGGTGTGTCGCTTCGGCTGGGATCGTCATGAGATAGCTATCGGGTTGTGTGCCGAACTCAAGTGAGTGCCTTCCGGCTTTGAGTGGAAATACTATCCATATCAGTAAAAGTTGGTGGCGAAATGGTGCTTGCATGAGGGGTTTGCTCAGCAAGTTGGTATTTTGCTAAGGGAATGCTGAGCTTGTAGCAATGATTACCGCGCTTTTTATGGGTTTCCATCGTCTTCAGCTTAAGCTATGGATTTTGGGTTTGGTTGGGTTTGGCTGGCTGTGGGCTGGGTTGCCAGCGGTAGCAGACTCTACGGGGATAGAGGCTGTGACAATGGATCCAGAGGTTGTTGCGTCTCCTGCTGTTGCGTCTCTTCGAAGTGGGCACGATTGCTACAACTTGGCAATAGAAGAGCCTGAACCACTGGGTGAGTTTCGACAGGCAGCATTGGAAACGGCTGCTGTGGCTGCCAGAGCTATCGATACGGTAGAAGAAAAAGCGGATGCGTTAGCGAGCCTGAGTGAGGCTTATGCTTGCTTGGGGCAGGTGGATTTGGCGGATGCGATCGCTCAAGAAACCCTGCCGTTAATCGAAGAGATCGAAGACGTCTCAGTTCAAGGCTCTCTGCTGGTGACGCTTGCCAGAATGTATGGTGAGAACTTAGGCGATTTAGAGAGAATGGCTGAGTTGTTGCCAGATGTGATCGCTTCAGCAGAAGGCGCTCCGCAAGATTCGGTGGAACAACGTGCACTAATTAATAACATCGTTCAGCTTTACTCAAGCCTGGGTGAGTATGAAGAAGTCCGGGCCGTTATTGATATTGTCGATGATTTGTCTACTCGAGAAGAATTAATTTGGTCGAACCTTTGGTTCTTACAGACTGAGCTTTCGGATGATGAAAAGATGCATTTATTTGAAGTTTTTCCAGAACTAGAAGTATCTCCTTCTGCTGACTCGCTTTTACCCGGCGATGTTGAACTATCTCCTTTGCAGAATTGGTTGCTTCAGTTCCCTCGACAGATTTCGATTTATCAAGGGGAAGAACAAGACGATTTTTTTGATGCACAGATTTCGGAGATTGAGAGCTTTCCCGATATTTTTGCACAGGCTTATGGTTACACTACATTAGGCTCGTATTTGTGGCATCTGGGTTATCAGGAGCAGGCGATCTTCTCACTAGAAACTGCTGTTCAGAAAGTGGATGAGCTGCAACAGCAAGCAGAAATGCCTGATAATGTGTCAGTACTCACAGGTGCCGCATCTCTTGAAGGTTTTCTAGGCGCAACGCTCATCCAGGTAGGCGACTTTGATCGTGGCTTATCAATGATTAGAGAAATAGACAGCAGCTCCCCTGAAAGCTTAGCTAACAGAGTGTCATTCTTTGTTGAAGCTGCTCGAATGCTTTCCTTTGAGACTAAGCGAGAGACAGAGGTTGATGCATTGATGATGGAGGCTGAGCAAACGGCCCGATCAGCGGAAGACCCTGATCAATATCTAAATCTAAGCGATATTGCGTTTGCTCATGTTGAGCTTGGCAATGTTGAGGCTGCTCGTAGGCTAGTTAATGAACTACTTGAGAAGCTAAAATCAGGCGAATTTGTATCGGCTGAATCCTACGTACGTAGCGGTGTGGTCTACATGCTGTTTGCAGTGGGGAGTTACGAAGAAGGGATGGATGTGTTGTCTTTTGTCGACGAGCCAGAAGTCTTTTCAGACATTGCTTCATTACTGATTGAACAAGGTGAAGATGATTTGGCATGGCAGGTTTATGAACGTGTCACTTCGCCTGTCCAACAGATTCAAGCTTTAGTCTACATGGCGCAAACGTATCAAGACTTAGGTCAACTGGAAATAGCAATGAACTTAGCAATTCAGGCTATTGAACGTTTCAACTCAGCTGACTTTACGCAGCTAGATTACTTTAATTATGGGTACATGTCTTCGGCAGATATCTCAGAAGATGAGGTTGTTGAACTTGTGGAGTCTGTCCGAAGAGGTGTACTAGACGGTATTTTGTATTTGCCCAATAGTGATGCGGAGATGCAGGTGCTGATTCAGCTCATTGAAGATGACGCAATCCGAAATTACTATCTGGGGCTTTATTTTCCTCCAGAAGCGGAGAATGAATCGGTTCTACCGACGAATGACTATGATTTGAGAAGTCTTGCCGGTGCTGCTGCGAGAGAAGAGCAGTTTCAGGAGGCTGTGGCAGCTGTGGCAATGATGGACTCACCTGCCCAGCAGTCCCACTCACTGCGAAATATCGCCACCTGCTATGCCTACAGCACTACAGTTTTAGATGCGGATACGGCAGCTGGCTTGGCCCAAATTCGACAGCGCTATCAGTAGCGATCTGCTGGCGTGGCTTCTATGATCCCCCGGCTCATGGCACAATTACAGAAGCCAGAGGAACGAAAATTCAAGCCATGAAAAAGATACTTAAAATGCTCCAGCGGTTCGCCGCGCTGTTTGTGATTGTGTTGGCATTGGGGCTGCAAAGCTGCTCGTCGGGAGTGAGCCTGCAAGCTTACAACGACAG
>ERZ1740067.1916-NODE-1916-length-13391-cov-5.967756_pt1 | contig 13391 bp, 12 predicted proteins | sample MGYA00581736_ERZ1740067 | MGnify/ENA primary metagenome ERZ1740067 (study PRJEB43018, sample SAMN04849236) | marine metagenome | isolation source: floating plastic debris | place: Pacific Ocean | collected 2008-08-27 | study: EMG produced TPA metagenomics... | reverse complement strand
AGCCAGACCGGCCTCATCCATGCCTGCACTGCAGCCGATGCCGTTGCCGATGATCGGGCGCTCGAACTTGGTGATCGTGCCGTTGGAATTCTTGTAGATGCCCACTGCGGCATGGCTACAGCCGCAGCACCCCGAATTGCTCCAGAACGAGCCGGTCAGGTAGTTTTTGGCATCCTTGTAGAGCCCGAATGTCACACTGTCCTTTCCGGTCTTGAACTCGCCGGTAAACGTCATGTGTGCGTCCCAGTCGCCATCTGGCAGATCGCGCTTGAGCACGATCAGGTTTTGGGAATTCTCATTCGAGAAGACCGCATTCGCGCTGTTGATCATCAGCAGGTTGCTGTCTTCGACAATGAAGGCGTCCGGGTTCGGATTGTTAACGACCCAGTCTTCGCTCAGCTCTGTGTCAAAATCGTCGAAGAAGAACTGTGTCGCGACCGGTTCCGGCTCGGGTTCGGGCTCCGGTTCCGGTGCAGGCTCGGGGGCTGCTTCCACAACTTCCGTGACCTCAGCCAGCGCCACCTTCAGCTCATCTGCATTGGACGCATTGTAGTAAGAGCCATTGCCCTTTTCCGCTATGCACTCCAGTTGCTCGCGGGCTGCAGAGTCCACGTCAAAGCCGACTGCATGGACTTTGGTATCCACACCTGCCGTCGCGAGTTCCGAGGCCACTGCACACGGGTCGCCGTTGCAGGTTTCAATGCCATCTGAAATCAGGATGACATTGTTGCTCGCATCATTGGTCGGGAAGACGTCGCCTGCTGCCTTCAGGGCGCCGGCGATGGGTGTCTTGCCCTTCGGCTTGAGCTCGTTGAGTTTGGCAACAAGGGCCTCAGGTGTTGCCGCGCCAAGGCCAGAAAGGACCTCGATGTCGTCGCAGGCGCCCTCCGACCGGTGGCCATAAACGAGCAGACCCGTCGTGGTACCCTCGCTGACATCCGCCAGCAGGCTGCCCATGACTTCGCGAGCAGTCTCGATCTTGGCAGTGCCATCGATCTGTCCCCACATGGAGTTCGACGCGTCGAGAATGTAAACAACATTGGTTGCAGCGGCCGCCGGAAGCGCGGCAACGGCAAGTCCGGCAGACAAAACTAAAGCTGAAAAGGCGGCGCGAAAGCGCATCTTTCTCTCCCCTGAAAAGGCGTACACCCACAGTGGACTCTACTGAGCGAACAGGGTTATCTCAACCGCCAGACTGCTGCCAAAACATCATCAATATTGATGATTACACAAATCCAAAACCGTGATATAGGCAGAAAAAGTCGCAGAAAAAAGACGTTTTCAGGGTGATCTGGCAAGTGTCTTCCGCGTACCGCATTTCAGCGTCGGCCGCCCTGTCACGAGGCGTCTGATCGGTGCGACGCCCGCTCCAAGGCAAGGTCAAACGCACGTCTTGCACAGGCCATAAGGCACCGCTGTTTTAGCGATGGCGAGACATACGATCAGGATGGTCAGCCCAGGACCTGCCTCACCACTTTGTCCGCCTTGTGGACCGGCAGTCCAAGCAGACGCAGGATGTTGATGCACAGGCGGCGGGTCAGGTCTGCGTTACGGCCATGGGCGAGCTGCGTACGGATAGCAGCACTAATGAGCGCGACGACCTGACTAACGGTGAAAGTGTCGACCTCGACCTTGAAGGCACCCTGCTCGATGCCAATGGCAATGTCGGCCCTCAGATACTGGAACGAGTCCTTGCGAGGTTCCGGCAGATAGGTGCCTGCATCGAACAGGATCGCCGCCCAGTCCGGCGTGGTGAGAGTGAGGTCTACAAAGCCAGCCGTTGCCGTCACGATCCGTGTCGGGCCGTCATCGATGCCGGCCATCTGCGCGTCAAGCCGCCGGCTGACTTCAATGGCCACTTCCATGGCGATCTTCTGCAGGATCTCTTCTTTCGACTGGAAGTAATTGTAGAAGGTCCCGTTGGCGAGGCCGGCCGCCGTGGTCATGTCGCTGATCTTTGCAGCTTCCATGCCTTTGCTGCCGGTAACATCGACCGCTGCGTCCAGCAGCGCTGCAAGGGTCCTCTCGCGTTTGCCCTTGCCGCTGGCCGCGTCCCTGAAAAACCTGTCGTCCACTTGGTACTCCGGATCGAATCTGCTGGTCCGAACCCATTATGGCGCAATGGGGGTTGACATACCAGATAATTGAGATGTATCTCAAAAATGAGAATACTCTCAATTATGGAAACCAACAAAGGGCTCGGGACCCCATGGCACCCAAAACACCGATCCTCATCATTGGCGCAGGCCCGGCCGGGCAGCTCTCTGCCTTGTCGCTGGCCAGACACGGCATCGCCTGCGACATCATCGCCCGCCGCCCCAATATCGGCACGGCTCCCAAGGCCCATGCTGTAAACGCCCGGACTCTTGAAATCTGCCAAAGCCTTGGTGTCGACGCCGAAGCATTGCGGGCAGAAGGGGCCAGCGCCAATGACGGCGGCTCGGTGCGCTTTGTTGGCACGCTCAGCGGTCCGCAGTTCGGTGTTCTCCCGTATGAGCGCCAGGACGAGGGCGCGCTGGCCCACACGCCTTACCCGCTCACCAATATCCCCCAACCGAAATTCGAAGCGGCCCTTGAGCGTCATGTGCACGCGGAGCCGCGCGTCAATCTGCGCCGCAATGTGAGCTGCAACAGCATCGAAGATGGTGATGCCGGCGTAGTGGCAACCCTCGAAGACCTGACGTCCGGCGATGTCACGACAAGCACATACGAGTACGTGATTGCTGCGGACGGGGCCGGGTCACAAATCCGCACAGCGCTTGGCATCGCCATGGAGGGCCCGGAAGTTCTGGAGAACTTCATTACAATTCACTTCGAGGCGGATTTACGTCACCTGACTGACGCGCGCCCAGGCGTCTTGTACTTCCTTCTGGACCCGGACAATGCCGGTGTGTTCATCGCCTATGACCGCGCAAGCACCTGGGTATTGATGCATGGCTACAACCCGGACACGGAATCGCTGGCCGACTATGACGTGGAGAGATGCGCTGCGCTGGTCCGCAAAGCTGCCGGCGTCCCGGAGCTCGATCTTGCTATTCGCAACATCGGTTCATGGGCCATGTCTGCGCAGATTGCTGAGACCTACAGCAAGGGCCGGGTGTTCCTCGTCGGCGATGCGGCGCATCGCTTTCCGCCAACGGGGGGGCTGGGCCTCAACACCGGCGCCGGCGACGCGCAAAATCTGACGTGGAAACTTGCTGCCGTGATCAAAGGCCAGGCCTCCCCAGACCTGCTGGGCACCTATCAGTCAGAGCGCCAGCCTATTGCCCGCATCAATTCCGAGCAAAGCCTGACCAACGCGGCAAAGATCTTTGACCTCTATGCCCTGCTGCATGGCCTCGACCCGGAGAAAGTCGCAGAACACTACGCGGCGGTAAGCGCGGACCCTGCCGCTGTTGACGGGCTGCCTGAGGTCGTCGAGGCACAGCGCCCCCACTTCGACAGCTTCAATCTGCAGATCGGGTATCGCTATGTGTCAGACGCGCTGCAGGACGCAATGACGCTCCCCGCGGCGTCCGACATCGAGACCAGCACATACCAGCCGGACTGGCAGGTCGGCGCACACGTGCCCCACAGCTGGATCACCGATGGCGGTGAAACCATGTCCATCCATGAATTGTTCCAGATGACCCGGTTCACCCTGTTGACCGGACCTGAGGCCAATGGGGCCTTCGCTGCAACCCAGGGCGACGTGCACGTACAAAGCTGCCCGGGCAACGCCCAAACCGGGTTTGACTGGTACGAGCGCACCGGCCTGCCGTCCACCGGCGCAGTGCTTGTGCGCCCGGACGGACACATCGCCGCCCGGCTCACAGGCCAGGAGAACGATCCCGCAGCGACGCTTACATCCGCGCTGGCGTCGGCATTGATGACCAACCAGGGAGAAAATGCATGAACCTCGGACTGGAAGGCCGCACGGCCATTATCTGTGCCTCGTCGCGGGGGCTTGGTCGCGCCTGCGCCATCGCGTTGGCGCGCGAAGGCGCCCTTGTCACCATCAACAGCCGCAATGCAGACGCTTTGGAGGCCGCTCGGGCAGACATTGCCCGAGACGCAGGCGTGGATGTCGGCAGGATCACAGCCGCCGCTGCCGACCTCAACACGGAGGAAGGCCGCGCCGCACTGGTAGCTGCCTGTCCGAATGCGGACATTCTCGTCACCAACAATGAAGGCCCGCCCCCCGGCGAGTTCACCAAGTGGGATATGGACGATTGGCAGGCAGCCCTTGAAGCCAACATGCTGGCGCCCGCTTTCATGATCAAGGCGCTGATCGGCGGTATGAAGGAACGTCAGTTCGGCCGCATCGTCAACATCACCTCTGCCATGGTGAAGTCGCCCAACTACTATATGGGCCTTTCCACGGCGGCCCGCTCCGGCCTTACGGCTCTGTGCAAGGGGCTGTCGGTGGATGCCGCCCCCTTCAACGTCACCCTCAACAACATGCTGCCGGAGCGGTTTGATACCGACCGGCAGGAACGCATGGCGCAGTTTGCCATGGCCGCCAAAGGCATCACCCGCGACGAGGCGCGCGCGGAAATCTGCGACACCATTGCTGCAAAACGCATGGGGCAGCCGGAAGAATTCGGCGATGCCTGCGCCTTCCTCTGCAGCGCCCAGGCCGGGTTCATTTCCGGCCAGAACCTGCAACTCGACGGCGGCTCATACGCCGGTCTCATCTAGGAGAAAGATCATGGACGCTCTTTACGACCAGACTCTTGTGCCGCGTATCATCTTTTCGTTCATTGGTTTTGCAATCGCAGTCGGCCCCATGTTTGCCGACTTCAACAAGACCCACGCAACCAATCCGGCCTGGACGCCGCACGCCCGGTTCCATGTGGTGTGGCAGGTGCTGAGTCAAGCGGGCGTGTCCATGACCATCCTCTATCTTCTGTGGGCGCCCTCACCGGACTACGTGACCCACATCTGGCTCGCAGCGCTTCTTAACTATGTGTGGATGGTCAGCTTTTTCGCCACCCTGTCCACCATGTCGCTCTTCGACGGTGCCCTGAAGGACGTGAACGGCATCAAGCCGTTCCGGTTCAATATCTTCGGCAAGGTTTATCTCGTGGATACAAATCTGTTCGGCGCGACACTCTTCGTCCTGCTCAATTCAACCGGCGTCTGGCTGCTCGCCACCACCTAGGATTCCACCCATGCCCAAGACGCCGATCATCCTATGGAGCATTCTCATGGTTCTGTCTTATCCCGCCGCCGCCAAGGTGGACATCGCACCGCGCAGCGATGCGTTGACCTTCGCCCGCATTGGGTCGCCCGGCGCGTACCAGTTGATGCTCGTCTCGTCTTATGTGGATGGCCAGGTCAGCGGTATTGATCTGTCCCGAAGTTTTGGCGCGGACGCCGATGACCCGATCACGCTCTTCGCAGCGCAGGGATACGATGCGCTCGCGGCTGCCGAAGGACCGGCAATGGAGGTCTCCATTGAAGACCTGGCCCTGCCTGTGGATCTGACGGCATCGCACATTGCCGTTGGCACCAACTTCCCGGCACACGCGGAAGAGGCAACCGTTGAAGACGGGCCGTTCCTGTTTGCCAAGGAAGTTGTTCCCACGGCATTCAATGCGCCGGTGTCTCAAGGCAATGCCTTGCTCGATTACGAAGTTGAACTGTGCTTTGTCGCGCTTGAAGATTTTGACATCAGTTCCCCGCCCCAAAGCGCCGGCCTCATCCTCTGCAATGATGTAACGGATCGCGCGAAACTGATGCGTCATCTCAATCCGTCAGACGTGACATCAGGCGACGGCTTTACGACCGGCAAGAGCGCACCCGGTTACATGCCCGTCGGCAATCTGTTCGTCATCCCTCGCGATCTGCGCAGCTTCGCACCCGAAATCGATCTTCGTCTTTATCGGGGCACAGACCTTGTTCAGTCTGCAAAGCAATCCCTCGCCATCTGGGACTTTGACGAGATCCTCAGCCAGTCAGCCGCCCGCGCCGACATAACATGGGACTATCAGGGCCAGCAGGTTGGACTACCCATCTCCAACGGTAGTGTCCCCGCGCGCACGGCCGTTCTCGGTGGCACACCGGATGGAACTGTCTTCAAGGGCATTGACCGCATGGCCATGGTCATGGGCGTTGCCGACTGGCTCCTGGGTGGCTGGAATAAACCCGTCACCCATTGGGTGATCGAACGCCATATCGCCCGGGCCTATGCGCACGGAACATATCTTCAGTCCGGCGAAACCATGACAATCACAACGGACCACCTTGGCGAGTTGATGAACCCGATTACCGACTAACTCCCGACCGCTGTGCATGCAGATGACCTGTGATCCGTGACCGTTTGAAGCTGCGGACGCTGAGGCACAGGCCTGGCTTGACGGAGCGATTGCTCTGCGCCGTCTTGCTCATCCGAGGGCTGGACCACAACATTCTGACGCAGATCGCTCTGCTGTTTACGCCGGTCTTCTATGTGGTCTGCCGTTGGCTTGAGGGTTTTTTGACGTCAGATCCTGTGGCCGGAACAAAAAGCGAGACCTAACGCGTTCCGGTGGCGCCCAAAGGGGGCGCGCGGGGGGTGCCTGTGTGGCAGGGCGCGGGGGGGCACTTTGGCCTAGGCGGCCTTCACCTGAACCTGCGTTTGACGCTTGCCGTCGGGGCCATACAGATTGACCTTCAGGCTCGAAATGGCATGCACCAGCGCATTCGGGGCAACTTTCTCATGGCCGGTCCAGGTGATGTTTGGGAACCGGTCAAAGATCCGCTCATAGGACAGGCGCAACTGCATCTGCGCAACGCGGCTGCCCAGGCATTTGTGCACGCCATGGCCAAAGGCCAGATGCTTGTCCACATTATCCCGCATCATGTCGAACGTGTCCGGGTTCGGGAAAACGCTCGGGTCTCTATTGGCCGCGCCGTACCACAGGACGACCTTTTCGTCCTTTGCGATGCGTTGCCCGTTCAGCTCTGTGTCCTCTGTCACGGTGCGCCGCATATGCCGGACCGGGGAAATCATCCGCAACGCCTCTTGGGACATGCGTGGAATGAGAGAGGGATCATCCAGCACCATCTGCCGCTGATCCGGAAATTCCGTCATCAACCGAATAGTGCCGGACAGCGAATTCCGGCTTGTATCGTTGCCCGCAAAGATGATCAGCAGCCAGGACCCGTCAAGAAATTCCTGCGGCAGCTCTTCACCTTCAAGCTTCGTCTGGGCGATGGCCGTCAGCAGATCTTCGCGCGGATTTGCCCGCCGGTCCGCCATGACCTTCTCGCCATAGGCGAACATATCCTCGACAGCCTTGAAGAAGCGGAAGGGGAACAGCGGTTCCTTGATGATCACCTGCCACGGATTGGTCAGATACTGGCCCGCAAGCTCAAGATAGTGCATCCAGTGCTTGATCTTCGGGCGGTCTTCTTCATCCACGCCGAGCATTTCACACAGGGTGAACAGCGGCAGTTCTTCTGAGAACACGGGCACCATGTCTACAACCGGGCCCTTGCGCTCCATGTCGTCCAGCAAAGCGTCAACCTTGGCGGCAACTTTTTCGCGCAGCGTAGCCACATAGCCTGCAGCGAAGAAATCCATCTGCTGAATGCGCATCTCCATATGCCGTGGCGCATCCAGATTGATCAGGGCGTTCAACGCTGCGGAGACAAGTTTCTCCGGCTTCCATTTGTCTTTTGGTGCAACGCCAAGATTGATGCTGCCACGCTCAGACGAAAACACGGTTGGTGCCAGTTCCACGGATTTGAGGTCGTCATACTGACTGACCGACCAGAACCCGTCCCCGCCCTTGCGGATGGACGACCACATGATGGGAGCCTGGTCGCGCATCCGGCCGTAAAACTCATGCGGATGCCCGCCGGTCCACGACGCCGGGTTCCATAGTTCAAAGTCTGTGAACTCCGGATAGACAGCCTCGAAAGTCGGGCGCTGATGGTTGGAGTCGGTAAGGATGTCGTCGCTAACAAGTCGCATCTTGCTGTGTCGCCTGTCCTGGATGTTGGGTCCATGGTCGATCAAGACGGGCACAAAGAAGCGCCTGCCTGAAACCATGCTGTCTGAGCGAGCTTATTCTTGCTCAGTTTCAGGCGACTTAAAACCATTCACATGTCCGGATTGGGCGGTCATCCCCAGTCAAACGACGGGCCAGCGACATGACTAGCGGTGGGCCCCATGTGGCGGCCAAGATGTCCCTACGGAAAACGGGACCGCTCGCAATCCGGCCGGCGTTCGACGTCTGGAAGAAAAATTTCGACCTGTGCTCGTCGCGAAGGGTCAAGAGCACCCTCTTGAGCATTCTGGCCAGCCGCCCGGGTCATCGCATCAACCTGGTGACTCGTCCATGCCTTAGGGTCCGGGCGATGCGGCTAATTGGAAAGGTCTTGCGCCAGCATCAGGGCATTGCCGTCGGGATCATAAAATGTCGCGGTGCTGACCATGCCTTCGATGGTTTCCGTCGCCCCGTCGAACCGGACATTGGCCTTTTCCAATGCGGCCCGGGCAACCGAGATATCAGCGACGCCGAAGACCGGAACACAGTTACCGGGCGCAGGCTCTGATTGTTCGCCCAGTCCCAGGGTAACGCCGTCGGTATTCGTCTGCAGTTCGCTCCATCCGGCTTCGTCGCTGTGATAGAGCAGGGGGAAACCAAGATGCTGTTCGTACCACTCAGCACTGGCATGCCTGTCACCCACCGACAGCGCCAGGGTAATTGTGTTGTCCAATGAAACGACAGCCATGATGCTTCCCCGTGTACCAAAAATATAGTAACTATATTTCATGGATATGCCACTTCTTGTCAACATCACGTCCAAAGCCTGGTCGCTTAAAATTCTGGCCCTCCTGGAGTCAGGTGTGCCCGGCCGGCAGGCGCCGTTGATTGCCGCCAGCCAGGCAAGCCGTACGTCTTTTGCGTCCAGCCTTGAGCACTTGATTGACCTTGGATTGCTGGAGAAGAACCCGGGCCACGGTCACCCACTCAGGCCGGAGTTCCGCCTGACCCGCTCGGGCGTCATGGCTGCCGGAATGGCGGCCAGGATCATGGCCATCGTGCCCGATGACGAGGCGTTTGCTGTCATAAGGCGGAGTTGGGCCGTGCCGGTTCTGGCGATCACGCAGACGCCGAAACGCTTCTCGATCATCAAGTCAGGCCTGGGAGGGATCACAGACCGTGCCCTCTCCCAATCATTGAGCACGCTGGAAGAGCAGTCGTGGCTCAAGCGCGAGATAGACATGTCGCAGCGAACCCCGTTCCCTACCTATCTCGCGATGAATGCGGGTTTAAAGATCAACCAGGCAATTGACTTGCGGGTCTAGGCCGCCTGAATTTTGCTGATGAACTCGTGGATACTGCGCTTGAGGTGGTCTGACCGCTCGGAAAGCTCCCCGGCCAGTTCACTGACCGACGCGGAAGACGTCTGCGTCTGGCGTGTTGCGTTGCTGACCTCAGAGATATTCTGGACCACGTTGTTGGTGCCGTCAGATGCTTCCTGAACGCTGCGGCTGATTTCCTGTGTCGCGCTGCTTTGTTCTTCCATTGCCGCGGCGATGGTCGACATGTTCTCTGTAAGAGATGCAACGGACTCCGTAATGCGGTTGATGAAGCCGGCGGTATCTGTGGTATTGCCCTGAATGCGGTCTACCTGGGTCCGCACTTGCTCTGTCGCCTTTGCAGTCTGGTTGGCAAGCGTCTTTACTTCCGTTGCCACAACAGCAAAGCCCTTGCCTGCTTCGCCGGCCCGCGCAGCCTCAATGGTGGCATTGAGCGCCAGCAGGTTTGTCTGTTCGGCAATGTCCGAGATCAGTTCGATGACACTGTTGATTTCACCGGCAGAACTCTCAAGCGCGGACATGCGCTCGGCGGTCTGCTCGGAAATGGATTGCGTCTCTGTTGCCATGCTGTTGATGCCGGACAACTGGCTGCTGATCTCGCGAATGGATGCGGTCAGTTCCTCTGTTGCCGCAGACACGCCGTTCACATGATTGCCAGCATTCTCGGCAGATGCCGCAACATCTTCGGACAATTTGGATGTCTCGCTGGCAACGTCGCTCATTTCCACTGATGTCTGTGACATCTTCTGAGTGGTCAGTTCCAGCGCCGCCGTCACGTCCTCTGAGTCACTGCGGAAAGCCGCAACGGAGTCTTCAATCAACCGGGCCCGGTCCAGCTGCTTTTCGTCCTCGGATTGCTTGGCCGCCGTCAGCTTATCGTTCTCAATGCCATTGTCACGGAACAGCACAAGGGCCTTGGCCATCTGGCCGATCTCATCCCCGCGATGTGTGCCGGTGATGTCCGCCGTCCATTCCTTGCGAACCAGCGCGCTTGTCGAGGCCACCAACTCCTGCAACGGGCGGGATACCATCAGAATAATCATGGCCGAGGAGGCAAAGGCTGTTAGAAGCGTCAGCACCATGCCGAAAAGAGAGATGGTGTTGGCCGTGTTGAGAACGCTGTGGAGCGTTGTGGATTGCGCCGCATTCTGCTGACCCAAGATGTCTATAGCGCCGGCGAAAGCGGTATCCATTTTCTCGCGCAGCTGGGTGTTCTCTTCAGATGCCTCAATCAGCCGTGCCATGTCCACGCTGTCAGGGACCTGCATGTGAGACAGCTGGCGAGAAGAAATGTTTGTGGTCCAGTCCTCAAAAGCAGCGGCGAACGAAGATCCCCGGTCGCCAAGGTTTGCAATGCCGGTAAAGGAATCCAGACCCTGTATCAGACGGCGGGTCTCCGCCACACTTTCAAGGTGGTGGTGGCGGCTGCGCAAGTCACCGGAGTTCAGAAAAGCTGACATGTGTTCGCGGGCGGCACGGGCGTGGCCCTTCATGTCTGAATAGTGCGACGTGGCCTCCGACACGGTCTCAAACGACTCCAATGCACTGTTGGCACGCATAATGGCGCTGAACACCACCGCCCCTATGACCAGATTGATGGCGACAATGACACCCAGCGACGCCAGAAGCTTGGCCTTGATGGATACATCATTGAACTTCTTCAGATATTTCGCATTGAACATGGCGTGTTGCTCCCGAGCCATCTGGCCCGTCCCGGCGTTTAAAGGGGGCTCACCGACTGGCGGCGCTGCAATTCTGAAAGATTGACTTCAATGGTGACAGCGCCGATGGCGTCGGTTCCGCTCGCATCCGCCACGGTCATGTTGACCTGCGTGCGCCAGATACCCAGTGCATCATCGAATTCCGGCTCGTCCACAAACACGGCATCCGCAGCGATCGGGTAGGTTTTCTGAAACTTGGCTTCATCACCCTGCCAGTAGTCCGACGTGACACCACTCTGGCCGACATTCAGCCCGATCGCGTCAACCACGAATATTTCAGTATACAGACCAATAGCCTGTGCCTGTACACGTGTGAGATAAGATGACAGGGGATTGGTCAATGTGGCGGCAATGAGCGGTTGGCTATCAGCCTTGCGTTCTGCGCGCCACGTGTCATCCAGCGCGAGAATGTCGCCCTCGCTCATGCCGGCATGTTTCTTGTTCTGGTTGGCAATCGACGCACGGACAATTTCCGTATCTACGAATTGTCTGAGGTCGGCGATCACATCAGGCGTAACATCGGCAGATGTCGGTGTGACGGGAAGAACCTCGACGGTTTCTTCTGTCGCTTGCGTGTCATCAACGAGCGCCGCGTCCTGCGCGGATGCCACCGAAGTCAGCAGCCCCGTTGTTGCGAGCACGAGCACGCCAACTGAGAATGTAGTTCCACCATGTAAGTTCACGCCGCTTCCCCCGCGCCAGACTTTAGAGCTGCGGACAGGGCATGACCGTCGCATCGGTTCGCCACATCACCCCTGACCGCGCTCTACTATTGGCGGAGGAATTCAAAAATTGCCTTAACGCACAGGCATTTCGTGCAAGTGGCACACGCTTAACGGGAAAGTGCCGGGGTGTCCGGCATGTCCTTCAACTGCTGCGTGCAGGGCGCCACCTAAGAGTCGTCGCCGGACTCATATTGTTCCGCGATCTGCGCGCCGATCTGGCTGGTGAGCGCAAACAACTGGTCGGGATCTGATTGGCGAAGCTTCGCCGCTTCCAGTTCCATACCGCTGGCAAAGAGAAGCTCCGGCACGTTGTTCTTGACGGCCTCCAGAATGGCATTGGCGCAATCCATCGGATCGTCACCGCCTTCGATGGCATCATCTGACTTGCCGCGCGTCGTGCCGTCCGCCGTAAACGCATTGCGCGAGACGTTGGTCGCGACCGACCCCGGCAGCACATTCGTGACATGGATGTTGTGACGGCCCTGAACTTCCGTGCGCAGCGCGTCCATATAGCCAATAAGCCCGTGCTTGGCGGCAGAGTAGGCCGTGCGCAAGGGCGCACCGATGCGTCCGGCGACTGAACTGATGGCGATGATATGTGCGCCACCTGCTTCGGCCATCTTTGGCAGTTGCAGCTGCGTCAGCCAGATCGGCGCCAGCAGATCAATGTTGATAAGGTCCGTATAGACCTGCGGCTTTGTATGGATGGCCAGGCTGCGCTGGCTGACACCCGCATTGTTGACGAGCACATCAACGCGGCCCGTCCACGCCCAGGCTTGGCCGACGATTTTCTCAAGGGCCTCAAAGTCGGTCGTTTCAAACGGCAGAATGTGACTGTCGGTGGGCAGCTTGTCTGCCACGGCCTGAAGCGCATCCACCCGCCGACCGGACAGAATAATCCGCGCCCCTTGATCGGCAAAGACCTTGGCCACGGCCTCGCCAATGCCCGAAGAGGCGCCGGTTACCCAAACGGTTTTGTCTTTGAAATCGGTCATAAAGCTTCCTGCCTGAACTATTTTTGGTTTGTGAGTGTCACGCGCTGCGGGCGACAACACGTTCGAGGGATGAGCCGCGGATCTTCTGACAAGTATGCAGAATTGCCGTTACCGCACCAAGGGGACCGCCGGACGGTACTTCATCATGAAAATTGGGATCCGCGTCGAGACGGTCAAACCAGCGACCGACGGCCGGGTGCAGCCGGTGCAACGGATAGGACGAACTGATGAGGCGGCGTGAATAAATGTACCACGCGATATCCACCACGCTGACAGCGTCGCCCAGCAGAAAACGGCGCGTGGACAATAAGTCATCGAACTCATCGAGCTGCTTTTGAAAATTCCCGAATGCCCTCGTGGCCTGTTCGTCGGTGACGCTGCCGTGGGCGATGATGTCACGCCAGAAATTCAACTCCGCCAGCTTGTGGGCGTCGGCTTCGCCTTCAATCGTTCCTGCGCCGAATTCCTCATAGGCCTTGAGGTCCTTCTCCGGCCGCTTGGTAAGGAACGATGGAAACATGAACCGCACGGTGAGGGCGCGAATGTCCAGGTGCAGGTCATCCTCCGCTTTCAGCATGGCCTTGATGGTGTCGGCCTTGTCTGTCGGCATCATAGCCGGGCTGGGGAACTCCGCCTCCAGATACTCAAGTAT
>ERZ1740067.1915-NODE-1915-length-13395-cov-4.847076_pt1 | contig 13395 bp, 8 predicted proteins | sample MGYA00581736_ERZ1740067 | MGnify/ENA primary metagenome ERZ1740067 (study PRJEB43018, sample SAMN04849236) | marine metagenome | isolation source: floating plastic debris | place: Pacific Ocean | collected 2008-08-27 | study: EMG produced TPA metagenomics... | reverse complement strand
GAGCAATGAAAGGCTTGCAATAGATTGATTTTCTTTGCTGAAAATATCGACAACGGGGCCGATTAAATCGCGCGAAAAAAGGTAAACTCAGAATTATATTCGGAAGGCCGTGCAGCGGTGTCGAATCGCGCTAGTCAAAGCCGCGTTCAAGCGGTAGCCCGGTGGCCTCTTTCACGTTGCGCATGACCACATGGGAGACGATGCGCTCGACCGCCAAATTCTCCGAATCCAGCAGCGTCGCGGTGACCTTTTGATAGTCCGCAATGGAAGGGCAGACGAAGTGCGCGATGTAATCGCAATCGCCGCTGACTTCGACTAGCTGAACAATCTGCGATAGCCCGCGCAAATGGTCTTCAATTTGCGCCTGCTGGCCCCGGCCTTGGTTGCCCAGGGTGATTTGGGCATAAACGAAGACTGGGTCATACAGCTTTTCCACGTCGATCACCGCCGTGAAGCGCTTGATAAACCCTTGGTCTTGCAGCCTGCGGACCCGCTCAAGGCAGGGGCTGGGTGACAGGCCCACTTGTTCAGCTAGATTGCGATTAGTTATCCTGCCATCCTCTTGCAGAATAGCGAGAATTTCTAAATCCGTCTGATCAAGCGTGCGTGATTTCATGGTGTTAAGCTACAAGCTTTGGCGCACGAATTCAAAGTGAAAGCGACATATTTCAGAATTTTATTCTGCCACGCCGCGCTTTGCGAGTAATTCCAGGGCGGCGCTTGTCATAGCCTTAATGCCTGTCTTAAGCGTAAGCTCATAATCGGGCGCGAAAAAGGGCGAATGCAGGGATGGCAGGGTCGTTCCTGCCACTTTGGCTGATTTGAAAGTCTCTGGGTTTACGGCACCAAGCCAAAAAATGAGGCCCGGAATATCTTCCTTCGTGCGGCCATATTCTGCGAAATCTTCCCCGCCCATGACCGGCGCCGTGGAAATCACATTGTCAGCGCCTAATGTGTCTACAAGCGCAGCCATAACACGTTCGGTCAGCGCGGGGTCGTTATAAACGCTTGGCGTATGCTCCTCATTGATATCCACCTTTGGTAATTTGTCCTCTGGCAAACCGGCCGCAAGCGCCTCACCGTGGGCGATGCGTTTGATGCCGTTGAGCAATAGTGCCCGTGCTTCCTCGGAAAACGACCTGACAGTCAGCTGCAGATGCGCTTCATCAGAGATGACGTTGTGCTTGGAGCCTGCATTAAATGCTCCGACAGTAACAACACCTGGCTCAAGGGGAGAGAGTTCCCGGCTTACCAGGGTTTGCAAGGCCATCACGATTTTTGACGCCAGGACGATTGGGTCCTTGGTGGTATGCGGGTAAGCGCCATGGCCGCCAACGCCTTTTACATAGATGTCGACGGTATCCACATTGGCCAGCGCGTACCCGCTTGTGGTTGCTACCATGCCGGCAGGTAGAGAGGCGCCAACATGAAGTGCTAGATTGTAGTCGGGCAGCGGCACTCTTTTATAGAGCCCGTCGCCCAACATGGCTCTTGCACCAGCGCCGCGTTCTTCGGCCGGCTGGGCGATGAACACCAAAGTACCAGACCATTCGTCTTTGCGTGCCAGCAGTGTCTTTGCAGTACCGACCCAGTTGGCCATGTGCACATCGTGGCCGCATGCATGCATGACAGGCACTGATTGACCTGGGCTTATGTCTGCAACCTGCTTGCTGGCAAACGCAAAGCCGGTCGCCTCCTTGACGGGAAGAGCATCCATGTCGGCGCGTATGAGAACCGTTGGCCCAGGGCCATGTTCAAACACCCCTGCCACGCCATATCCACCAATGTTTCGGATAACCGAGAAACCAAGCGCCTCTAACTCCGCAGCCATGCGCGCGGATGTCTTTTTTTCTTGGAAGCTGAGTTCTGGGTTGGCGTGCAGGTCTTTATAAAGGGATAAAATGCCATCTGGCAGAGTGTCGGCAACCGCGGTGCTTGCTGAGAACATGAGCGCCAAAATCAGACCGCAAGCCGTCGAATTCATTTTTGTCGCTCCTGAACCACGCTTTTATCGCTCCTCAACTACGCCTTGCCCTCAGTATTGTGCTCCAGCACCAACAAGCGCAAGACTTCATTGTGTCCGATAAAAAACCCAGATTGATTCGCAGAGACATGCAGCGCCGACAGCACACCCGCAACAGTGGCTGCTCCAAAACAGCACGGAATCAGTCTGCTGAAAACTATGTCTTAAGCTGTAGGATTAACAACGGCCCTCATCCGGCCTTTTATCAGTGTGGAGAGTTGTTTCTGCGCTTTTCCGACACTATGGTGCGGCCCCTAACTCGTGGTCAGCAAGTCAACCAGTCACATTACCTCTAAAACAAGCATGAGAAAATAAGGAGGCCAGTTTCCCCATGGCATCTCAGCATCAAGCCCTAAATGATTGGGTTCAATCCGTCGCCGATATGACCAAGCCAGAAGCCGTTTATTGGTGCGATGGCTCTGAGGCGGAATACCAATCGATCTGCGATGCTTTGGTTGCCTCCGGCACTTTCATCAAACTCAATGAAGAAAAGCGCCCCGGCTCTTATCTATGCCGTTCTGACCCTGCGGATGTGGCCCGTGTGGAAGACCGCACCTATATTTGCTCTGCCAATCCAGATGATGCTGGCCCGACCAACAATTGGCGTGACCCTGCCGAAATGAAGACGCTCTTAAACGGCCTTTTTGAAGGCTGTATGAAGGGGCGCACCATGTATGTCATCCCCTTCTCCATGGGGCCATTGGGGTCGGATATCGCCCATATCGGCGTGCAGATTACTGACAGCCCGTATGTGGTTGTTTCCATGCGTACCATGACCCGCATGGGCAAGGGCGCGCTTGATGTGCTTGGCACCGATGGGGAGTTTGTCCCTTGCCTTCATTCCATCGGCGCGCCGTTAGCGCCAGGCGAAGCTGATGTTGCCTGGCCATGCAATGCCGATAACAAGTATATTGTGCACTTTCCAGAAACGCGTGAGATTTGGTCCTTTGGTTCCGGCTATGGCGGTAATGCGCTGCTTGGGAAGAAGTGCTTTGCGCTGCGCATCGCGTCGGCGATGGCGCGCGATGAAGGCTGGCTGGCTGAACATATGCTCATCTTGGGCCTGGAAAGCCCTGAAGGCGAAAAGACTTATTTGGGCGCAGCTTTCCCATCGGCGTGCGGCAAGACCAACCTGGCCATGATTATCCCGCCGGAAGGCTTTGAAGGCTGGAAGGCTTGGACTGTCGGCGATGACATTGCTTGGATTAAGCCCGATGCGTCCGGCAAGCTGCGCGCTATCAATCCGGATAATGGCTATTTCGGCGTCGCGCCGGGTACCAGCTATGAGTCCAACCCTACCGCCATGAAGCTGGTGGAGAAAAACACCATCTTTACCAACGTTGCCATGACGGATGATGGCGATGTGTGGTGGGAAGGTATGACCAAAGAGCCGCCCGCGCATCTCATCGACTGGAAGGGCAACGACTGGACCCCCGAAAGCGGCACACCGGCGGCGCATCCCAATGCGCGCTTCTGCTCGCCCGTTGACCAATGCGCCAGCGTTGACCCGGCGTTCAATGACCCAGCCGGGGTGCCCATTGATGCCTTTGTGTTTGGCGGACGCCTCAGCAAAACCTTCCCGCTCGTGTATGAAGCGCGCGATTGGCAGCACGGCGTTTATATGGCGGCGACAATGGGTTCAGAAGCCACGGCGGCGGCGGAAAATCAAGCTGCCATCCGCCGCGATCCCATGGCGATGCTCCCCTTCTGCGGCTACAACATGGCGGACTATTGGGGCCACTGGCTGAGTTTTAACAAGAGCGGCATGCAGCTGCCTAAAATCTTCCGCGTGAACTGGTTCCGCAAGGATGCCGATGGCCGCTTCATGTGGCCTGGCTTTGGCCAGAATATGCGCGTGATGAAATGGATCATCGACCGCGTGCATGGCAAAGTGGATGGCATTGAAAGTCCCTTTGGGAAGATGCCGCATCATGAAGACATGAACTGGGATGGCCTCAGCTTTGAAAAGGCACAGTTTGCTCAGCTTATGGAAATCGATACAGATGCCGCAGTGCGCGAAGCGGAAGACCAGCGTACGCATTTTGATTTGTTCGATGACAAGCTGCCAGACGCCTTAGAAGACGAGCGTCAGGATATGCTGCGCCGCCTGTCTGGCGCGCCGGCTAAATGGGAACTTCCAGCGGCCTAAGGCCAAGCGGCTAACGCTGCCTGGCTTTCGCCCAAAAGAGCCTATTTAAGCAAAGCCTATGAAACCACTGATTGTGTCAATTGGGCTTGCTTTGGCGCCTATCGCTGTGTCGCTCGCGACTGATGCTCCGCGCGCGATCACTTTCCCGGCCGGTGTCGACCCGGACGCTTTCAAAGATGCCGTGCGCCAAGCTGTGGACGTTAATCCGACGGTCAAGTCCGCCATTGCCCAGCGCACGGAAGCAAAGCAATCTCGGCGCGAGGCCAAATCAAGCCTCCTTCCTACAGTTGGTGTGGGTGTCTCTGGCCAGCAAGAATTCTCCTCAAGCTTTGATGATGACCCAGACATTCTCGTCGAGCGCTCCCGTCCACGCGAACGGGTCGATGCCAGGGTCTATGGTGAGCAACTGCTGTTTGACAGCGGCGCCACTTTTGCCCGGATGGATGCTGCTGAAACGCGGATGGATGAAGCTGAAGCCAATACGCAGATGGTGGCGACCCAAATCGCGCTTGATGCCATCAGCGCCTATTTGGAAGTCGTGCAATTTCGCCAGCTGCGCACTGTGGGCGAAGCGCTTGTCGCCCGCCATGATGATATTTTGGCTCAAGTCACCGAGCGCTATGACAATGGCGTTGGCTCTATCCAAGACGTAGCCCGGGTGGCCGCCCGCAAGGCCAGCGCGCAGGCCCAGTTGGCTGGCTTCGATCGCAATTTAGCTGGCGCTATGAGCCGGTTTGAGCAGCTTTTCCAAACCGAGCCGGGTGAGTTCGCACGCCCTAAGCTCATTGAGAGCGATGTGGCCGCTGCAGACGATATGCTAACCATGGCACTCAATGATAACCCTACTTTGGCGCGGGCAACTGCAAATGCGCGCGCGGCTAAGCTGGACCAAAAGGCCATTGAACGCGGCAACCTCCCAAGTGTCTCCGTCGCTGTCGATGCGACGAAGTTCGGCGTATTTGAGAATAACGATAATTATGATGTCCGCGGCCGGCTTGTAATGGATTATGATTTGTTTGCTGGTGGGTCTCGCAAAGCCCAAGAACGCCAGGCCTTGCAGCGTACCCGCCAAGCAGAATTTCAGGAAGACCAAGCACGGCTGGAAGTCGAGCGCGATGTCCGCATTGCCATGCGCGAATTGGCCGTGCTGAATGCCCAGCTCAGTACATTGGAATTTGCCCTACAGGCCAACCAGGATGCGCGCGATGCCTTTGTGCAGCAATTCGCCGTTGCGCGCGGCACCTTGCTCGATTTACTGCAAGCAGAAGCGGACTATTTTGCAGCTGCCATTGCATTGCTGGATGGCCGGATGGAGCGAGATATGGCGCACTATCGCCTGATGGCCCAAACAGGGGCGCTGCTTCCCACCTTCGGGCTCAGTTTCAGCTTAGCCAGCACGTCGGATTTATGGGGAGGCAATTAGGGATGGTGGATAAACACTGGCTCTGGGGGCCCCTAAAGGCCAACAAACGTATCTATATCCAGGTTATCCTGGCGGCGGCTTTTGTGAATATTCTGTCGCTCGGGACTAGCCTCTTCACCATGGTTGTCTATGACCGGGTTATCCCCAACAATGCCGTGGAAAGCTTGATTGCGCTCACCATCGGGATGCTCATAGCCTTGAGCGCCGATTTTGTGCTGCGCTCCTTGCGTGGTTATTTCATTGATGTGGCAGGTCAGCGAGTGGATACGCTCATCGGCGCCCAGCTTTTTGCGCGGGTGCTCGATGTGCGCATTTCCACCCGCAAGATGCCGCCGGGGGCCTTTGCCTCCCGTGTGCGCGAATTTGAAACCCTAAGGGATTTTTTCACCTCTGCCACGCTGGTTGCGGTGGTGGACTTACCCTTCATTGCCCTCTTTCTTTTTGTCATTTGGGCCATCGGCGGCGCTGCCGTTCTTGTGCCATTGCTTGCGGTTCCGCTGGTCTTCGTCACCGGATTTTTAATTCAGCCTGCGCTGAAATCCCTGGCGGACCAATCGATGGAAGAAGCGCAGGACAAGCACGCGGTGCTCGTAGAAACCGTCTCTGGGCTGGAAACCGTCAAGGCGCTGGGCGCTGGTCCCGTCATGGCCAAACGCTGGCGCGCGGCCATTGCAGGCCATGCGCAAACCAATCGCCGCAGCCGCATTTTCAGTCAACTGGCCATTAATGTGGCAACCAGCGCGCAGCAGATTGCCCAGGTTGGCATCGTGGTTGCTGGTGTCTTCCTCATTACCACCGGCGCCATGTCCATGGGCGCGCTCATCGCTTGTGTGATTTTAACGGGCCGCACGTTGGCTCCGCTCAGCCAAATCGCCAATGTGCTCAGCCGCATCAACGGCGCCCGCGCCGCCTACCAAGCGCTGTCGGAGCTGATGGAAACCGACACCGACACCCGCCAAGAAATCCCCTACGTAAGGCATGAAAAACTGGACGGCGCCATCTTGTTCAAGAATGTCAGCTTCCGCTATCCTGGCGAGGCTGATTGGGTCTTGCGGGGCGTCAACTTCGATATCCAGCCCGGCGAAAAAGTCGCCGTCCTGGGTAAGATTGGGTCTGGCAAATCAACGCTGCTGCGTTTGATGCTTGGGCTCTATAGCGCCAGCGATGGCCAAGTGTTGGTTGACGACACTGACGTTCGGCAAATCCATCCGGACGACTTGCGCCAAAATATGGGCGCGGTCCTGCAGGACGTGACACTATTTTCTGGCTCAGTCCGCGAAAACATTCTTATGCGTGTCCCGGAGGCCTCTGATGCGGACCTGCTCGATGTGGCAAAAGCGGCTGGCGTGCATGACTTCATCGGTGCCCGGCCCAATGGCTATCACCTTCGGCTATCTGATCGCGGCGAAGGCTTGTCGGGTGGGCAAAAGCAATCGATTGCCATTGCGCGTGCTCTCATTGGGGGTCCCTCCATCCTAGTGATGGATGAGCCAACGTCTGCCATGGACATTAATACAGAAAACGCGCTGACCTCGCGGTTGAAACCGCAGCTTGAGGACAAAACCCTTATCCTGATCACCCACCGGGGCACGCTGTTAAAGCTGGTCGATAAAATCATCCTCATGGATAAGGGCCGCGTCGTCTCGGTTGGCCCGCGCGATGATGTCTTGAAAAGCATGGCGGTGAGCGCTGGCGCGGCGGGTATCGGTAGTGGCGGGGTTCAAGGAGGCGTTCAGGGAGGCGTTCAGGGCGCATGACCGACCTCACCTATGAGCAGGAGTTGATGCAGGAGGACGACCTGCCGGTTACGCCGGGCAAGGCGGCAACACTGTTGTTCTACATCATTATCGGGACGCTGACGCTTCTCCTCATCTGGGCCAGCTTTGCCGAGCTCGATGAAGTGACGCGTGGGGGCGGCCGGGTTATCCCCTCGCAGCAGCTGCAAGTCATCCAAAACCTGGAAGGCGGCATGGTAGAGGATGTGAAGGTGGCGCAGGGCGATCAGGAAGAAGCCGGCCAAATTCTCATGCAGCTCGACACCACGCAGTTCAATGCGGCCTATACCAGTGGCCGAGAGACCTTTAATGCCCTGTCTGCCAAGGTGGCGCGGCTGTCAGCAGAGGCAGAGCTGAAGGAACCGACCTTCGACCAGGCTCTCGAAGCTACAGCACCGGATGTGGTTTCGACCGAGCGCGCGCTTTATCGTGCCCGCGTTGCCGAGCTGAACTCTTCCGTTAATGTGAAGCAGTCCATCCTCACCCAGCGCCAGCGTGCGCTTTCAGAAGCGAAAGTTGCCGCAGCCACGGCCCGCGAGAGTGAAATCCTTGCCAAGCAGGAAGTCGACATGCTGGCCCCGCTGGTGGAGAAGGGCATTGAGCCGCGCATTGAGCTCCTGCGCGCTCAGCAGCGCGAAGCGACCGCTAAAGGCGATATCCGCATCGCCACCTTAGCGGCCGAGCGGGCCGAGGCGGCCTTAAAAGAAGTGGAATATGAACTCGAAGCGATCCGCGAAGGCTTTAAGGCTGAGACCGTCGCGGCCCTTACTGAAGCCCAAGCCCAGCTTACAGAAGCGCGCGCCGCTTTGCCGGCTCTACAAGACCGGGTGACGCGGACCGAGGTGCGTGCGCCTATTGCTGCCACCGTGAACACGCTCAATGTCTCCACTATTGGCGCTGTTGTTCAACCAGGCGAGACGATGTTCGAGCTTGTTCCGTTGGGGGATACGCTTCTGGTGGAAGCGTTTGTTGACCCCAAAGACATCGCCTTTTTGCGTCCGGGCCAAGATGCGCGGGTGACGCTCACGGCTTACGACTTTTCCATTTATGGCGCTCTTGAAGGCAAGCTGGAAACCATCTCGGCCGATGCAATCGAGCAAGAAGATGGGCAGCGCCTCTACCGCATTACTGTCCGCACCCAAAAGGACACGATTGAAACGGACGGCGTAGCGCTTCCCATCATTCCGGGGATGGTGGCTGAAGTGAGTGTCTTGGGCGGCAAACGCACCATCATGGACTATATTTTAAGTCCAATCACAGACATCTCAGAGCGGGCCCTGCAAGAAGGCTAGTTTACTCGGCTGCAACCGCATCTGCCGTTGGAATGTGCGCAGGGTCGAGCGCCTCGGCTTCATCGCGATATTTGTACTTTGCAATCCATGTGAACATCGCTGGCACATAGAATAGAGCCAAGATTGAAGACCCTATGACGCCGCCGGCGATGGCCAGCGACAGCGGCGTCCAAAAGTTCTGCCCCCAGATGATGAGGGGCATAAAGCCGGCAATGGTCGTGAGGGTTGTGCCGACGATATGGCGCGTACAGTCGACCACCGTTTCGCGAATGACGAGCGGGTCGCCAGCGCGGGCGCGTTCATTGCTCTTCAGAGCCGTCAACACCACAATCGCGCCGTTGATGGCCAAACCAATCAAGCCCATCGCGCCCACGATGGCCATAAAGCCGCGCGGTTGGTCCGTGAGGTAAAGTGGCACAAAGGCAATGCCCACGGAGAGTAGGGCAACGCTTAAGATGACCCCCGCAAAGCGGAACGAGTTGAAGGTCAATATGATGATGCCGACCATGATGACCATGAGGACGCCAACGGAGCTCATTAAATTGCCCATAGCTTGCGCCTGTGTTTCGGTTTCGCCGCCGAGCTGCAGCGTAACGCCTGGCGGTAGGGCAAGGTCCGCTGCTTCAAGACGCGCTTGGAAGTACTTTAGCGCTACAGACGGCAAGGTGAAGGGCAATACAAAGCCCTGCACTGCATTGGAGCGCTTGCTGTTATAGCGCGTAATGCTTGCTTCTTCTGGCACAACGTCCACGCTGGCAATGGCGGATAGCGGAACCGACACGGCGCCATTCGGCCCGGTTGTCGTTATTTGCCGGGCCAACAGCGCTTCCAGGCTGCCGCGCTCACTTTCGCTGAGGCGCACCCGTACAGGCATTTCTTCTCTGTCTTCCAAGACCGTCCCGCCCACTGCGCCTTCCAGGTCATTGCGCAGGGCGCTTGTGACGTCCGTAAGCCGCAAGCCGAGACTGGTGATTGCCGCCTCATCAACATTGAGAAAGGCTTTTGGACGACCGCCGCCAATTTTTGCCCGTGTGTAGGTGACGTTTTTCGACTGGCTCATCACCGCGCGGATATCCTCGCCGACCGCCCGTATCGCTTCTAAGTCGTCCCCCAAGACGCGCACTTCTAAAGGCGCCGGAACCGGCGGGCCCTGATCAAAGGGGAGCACCAACACCTGCGCATTGCGCACTTCGCGCATCAGGCGCGGCTGCAGATCATTTAGAATTTCGAAGGTCGCGTCAGCGGAGGTTGTATTAACGATTGCCGCAGCAAAGGATGGCAAACCTTGGTTGCGCAAAATGATATTGTAAAAGGCTTTTGGTGGGTTTTCGCCAATAAACCAATCGCGGCTGACAATCCCATCATAGCTTTTGAAAATGGCGTCGATCTGTTCCACTGTTTGCAGTGTCTCATCGAGTGGAGAGTCAGATGGCAGGTTGAGCTGCACTTGGAACTGGTTGCGGTCAACCGGTGGGAAGAACTGATTATCCAACTGACCCGCCAAGAAAAATCCGATTAAAGGCACCGTGATACACAGCGCTGCCACCCGGCGCGGATGCTGCACGGTGTAGTTCAAAAGCCGACGGTATTTCGCGCTTAGCTCAGGCAGTTTAATGCCTGTATTGTCTTGGACTTCCGCGATGTTTGCCTTCCGCTTGTCAACAAATGCCGCCAAGGCAGGCACGACCGTCAGTGATAGGAACAGAGAGGCAAAGATCGCCAAGATCACGGTCAAGGCCATGGTACCGACAAAGTCGCCCGCGCCGCCTGGCATCAACATGATTGGTGCAAACGTTAGCGCCGTGGTTGCAGTCGACGCCAACAGTGGGATTTGCAAATGACCTACCGCTTTGCGCGCTGCTTCTAGGCGACGGGCGCCGCGGTTGCGCAACAAATTGTAGTCATCAACGACCACGATGGCATTGTCGATCAAGAGGCCTAGCGCGATGATCATGCCGCTGACCGACATTTGATGGAGCGGCACGTCTAGCAGGGCCAAAGCGCCGAGAACGATGAAGACAGACAGCGGTAAGGAGACCCCAATCAGGAGGGCGCTACGCCAACCCATTAGGACGAACAAGATGGCGATCACAAGGGCGACGCCGAACATGAAATTCTGTGCAAGTTCGATGAGGCGGCCCTGCGTATAAACGGATTGGTCGGTAATAATCTCAACGGCAATATCGCTGGGCAGGCCGCGCTTATAGACTTCGACAGCATCGCGGGCCTTGGCGGTCCATTGGTCAATCCGCAAATCTGGCTGCATGGTAGCGCCGACTGCAATGCCGCGGGTTCCGCCCAGGAAAGCCATGGTGTCCGGCGGTGTTTTTACCTGCCGGCGCACATCAGCAATATTGCCGACCCGCAAGGCCTGTCCGTCAGAGCCAAGGCGAATGGGGACGCTTGCAATCCTATCTAAGGAATCCAGCTCACCCGCCACTTCCACAATGAGCGTACCTTGGTCATCGCGCACCAGACCCGCGGGCGATTTGGCATCTGCGCGCGCCAGAGCAGCCGATACTTCAGCAGCACTAATCCCAGCGGACGCCGCCGCAACTGGGCGCAGCGTGACTTGGATCTCTTCCTCCGGACGACCAAAGATTTTTACTTCCTCTGTCCCCGGCACATTGTCCAACTCGGTTTTGAGCTGCCGGGCAAGGCGCGAGAGAAGGCTGATGGGAACCGCGTCCGTCTCATCGCTGCTAGAGAGACCAACAAGCAGGGTAACGGCTGGGATCAGCTCCACATCCACCTTTGGTTGCCCCGCGCTAGCAGGCAGGCCAGCTGCGGCATCATTCACTTGGTTGCGAACGATCGACCAAATCTCTTCTGTATCATAGACATTGTCTTGCAATTCGACCGTAAGGACAGAGATGCCGACGCGGGAGACGCTCTCGATTTTTTTAACTTCCGCAACCTCGCGAATGGCGTCCTCAAGCGGCTCGGAAATCAGGCTTTCAACGCGGCGGGCGCTGGCGCCAGGAAAAGCGGTCACGACCCTTGCAAAGCGTTCGCTGGGAACCGGGTCTTCTTGCCGTGGCAACGTTAAGATGGCCGCCAGCCCCATCGTGATAGACAGCGCTATGACCAGCACGGTCAGCCGCTGCATTTTGATAAAAGGTTCGACCAAGCTCATGGGGAGGGCCTTCGTGCTAGCTGCGGGGTTGCGTGATGTTAACGGTTTGACCCGCCACCAGTCGGTCCACCCCAGCTGTTACTAGCAGGCTGCCATTATCAGGCGTGCCGCGCACAAAAGCGCGGCCAAGCTCGCTGTAGAGCAGTTCGACCGGGTGGCGTTCAATCCGCCCTTTCCCCCCCATGTCTGGAACGGCGACAAAGACTGTCCAAAGGCCTCGTTCACCTTCTTGCAGCGCTTCTAGCGGCGCCCAAAACCCAGTGCCGATCTCCATTCGCGACAAGGACAATTTGCCCACCTCGCCCGACAATCGGCTGGTTTCTTGTGGAAGACGCAACACCAGCTGCGCCGTGCGTGTGTTTTGATCAAGTGCGTTGACGATACGGTCGAGACTTGCATCGTAAAGTGTCCCGCCGATGGCCACTGCCAACTTGGCGCCGTTCTTAATGCCGCTTACGGCATCAACGGGGACGCCCGAAACGAACTCAAGAGGACCGCGTTCTTCAAAGTCAAAAATCGGCGAGCCAGGCGCCAGCACGGTGCCTTCATCGGCAAAACGCTTGACAACAAAGCCGTCAAATGGCGCCACCAAGTCAGTTAAGCTGAGCATTACATTTAAGGCGTCGCGGTCCGCTTTCGCACTGGCGCGCTGGGCTTTGGCGCTGGCTAAACCGGCATCTGCCGCGCGGCTTTGGAATTCAGTATCGTCAAAACGCTGCTGAGATATATGGCCCTTTTCCAGCAAGGTGCGTTGCCGTTCGCGCGTGGCGACGGCAAGGTCTTGCGCCGCTTTTGCTTCGGCAACCTGGGCATCGGCGGCAGTAACTTGCGCCTGCGCCGCGACCAATTGCGCTTTGAGCTGGCGCTGATCCAATTTGGCGATCACTGTGCCTTTTGAGACGACATCGCCTTCATCTGCAAACACATTTGCAAGCAAGCCGCCGCGCTCAAAACCCAATTGGCTACGCCGTCCAGCGCGGACACGTCCAGGGTAGGTCGCTTTGATCTCATAGCGCTCCTGGAGCGCTATTCGTGCGGTCTCGACCGAGATGAGGGGGCGCTCTTGTGTATCATCGCGGCCACTTGCGCCGCTAGAAAGGCTGACGACCGCGGCAACCACGATGGCCGTGAACGCGCCAAAGGTGAGGACCGGTTTGGAGACTTTTTTCACGCTGCAGGCTCCTTGTCTGTCACGTTGTCTGTCACGCCTTCGTCTAGCGGTAGGGGCGGTATGTGAGTGAGGTGGCCATATCCGCATGCGTCGCGCACAAATTGGATTGTCACGGCCATGACTTTTGCTTCATCTTCGGGCTCTTCGCTTTCATAGACACGCTGCAATGCATCCACGACGACCGCGTAAGACAGGCTGGCCTTAATCGCGATTTTCTCGGGATCTTCTTCAGCAGATGGTGTCTGAGGCCCGCTGGCGGCCATACACTGCGACACAAAATCCACGATGACGATGCGATTGGCGTGCAAAAAGGGCTGTAGCTCTGGGCTTCCCGCCTTCAGGCCGGTATTGGCCAGCATCATGCCGTGGTCACGGACATAGCCAAACGTCCGGGCAATGATGAGGCCTGGTTCCAATTTGCTCAGG
>ERZ1740067.1914-NODE-1914-length-13397-cov-23.523085_pt1 | contig 13397 bp, 11 predicted proteins | sample MGYA00581736_ERZ1740067 | MGnify/ENA primary metagenome ERZ1740067 (study PRJEB43018, sample SAMN04849236) | marine metagenome | isolation source: floating plastic debris | place: Pacific Ocean | collected 2008-08-27 | study: EMG produced TPA metagenomics... | reverse complement strand
CACGCTGGCTCATGGGAATACCGGGTAGCTGCTCAAATAGGCGGTCAGGAATACCCGGAGTAGCATAGGGCCAGAGAGGCTCCATGAAGATCTGCCTTATAACGCTTAGATAGCCTGAGGATAGCGCTGTTCTTGAAGCCTGGCTAGGGGATGGATAAAAGCGATAAATCAGGCTCAAACAGCCCCAGGCTGCAAAATTCTCAGGGTTTGGAATGTGGGGTCAGATAAACCACTCAGATGTGCACCAGCAGCTTGGGCCGTCCTTAAAGTTTGAATCACTGGCTCTGTAATCACTTCCCCTGGCATCAACTGGGGAATCCCCGGCGGATAAATACAAACCACATCAGCACTGAGGCAACCAATAGCATCCTCAACAGCACAGATCACCGTTGGTGCAAAAAACGCACTGCGGGGGGATGCACCTGACACAGGCAACTCCAGACACACCTCTTGCCAGGGTGCAATACGCTCCGTGGCAGGCACCTGTTTCAGTTCCTGGACCAATCGCTCAATGTCATCGGCCGAATTACCCAAGCTGATAATAAACGTCAGCTGATGCAATGTGGGCAATTCCGCAGTCACCCCCCGTCCATGGAGCCAGATATCTGCTGCAAATCCAGTTGTACCCAGGGCCGAAACATCCACCGTTAGACGAGTTAAATCTTGCTGGAAAACATCCCCTTGAGACACATCTAAAATCGCTAAATGACAATCAAGCTGGCAGCGAGCCGAATGGGCCAAGGCAAGAGTATGCTCCATTAGCGCCTTACCCTGATGCACCATCTGGTGACGAGCGGCATCTAAAGAACCCAGGAGCAAATAGCTAGGGCTGCTAGATTGGGTCATTCGCAGGGCCTGAGTCAGGCGATTGCGATCGCACCTCGTCCCCTGTACATGCATCAACGCCGCCTGGGTAAACGCCGCCAAGACCTTATGGGCAGAGTGAATGACGACATCGGCTCCGCCACTGAGCGCCGAGGGTGGTAGCCGATCATGAAAAGCAAAATGAGGACCGTGGGCAGCATCCACAAGCAGCGGTATGTCATAGATATGGACAACCTTGGCAATGGCAGCAATATCGCTGCACACCCCCTCATAGGTGGGCGATACCACCATGACTGCTTTGGCATCTGGGTGTTGGTCTAGCGCCGTTGCGATCGCACTCGCCGTCACCCCTAACGCCAACTGCCAATCTGAGTCATACACTGGAGCTATCCAAACGGGCATCGCTCCAGACAAAATCAGCCCCGATAACACCGACTGATGGGCATTACGCGGCACCAGCACCTTATCCCCTGGGCCACAGGTCGCCAGTAATGCCGCCTCGACACCACAGGTAGAACCATTCACCAAAAACCAAGTTTGCTCGGCTCCAAAGGCCTCAGCCGCCAACTGTTGCGCCGCTAAAATCACAGCCTCAGGTGCAAACAAATCATCCAACTCAGGTAATTCAGGGACATCAACTCGAAAAATATCGTCCCCAAAAACAGTCCGATGCAGCAACGATATTCCTCGCCCGCCCTTATGCCCAGGCGTATAAAACGCGGTGTGATGACGATGGGCACAGTCAACTAACGCATCGACCAGGGGAGCAGACGATTGAGACAACATATGGCCTTACCTACATAGTTCACAACAGGGGTGAGCGTTAAAAGCTCTAGAGAACAAAAGCGCTGAGAACTCACTAAAGTTCTCAGCGCCCATACAATATTTAGCCAATATCAGAGCCTGTCAACGACAGCCCCAAGCCCCTTATCGACGAATGTTCTTCGCCATGTTGCGGAACATATCCATACTGGTGTCAGGGGTACGACGAACCACAGTGTCCTGTAGAGATGCAGGCGCAGGCTCACTAGCAGCGGGAGCGGCTGCAGGCGCAGACGGCTCACTAGCAGCAGGAACCTCGCTAGCAGTGGGAGCTGCGGGTGCAGGAGGCGCAGCAGGTGTTGCGGGCGCGGGCGCGGGCGCTGCCGGGGCTACAGGCGTATTGAAACTGTAGGTCGAAGGGGTAGGTGTGACAGCTTCCCCTACCTTTTTACTGGTGGAAGAAGAAATGCTCTTAACGCTCTCCATTTCCTCAACCTCACCTTTTTTCTTCGCAAAGGTACGACGGACTACGACTTCCTTACGCATAAAGTCGATGTCTCCAAAGCTTTTCGCGTCATCTTCACTTAGGAAAAACGCTTCTTTTGATTGGGGCCCCTTATTTTTGTTGCCGCCGAAGAGTCCGAATAATCCAGCCATAATTCTTTTATGTAACGAATGGTAGCCATTAAGTTCCTTTATATTAACTTTTACCAGCCATTCTCAGAAACGTTATTTTTTTAAGTTTCGTAAACTTTTTGACCAGATGTGGCCATGGACATATCTGAAAACCTTGTAAAATAAAGAATCCAGCCCTCTGAGTAAGACGACTGGATTCTAATTTTTAGATACGGGAATCAACCCTGTTTATGAACCTAGTGACCTTATGTTAAGTCAATAAACTTGAGGCGCTCGACAGCAATCCCTCTACCTCTGATAGGGCTAAGGCTCCCGATAATTCACCCAACGGTGTAGTCAGATCAATTGATGCTAGGCCATTGGCCAATGTAAGGGCGCCGGTGGTTTGGTCAATCACACCACTAGCTTGCAGCACTAAATCATCAAAGGAGGCGGCCAAAGCAAAATCACCGAGATTAGTCGTGATGCTGCCCTCGATCTCTCCAGCATCAATGGTCAGCTCACCTGTTAGATCTTCAGTTAGGGCAACGGCTATTTCACTAGCAAGGGGGCCAATCTCAAAACTAGACTCGATTGGCGTACCTAATAGATCATCATCTAGGGTCAATGTCGCCACGCTATCGGCTAGACCAATTTCCCCCGACAGGATTTCAAGGGGGACATCTATCACCGTATTCAAGACAGGTACACGTAATAGCCCGGCAGCAAAATCTAGTTCTACTTCAGATAGTCCAGGAAAACTAACCGGAACAGCAAATTGAGCATCGTCAGGAAATGCGATGTCGGTGTCTACCTCGCCCAACGGTGTCAATAAATCCAGATCGAGAGCACCGCTAGCAAAGCCAATGGTGCCTTCGATATCCCCTAACGCTGTATCCACATCGACAGCTAATACACCATTGGTAAAGGGTAGCGTTACGTCTGCTGTTGACAATAAACTCGCAACACCATCTGTCAACGCCTCAGTAACATCCAGCCCAAACTCATACTGGGTCCCATCAATAGTGACATCACCGACAAATTGACCGTTACTTAAGTTGGCACTGCCGGTAATGCCTGAGAGAAAATCGCTGGCGTCCTCAAAAAATGCATTGATATCGTCGGATACATCCGTGGTGAAACGCCGGGGACCGTTGCCCGTTGTCAGTTCACCAGACAGGCTGGTGCCGTCAATCGTAATAGTACCGACACTATCAGAGAGTTCATCTAGAAATCCTACCCCCTGATCTAGCAGGGGTGTAATCGAGAGCTGACTCAGATCAGGCGCAATCTCACTAATGAGGTTGATGACATCGGTCAGCAGGTCTTCTAGTTCAGGCTCCGATAAAGATGGCAGGGTCACCGCAAAATAATCAGCGATATCGTTTAAAGCGTCAGAAATTGTCACGTCATCCGACAGACCAGCAAGAAAATTGACTACCCCGTCAACAATGCCGCTCACATCCACAGCATCACTTTCTATCTCAAGTTCTCCCACGGTCTCAATGACACGAGAGGTAACAGACTCAACGACTTGATCAACGTTCAGGATCGCATCATTCACCTCATCTGTGACACTGGCTATCAGGCTATCAAAATCAATGGTTGGCAATAGTGATGTCGCCACCGCATCGTCTAAAGCAATAGTCTCTTCGAGTGATGTTAAAGCATTATCTAAACGCGATAAAAAATTGATATTCACGGATGCTTCCCTATCTTTGATAAACAACTTAAATCAACAAAACGCCTCGGCTAACTAGCTAGGCGTTGCTTCAAAATCACGTCGTTTAACATTACCCACTACAGTCTAGGCCAGCGTTTTAAGATCTGACAGCTGTTTAGATAACCTTAGGGAGTAACCCAAATCAAAGCTCGCTACGGTGCCGTTCCAACAGGTCCAGCAAATCCACCTGACACTGAATGGGGACTAGATCGCTCAGGGGTAATGAACGGCGGCCACCCCCCAACTTCACAGGAATAGACTGTAAAACTTCCACCAAGCCCGTCTCAGACAGGTCGCTATCGGTCACCATCGGATAAAACTTTTCCGCCAGAGTCGTATGCAAAGACGTATCTTTCAGATACAAATGCCACTTAGCAACATCTATGTAAACCGTATCGCCAATATCTGCGGCTAACGCTTCGATAACTGCTGCTGCACCAGGGTAAGCCATGGTTATTTCTCTTTTTAGAGGAAAGTTTGCCTGTTTAGGGTAAAAGGTATAGTTCTGTAAAAGACTGATTCGTAAAATCCATTAACAAAGTTTTCGCTTTATGACGATGACTTGTCCGAGTCAGACTTAGGTGTTGGGTATTTTGCGATCGCAAACAGCCACACACCATGGAGCGCTAAGCCACCCAGCCAAGGCAGCGTAAACTTCGGCAGCCACAATAAGGTGCCCGGCGTAAACTCATGGAAAAACCATAGCCCTGAATTAAAGGCCGTAAATGCCGCCACATGAACAGCAAAATTAATCCGATCTTCTAACTTGCGATAAGCCGGGTCAGCCCGATCCGGTTCACGGGGCCATTTAGGAGGCATAGAACACCAAGAAATATGTCATGAATCAATAGTATAGTCGCCCGATTTACCACCGGTTTTACTAATCAAACGAATATCCTCAATTTGCATTGATTTTTGGATCGCCTTTGCCATGTCATAAAGGGTCAGTGCCGTGATCGACACTGCTGTCAGCGCTTCCATTTCCACCCCTGTCTGACCAGCAGTCTTTACCATCGCCTCAATGCGATAGCCTGGGCGTTCATCATCCGGTTCCAACCTAATTTCCACCGTTTTAATGGGCAACGGATGGCACAGCGGAATCAAGTTCGACGTCTGCTTCGCCGCCATAATGCCAGCAATCCGAGCCATTCCTAGCACATCCCCTTTGGGTAAGTTACCAGCCTGAACAGCCACCATCGTTTCATGGGTCATTCTCAAGTAGCCTTCAGCCACAGCCACTCGATGGGTCACCGCTTTATCAGAAACATCCACCATATGAGCTGCCCCACCCCCATCTAAATGACTCAAGGATGGTTGCTTCGATTGATATGGAACCGGACCACAACTCGCAGAAATTACCATGAAAACTTTGGATAGCGTCTCAACAGTATGTTAAAGTTTAATCCTGTTAGAGCCTGTAGCTCAGTGGACAGAGCACCTGGCTACGGACCAGGGTGTCGGGGGTTCGAATCCCTCCAGGCTCGTTTTTCTAATATCAACGCTATAGTGTCGAATGCGGCACAGCGTATACATCTTTGCCGCCCTTTAGTGCAAATTGCACAGAATGGGCAATGTCTTTGCTAGACGTCGTAATAAAGATGACCAATCCCAGCAGGGTCATAGCGGCTGCCACACCAAAAATATCCCGATAGCTGGTCAGATCAGCCACTTGCCCCATGACCGGGCCAGCCAAGGCAATCCCCACGTCAAACCCAGTCAGACACAGCCCAAACATCAAGCCGCGATCGGCGGACGTTGAACGATCGGCCATAAGGGCTGCCACCATGGGAATCAGCATGCCACCCCCCATGCCCTGCACCGCCGCCGCCAAGAGCACCGCAGATTCGCTGTGAGCTAACCACAGGGCAATCATGGAAACCGTATAAAACATCAACCCCAGAGTAATAAACGGTCCACGACCGTAACGATCAGAGGCTCGCCCTACCAAGAGACGAATACCAAAGCTTGCCAGGGCAGACGCCGTATAAATTAGACCAATATTAAGTGCAAAGTTTGATTCTCGAGCATAGAGCGGGACAAATGTTGCCAACCCGCCAAACGCCAGCCCAACTAACAACAGCATTACGGCCGGTATCCGTACCGCTGGCATCCACAACAGTGACCAAAAAGCCGCCTTGCGACGTACGTTGACCACCTCACGCTTGGGTTCCGTAATCGTAATAGCACAGCCTACCCCAATCATTCCCAGCATTGCCATCAAGACAAAGACATGGGTAAAGCCTGAGCCCGCTTGCAAATATCCCCCCAGAGCAGGGCCGATCGCCATGCCAATGGGGTTCACTAAACTCATATATCCAATCAGCTCACCCCGCTGGTTAGGTGGGGCCAAGTCAGCGACCAGAGCGCTGTAGGCTGTCACAAAAGAGGCAATGCTCAGACCATGAAATGCCCTAAATACCATCATCAAGACGATGGGCGACTGTATTAGCCAACGATGACCCACTAAGGATATTTCCCAGGTGATCGAAGGCATCAACGGTACTAGCCAATACAGTAGGGGTGCGATCGCAATCGCCAAAAGACCAATAATCAAAACGGGCTTCCGACCCTGCTCATCAGTCATCCGAGCCATCAAAGGCCGCATTGTCAAAAGACCAATAGCAAAACTTGCCATCACCAAACCAATCTGCTGACCATTGGCTCCAAACTGCTCAATATATAAAGGCAGCGCAGGCAACAGTCCCGCTAACCCTGCCCAAAAACACAAACCAGCCACAAACATTGCCACTAAGTTCCGCCGTAAAGACGGCTCTAGCGTGACGAATATACTCAAAACAGTTTCTCCATAAGACAAAAATGCACCCAGCTGCAATCAAGATTCCAACCAACACAACCGGTTGTAACCTATGGCATCCAACACCAAGAGCTCGGATTGTAGTTAAGAAACATGGTCACACCAGCGTTGCGACAGACCAATGTCAATAATTGTAACGAATTCCACTAACGGATCGGCGATCTTCGATCCATCTCATCGCTATCGCTATTGCCTCACTCGGTCTTGGTCTAGCCCTAGCCTTAACAACCATAAAGTAACCTTCATTATGCTCAATCCCAGTCAAGCCAATGCTGAACGAGACGACCCAACCATCCGTGCTTGCTCGCAGTTTGCCCAACGTTGGGGTTACCACCAATTAAATATCGTCAATCTTTTTGCCTATCGCACCCCCCACCCCTCAAACCTCCAACAGACATCCGACCCCATCGGTCCAGATAACGATCACTATCTGCTCCAAGCCACCGAATCAGCCAACAAAGTTATTTTGGCTTGGGGGAACTGGGGCACGCTCTTCAAGCGTGATCAGACTATCGTCAAGTTGCTACATCCCCATCAACACAAACTCCACTGCCTCATGCGCAATAATTCCGGCCAACCCCGTCACCCTCTATATGTAAAACGCACCACCCAACCAAAACCGTGGCCCTAGAACCTGCCCTTTATAGTGTTTTTTATATACCCACATATCCGCCTCAACCTCCTCCCAATCAACGTCAAAAATAACCATAATCACTCACTGTCTACTCAAAATTAGCCTCCGACAAACCCATTCAGCCCTGATCCGTAAAATGTCTATGACACCCTGCAAAGCGTCTACAAAGACAAACCCATTTCCGGAAATTTGATGTTTAAATAGAAGTAACCAGTAAGCCAAGAGATGCCCAAAGCATCCATACAGTAGGCAGTTATTTCGGAGAAATCACCATGAAAACATCAGCTTGGCTTTACATCACCCTCCTATCAGCAGCCTTAGCTCTTCCAGCCATTTCTAAAACAGCACAGTTACAAAGTCACGACTCATCACAAGTGGCTTCGAACTATTACGGATACTGTGATCCGATTAACGATCCTTCAAGCTGTAGATCGTCCTAACAATTGTTGAAATTAGTCAGAACTATTCAACACAGTCGTTCCTTTGGGCGTTAAGGCTCCTCGAGCTGATTATGTCTGCAGGATGCTGACTTTAGGCGTTCTTAACTGATCGGTGCGTTCCCTACATCAGCAACCGCCTACTTTATATCGACATAATCCTGACAGAAATGATTAACCTCATTAATTTCAGTCAGGATTTCCTGTTGCGCTTCGCTGATATCATTCGAAGTTTTTCCCTCAGTATGGTGGGTAGCTAGAAATGTAACAGCTGCATCACAACCACTTGAAATCAACATCCGTAAAATTTCTCTATTTTGATTTTGCTGAGTGAGCGCCACTCCAGACAAATCCCAAAGCTCCCAAAGCAAAACATCCTCATCCAAGCTAGAGGAGGCTAAACGATCACCAGAACCAGGGCCAAATTCCACACTAGAGACAGCTCGACTATGGCGCTCTAATTCAGAAATTAAATTCCCCTGAGATGTCCAAACTCTAACCGTTCCATCCCTGCTGGAGGAGGCTAAAAATAAGCCATCTTCACTAAAGGCTACATTAGTAACCGGATCACTATGGGCATCAAGGGTTTGCAATAATTTTCCCGAAGCATCCCAAAGATTAATTTTTCCGTCTACACCACCTGAAGCAATCATCTGAGGATGCTGTTGCTGCATTGCTATCGTTAAAACACTTCCCTCATGGGCCAGCTCAGTCTCAATCTTAAGTTTCGGTTTGAAACTATCGCGCCTATCTCCAGAAACACTCCAAATTAAGAGCCCCCTCTCACCCACATCACTGTCAGCTTTAGTAGCTGTCACAAGCAACTGGCTATCTCGACTAAATGCAACCGCTGTAACCTCATTCAAATGTTTCAATGTGTCGTAAAGGTCTAAACTTCCGTTTTTAACTGTCCACAACTTCAGAGTCCTATCACCGCCACCAGACGCCAGCCATCGACCATTGGGACTAAACTTCAAATCTATGACACCCTGACCATCTAGATGAGCCGCCAGAGTTTGAATAGGCTCAGCAGTATTAACTTCGGGCTCCCAAACTTTAATTTGCCCTTCAGAACCGCCAGCGGCTAACAGACGATTATCAGGACTGTAATCCACTGTCTTTACATCATTGGCCTTATACTCTCTTTTCTGGATATCACTGGCTTTATCAAAAGCAATGTGAGAGCGTAATGTTCCGTCAGGACGCCAGAGTCTAACATTGTGAACACCACCAGAGGCAATCACCCTGCCATCTGGGCGAAATGTAACATCAAAAACATGACTGTTATGGGGAAAAGGATGAATCGGACTATCAATATTCCACAACCGAATCTGACCATCATCACTGGCAGACACTAAAACCGATTCATAGCCAAGAGTTGGTTTAGGAGAAAATTCAAGACTAGAGATCTCATCCTCATGCCCCTCAAAGGCTTCAATCTGAACACCCTTATCCCTAAGCCAAAGACGCACAATGCCATCAGCACCACCCGTCGCTAGAACATCGTCCCGAGGGCCAAAGCTGACTCGGTAGACTGGTCCTTGATGGCCTCGTAGGGTATGCACCAACTCATTGCCACGATCTCGTCTTGGCTCCCAAAGTTTTATGGTCCCATCTTCACTGGCCGATGCCAGGGTAGCCCCATCAGAACTAAAGGCAAGCTGATATACTCCACCGTCGTGATCCGACAGCAAGCGACCTGTCTTGTTTTTCAGATTTTTTAAATCTTGAATCTGAATCAACCCTTTAGCTCCAGAAAAAGCTAGCAAAGAGCTATCGGGGCTAAATCGCATTGTAAAAATGCTATCTCCCTTAAAGACAGACACAAAATTTGCAGGGGCAGTGCCTTGATATTGGTAGGTTTGAAGCAACTTTCCTTTGATCGTCCACAAATACACTTGACCGTCAAACGTTGCGGCGGCCAAAAAGCGACCGTTAGGACTAAATGCCAGCGTTGAAAATGGCTTATCACCCTCATACTCCAGCTCAATTAACTCGCTAAAACTATCTTCTCGAGTCCATAAAAAAACTTGCCCATCTAACCCAGTTGACGCCAGATATTGACTCCCTGGACTAAATACAACTCGATTAATCGACCCCTGATGCTGCTGAGATAGTGTCTTCTTTATCAGACCGGAACAATGCCACAGTTTTATAACCCCATCTCTATCTCCTGTAGCAACTGTTTGACCGTCAGAACTATATGCAGCAGTTACGACTGGCTTCTTATGGGAAACAGTAGGGGCGATATTAGTATCTGACTTACATTGGTGAGCAGTTACATCCTCATTTGCACTACTTAGCTGAGTCGGTCGATCTAATGGCCAAAACCGAACGTAATTATCCGCACCCACTGACACCATATGTTGTCCATCAGGACTGAAAACAACAGAAAACGTTTTCCCATTATGTCCTTCAAGACGATTAATCTCTCGGAGATTAAGTGTCGTTCGATGTAGAGCTGTTGTTGCTTTAGCACGTAATCCAGGTCGCAAAGACTTAACAAACACATCTGTATTCTTAACCCGTTTAGATGCTTTCAAACCAGTCATCAACGCATCTAATCCTTGTAAATCATCCAAGGATCTCACTAAGGCTCGAATCTCACCCAGCGTTTTACCAACCAGCAGACCTGCCAGACCTAGAGAAATTGCTAACACAAGAGATAGAGCCAATCCCTGACGATGTCGTTGTGAATCTAGGTAGCGTTGACTCGCTCTGATATATTCTTTCTGACGAGAGAGAAGCGGTTCAATCTCACGGTTATCATTATTCTGTGTAATTTGACGCTGCTTATGCCAAGATTGAATTTCCTTATACTCATCACGAGACATTAGAAATCCATCCGCACGCTCACGCTCGGACCAATCATAAGCCTTAATTAGTAACCGTCTATATATTTTCAGATCATCTAAATTCTCCTTTAAAGCGTCCAACAGCTGTCTTAAAGACTGAGAAAACGATTGATTTTCACGAATAAAAGAGACATATTGCACGGATGCAAGTCCCATTGCTCGAAAAATATCGCGATTATATTCACTATGGCTAACAACCGGAATAATTCGTTTTTTATACTTCTTAGCTTTTTCGAATTCCCACTGACAGTTTTTAGAACGAAGTGATTCGGGACAAATGACAAAAATTATGGTGTGGGCATAACGTATACCCTCTTCAGCTTCATCTCGCCAGTTAGCTGCCACCGGAATTCTGTCCCGATCAATCCAAACCTTCCAACGTTCGTTCTTTAGCGCTTGACTAAGCTTTTCAACAAAATGTTTATTACTACGGGAGTAAGAAACAAAAATATCTGGTGGGCTTTTACCAAAATATTCAGACGTTTCATGGACCTTATTAACAGTCTCCAAAAATATTTTCTGAACACTGGTAAATTGAAACTGGTTACCCAACCTATGAGTTTCAATCCAGCGCTTTTGTTTTTTGACTGCTTTAAGGTCCTCCGGCGTTAACAAGTACTGCTGCGGACGCCCCTGATTATCCCACTCAGTTGCTCTTGCTAGCAGTCTTGTATAAGTTTGGAGATGAATAATATTGAGGGCAATCTGTTCAAATACCCTACCCACCAACGGAGAACTCAAATCTAGATAGTGTAAGTCATCAAGAAAAGCAATTCTCTCATCGCTCTCGTCAGGCAGATCTTTACATAAAAGAATAATCAGTTTATTTAAACGCTGAGCTAACTTAAGCTGCTGTATAGGTTGAGCAGCAGCCAGAGCAGCCTTAGAAAGCACTAAAACAAATACGTCAGCCCCTAAAATACCAGCTTTTATTTCCTGTTCGTAATGAGTATCCCTATCCAGTTCGTGATTAAAATCAGGGATATCGTCAAAATCAATCCAAGGATCCAATCCTTGATCTCGAATAGACTTATCCAAACGTCTGACAAAGTCAGCATCTTGGGCAACATAGCTGACAAAGATGTCATTGTCTCGCGGCTTGATTACAGCAATACGTCGTAGACGATCTGCTGTAGGCCGTCGATAAGCAAGGCGTAACCTATATTGAGCCATTCTATTAGTCAGACTCATACGCACTCATTTGATGCCTTAAAGACGTCTTTCTAAAGATACATCAAGGGTTTTTGAAATATGCACACCAACCAAGATTTTTCCAAAAATTAGGATTAATCAGCATATTTCCTGACTATCTTCTTAATGCGGAAGCAATTTATCTATGCATTTCTTAATAAAATTACCAGTAACGTGAATGAGAGACATATGGACACCTTCTTCTAAGGTGCATATTCAGCGTAATGAAGATATTGATATAAATAACATTGCTAGATTCACTCACTTCTTAGAGTGAATACTGAGTGATTGCATTTGTGGCCAGTCTATATATATTGAACAGACTATACGGATGCTAGCCACTGCTAGAAGTCAGGAGATGCACCAACTATTCAGAACACCATACATCAGCATCTTGTAGATAAGATCATTTCAACGAACAACGAAGCCAGAAGTGGAATTACCATTTTCAGAGGGCATCTCTCAATCAAATTGCTATCCCACTTTCCATTCTCAACGTGCTTAGTACTCTGGGTACTCTAGTTTTATGGATAATATGTCATTATGTTTGCCTAAGCGGTTTACCCCTAAAGCCAGCAGTCAGGTAGGAGAGATAAATGCACCAAGACTCTACCAATATTGCTTTCAAATACACGTTCTCTAACGGCCAAACCGCTTACGTTTTAGATGCTCCAGAGACATTCACGTACCAACAGTCATTAGATGCCTTAGGATTAACAGCGCCTGCACCTAGTATGGTTATCATTGGTGGCGCTAGCAAAATGAGTCCAGAAAGCAAAGCTCGAGTGGCTCAACTATTTACCCAGGTATTAGCTCCCATAGCTGAAACCTATGGCATAACAGTTTTTGATGGTGGAACAGAGGCTGGCGTCATTCAAATGATCGGCGAAGCTCGTCAGAAGATTGGTGGTACATTTCCCCTAGTTGGTATTGCTCCAAAAGTAAAAGTTCACTTACCGGGGTATATCTTGAACCCAAATACCGGTATTGAATCTCATGACTTAACTAATTTAGAAAAGCATCATACGCACTTTGCTTTAATTCCAGGCGTTACCTGGGGTAGCGAATCACCTTGGTTAGCTCATTGTGCGTCTATATTAGCTAGCCACTGTCCTTCAATAACCATATTGATTAACGGTGGAAAAATTTCGTTGAGCGACTTAGTACTTAATTTATCAGTTGGCAGACAGACAATTATTATTGCGGGCAGTGGCCGATTAGCAGATGAGATTGCAAACACTATAAACGGCACCAAATATTCTGACAAACCCATGATTCAAGAGCTAGCCAAATCTTATTATCCAGAGCAATTATCAAGTTTCGAATTGTGTAATTCGCTCGACATTCTAACTGGGACACTGAAATCCCATTTCAATTCTTCAGTAGCAACTTAATAACTGGCCAATGATGAAACAGCGTCAAATTATCCAAAAACTACAGCTACCTCTAGCAAACTAAGATTCAAGAGTATTGGGGTTTAAACATCAAAAGAGCATTCAATCCTAAGTGGACAGAACACTCTTTTGATTAATAGGACCCT
>ERZ1740067.1913-NODE-1913-length-13403-cov-4.706248_pt1 | contig 13403 bp, 9 predicted proteins | sample MGYA00581736_ERZ1740067 | MGnify/ENA primary metagenome ERZ1740067 (study PRJEB43018, sample SAMN04849236) | marine metagenome | isolation source: floating plastic debris | place: Pacific Ocean | collected 2008-08-27 | study: EMG produced TPA metagenomics... | reverse complement strand
GACCTGACGGGGCGCAGCGTCGTCGACGCGGGGTGCGGGCGCGGCGACCTGGCCCAGCGCCTGACGGAGACGGGCGTCGAGTACGGGCGGTACATCGGGCTCGAGGCGATGCCCGAGTTCGTCGACGCCGCGAGCGCGCGCGAGATCCCCGAGGCGGCCTGCGCAGTCGCGGACTTCGTCGCCGACGGCCGTGTTTTTAGCGATCTGCAAAAGCACGAGATCCTGCAGGGTCACCCGATCGACGTCGTCGTCTTCTCCGGCTCGCTCAACACGCTGGGCGAGGAGGCGATGCTGAACGTGCTGGAGCGTGCGTGGGAGGCCGCGGGCGAGGCGCTCGTCTTCAACTTCCTCTCCACGCGCCACCACCGTGGTCCTGCTGGCGACGAGACGGCGCCGGCCTTCCGCGTCGACCCCGTGCGCGTGCTCGAGTGGGCGATGCAACGCACGCCCAACGTGCTCTTCAGGCAGGAGTACTTCCAGGGGCACGACGCGACGGTGGCGATGATGAAGCCGGTGTGACGTGGCTCAAGTTGCCCACGCGGTGACGTATGACGTCAGCCGAGCGGCACTACGATCGCGTGATGACTAATGCGTCCGTTCGAATCCCGGTCGAGTCGGCAAGGCCGCCGCTCATGGTGCTGGCGTTGCCTGTAGCCGTGCTCATGATCGTGACGCCGATCATGGTGGTCGTCACTTTTCAGCCAGGTTTCTCGCTCGGTTCCCTCTTGTGGGGTATCGGGGTGCTTTGGCTGCTCATCGCGTGGGTTGCGCTGCGCATCCTGTGGGGGTACTTCGGTACGCGTCACATGGTGCTGAGACCCGGTCGTGTCGCGATCGTGCGTAACTTCTTCGGTTTTCGATTCGTGAGCACGAGCGATGGTGGGCGGATCACAGGCGTGCGCTTGACGTCGACCGATCCAGTGGTCTGGGGCGATGCCGCCAGGGTTTACGTGTTGCACGAGCGAGGGCGTGATGCGCTACTCATGCGCGACCCTTCTGTTTCGCACGCGCTCGAGTGTGCGCAGTACATCGCCGAAGCCCTCGATGTTCCGTGCGAAGACGCCACGCTTCCAGAGGACCGCATCAGGGAATCGCCACCTTCAACGCAGTCCTGTACCGTTGGGGTCACGGAACACCACGTCACGGTCACGTTGCGTCCCGACGAGCAGGCGCTGCAGAGTGCACGCTCGTACATCGGAGTGGTCGCGATGACTGGAATCATGGGATTGTCGAGCCTCTGGCTCCTGCAATTTGTCTGGTCGCAGCAATTTTGGCCGTTGATCTTCATGGCGCTCGCGCCCGGAACTGTGCTCATCGGAATGTCCAAGTACGCCTTCATGGAGTTCAACCGTCGCCAGCGTTGTGAGGCGAACGTCACCGTGACTGATCGCACCGTCGAAATCGAAGGAGTGGGCCTCTTGGGTGCATTCCGACGATCATGCCAGCGTGATCAGCTCGCGCAGGTGCACATTCCGAACGCCAAGGCCGATCGGAGTGTCGCGCTCCACCACCACTGTCTCGCGTTGTGGATCCGTGGCCAACGCCCCTGCCTGCTCGCCTACGCCTGCTCATCGGAAACACGGCAAGCAGCACGGGACGCGATCCTCTTTGCGCTCGCCCGGCATAGTCCTGAGTAACGCGTCCGGAACAGATTGACACCGGACGTGTCCGTGCGCTCGGATCGGTCACACTGTCACCATGCCCAAGCCCGCACCCAGACTCGTCACCACCCCCCGCGGCCTGAAGGGCAAGGCCCCCGTGCCGAGGATCCCGCTCGTCTTCACGCTCCTCATCGGGCTCCTCGGCGGCGTCTTCGTCGCCTTTCCCCTCGGCGGAGCGCTGTCCTCGGGCGCGGTTGGGTTCGGGATGGTCGTCATTATCCCGGCCTCGATGGGTCTGCTACTCATGCTTCTCGCGCTGTGGCTCGCGGTCGGATCGCGCGGCGTAGACGTGCGGGATGGCACGCTCGGGGTGCGCTACGCTTTCGGGCCGATCGGCTTCACGTACCGCTTCGCGCCGGGGCTGGTGGAGCGTGTGCGCGTGTCGACGGCGAAGAAGGGTGAGGGCGCAAGCGCCTTCGATGCGCCGTACTCGCTCGAGGCTCGCGTGGCACGGAAGGGGGCGGCGGGGGTCGACACCGTCACGCTCGCGGAGGGCGAGGAGCCGGCGTGGATGGTGGAGTGGTGCGAGCGGATCGCGTCGGCGCTCGACGCGCCGACGACCATCGCGCGTGCCGCCAGGAGGGCGCTCGAGCCGATCGATGACGCGACGATCCGCCCGCCCGAGGGGCTGACGCTCGACGAGCCGCCCGCGGGGTGCCCGTCGACCGTCGAGGTGACGCCGGGGCACGTCACGCTCTACGCCCGAGCAGATAAGGCCTCGAATCGGCGCACGCGCTCTTACGTCGCGCTCGGCGGGGCCTTCATCCTCTTCGCCCTCGTGGTCGGGTCCTTCCTGCTCAGCGGCGCCCCCCTCCCGATGCAGATCGGCATCGGCTCCGGCATCCTCCTCGTCGTCGCGATCGGTATCGCGATGGTGCTCTACGGGTCGCTCTCCGGCGCCGACCGGTGGATCTTTGACATCACGGGCAACCAACTCGTCTGCACGTACCGACACCTCGGGCGCACCAAGTCCGTGAGCCTCCACGCCTCGCGCGTGCTCTCGGTCGATGTGGTCCACTCGGGCGAGACCACGGGCGGCGTGCGCACGAGGGGCGGCGCCCACTCGGGTGGCATCGCGGTCAAGCAGCTGCGGCTGGACTTCGACGCGGGCCCGCCCGTCCGCGCGATGACGGGGTGTTCGGAGGAGTCTCTTGTGTGGTGCCGGGACACGCTGCGCATGGCGCTCGCGCTTGACGCGGATCACGCGGGGCGGTGAGCATACGGGCGTGCACAGAAGCACCCATCCACCGAAGCTCGAGCGCACGCCACGGGGGTTGTCGGGAAGTTCGCCCGTGCCGCCCTTGCCGACGCCCGCGGTCCTCGCGCTCGCCCTCTTCGGGCTGCTCTCGTCGGGCGTGGGGTTCGTCGGGCCCTCGCATGTCAGCGGGTTCGTCGGTTGGGTGGTGGGGCTCGTCTTTGTGGTCGTCGGGGTGTGCTCGATGCTGGGCCTCGCGTTCGCCCTCCGCGGCGTCCGCACCATTACGGTGCACCGGGGAACGCTGCGTGTACGCCACACGCTCGGGCCCATCGGGTTCGGCCCGAAGCTCCGCGCCGCCCGGATCGTCGCGCTGCGTCTGTGCGAACCGCCCACGGATCGCAACGCCCAGATGCAGGATCTCGCCTTCCGACTCAAAGCTGAGCGCACGCGCTCTCTGCTCTTCCCGTGGTACAGGCGGCGTGTCGTGCTCGCCGAGGGCGATGACCCCTCGTGGTTGCACGCGTGGGGTGTCGCGATCGCGAACGAACTCGGGAAGACGCTCGATGTTGACGAAGCTGCGCGCACAGCACTCGAGCCGGAGGCCGACGACGGGATCGCGCGGCCGGTGCTCGACGCACCGTTCGAAGACCCGCCCGAGGGTGTGCCCTTTTCGTTGGAGGTCGGGGATGACAGCGTGACCCTCGCCGGAACGCCCGACGACGAAGCACGCAACAAGGCGTGGGCGGGGATCCTGATCGGCGGGTTCGTGGGGGCATTCCCCCTCATCAAGTTGGCCCTGATCATCTTCAACGCAGGTGCTATGTCTATGCCGCTGGTGTTGGAGCCCATCGGTCTCGCGGTGCTTGTCGGCGCGCTGCTGCTTGTCGTGCACGGCTGGTGGTGCTTGCGCAACGCATGGATCTTCGATGTCACTCGAGACGCGCTGCTCATCACCACGACGAAGCGCGGGCGACCCTTCACGCGCACCATTGCAATCCGCTCCGTGCGCACCATCCGCGTCGGGTACTCGGGCATGACCGAGGGCAGTGGCGACTCGAAGCCTATCCTCCAACTCCAGATCGTCACCAAGCGCGACGGGTGGATCCGCGTCATGACAGAATGCTCCGGGGAGACGCTCGCCTGGGTCGCGGGCACTCTGCGCCTCGCGATGGCCCTCGACACCAACGCCCCGGAGGAGCGGTGAAGATCGCAGAATCCCCGCGGTTGGAGCGAGTCGGCGAGTCGCTCGTTGGTGAGACGCCCCGCGGGACGGAGTGGCTGCTCATGCAGGTGGTCGTCGGTGTTTTTTTCATCGCCTTATTCGTGGTTTTCGGCGTGGGGTTCGCGGTCCACCTTTTCCCGTCCTCGTGGTCCACACCGATCGCGACCGTGATCGCGGTCCCCTCGTGCGTCGCCGCGTTGTACCTCGCGCTATGGCACCTCGCCGGGCGCCGTCTGGTCATCGTCGAGCGCGGCGTGCTCCGGGTCCGTCATCACATCGGCCTCTTCGCGATACCCACGGGCATCGCGTTCAAGCCGTCCCGCGTCCAATCTCTGCGTGTTCGCGGCACACCAGCGCGCGACGACCCGTGGGGGAGGAAGGCCGCGTTCCGACTCGAGGTGGTTCTCGGAGCGCGGTGGTATAGAAGCGAGCCCGAGGTCGCGTTCCCGCTCGCAGAGGACGATCGTGCGGGATGGCTCGTCGAGTGGGGGGAGGCGATCGCGGAAGAGATGGCCCTCCCCTTCACGATCGCGCGCAGCGCGCGCTTCGCGATGAAGCCCGAGTGCGACGATGGCGTGGTCAGACCCAATCCTGCTGCGGAGTACCCGCCCCCGCCCGTCGCCGTGCCCGTGGTGATCGAGTCGGCCCCCGAACGCGTGCACGTGACGATCAGCGCGGACCGTGTGCGTCGACAGAGCGCGTCGATCCAGAACTTCGTAGGCCTCGCGCTCGCGGCTTTAGGCGCGTACATCGTGCTCAAAGGCATCCCGCCCTCGGGCGTTGGTCTCGGGCGCTTCGGCGCCGACGCCGGGTGCCTCACGCTCGCGATGATCGGGGCGGCGGTCTTCCGACACGGGATCCTCAACCATCGCGAGCGGTGGGAGATCGAGATCGTCCCGAGCGTGTGCGAGATCCGCCGTATCCGTGGTGGGCGTGAGCGCTCATACCGCCTCCGCCCCTCGCAGATCCGAGACGTCCGCATCGGGCACACCCAATACAGCAACGTGCACGGCTCGGACTCCGAGCCGCGGGACGAACTCCAGATCGTGCCGCGCGAGGGGCCCTGGGTGCGTTTGATGGAGGGGTGGTCGGACCGCTCGATGCGATGGGTCGCCAGCGTCCTGCGCACCGCTCTGGTGATCGAGCGGGGGGCGGGGCCGCGCGATGGCTGGTGAGCTATTCTGTGCCCATGCCGATCTACGTCCTCCAGCACCACGACGCGAACCGACCCGGGCGCCTGGGCATGACCCTCCGCGACCACGGGTTCGATCAGGAAGTCCTCCGCCTCGACCGGGGCGATTCGCTCCCGAGCGACTTTGATGATGTCGATGGCGTCATCAGTCTCGGCGGCCCCCAACAGGTCGACGAGAAGCACGCCTGGATCGCACCCGAGCTCGACTTCCTTCGCGAGGCCCACGAGCGCGCGCTCCCGGTCATCGGCGTCTGCCTCGGCTGCCAGATGATCGCGAAGGCGCTCGGCGGCGAGGTCGGTGCGTCCGAGCAGCCCGAGATGGGATTCGACACCGTCACCATCAACGCCCGCTCTCACACCGACACGATGCTCTCGGGCATTGCCTGGAACGCGCCGCAATTCCATCACCACAGCTACGAGGTGAAGGAGGCGCCCGCGGGCGCGCGGGTGCTCTCGTCGTCCAGGCGGTGCAAGGTGCAGGCCTTCGCGCTCGGCATGCGCACCTACGCCTTCCAGTACCACTTCGAGGCCGACCGCTCGATCATCGACGATCTCACGAAGGACGCGAAGACCCAGCTCCACGCGAGCGGGCTCACCACCGAGGAGTTCGCCCAGCAGCTCGAGCGCGACTACCCCGTCTTCGCACGCCTCGCCGATCGCCTGTGCGTGAACATCGCGACGTACCTGATCCCGCGCGTCGCGAACGCCATCCAGCGCTGACGTGGCCACAACGCTCACGATCCGACCACCCGCGAACTACGACCTCGCGCGCGACGTCTGTTCCTACGGCTACTTCCTGCTCGCGCCCAACCGGTGGGACCCCGACGCCCGCACCTTTTCACGCCCGCTCCGCCTGGGCGAGGGCCCCGCGAAGGCCACGATTCACCAGCAGCACGACCGCGAGGGCGAGCCGCTGAAGGTCCGCTTCGATCGCGCGCTCACGCGCAAAGAGCAAGCCGAGGCCCGCCTTCAGATCGCGCGCATGCTGCAACTCGATGACGACATCGCGGCGTTCCATGCGGTTGATCCGCGCTGGAAAAAGTCAGGGCGCGGCAGGCTCGTCCGCTCGCCCTCGATGTTCGAGGACGTGATCAAGACGGTGACGAGCTGCAACGTGGCGTGGCCATCGACGATCACCATGAACCGACGCCTCTGCGAGGTGATCGATCCCTGCTTCCCCTCGCCGACGCAGCTCGCCCGGCGCAAGCCCTCCTCCCTTCGCGCACGCTGCCGGGTTGGGTACCGCGACCAGCGCATGGTCGATCTCGGCAAGCTCTTCGCCTCGAAGCGAGCGATCGACGTGGCGTGGTTCGAGGACCCCGCGACGCAGGACGATGACGTGGAGAAGGCGCTGTTGGCGCTGCCCGGGATCGGCCCCTACGCCGCGGGCAACATCATGCAGCTGCTCGGGCGGTACTCGCGCCTCGCGATCGACACCGAGTCGGTCCGTCACGCCCGCGTCACGCTCGGCTGGGAGGGCGAGGACGCGGAGCTCCGCCGCCGGCTCGAGAAGCACTACGAACCCTTCGGCGAGCACCGCTTCCGCAGCTACTGGTTCGAGCTGTGGACCGATTACGAGGCTCGCCGAGGCCCCGCTTGGACCTGGGACCGCGAGACGACCGGGTCCACCTTCACCGCGAGCCAGATGCAGGAGCCGGTGCTGAAGGCGGTCCGGAAGGCGAGGCGGCGGAAGAAGGCGGGGGCCTGAGCCTCCTACGATCTCTGCCGTGACCACCATCCCCGCATCAACCGAAGCACGCCCCGACGCCTGGTCTCTTGCGCACGCCGAGAGGCTGTACGGCGTCGACGCGTGGGGTGCGCCGTACCACCGCATCTCTGATCGCGGGACCGTCGAGATCCTCCCCGACGCCGACCCCGCCCGTGCGATCGATCTCGACGAGGTCGTGCGCATGCTCGAGGCCCGCGGCATCGGGACGCCCGTCCTGCTGCGCTTTCCCGACCTCGTGCGCCACCGCGTGCGTCATCTGCGCGAGGCCTTCGACCGCGCGATCGAGACGGAGGGCTACAAGGGCAGCTTCGGCGGCGTGTACCCCGTGAAGGTCAACCAGGAGCGTCACGTCATCGAGACGGTGCGCGACGCCGCCGCCGAGTTCGGCTTCGGGCTCGAGGCGGGGTCGAAGCCCGAGCTGCTCGCGGTGCTCGGGATGACGGGGGACCACCCCGAGATGCCCATCGTCTGCAACGGCTTCAAGGACGACGAGTACGCCGAGCTCGTCATCCTGAGCACGAAGATGGGGCGCACGATCTACCCCGTCGTCGAGAAGTACTCGGAGCTCGGTCGTCTGCTGCGACAGGCGGAGAAGTACGGCGTGCGCCCCACACTCGGCGTGCGCGCGAAGCTCGCCTCGCCCGGCATCGGGCGGTGGGAGTCTTCGGGCGGGCCGCGCTCGAAGTTCGGGCTCTTCATGTCCGAGATCGTCGACATGGTCGAGACGCTCGCGGAGCGCGCGATGCTCGACTGTCTCAAGCTCGTGCACTGCCACCTCGGCTCGCAGCTCTGCGACATCCGCATGCTCAAGGCGGGCATCACGGAGCTGACGCACGTCTACTGCGAGCTCAAGCGCCTCGGCGCGGGGGTGGAGATCCTCGACGTGGGCGGGGGCCTCGCGGTCGATTACGACGGCACCCGCTCCAACGCCGACACCTCGATGAACTACTCGATCGACGAGTACGCCCTCGACGTCGTCTACCGCGTGCGCACAGCGTGCGACGAGGCGGGCGTGGAGCACCCGCGCCTGATGACCGAGTCGGGTCGCGCAATGACCGCGCACGCGAGCGTGCTCGTCGTCGACGTGCCCGAGGTCGCGCGATTCGAAGCCGATCGGGCGCCGACGCCCGCGGAGATCGAGCGCGTCGACGGAGAGGAGATCCCGTCGCCCATCGCGGACCTCTTCGATGCGCTCGAGCGCGTGCGCTCGGACCGCAACCTGCTCGGCGTCTACCACGACGCGATCGCGGCCCGCGACCAACTCCAGCAGCTCTTCGGCCTCGGGTACGTGACCCTGCCGCAGCGGGCTTCGGGCGAGAAGCTCTTCTGGTCGGTGGGGCGCGCGATCCTGGACGAGGCCCAGACGCGGGGCGAATCCCACGAGGAGCTCGACGCGCTGGGCGAGACGCTCTGCGACCACTACATCTGCAACTTCAGCCTCTTCCAGTCGCTGCCCGACTCGTGGGCGATCGGGCAGGTCTTCCCGATCATGCCGATCGCTCGGCTCGACGAGGAGCCCACGCGCTCGTGCATCCTCCACGACGTGACGTGCGACTCGGACGGCAAGATCGATCGGTTCGTCACGGGCGAAGGCCTCTCGCCGGTGCTGCCCGTGCACCCGCTGCGCGAGGGTGAGCGGTACAGACTCGGGGTCTTCATGGTCGGCGCGTACCAGGAGATCCTGGGCGATCTGCACAACCTATTCGGCGACCAGCACGCCGCCCACGTGCGCCGCGATCAGCAGGGGCGCCTGCGCATCGACACGGTCGTCGAGGGCGACACGGTCAAAGAGGTGCTCGAGTACGTGCAGATCGAACCGTCACGCCTGATGGAGTCGATGGAGCGCGACGCCGAGCGCGCGGTCGACGAGGACTTGATCTCGGAAGACGAGGCGTCGCGCATCCGCAAGCGCTTCCGCGCGGCCTTCTCCGAGTACACCTACCTGCGCACGGAATCGAACAGCGCCGATTAGGCCGTCTCGGTCTCCTCGTCCTCTTCCTCGTCGACGTACTCGTACTCGTATTCGTACTCCTCGTCGTCCTCGCCCTCTTCGGCGTCCTCGGACTCGTCGACGGGCTGGCCCTCTTCGTCGACGTCGACGTTCTCGTACTCTTCTTCGTCCTCGCCCTCGGCGTCGTCTTCGACCGCCTCGGGCTCTTCGGGCGTTTCCTCTCCTTCCGCGGAGGCCTCATCGAGCAGGTACTCCACGGGCGGATCTTCGTCCGTCGGTGCGGCTTGGGTCGCTGCCTGTGCCGGCTTGGGCTCGACCTCGAAGGGCGGCTCGGGCTCGGGGGCTGACGCTTCGTCCGCGGGCCCTTGCGCTGCGGGCTCTTCGCCCGTCTCGTCGAGCTCCTCGGGGGTGAGCAGTTCGTCGTCGGTCTCGTCGGCGTGGTCGATCGCGTCGAAGAGGCCGCTCTCGCCGGCGTCGCCCTCTGCCTCGGGCGCCTGGGCGAGTTCCTTCATCGCGTGCCACTCCTCGAGCGTCATCGTGACCTCGCGGGCGACGGTGCCCTTGTGGTCGCCGATGATGCCGGCCTCGCCCATCATCTCGATGAGGCGCGCCGAGCGCGTGTACCCGATCGCCAGTCGGCGTTGGAGCATGGAGACGGAGCCGCGCCTGGTCTCGAGAACGAGCTCGACGGCGCGGTCGAAGAGCGGGTCTTCCTGGGCCGCCTGGCGCATGTTCTGTTCGTGCTCTTCGGGCGTCGCCTGCAGCCCGTGGTCGGCGATGCGGACGAGCTGGCTCTCGAAGGTCGACGACGCGTGGTCACGCAGGAAGCGCACGACGTTGCGGATCTCCGAGTCGTCGACGAGCGTGCCCTGCGCGCGCATGGTCGCGGAGGAGCGCGGCGTCAGCATGAGCATGTCGCCCTGCCCGAGCAGCAGCTCGCCGCCCTTCTGGTCGAGGACGATGCGCGAGTCCATGCCCGACGCAACCTTGAAGGCGACGCGCCCCGGCATGTTCGACTTGATCAGGCCCGTCACGACGTTCGCCTGCGGGCGCTGGGTCGCGAGGATGAGGTGGATGCCCACCGCGCGCGCCTTCTGGGCGATGCGCACGATCGAGGACTCGACCTCTTTGTTCGTCATCATCAGGTCCGCGAGCTCGTCGATGATGAAGACCATGTAGGGCAGCTTGCGCGGGATCTTGGCTTCTTCGAGCTCCGTCGTCGGGTTCATCCGCTCACGGAGTTCGTCCCAACCCAGGCTGTTGTACGCGATGATGTCGCGGCACCCCGCCTCGGCGAGCAGCTCGTACCGCTCGTCCATCTTCGTGACCGCCCACTCGAGGATCGCCGCCGCCTTGGACATCTCCGTCACGACGGGGCACATCAGGTGCGGGATGTCCTTGAACTGCGACAGCTCGACCATCTTCGGGTCGACGAGGACGAGCTTGAGGTCCGAGGGCTTCTGCGTGTAGAGGAAGCCCATGATAATCGCGTTCATGCAGACGGTCTTGCCCGAGCCCGTCGTGCCCGCGATGAGCATGTGCGGCAGCGAGGCGAGGTCGACGACGAGCGGCGTGCCCGAGGCGTCCTTGCCCAGGAAGAGCGGCAGGCGCATCTTCGCGGCCTTCGGGTTGTTCGCCATCAGCTCCTTGAGGCGCACCTTCTCCTTCATCTGGTTGGGCACCTCGATGCCCACGGTGTCGAGCCCCTCGGTGTTCGCGACGATGCGCACGTTGACCGCCTTGAGCATGCGCGCGATGTCGGAGGCGACGGAGTTCAGGCTCGACACCTTGGTGCCGGGCGCAAGGGCGACCTGGTAGAGCGTGATGACGGGGCCCGACTCGATGCCGACGACCTCGCCGTCGATCTTGTAGGTCGTGAGCGCCTTCTCGAGGGCCTCGGCCTGCTCGCGGACGTACCCCTCCATCTCCTCGTTGAAGTTCTCCTCGGGCTCGACGAGCAGGTCGAGGCCCGGGAAGGCGTAGTTCTTGTCGATCTCCTCTTCCGACTCGCGCTGGGCGCGGATGGCGTCGAGGTCCTCGTCCTTGGCGCTCTGCACGCCCTTGCCCGCGAAGCGGACCGGCAGCTTGGAGATCTTCTCCTTCAGCGTCTCCTTGTCGAAGACCTGCGGCGCCCCGGGCATGTCCTCGTCCTCGTACTCCTCGTCGCCTTCCTCTTCGTGGGCGTCCTCTTCCTCCCACTCGCCGTCTTCGTCCTCATACTCGTATTCGTACTCGTCCTCTTCGACGGTCTCGGCGTCGGGGTCGAAGTCGGCGGCGCCGCCGAGGCCGCCGGCGTCTTCGTCGATGGTCTCGTTGAGTTTCTTGCGCTTCGTGCGCTTGGCGGCGGTCTTGACCGCCTGCTCGACGCGCTTGAGGCGGGTGTCGTCGTCGATGTCGTTGGTGCGCACGCGGGCGGCCTTGGCGCGCTCGGCAGCGGCGACGGCGGCCCCCGCCAGCGTCTGGGCACGCCCCACGAGGTGATCGAAGCCGCGACCCATCGCCGCGGGCACCACGATGAGCCATCGGGCGTACGCGACGGTTGCGCCGATGGCGGCGAGCGCGAAGATCATGATGCCGGCGCCCGCGTTGCCGAAGCGGTCGGAGAGCATGCCCGCGGAGACGTTCCCGATCAGCCCACCGGCGCCCTCGGGGAAGCTCGTCCACTCCGCGAAGAGCAGGGCGTGTGCGGCGCTGAACGCGATCGCCAGCATGCCGACGCCGATGAGGCGGATGGGCGGGTGCCCGATGGGGCCACGCCAGGCGCTGTGGGCGAGGAAGGCCCCGAGCGAGATCGCGAGGATCCACGCCCCGGAGCCGAGCATCAGGAAGACCTCGTAGGAGAAGGCGGCGCCGGTACGCCCGATGAGGTTCGCGATCTCGTCGGCCTGATGGTGCACCGCGACGCCGTGCCCGGGCGGGTCGGCGGGGTGGTATGTCGCGAGTGCCGCGACGCACGTCGCCCACAGGAGGGCGGTGAGCACCCAGATCAGGCGTGCCGTCGTAGAGGGCTCGGAGGATTCATCGCGCACGGACCGCGCCGACTTGGATGGAGTGGACTTCGCCATACCTGTGATTATCGACCCGTCGGGCGAGGCGTGCGGAGAATCGCGTGCAGAGAGGGGGCGGAATTCATCGCATTCGATGGTGTTCTCGAGATACGATCGCGTCTCACAGGACGCGCGTGCCATCGAAAACGACGTCGTCAGGCGTTTCCGATGCCCTTCGCGAGCACACCGATCGCCGCCCTGAGGCCCAGGACGACTGTCTCGGTGCTCATCGACGGCACAACACGCTCGCTGGTCGCGGCCTGTTCGGGCAGGCGTGGCACGTGCACGAAGACGCTCGGGCTCGTGATCGCGCGGGTCTCGCGGGCGTGCAGCAGCGCGTAGTACGCCTGGTTGCAGAGGAAGGTCCCGGCGTCTCGGCTCACACGCGCGGGCACACCCGCCTCGCGTGCGGCGGCGGCCATCTCTTCGACGGGCAGCGTCGTGAAGCAGCCCGCGGGGGCACCCGTGATGACGGGCTGGTTCTCGATCCGGTTGTCCGCGTTGTCGGGGATGCGGTAGTCGCGGAGGTTGATCGCGAAGCGCTCGAAGGCGAGCCCGCTCTCGCGCCCCTGTTCCCCGAGCGCAAAGACGGCATCGGGGGAGACCTCGCGGACCGCCGAGAGCAGGTTGCGCTCGCAGGCCCGGTCGACGCAATGCAGCGTGACGGCGTGGAGTTGGATGCCCTCGGGCGGGGCGTCTGTGAGTGCGGCGCAGGCGCGCTGGCTCGGGTTGACGTCGCTCCCCGCGAAGGGCTCGAAGCATGTGATCAGCAGGCGCATGGGCGCAGCGTAGTCGGAGCGGGGATGCCGCGGACGATCATGTGCGCGCAGGCGGGTTGGAGTAGCATCAGCGGGATGCCGGCATGACGTCGGCGGAGCACGCGATGCGATCCTCCCCGCACCCCCATCAGGTATGCCGACGCATGACGGCTTTGACACTCGCCCTCGCAGCGGGCGGGATGGTTGCGCTGGCGCCCGCGGTCATGGCCCAGCAGGACACCATCGCCCAGCGCCGTCCGTCCTTCTCGGGTGAGGCGTTCGAGGGCGTGAACCTGCCGGTGCGTCCCCGCGAGGGCGAGATTGGGCTGCGCGCGGTGCGCGCGTGGACGTGGTCCGTCGGCTCCACCCGGCGCGTGCTGCTCGATCGCGATTGCCTGATCGAGCTCGGCCCCTTCGCCTTCCGCGCCGACAGGGCGGCGTTGTGGCTGGAACCCATCTCCATCGTTGATCCCGAGGCGGGCGGGGCGATCGACGCCTACCAGGTGGCGGCTTACCTCGACAACGCCACCACGCCCGGCGGGAGCCCCGGCCTTGCGCAGGACGCCGACCGTTTGCTCGTCACGGGTGTTCTTCGTGCGGGCGATCCGGGTTTAGGCGTCGACCGACTGTTCCGTCGCGTGCCGC
>ERZ1740067.1912-NODE-1912-length-13403-cov-5.943812_pt1 | contig 13403 bp, 12 predicted proteins | sample MGYA00581736_ERZ1740067 | MGnify/ENA primary metagenome ERZ1740067 (study PRJEB43018, sample SAMN04849236) | marine metagenome | isolation source: floating plastic debris | place: Pacific Ocean | collected 2008-08-27 | study: EMG produced TPA metagenomics... | reverse complement strand
CAAAATTGGCCCGAACACGCGCTTACGCGGCTGACCCGGTCATCAAGATCGGACATGTGAGCCCGCGTACCGGTCCACTCGCTGGTTTTGCCGAAGCAGATGACTACGTTTTGGCGGGAATCAAGAAAGCCCTTGCAGGCGGCATCGAAAACAACGGCAAAAACTACCAGATCGAAATCATTTCCAAGGACAGCCAGTCCAATCCGAACCGTGCAGCGGAAGTCGCGTCCGAATTGCTGCTGGGGGATGAAGTCGACATCATCGTTGCAGCCTCGACACCGGATACCACCAACCCGGTTTCGGATCAGGCAGAACTCAACGAAGTTCCGTGCATTTCAACAGACTGTCCCTGGCAGCCTTACTTCTTCGGCCGCAACGGCGATCCGGCGACAGGTTTTGCCTACACCTACCACTTCTTCTGGGGCCTTGAGGACGTCATCAACGCCTTCCTCGATCTCTGGCAGCAAAGCGGGGTTTCCAAGACCGTTGGGGGCCTGTTCCCGAACGATGCCGATGGCAATGCCTGGGGCGACGACATTCACGGCTTCCCGCCAGCCTTGGCCGGACAAGGGTTCGAACTGACAGATCCCGGGCGTTATCAACCGCTCACAGACGATTTCTCGTCACAGATTTCGGCCTTCAAGGAAGCCGGATGTGAAATCATCACCGGCAACATGATCCCGCCGGATTTTGCAACGTTCTGGGCGCAGTCAGCGCAACAAGGGTTTTCACCGAAGGTCGTGACCATCGGCAAAGCGCTGCTATTCCCGTCTGTCATTGAGTCTCTAGGCGATCGTGGCGACGGTTTGAGTTCGGAAATCTGGTGGTCTCCAAATCACCCGTTCTCGTCATCGCTCACAGGGGTTTCAGCCAAGGAACTTGCAGACGGATACATGCAGGCCTCTGGCCGTCCGTGGACGCAACCGATTGGCTTCAAACACGCGCTGTTCGAAGTAACGACCGACGTCATCAAACGCAGTGCTGATCTCGATGATCCCAACGCGATCCTCGATGCGATCAAAACGACCAAACTCTCAACGATCGTCGGTCCGGTTGATTGGAGCAGCGGTCCGGTACGGAATGTCACGAAGACCCCGCTTGTTGCCGGCCAGTGGCAGAAGACAGGCGAGACGTTCGACCTCGTGATTACGGCGAACCGCAGCGCACCGTTCATCCCCACCACGGGTGAACTGAAACTCTTGTCCTGACGCGGGATCGGTGCTCGGCCCTCAGGCTGTGCACCTCCAACCGATTCAAAGGTCATAATGACAGCAGTTCTCGAACTCAAAGGCGTTTCCAAGGCCTATGGCGCGATCACCGTTGCCGACGATCTCAGCTACCAGCTCGGATCCGGAGAAGCACTCGGCGTGATCGGTCCGAATGGGGCTGGGAAGACATCCATGTTCAACCTGATCACTGGAACGATACGGGCCGACAGCGGTAACATCTGGCTGAAGGGCGGCGATATCACCCGCCGGTCCGCCGCGTGGCGTTGCCGAAGCGGGATCGCCCGTTCCTTCCAGATCCCGCAGCCCTTTTCCGGAATGAGCGTGTTCGAAAACACACTGGTTGCGGCAACCCATGGCACCACAAACTCACTTGCAGATGCCAACACCCACTGCCTTGAGGTGCTTGAGCTTACAGGGCTGATCGATAAGGCCAATGATCCGGCCGGCAAACTCACATTGCTTGGCCGCAAGCGACTGGAGCTGGCGCGGGCGCTTTGTGCCCGGCCGCAAATCCTGTTGCGCGACGAAATCGCCGGCGGCCTTACGGAAAAGGAATGCCATGATCTCGTTTCAACCATCAACACGATCCGCAAGACAGGCCTCTCGATCATCTGGATCGAGCATATCGTGCATGCCCTTCTGTCTGTTGTGGACAGGCTGATCGTCATCGACTTCGGCCGGAAAATCGCGGACGGGGACCCGAAGGAAACCATGGCGAGTCAAGCTGTTCAGGAAATCTACATGGGAGTGGATGCCGATGCCTGACGCCTTGCTTTCAACACGGGAACTGGAAGCTCACTATGGCGACTTCCAGGCCTTGTTCGGCATTTCAATCGATGTGTTTCCGGAAGAAGTGATTGCCATCATCGGCGCGAATGGAGCCGGAAAAACAACCTTGATGCGCTCGATCACGGGACTTCTTCGGAATGAACCTGAAATGGTTGTCTGGAAAGGGCAATCCGTCGGGGGTTTTAGGGCCGACCAGGTGGCACATCTCGGCATTGCAATGGTGCCCGAAGGCCGCCAGTTGTTCCAATCCCTCTCGGTAAAGGAAAACCTGATCATTGGAGGCCAGATGGGCCGGAAGGGCCCTTGGTCGCTTGAGAAAGTCTACGAACTGTTTCCGATCCTCAAGGAACGGCGAAACGTCCCAGCCACGGCATTGTCCGGCGGTCAGCAGCAAATGGTCGCCATTGGCCGCGCGCTGATGTCCAATCCGGACATCCTGCTGTTCGACGAGATCAGTCTCGGCCTCGCCCCCATTATCATCAAGTCCATCTACGAGGCGCTGCCAAAGATCATTGGTCAGGGGATGAGTGCGATCATCGTAGAGCAGGATATTGCCAAGGCCGTCAGCGTATCCAGCCGTGTCTATTGCCTTCAGGAAGGCCGGATCTCCTTGAAGGGGCGTTCGGATGAGTTGACTCGTGAGGCCATCAGCGCCGCCTATTTCGGAGTGTAAGATGGATTGGATCAACGCCATCATTCAGGGAATTCTGCTCGGCGGGCTTTATGCGCTCTTTGCTGCCGGACTGTCTCTGATATTCGGTGTCATGCGGCTTGTGAACATTGCCCATGGCGACCTGATCGTGCTGGCAGCCTTTCTCGGGTTGACGATCACGACGGCCCTTGGGGTGTCTCCCCTGATTGCCCTTTTGCTGGTTGTTCCGGTCATGGCCGCAATCGGTTATGTGCTCCAACGCGGGATCTTGAACCAGACACTTGGTGAGGACATTCTCCCCCCGTTGCTGGTCACATTTGGTCTGTCCGTGATCATTCAGAACGGCCTTCTGGAGATCTACAGCGCCGATCCTCAAAAAATGAGTGCCGGCGCGCTTGAAACGGCCAGTATCGCTCTTCCCGGAGATCTCAACATCGGCGTGTTGCCCTTGATGATGTTTGTCGTTGCGGTGGCGGTGATCGCCGGACTTCAGTGGATCTTTTACCACTCCTCCCTTGGCCGCGCCTTCCGCGCTGTCTCTGACAAACAGGATATTGCCCAACTCATGGGCCTCAACAAGGCACATGTATTCGGACTTGCCATGGCCTTGTCCCTGGCGGTGGTCGGGATCGCAGGCGTGTTTCTGGGCATCCGGACGAGTTTCGATCCCTCTATCGGACCGGGGCGTCTGATCTTCGGCTTCGAGGCGGTGATCATTGGCGGCCTCGGCAATATCTGGGGCACCCTGATAGGCGGCATCATTCTTGGCGTCAGCCAGAACATTGGCGCCCAGATCAATCCGGGATGGCAGTTGCTTGCCGGCCACATCGCCTTTTTGTTCGTGCTTGCAGTGCGCCCCCGCGGCCTTTTCCCGAGGATCGACTGATGACAACGACATCCTATTCAATATCACGATCTTCTAAGGCCAGTCGTATCGCAGCCGTGGCAGGGATTGCCGTGCTGGCCCTGTTGATCGCCGCCCCCTGGTGGGCCGGACGCGCCGATATGCGGCTTTTGAGCGAAATGTTTCTTTATCTGTCGCTCGCCTGCCTATGGAACCTTCTGGCCGGCTATGCCGGGCTTGTGTCCGTCGGCCAGCAGGCCTTTGTCGGTTTCGGCGGCTACATGCTCTTCGCGCTTGCCATTTTCGCCGGGATCTCACCGCTTGTGGCGATACCGATGGCCGGAGTTCTGGGAGCTCTCATTGCCGTGCCTGTTGCCCTGCTGATCTTCCGTTTGCGCGGCGCTTATTTCGCCATCGGCACATGGGTGATTGCAGAAGTCTTCCGGCTGTCCTTTGCACAGATCTCGGCCCTTGGCGGCGGCTCAGGCACCAGTCTGCCCGTTGCCATTATCCGGGACATGGCCTCGAGCCGTGCCATGCGCGAGGCAACCACCTACTGGCTTGCGCTCGGCATGGCCGTGCTTGTGCTCGCGGTCATTTATGCCCTCTTGAGATCACGGCGCGGACTTGCCCTCACCGCGATCCGCGACAGTGAACTGGCCTCCCAGAGCTTCGGCATCGACATCTGGCGGAACAAGTTCTTCGTTTATGTGATCACGGCTGGCCTAACGGCCATGACCGGTGCGCTGATTTTCCTCCAGAAGCTTCGTATTTCGCCGGACGCCGCCTTTAGCGTCAATGACTGGACCGCCTTTGTGATTTTCATCGTGGTGATCGGTGGCATTGGAACGCTGGAAGGCCCGATCATAGGCGTCATTGTTTTCTTCCTCCTGCGGGAAACGCTCTCTGATCTCGGCACCACCTACTTGTTGATCCTCGGCGTTGTTGCGATCGCCGTGATGCTGAAAGCACCGAATGGCCTCTGGGGCACGCTCAAGGACCGAACCGGACTGGAATTGTTCCCGCTGTCACGGCGGGTGATGAAGAACAAGCAATAGACATGGGAGGCGGCCATGGCCCGCACAAAAAACAAGACCATCATCACCTGCGCCGTCACCGGGGCAATCCACACCCCGACCATGTCGGATGCCCTGCCCTACACCTATGATGACATTGCCCAGCAGGCGATAGATGCGGCCGAAGCCGGGGCGTCCATCTTGCACCTCCACGCCAGAAACAACGAGACCGGTGCCCCCTCCGTCGACCCTGCCGACTTTGCGCCGTTTCTACCGCGCATCAAACAGGCGAGCGATGCGGTCATCAACATCTCGACCGGCGGCTCACTCACTCTGGCTATCCAGGACCGGATCCGGCCCGCAGCAACCTTCAGCGCGGAAATGTGTTCCATGAACATGGGCAGCATGAACTTCTCGTTCCATCCGCTGGCCAAACGCTATGACAGCTGGAAATTCGACTGGGAGATTGATTACGTCTCAAACTCCGACGGCAACATCTTCCTCACCACCTACAAGTAAACCCTCTCTGCGGCCGAAACCCTCGCCCCGCACGATATCAAGTTCGAGCACGAGTGCTACGATGTCGGGCACCTCTACAATTTGAAGTTCTGCATGGAGACAGGCCTGTTCAAGGCGCCGGTCTTCATCCAGTTCGTCATGGGCATCCTCGGTGGCATCGGCGCGGACATCGACAACCTGGTGTTCATGAAAAAAACCGCGGACAAGCTGTTCGGAGACGACTACCGCTGGTCAATCCTGGCCGCAGGCAACGCCCAGATCCCAATGGCGACAACGGCAAGCCAAATGGGCGGAAATGTTCGGGTCGGCCTTGAGGACAGTCTGTTTATCAGCCGGGGGCAACTTGCCGAATCCAATGCGCAGCAAGTCGCCAAGATCCGCCGTATCGTTGAAGAGCTCGGAAGCGACGTCGCAACACCCGATGAGGCACGGGAAATCCTGGATCTCAAGGGCGGTGACCGTGTGTCCTTTTAGACCCACCGGCGATCAGCCCTTTGCTTTTGCCCGGCCCAAGCGTAGTTTTAGCCGTGCCAATAGTCCTTGATGGGTGGCTCTAGGCCGTGTGGACGAATTGGAGATGCATTTCGCCGGCATTTGCATCGTTCAAGATCAAGGAAATCCGGTGAAGGTGATGCTTGCGCATCATCAAGACGGATTTGCGCTGGAATTGAGCAATGCAAACACGGCCCAAAGGGTGAGACAAGTGCCGGCGATCTGGCACCGCCGGTCCCTTGACCGTATATCGATACGCTCTGCAGGACCGTCGCCGCCATATCTTGGCACTTGTCTCACGAAATACGTCTCCAATTCGTCCACACGGCCTAGGCTTGGGCTGTCGGCAGCGGCACCCGGTCGATATTGGCGATTTCCAGACGCGCAAGCGTTTCGATAAGTTCGGCCTTCTGGCCGGCGTGATCTGGGCTGTCCCAGAGATTCTGCAGCTCGTTCGGATCTTCTTTAAGGTGGTAGAGTTCCCCCCAAGCGATACCCTCGAACATCGACAACCGCCAGTCCTGTGTTCTGACGGTATGGATGCGCGGCGAAACGCCTAAGCCGCGATTGACCTTCTGATGCTCATACTGGATGAAGGCGGCATCGCGGCCTCCGGACAGCAGCGACCGTCCCTGCATCCCGATGGCCGGCTCGACCCGGGCGCGTTCCAAAATGGTCGTGCCGATGTCATGGGTCTGGCCGATGACGTCAGTCCGGCAAGATCCGGTGTCTTCCGGGTCTGACCAAATGAACGGAACTCGTGTCAGCTCCTCATAAGCGGCAGGCCCCTTGAACAGCATCCGGTGATCGCCGAGGTGATCTCCATGGTCGGTGGTGAACACGGTGACCGCGTTTTCTGCAGCTTTCTGGGCACGTATACACCCGACGGCATCGTCGATCATAGAAATCATGCCGCAAGTGAGCGCCCTCGCCTCTCGGACCTCTTGTGGGTAGGCACTAAGGACTGCGAAGGAACTGGGATTGGCCCGGCCCGCTTCCCGGTCCTCCAACACACTTGCGACATGCGGCGGCGGGACCCAGTCGTTCGTTCCGAAACCTCCCGGAAGCGCCATATCGGCCGGATCGTACATGTCCCAGTACCGCCCCGGCGGATTGAAGGGATGGTGCGGATCGGGAAAGGACACCATCAGGAAATACGGTTGCTCGTCCGAGCCATGTTCGGCCAGCCAGGCGGACGCCCGTTCGGCAATGTAGCTGGTCGAATAGAGTTCTTCCGGTACAGCGGTTCGAACCGCCTGGGGGCAGACATAGTCATGTGGCAACTGGTTTTGGGCACCGATCAGCCGGTCGGCATTAGGGTCCTTGGCCAGCAGCCATTCCCGGTAATGGCCGCGGCAGCGATCACCATGCTGGGTCACCAGCTCTACATGATCGAACCCGTAGAAAGGCAACGGTGTATTGTAGGTTTCCTGGTTCGGATATTCTGCCAGATATGTTTCGTGATCATGGCGGATCGCCTCGGACAAAGGGCCCGTTGCCCGATGAAATCCGGCACGGGTTTCGGGCGATTTTAGCGTGGATGGCTGGCCGGAAAAGGTCTGCAGATGGCTCTTTCCAATAAGCGCGGTCTTGTAGCCGGCATCCCGCAACAGCTCCACAAAGGTCACGTTACGCCGATCCAGCGGAATCCCGTTTGCTCGGACGCCGTGACTCGATGGCATCCGGCAGGTCATGAAGCTGGCCCGGTTTGGCATGCACACCGGACTGGCGACATAAAACCTGTCCCAGAGCGTGCCGGTGGCTGCGAGGGCATCGATGTTCGGCGTTTTCAGCACCGGATGTCCCGTACAGCCCAGAAAGTCCGCTCTGTGCTGGTCGGTCATGAACAGGATGAAGCTAGGCCGTTTTGACATTCGCGAAAGGCCTGTTGTGGATGAACAGCAAGAGAGCGGTCGCAATCCCCGCCCCGATCCAGACCGGTTCCGGCTTCATCATCAGCAAGACCGTCAAGGCGAGCCGCAACACGATTTCCCAGACAGGCAGACTGCGCCGGTCGAACGCAGCCAAAGCTGACGAGAGCAGATAAAGCGCGACAATCAAGCGGCCCAGCAAAAGGATCATCGCACCAAGATGGATGTTTGCGTCATATCCTGGAAGGAAGGCGGTTCCGCCGGAAGCTTGCGGATCCAGGCGGGCCTCATTGATCAGTAGGAGTTCCGGATAGAAGGCGAAGATAAACGGCACAACGAACATGACAATGCCCGACCGCACGGCCGAAAACGAGGTTGCGACAGGCTCCGCCTTGGTGATCGTCGCCGCGGCAAAGGCCGCGAGCGCAACAGGCGGTGTGATGGCGCTGGCAACGGCAAAATAGAAGATGAACATGTGCGAGGTGAACAGGGATAACCCAAGACCCGCCAGCACCGGCCCCATCAGGAGGGCTGCGTTGATATAGGCCGGGACAGCCGGCATCCCCATGCCCAGCAGCACGGCGAGCAACATTGTCAGCATCAACGCGATGAACTGGAAGAAGGTCGAGCCGCCACCGCCGAGGTCAAGACTGTTAAGCCACCCCAGGACATCAAGCGACAGGAACACCGGCAGGCCGGTGAAAGAGAGGCAGAAATCGATGATCGAGACCGCAAGGAACATCAGGTAGAGCGTCGAGATCAGAATACCGGCGTTCGAAAGCGCATCGATGATCTTTTTGGGACGGGCGCGGACCTCCGGATCCAGAAACAAAAGACCAAGCAGCAACATCACGGCCCACCAGCCAGCGGAGCCAGCGGACCCGGCCGAATTCTGGATCGCCTGCTGAAACCAGCTCAGGCTCTGCACTTGGCACCCGGCTTCGGAAAACACCCGCTCCGCGCCCAGAAGGCCGCCGAACAGACCTCAGCCGACCGCGTCCTTGGGGGTCAGAAGAAGCGTCAGGATCAAGAGTATCGGGCCGAAGATCATTATGAGGTTGAGAAAATCCTGACGTTCCAGGACCATCTCGTCGGTGATCTTGCCGATCGCCGTGATGTTCTGTTTGCGCGACTGGAACACCGCAGACAGAAACAGGCAATAGAAATAGGCGAGCGCCGGGATGATAGCCGCAACGATCACGCTGGAATAGGGAATGGCTGTCAGCGACGCCAGGATGAAGGCCGCAACGCCCATGACCGGCGGCATGATCGAACCGCCCGAGGACGCAGCAGCCTCGACCCCACCGGCGAACACCTTGGAAAACCCGCGTTTGAGCATCATTGGGATCGTCAGAACGCCGGTGGACAATACGTTGACGATTGGCCCGCCGGAAATCGTGCCGAACATTGCAGACGATACGATAGCTGCGTGGGCCGGCCCGCCACGCAGATGCCGTGTCCACCGGAAGGCCAGCTTGATCAAAGAACGGCCACCCGCCGAACTGCCAAACAAAGATCCCAGCACCAAATAGGGAAAGATCGTGTTCAGGACGATGTCCATGAACCGGCCCAGCAGGCCGGAGGAGTTGTTGACCAGAACGTCGTGTACCCGTGGCCGGCCATCCGCCAGCATGCGCGGTTCACCCGCCAGTTTCGTGACGAAATACTTGTTGATGTCCTCGACCCCATACGCGTACCAAACCAGAACCGTGAGAATGGTGTAAGCAGAGATCAGGATCGCGACGATGACCAACGGCAAGCCCCAGACTTTGACGTTGTAGGACAGGAAAACGACGATCGCGAGGCCGACGATCAACACAAGCCACCCGCCGGTCGTGTTGACGCATTGCGGATCTTCCACAGTGGTTGGCGCGGGAAGCCCCAGGCTTTCGCTGAAAGCGGCCGCGGCCGCCAGGCTTTCCTGGATCAGACGTTCCCGGTCACCGGTGATCCGGTCCACCAGGCAGACCGACTCAATCTCGATCAAGTAAGTCAGCGACACGGTGAGAGCCATGAGAACCATGGCAATGTCCAAAAACAGCCCGAACCGCCGGCGGGCGGCAGACTTGCGGTGCCAGCCGCGCCACATGGAGTGCTTCAGGACAACGATCAGCATCATCAGCGTAAAGAAGAGCGGATAGAACCATTCGAACGGGAACTTGCGCAGCTTCAAGCCGTCCTGCCCGGAAAGGGCAGCGGCCCAATTGTCGTACCCGGGAATGCCGGGCGTGGAGTTAAACAACCCCACCAGAACCATTGCCACCGACAGAAAATAAAGGACACGCAGAGAAAAACTCCTGCGTCTTCCGGCATCGGTTGAAGCATCCACCATGCGCGTTCCACCCACCTGCGAAAGGGCGGGCGAAGAACGCCCGCCTTCGTCTCAATGACCTATTTTGCGCAGTCAGGCAGGGAGTAGCCGGCCTCTTCCCAGGCCGCTGCGGCGCCCGGATGGTATTTCAGCGGGTTCGGACCGCACATGTCGGTGACCTCGACATCGGTCTCTCCATGCCACGTCACCGGCATGAAGGGGGCCTTGGCGTGGTAAATGGATTCGATGTTTTCGATGAAGGCCGCCGTCAAGGCTTTGGCCATGTCGAAATCCATGCTCTTGTTGACGATGTCGGCACCAACCGTACCCGGACCGCGGAAGGTGTCATCTTCGGAGACGATCGTGACGCCCTCGCCGTAGCCCATATCGGCCACCGGCATTGAGAACTTTACCGTCCCGGGCAGTTTCGCAACGTTCTGGAACGCCTCGCTGTCATAAACGTCCTTGGAGACCGAGAAGATACTCATCTTGCCGGATGCCAGGCTTGCTGACACGCGCGGGTCCGGGAAGGACATAGGAAGCACAAACGCGTCCGCCGAGCCGTCCTGCATTGTCTTGACGGCCTGCCCCCAGTTCACCTGGACACCGGTATAACCCTTGCCCTCTTCCAGGCCGGAGTTGGTCTTGATCAGCAGACGAGCATTGGTGAGCGCCGCACCGCGTGGCGGGCCGTTGAAGATGGTCTTACCTTCCAAGCCGTCCCAGCCGCTGATATTGGAGCTGTCATAGGCAATCAGCCCCTGCACCGAAATGCGGTAGGTGTAGAGAACCGCCAGGTTCTCTGCCAGTTCAGCACCTTTTTCTGCCCCCACTCCCGCATACGGCCCAACGCCCTTTGACAAAAGGAACGGCAGGATGAACGGCGCGGCCGCAATGTCGGTTTTGCCTTCCGCAACGTTCTGCACCGAGTTTGTCAGGGTCTGACCAGACGTGACCTGGATATCGGCAACGCCAGCTTTTGAGGCCGCCTCAGAGAGTGAGATTATTGAGATGCCGGGGGTGGTGTTGGGGGCCGCCGTCTCGGCGGCCAGGATTGTTTGGGCCTGTGCACCGGCTGTCAGACACAGTACAGCCGCTAAGCCTCCCAGGATATTTCGAGCCATCACTATTCCTCCCTAGATGATGTTTCCTCTGACCTCTTGACCCCAGCGCCAGTATCGGCAATTTTGGAGCACAGTCAAAAAAATCGACATTTTTCCTGTTTTGATGATAATAGAGGCATTCTGGAGGGATTCAATGCCTGAGTTAAAGCTTTTTGTCGCCCCGAACACCTGCGCCCGCGTACCGACAATCGCGCTGGAGGAGATTGGTGTACCATTCGAAACCGAACTGGTGCGCACTGCCGCCAATCAGCAGAACTCTCCGAAGTTCCTGAAACTCAATCCAAAGGGCAAGGTGCCGACGTTACTTATCGACGGCGCACCTCTCACGGAAAATGTCGCCATTTTGAGCTGGCTGAACGCCGAGTTCCCAGAGGCCAATTTGTTCCCCAAAGTGTCCGGCGCTTATGAACAGTTTCAACAAACAGCGGATTTGTCGTTCTTCTCCGCGACCGTGCACCCCACCGTGACCAGAGTGGCAATGCCGCTCAAGTTCATCGAAGACAAGGCTCTGTCATTTGAAATCGTCAGGCCTGTCGGCATTGAGGCGATGAACAAGATCATGACCATGATCGAAGGACGCCTGTCTGACGGGCCCTGGTGGTACGGCGACACCTGGTCCGCCGTCGACGGTTATCTGTGCTGGGTCTGGGGCCGGATCACCGGTGTCGGCTATCCCAGTGACAAATTCCCGAATATCAGGCGACATTTCGACCTCAGCAATGAACGGCCTGCGGTACAGCGCGCAATGGCACGCGAGGCGGTGAACATCGAGATCCTGAAATCCGAAGGTCTCTATATCGCCCCGCGCTAGACCGGCCCGGTGAACAGCACCCCTTCAAACAACGCATGGATCCCTGATGAACGTACTCTGGATAATGGCCGATCAGCTGCGCTGGGATTACCTGAGCTGCTACGGGGCAACGCATATTGAAACCCCGCACCTGGATCGTCTTACCGCCAAAGGTGTCCGGTTCAATCGCGCCTATGTCCAGTCGCCGATTTGCGGGCCCAGCCGCATGAGCTTTTACACCGGCCGCTATGTCAGAAGCCACGGGGCGACATGGAACGGATTTCCGTTGCGGGTCGGCGAACCCACCCTGGGCGACCATCTGCGCGAAATTGGCGTAAAAAGCACGCTCGTGGGCAAAACCCATATGCGCGCTGACGAAGAAGGCATGAAGCGGCTGGGTAGTGATCCGGAAAGCACCATTGGGGCCTTGGTCAGTGAGTGCGGTTTCGATGTCTTTGTCCGCGATGACGGGACAAACGCTGCCACGGACAAGAACCGGCATGCGGAGGATTACGAGCAATATCTCCGAGACCATGGCATGGGCGGAGATACACCTTGGGAAGAATGGGCCAACACGGCAATTGGACCGGACGGGAAGAAGAAGTCTGGTTGGCTGCTGGAGACCGCTCCCCTTCCCGCACGTGTCCCAAAGGAACACTCGGAAACGGCCTGGCTGACAACACGCGGGATCGAATTCATCGAATCTCAGGGCGATAGTCCCTGGCTATGCCATCTGAGTTATATCAAGCCCCACTGGCCTTACCTCGCCCCAGCGCCCTACAACGACATGTACTCCAAGGACGATCTCCCGCCGGTCAATCGCCGGGACGGCGAACTCACCCATCCGTTGATGAAGGCATGGGCCGAGACCCGGATTTGCAAGAGCTTCTCGCGCAACAATGTCAGGGACGTCGTCGCGCCGGTCTATATGGGCCTCATCAAGGAGCTTGATGACAACATGGGGCGGCTCTTCGACTATCTGGAAGAGAGCGGACGGATGAAGGACACCATGGTGGTGTTCTGTTCCGACCACGGCGACAATATGGGGGATCATTGGCTGGGCGAGAAGGACCTCTTCTATGACTGCTCGGCCCGCATTCCGCTGATCGTCTACGACCCACGTGACGCAGCCGATGCCACACGGGGCACCGCGTCCGATCAACTGATCGAGGGCATTGATCTGGCGCCGACCTTCCAGCAGTTCCTTGGCGGACCGGCAAAACCCCATGTCTTCGAGGGACGCTCGCTCGACCCCTTGCTCCACGGCCAGGACACAGAGTGGCGTGATCACTGCATTTCCGAATACGACTACGCGACCCGGGACGCCCGACGCGCTGTCGGCGTGGATCAGAGCGACGCCCGTCTCGTGATGGTGTTCGACGGCCGCTGGAAATACACCCATGTAGAGACCATGCGGCCCATGCTGTTTGATCTGGAAAAGGACCCGGACGAGCTTCACGATCTCGGGGACAGCCCGGAGCACCAGGATCAGATCGCGCGCCTCAAGGCACTGCATTTCGCCTGGGCACGTCAACATCATACCCGCATCACTCGGACCCCGGAGACCATCGAGAAGATGACCGACGCGAGGGAACCGGAAGGGATCTACATCGCCTATTGGGACCAGGACGAACTGGAGGCTGGCGGACTGAAGATGCCGCCGCATATCTCAAACTGAGGTTGGCTTTTTTGAACGTGCAGATTAGGCAGATGGCTAAACCTATCAATTTTCTTTCGATAAATCTCTCTGATCGAAGATTATGCCC
>ERZ1740067.1911-NODE-1911-length-13426-cov-9.833296_pt1 | contig 13426 bp, 12 predicted proteins | sample MGYA00581736_ERZ1740067 | MGnify/ENA primary metagenome ERZ1740067 (study PRJEB43018, sample SAMN04849236) | marine metagenome | isolation source: floating plastic debris | place: Pacific Ocean | collected 2008-08-27 | study: EMG produced TPA metagenomics... | reverse complement strand
AGGGTTTTGAGAGCGTCGAACACACCAAGCGCTACACAACGCTAGGCATGGCAACTGACCAAGGAAAACTCAGCAACATCAACGGTCTCGCGACGCTGGCGAATGCGTTGGGTGAAGATATCCCGCAGGTTGGCACCACCACTTTCCGCCCGCCATACACACCTATCTCAATGGGCGCGATTGCCGGCGAAGCACGCGGTGAGATATTTCAGCCGATCCGCAAAACGCCGATGCACGACTGGCACGAAGCCAACGGCGCGCATTGGGAACCGGTCGGTCACTGGCGCCGCCCGTACACCTTCCGCAAACCGGGTGAGAGCATCAAAGACGCGGTGAATCGCGAAGTGCTCGCCACCCGCAACAGCCTCGGCCTGCTCGACGCCTCGACCCTTGGCAAGATCATCGTCAAAGGCCCCGACGCGGGCAAGTTCCTCGACATGCTCTACACCAACATGATGAGCATGCTCAAACCGGGCCGCTGCCGTTACGGGCTGATGTGTTCCGAGAACGGGTTCCTGTCCGACGACGGCGTGGTCGCACGGATCGATGAAGACACCTTCCTCTGCCACACCACCACCGGCGGTGCGGATCGCATCCACGCGCACATGGAAGAGTGGCTTCAAACCGAATGGTGGGATTGGAAGGTCTGGGCCGTCAACGCAACCGAGCAGTATGCGCAGGTGGCCGTGGTCGGCCCGAACGCCCGCAAGCTCTTGGAAAAGCTGGGCGGCATGGATGTGTCGAAAGACGCGCTGCCCTTCATGGGCTGGGTCGACGGCGAATTGGCGGGTTTCCCTGTCCGCGTTTACCGCATCTCGTTCTCGGGCGAACTCAGTTACGAAATCGCTGTCCCCGCCAATTTGGGCCGCGCCTTCTGGGACAAACTGCTAGACGCCGGTGCAGAGTGGGACATCACCCCCTACGGCACGGAAGCACTGCACATCATGCGCGCCGAAAAAGGCTTCATCATGATCGGCGATGAAACCGACGGCACCGTCATTCCGCAGGATCTTGGCCTCAACTGGGCGATCTCGAAAAAGAAAGACGACTATATCGGCAAACGCGCGCAAGAACGCTCGCACATGACCGATCCGACCCGGTGGAAACTGGTCGGATTGGAAACGCTAGATGGCTCAGTGCTCAAAGACGGGGCCTATGCCTTTGACGAGGGCCAAAACGCCAATGGTCAACGCAACACCCAAGGCCGCGTGACGTCGACCTATTTTAGCCCCACGCTTCAGAAGGGCATCGCAATGGGGCTGGTCCTGAACGGGCCGGACAGGATGGGTGACGTGATCAAGTTCTCCAACACGGGAGACGGAGCGAAAGAAGCGCGCATTGTCGATCCGGTATTCTTTGATCCGGACGGGGAGAAGCAGAATGTCTGACGTTCAAATGGCCCTTGGCGGTGCGTCCTTCGATGGCTTGGTCTCAATCGAAGAAGTGGCGGCGCAGGGCATGATCACCCTGCGCGGGGATCTCACCGACAAAACCATCGTCAAAGCAGTGAAAGACGTGTTTGGCGTCGCTCTGCCCGGCACGCGCGGAGCAGAGTTTGAAGGCGCAAATGGCGCGCTTTGGATGTCGCCGGACGAAGCGCTGCTGTTGTGTCCCTATGCTCAGGCGCAAACCAACGCTGACGCCCTGTCCGCCAAATTGGAAAAGACCCATGCCCTCGTGGTCAACGTCTCTGATGCGCGGGCGGTGTTCCACCTTAAGGGATATGCCGTTCGAGAAGTGATTGCCAAACTCGCTCCGGTCGACATGTCACCCGAGGCATTTGCCCCCGGCCAGGTCCGCCGCACGCGCATGTCGCAAGTGGCTGCTGCGTTCTGGATGGATGATGCCAGCAACGCGCATGTTGTCTGCTTCCGGTCTGTCGCAGACTACATGTTCAACATCCTGAAAAACGCGGCGGACCCTCATGCCTCGGTCAACTATTTCTGACCCGTTTCCAAGGGCCTTGCGTTAACCAACCTTAACAAAACCTTAAAAATCGACGCGAATTTGGATGAAATTTGCGCAGCATTTGACTAAACCTCTCCCCGTGGGGCGGCGCTTTGAAAGCGCGGTTTGTGGGAGTTACGCGTATGACTTGCAAGGTTCGCAAGGTGTTGGGTTTTTTGGGTGCGGCGGTTCTGGCTTTTGGCTTTGCCGCCGAAGCTGAGGCACAGGTGACCTACACCTGCACGCTCAGTTCATCTCAGTCGAAATCATGGATACCTGACGTGCTGTTCATCGGGCATGACGCTGCGAAAACACGTGTCGTCGTGTCCGACCCGATCGTCCTTTACTTCAACGACCGCCAACCGGTCGAAGGACGGATCTCGGCCGACAACGCGAAACGCATTACCTTTGCGTGGAACTATGTCGCCAAGGACTCAAAAGGCCAAACGGCCAAAATGCTGTTCCGCGCGACATGGAACAAAGCCACCGAGAAAATGAAGGTGACAGCCACCCCGGCTGGTTTTTCAAAAGGGTCAGTCGGGTCCGGCACCTGCGACCGCGCCTCGCTCTAGGCGGGTCAGATCAAAAAGCCCAACGCCAGCGGTTTGTCATTTCTTGCCTGTGGCGTAGGGCCAAGCCTTGACGTTGGCGTGCTCTGGCATCAGGTAAGGCGGTGTAATTTGCCGCACCTACGAGGGGACTAACATGGCTTTCGAACTTCCCGATCTTCCCTATGCACATGACGCGCTTGCCAGCAAAGGCATGTCCAAGGAAACGCTCGAATATCACCACGACCTGCACCACAAAGCGTATGTCGATAACGGCAACAAGCTGATTGCAGGCACCGAGTGGGACGGCAAGTCCATGGAAGAGATCATCAAAGGCACGTACGACGCGTCCGCGGTGGCTCAGAACGGAATTTTCAACAACATCAGCCAGTTGTGGAACCACAACCAGTTCTGGGAAATGATGGGCCCGGGCGACAACAAGATGCCGGGTGAGCTGGAAAGCCGTCTCGCCGATGCCTTTGGGACCGTTGATACATTCAAAGAGCAGTTCTCGGCCGCGGGTGCAGGTCAGTTCGGTTCTGGCTGGGCTTGGCTGGTTGTCGACACCGATGGCACACTCAAAGTCACCAAGACCGAAAACGGCGTAAACCCGGTCTGCTTCGACCAGACCGCACTTTTGGGCTGCGATGTGTGGGAGCACAGCTACTACATCGACTTCCGCAACAAGCGCCCGGCCTACCTCGCCAATTTCCTCGACAATCTGGTCAACTGGGAAAACGTGGCAGAGCGTCTGTCCAACGCCTGATCCACTGTTGGATTGCAAGAAAGCCCTGTCATTCGGCAGGGCTTTTTTCGTTGTACGACGCGATCTGCGAGTGAGATCCAAATGCGCATCTACACCTCTGATCACTCGCTCTACTGCGCCAAGCTGCGCATTTTGTTGCGCCACAAGCGGGTGCCGTATGAAGAAGCGCCTCCACCCGGCGGCGGTGGATCGCCCGAGTATCTGTCGATTGTCCCATCCGGCAACATCCCGGCGCTCTGTGACGGTGATCTGGTGCTGACAGACAGCGAAGCGATCGCCGAATACCTTGAGGAAAAGTACCCCGACATCCCCATGCTGCCAGATACCCTGATCGGTCGCGCGCAATCGCGGGAACGATCCCGCTTTTCCGACACTCGCCTTGAACCGGCGTTACGCCTGACCTTTCCGCATGTGGATCCTACGACGCGAGATAGTGCTGCGATCACGGCAGCACATGCGCTGATCCAAAAGCGTCTGGATGCGTTGGCGGTGATGCTGGAAAGGTCCGGCCTGCCGCGTGACAGGCTGTGGATGGGGGATTGCGGAACAGTTGTGACGCTTGAATGGATCGCCCTTTTCGAAGAGGCGGTGATCCCCAAATTGGTCTGGCCGGAAGCCGTCAGTCAGTATCGACACGATATCAACCAGCACGCAGCGGTGCATGCCGAAATGGAGGTCTACCGACCCGAGATGCTGAGCTACATGAAAGCGAAGAACGCGCTCTAGCATCAAACCACCCATCTTCGACGAACTGACCCAGAGGTTTGGCCTCTTGCCGCCGCATGCCATTAAAGCTAGGCCGCTGGCGAAAGGGTGCGACATGTCAGAGATCACCAAAGGCGTCGTGGCGCTGGTCAGCGCGTGCACCATTTGGGGGCTCTCTCCGCTCTTTTACAAAGCGCTGAGCGCCGTGGCACCGACCGAGGTTCTGGCCCATCGGACGGTCTGGTCGATGGTCTTATTTGCTGGTGTGTTGCTTGTGCAAAGCCGGTTGTCCGAGCTTTGGCACGCCGTCACGACCTTCGCGTCGCTCCGCGTGATCGCATTTGCGGCTTGTATGATTTCGGTGAACTGGTTCCTTTTTATCTGGGCCATTCAGGTGGGTCGCGCGACCGAATCCTCTCTGGGCTATTACATCTTTCCGCTTGTTGCGGTTGTGATCGGGCGGCTGGTCTTTGGGGAAAAGCTGACCCGCGCACAAGGCATCTCGGTCGCTTTGGCCTGTGCGGCTGTGCTCACCTTGGTTGTTGGTCTGTCCATTGTGCCATGGGTGTCGCTGGTGCTGGCGGTCACGTTTGGCTTTTACGGCCTTGTGAAAAAGAGGCTCGACATGGGGCCGGTGGCCTCTGTTACCGCAGAGGTTCTGGTGCTGTCGCCAATTGCCGTCGCTTGGCTGGTGTATCTGCATACTGGACCGGGCGGCGTGTTCGGGCGCGATGTGCTAAACAGCGGTCTTTTGATCGCCGCCGGGCCAATGACCGCGCTGCCGCTCATCCTGTTTTCCTACGGTGCGCGTCGGCTCGCGATGGCCACTGTGGGGATCGTGCAATACGTGAACCCGACGCTTCAGTTCCTTTGTGCTGTGGTGATCTTTGGTGAACCCTTTGGCCCGGTCCATTTGATCGCCTTCACCCTGATTTGGATCGCACTTGCGCTTTATTCGGTCAGCGCATTGCGTCAGGACAAGGCGCGCCGCAAGGCAGAGATGGTGTCGGATGCGGATGTGGTTGTGTCCACGAAATCCAGCAGGGATGCGTCTGCAAACCCGTGATCCACGACATGGCTCAAAAGCCCTGACAGTGGGTCCCAGTAGCCATCGACACTCAGCAGGAAGATAGGCTTGCCATGCAGGCCAAGTTGCCTCCAGGTGAGAACCTCGAAAAACTCGTCGAGCGATCCCGCACCCCCCGGCAAAACCACAATCGCGTCTGCGTTCATGACCATCACCTTTTTACGCTCATGCATTGTTTCGGTGACGATAAATCGCGTCAGATCGCGCTTGCCGACTTCGAGGTCCAGCAAATGTGTTGGGATCACGCCAAACGTGTCGCCATCCGCCTCTTGTGCGGCGCGTGCTGTTAACCCCATCAAACCCACATCGCCGGCACCGTAGACCAGCCGCCAACCTGCTTCCGCAATTCCGCGCCCCAACGCATCCGCCTCGCGCGCGAAAGACGGGCGGTCACCGGCACGCGAGCCGCAATAGACGCAGATAGACTTTTTGGTCATGAAACAGGTCCTTTGGGATAAAGAGAGGTCGGAATAGACAACGGGTTGTGAGTTGTTTCGTGATAACGGCGTTGATACACACGCTCAACTCTGGTTGTGGGATCAGAGGTTTGGGTGAAGTCGAGGACACATGAGCAAATCGACCTTTGCAGCAAGCGCACCATCGGTGGCGCTCGGCGGAACAGTCGCTGCGGTGGCCGTGGCGGTTGGCGTTTATGTCAGCGGCGCCCTGTTTCCAGAGCCTGAACCTCAACCTGTGGCGGAGGTTCCAAGCGGTGCAGCGCTTTCCACAGAACCTGCGCCTGCTGAGGTGGATCAAGATGTGACCGCGGTTGCCGAAGACCCCCAGACCCCCGTACTGGAAAACGAGGAAACTGCAGTGGCTCAGCCCGAGCCTGCGGTTGAACCCCCGCCTGAGACGCAAGTCGTTGAGGAGGAGCCTTTGGTGACAGAGGACCCATCTGACGCTGGCAAAACAGCGCCACAGGAGAATGTCGAAACCGCGATGGCTCAGCCGGAAGCAGAAATTGAACCTGCGCCCGAAACGCAAGTCGCTGATGAGCCTGTTGCGACAAAAGAACCGTCTGATCCGGACAACGCGACACGGCCAGAAGACGCTGACATCGCCGCAGAAGACGCCGCAACGGCAACAGCGCCGGAGTTCGATATCGTGCGTGTTGCACCGGATGGACAAACTCTTGTCGCCGGGTCGGCAGTTGGGGCGCAGCTTGTGCGGATCATTATTGACGGTATCGAAGTGGGCGACGCGACCGTTGACGGCACAGGAAAGTTTGTCGCCTTCTTTGAGCTGGCCAACAGTGATCAGCCCCGCGTTGTGAGCCTCTTGTCCGAAGGCGAACTGGGCCAGGCGGAAAGCCGCGATCGGGTGATCATCGCACCGTCGGTCCAACAGGATGTGGCTGAAGAAGACCCAGATACCGTGGTGTCAGACGCGGAGACCGCCGCAGAGCAGGTGGCTCAGGCTGACAACACCGACGCGTCGGATGCGTCTGCACCTGCACAAGACGTGACCGTTTTGGACACAGAAGAGGTCGCGCTGCTGGCGCCCTCGGAGAACCGCCCGGACGTCGCTGATGCTGACACATCTAGCCCGGAGGCGGCCTCAGATACGACACCAACAGTGCGTGCCGAAGCACCGTCTGAGCCGCTCCAAGACACAAAGACACCCGCAGCGACCGAACTCGCTGCTCGGCCAGCAACCACGGCCCCGGTGACACCAGCGCAGCCTGACGTTGCGGACGCACCTGCCGTGATTCTGTCGACGGATGAGGGGGTGGAGGTTCTGCAGTCCGCAGGGCGGGAACCGGAGGTGCTGGATCAAATTGCACTCGACGCAATCACGTATGAAGACGCAGGATCGGTGGCCCTGACCGGACGCGGCAGTGCAGACGAGTTTGTCCGCGTCTACATCGACAACCAACCCATCCGCACCACCGAAGTCACGCCAGATGGCCGCTGGCGCGTCGATCTGCCGGATGTCGACAGCGGGACCTACACTTTGCGCGTGGATGCGGTGGACAGCGAAGGCACCGTCACTTCGCGGGTCGAAAGCCCGTTTCGGCGGGAAGACCCGGCGCTTTTGGCCCAAGCCATCGAACGCGGTGAAGCGGCCGCAACAGTGCAGGTCGTGACAGTCCAGCCAGGCAACACGCTTTGGGCGATTGCGCGTGACCGATATGGCGAAGGCCCCGCTTACGTGCGGGTGTTCGAAGCCAATCGTGACCGTATCCGCGACCCCGATCTCATTTACCCGGGCCAGGTCTTTTCCATTCCGAATTGACCGGCTGTCATCTGGCTGTGATTTTTCCGCGATACCGCTGCGACAACCACTGCATATTGCGGGGGTTGCCCCTAGGGTTCCGCGATATATAGTCTTTGGTATTGACCGGGGCGGGGCTCCCGTCCTGGCGCTGAATTGAGGCAGACTGGGCAGGAGATGAGTCCCCCGATGGATGGCAATTTCAGAACAGAGTTTGTACGTGAACCGGGTGCACTCAGGCACCACCCCGCGCTCGTACTGAATGCAGACTACCGACCGCTCAGTTATTACCCACTGTCGCTTTGGGCCTGGCAAGACGCGGTGAAGGCGGCGTTTCTTGACCGTGTGGATATCGTGGCCGAGTATGAAGAGGTGGTTCGAAGTCCCTCGATGACGCTCAAGATACCAAGCGTCGTTGTGCTCAAAGACTATGTCAAACCGCAAAAGCGCGTGGCCTTCACGCGCTTTAATCTTTTTCTGCGGGACGAATTCCAGTGCCAGTACTGCGGCGCAAAAGGGGATCTGACCTTTGATCATGTGGTGCCGCGCGCGGCAGGCGGTATCACGTCGTGGGAAAACGTTGTGGCTGCCTGTGCGCCTTGTAACCTCAAGAAAGGCTCGCGCAGCCTACGTCAGGTTGGGTTCTCCTTGCGCAAACCGCCCCGCCAGCCAGGGGCGCAAGAGCTTTTGAACATGGGCCGCAAGTTTCCCCCCAATCACCTTCACGAAAGCTGGATGGATTTCCTCTACTGGGATGCGGAATTGGAGGCATAGCGCGTCAGGTTCGAACGTTCGGTCAGTGGACGATGCGAGCATTCGTCGAAACTTTACGGTCGGCGGCGTCACATCGAACACATCAGATGCGCGTCACCCGTGCCTCAACAAGGTCAGCCATTTTTTGACCTGATCGGTGAACCCAATCAGGTTCGTAATTCCTGATCGTGATCCAGAAAAGCGCGCCTTCGGGCCAATATGTAACGTCCAAACACCCTTTGGCCTTAAGGTCTTTCTTGAAATGCCAATGACGGTTGTTGGGGTATTTTTTGCGGCTTAACGTCGTAACGTGCGACATGGTCAAACCCAGTGTCGCACCGACGTCGGATAAAACGCGTTCCATCGCATCAAGGCTCATATCGCCTGTTACGGGGACCTGAATGTTCCGCGACTTGTTAGTGTCCTTGATTGTCCTTGTGGTCACAGCCTGTCCCTTTCGCCTTGCGAGTTGATGCAAGCAAAATTGGACTTTGTTGAAAGCACAAGCCCAGAGACCGTGCCGTCACTTGGCGAGCGTCAGAACGCCGAAAGCCTTCATGTAAACAATTTGAAGCACGTGTCAGATTGGGCTCTGACCAGACATTCGCCTCGGTAGGGCGCACCAAATCGCACGCTTGCGCATTTATAGCGAAGAGTGGTCCATCGGTGTTTGGGCAAGTCCCTTTTAGACATGCGGCGAAGTGAAAAAGAGGTGACGTCACCTGAGTTGGGTGGACATCCTCTCCCCCGTGCAGAGCCGTTTTCGAAAACGGCTCCGAACCTGTACCCCACGGAGGGGTCTGATGAGACGCGTCTCTCATGGTCTGAACGCGCATAAAGCGTCCGCAGAGAGAAGGTAGTCACTTGGGGTGTTCCGCCAAAAGGCGAAACGGGTGTTGGATCCAATGGGCGGCGTTATCGCGAACCTATCTTAACCTGCTAGAAACACGGCGAACGGTGTGAAGACTTTTCGAAAAGTCTTGCAAGAGCCTTCGAAGGCTCTTGTGCCACCTAACGTCTCTCGCGGTCTTTAGAGAATGCCGTCAGCGCAGCCAGCCAGGTGTCCCATGCCGGGCCACAAGCGCCGGTTTCCCATCGGCAGAGGCCAATGGTTCGCAACCACGCATCGAACCGGTCCGCTAAACGAGGAAACCCTTCTGCGCGTAGAGCGTCGGCGAAGAGACCTGTCAGCTCTGGTGACCAGTCATACAGCTGAAAGAGTGTTGCGGCACGGAATTGCGGATCGCTGAGATAGAGATCGCGGAAAAACGCGATATGCGCATTTTGGGTTTCAAGGCTGCTCTGAAGGATGTCTTCGGCACCTTGCGGGCGGTCGCGGCCATCGCTTGCGAACCCAACCGGGCATCCCAACTCCTGAATCATGACGGGCAATTCCTGCGCAGCGCGTTTCATCACCGCCACATCTTTGCGCCACTGATCGGGTCCGGTGACACGGATCATCCTATCGAGGCAGTAGTGGTTGAATGTGGCAAGGGTCAACGCTGACATCAGACCGCTGGTGAAGACGGGCAGGGCCTCTGGCGCGCCCATGGTGAGGGTCACGCTCACGCCCATATCCGGGTCCAAAGCTTTGACCCGTTTGGCGGCAGACTGGTAAAAGGCCAGCGCGCCGGCTTCGGTCGCGATCCCGTCGAGAATTGGGGCGTCCACCTCATTGCCCAGCGTCAGCCCCCAGACCTCTGCATCAGTGAGGTACGGAACAAACCAGTCAAGGAACGCGTCGAAACGGTCGATAACCTTGGGCGCGGCCAGTGTCAGCCCGTCGCGCAGCCGGTCGTCTGCGCCTAAGAGGTCAGCTGGGATGGTGAAGCCATCGGAATCCAGCGTCGACAAGGTGACAAACACATGCTGCCCACGGGTTCCGGCGGCCTCCAAGGCGTCGGTAAGGGCGCTTGCATCATACCGACCGGGGCGGGGTTCCAACTCGGACCAATCGATCTGGACCCGCGCCAGCGACGCTCCGGCAGAAGCGGCTTCATCCAGTAGCGCTTCTGCGCGGGCGACACGGTCGTAAGACCCGCCGCGCAGGTCGTCAAACCCGACGATGATGCCCATATGCGGGCCAGCAGGTAGGCGGGGCAGGGTGGTGTCGTTGGCGCCCTCGGCGCGTACGGTGCAGGCAGTCAGGACAGCGGCCACCACAAGGCCACGGATCAGATCGGCAAATAGCATCGCGTCTTTACCTCTGTTATGCAGAATACCTGACCTGTAAGACAATTTGCATTACTCTGCAATACAAAGTACCTAAGGGTTCATGGCTCAAACGTCTTGGACAGGAGAAATGCGCAAAGGGGTGATGGAACTGTGCGTTCTGCATCTGCTCGCGCAGCAATCGGGCTATGGCTATCAACTCGCCCAAAGCCTTGCCGCCTATCCCAGCCTGATGCTGAAGGAGAGCACGCTGTACCTCATGCTCGCCCGGTTAGAAAAAGACGGGTTGTTGTCTGTGACCCTGCAAGCCTCCGCGCGGGGGCCGAAACGGCGGTACTTTACACTGAACGCAGACGGGCGCGCGCGGTTGGCAGCGATGTCGACCTTTTGGTCGGAATTTTCGCGCGACGCAGCGCAGCTATTGGGGCAGGAGCCAAAGTCATGACCGTATCAGCAGCTTTGCCCAAAGACGTGACAACCGCATTGGCCCGCTTGCAGGTCACTTTGACGGATGCCGGATATGCCCAGTTCGAGGTTGAGGGCATTGTCACAGGCGCACGTGAGAAGGTGGAAGACATGCTGATCGACAGACCAGACGTGGCCACCGAGGACTTGGTTGAAATGGTCGAGCAGTTTGGTGAGCTTGATGTCTTGCCGGAGGTGTCGTCAGACACACCACCTTCCACTCCCGCCAAAGTCGGGGTCGGTATCGCCCTCGCTGCGGGGGCCGCGATGTTGCTCGTGCCGCCTTTCACTGGGCCAGACGCAGGCGGCTCCATCATGGTGCTCGCTGCCTTGCTGGCAGGCCCCGCCGCGATCCTCTTGGGCCGCAAGGCACGGACGACCAGATTGGGCCAGACGTCTATCTTGCTTGGCGGTGTGATCGTGGCGGTGCCGTTTGGTCTGATCGTGTTGGCTTGGTTGCACCTGCTGTAGCGGACAGGCCCTCTGAAAAGCTTACACGTCATCAGCCTCTGCTTTATGCGCGTCGTAGCTCGCTTCAAGCTCGCCTCGCAAAAAGTCGCCAAACGTCAGTGGCTCAAACTTCGGCGTTCCTGTGCCGGGCAAAGGCGCAATCGTGGCCGAGACATGCGGATCAAAGAAGAACGGAACCGAATAGCGTTCGCGCCCGGAGGCGTTGATCACGCGATGCGGCGTCGACAACAACCGACCGTTCGACATGCGGTGGAGCATATCCCCCACATTGACGATGAAAGCGTTTGGCACAGGCGGCGCGTCCACCCAGTCACCCTTTGGCGTTTGAACTTGCAACCCGCCGACATCGTCCTGCGCCAATAGTGTCAGACAGCCAAAATCCTTATGCGGGGCAGAGCCATAGAGGTCTTCCGGCGCTTGAGGCGATTGCGGCGGATAGTGCAGAAGCCTTAGCCAGATTGTGGGGGTGTCAAACGCGTTTAGGATGGTGTGATCCGTGGCACCCATCGACTGCAAGGCGAGCGCCATCAGCTTGCGCCCAAGATCGCTCATCGCTGCGGCATAGGCCTCGCACGTCGTCCGAAAACCAGTCAGGTCAGGCCACTGGTTCGGCCCCGAGAGGTAAACGCTTGGGTCAGCCACAGCGTCCTCGCGCATCATCATAAACGATGCCGATTGGTTCGGCTTGGTCACCTCGGCGAGATCCGAAGTCACATCGGTCGAGGTGTTGATGGCGATATAGCCGCGATGGGTTTCGTTCAATGCGATGGCGGCTTTTACAGGCTCCGGCAAGGCGTGAAACTGGCGTGAGGCGTCAAACACGGCGGCGCGCAACGCGGGATCGATGCCATGGTTGATGATGTAGCCAAACCCGGTTTCGCCATAGGCTTTGGCAAATTTCTTGGCCAGCCCAGTGGTGTCGTCGCCTGCAATCAACGGCGCGATGTCGATCACAGGGATCTCGGTGAAGTCTTTCATGGAATGTCTCCGGAAATGTGTTGGAACGAGGGGTGAACCTGTTCCAGCTATCCGGCAAACCGCTTGCGCCGATGGGCGGAGTGACGCTCCAGCACTACAAGATGAGAGAAGGCAGACAAACCGATCATATAGCTAGGTGAACGCGGACGGGTAGGCGTTGTCAAGTTGTGACCTATGCAGTGCTCAAGCCTGCATCGAATTTTGCCTTACCAGCCGTCGCGCACCTCTTTCGCTACTCAAGCGTCAACCGACGCACGCCCCAAAGGAACAGCGCACCTGTGCCGACGAAGGCAAGGATAAACGGAACTTGAAGCGCGGCGTCTCGCGCGATGAACAACTCGCTTGTCCCGACCACAATGCCGCCAAGCAATGCACCCAATGAGATCGTCCCCCACCCGAAAAAGCGGTACACGCTGTTGACCCGGCCAAGCAGATCGTCGGGAATTGTCCTTTGCCGATACGACACGGTAACCACGTTCCAAAGCGTCCCGAAAAACGTCTGCACGAACAAGCCCAAGCCAACCACAACTGCGAGCGGTGCCATCATGGCGATGAACGGCAGCGGCATCATGGCCAGTGACAGTGTCAGGCTGCGCTGTGCCCCCAAGCGCGCGACGATGGCAGGGCAAAGCATCCCGCCTGCAACACCACCCGCCGCCCCAGCGGTCAGCAACAACCCGAACCCTGTCGCGGAAAGGCCCAGTCGTTCTTGCGACACCAACACCAGGATGGTTGCTGCGAGAGACGCCAACCCATTGATGACGCCAAGCGACAAAGCAAGACGCCGCAGAACGGGGCGCTCCCACAGCCATTTCAACCCTTCAATGGTCTCGACGCGCCATGATCGTCTTGGCGGGGCAATTCTTGGTGGCAAGGCAATGCACCAGACAAGGAGCGCAGCAAAGCCAAAGGCGACCGCATCCAAAAGAAACGGCGCGGGCAAGGCGTAGGCGATCAGGAAACCGGCAAGTGGCGGGCCGACAAACCGGCCTACAACTGTTTCGACAGTCCAAAGACGTCCGTTTGCACGTTCTAGGTCATCGGCAGGTACAACCGACGGCATCAGCGTTTGCGCCGCGTTGTCCCGAACCACTTCGGCGCATCCAAGCAAAAAGGCCAGCAAGGACAGCGCCATAACGTAAGGCAGAGCATGCGCAAATTCGGACTGGGCCGCGATATCCCCCGGTAGAGTGAGAACGAGGCCGATCACACCCACGGTCAGCAGAACGCGAAAAATGTCGGCGCGGACGATCAGATTGCGACGATCCGACCGGTCGGTGATGACGCCAGCCGGAACAGAAAGCAGCAACCATGGAA
>ERZ1740067.1910-NODE-1910-length-13431-cov-5.306444_pt1 | contig 13431 bp, 15 predicted proteins | sample MGYA00581736_ERZ1740067 | MGnify/ENA primary metagenome ERZ1740067 (study PRJEB43018, sample SAMN04849236) | marine metagenome | isolation source: floating plastic debris | place: Pacific Ocean | collected 2008-08-27 | study: EMG produced TPA metagenomics... | reverse complement strand
TTGACTGACCTGCAAGTGGCTATGATGTTACTCACGCGCATCCCGGCCGGCCGGGTTGATGACGACCCACCGGATCTCGTTCGTGCCCGGTGGGCATTTCCTTTCATCGGCGGTCTGGTAGGCTTGCTGATCTGGTGCGCTTATGCGGTGGCGGTGGCACTTGGTGCACCAGCTATGGTCGCAGCGCTTTTGGCGCTAGCAAGCCTCGCTATGCTGACAGGCGGTTTGCATTTTGACGGGCTTGCCGATTATGCCGACGGGATAGGCGGCGGGCGCGACAAGGCACATACGCTTGACATCATGCGCGACAGCCGAACCGGCAGTTACGGCGAACTCGCGCTGATCCTTGTGACGGCTCTTTGGGTCGTCTGCGTAGCGGAGGTGAACCCCGGCCCGCTGGCATTTGTCGGAGCTGCCGTGCTCAGTCGCGCAGGCATGATCGTCTTGCAGGAAATTTTGTCGCCTGCCCGCGTTGATGGCCTGGGGCGTCGTGCATCAGGTCGAAACGCCCCAGCGCGCGCTATTGTGATAGCTCTGGCCGCTGTGGCACTTTTTGTGTGGCCCCTGGCGTTGATCACGTGCGCGGCAATGATCTGCTTTATCGGCTGGCAGGCCCAGCGCAAGATCGGGGGACAAACCGGCGATGTTTTGGGGGCCGCACAACTGATATCGGAGACGGCAATCTGGGTGACACTCGCGTTACTTTAACAGTCATGTTGGTCCGCGATGGGTCCGTATGAGACGGTCGGTTGGCGGCACAGTTCGAACGAGATATTCGAAGTCCTGGACGGGTGGAACGTCCAGTTCAAGGTCTTACACTGACATGATCCGGGATACCCCGTGACCCATTTGGTACCGCATTTGAATTTGAATTCTCTGGCAACTGAGACAGAAAGTGCACAGGAGCCCATTCACAGATGAACAGTCGAACGCAATCCTGACCGAATACGAGCGGGGCATGGTGACGGCGGAAGTGTGCCGCCGTCCTTGCGTTAGCCCTGCCACGTTTTACAAGTGGAAGGCATATAGCGACGGCATGGACGTATTGGAAGCGGGCAAGCTGAAGACGTTGTTGGCGGACAGCACGCTGGACAATTCGATCCTGAATCAGCTGCCGGGAAAGCCTTGAAGATGCCTCAGGCGAAGCGCGACGCTGCCTTGAAGATAGTCGATACTTAAGACTTCTCTGGGCGCCGTTCCTGACGCTTTCGCATGCTCAATGTGATCGACGACTGTGCCGACGAGGGTTTGGCCTCGTTTCTCACACGTCCCTATCCGGGTTCCATTTTGGCAGGTCGTCTGACCTTCAATCCAAACTCAGGCTCTATTGAAGTGCAAAAACAACCGGGACCGTGACATCAAAGGTCGACCGGGGGGGAGGCGGGAATGGCTGGGCCTTCTGCGCCATTCGTTTTGCGGCCCGGTCAAGGGCAAAATGACCGGAGCTTTTCACCAAACTGACCTGGGTAAGACGTCCATCCGGGCCGATGATCAGGCGAACGGAAGCGACGCCTTCATTACCTGATCGGCGTGCGGAGGCCGGATAGGTTCGGTTAGCTTCAATACGGGCGCGCAGCATAGCCAGATACGCATCATAGTCTGAGGCTGATTCAACTCCACCCCCTAGGCCTGGCTTTTTAGCAGCCGCACCTTCTCCCAAAGTCGGTGTTGCGTTGCTGGCAGCGCTTGCGGGAGCTGCACTTGGGATGGGATTGGGTGGTGGTAGTTCTGACTTCTTAGGCAATGCCTTTGAGGTCACCGGCTTGTTTGGCTCAGTCTTTGGTTTGACCTGAGTTTTGCGGGGCTTGGGTTCTATTGGCGTCGCCGCTTTAACTGGTGTTTTGAGAGGCTCAACCTGCGGCGCGGGTTCAATCTCGGCAGGTCTTTCATCCACAGGCTCCTGCGCATCGACAGGGGCTCCCCCAAGAGCGATGCTGAGTGTTCCCAGCACTTTTCCTCCGCCTCCGGAGGAAGTTTCAGGCGACCTGGTGAAAATGATGGCTGCTAATGCAAGATGACCGACAAGAGCGATCAGCACCATCCACAGCCACAATCTCCCAAGGCTTGGGATGCGTGCGAAATCGATTTGTGTTGCAGTCACTTGTCGTTCTCGATTGTCATCACGACAGCATTTTTTATCCCTGCATCTTCGGCTCGCGCCAATAAGTCGATCACGAGCGTGGCAGGCGCGCGGCTGTCGGCTTTGATCGTCAGTTTCCGCTCGTCCCCGGCTGCGGCCGTCAGCAACGCTGTAAGCGTTTCGTGTGCCACGACCTCACCTTCCAACAAGGCCTCTCCTGATTGCGTCACCACGATACTTAAAGCCGATGTTGATTGATCAACAGCAGACTCACTAGTGGATTGAAGGGGGGTGAAGCCTTCGGGAAGTGGTGCCTCGACAACCCCTGCAATCATGAAAGCAAGCACAAGCAGGAGAACAATGTTGATAAGGGGCAGGGTGCTATCAGGCGTGTGGCTGGTGCGTGATGCGCGAATGGATCTCATTTGCCTGGTCCATGTCGGTCAACACTGACATTCCGGACATCCGCCGTTTTCAGGGCTTCGATAATACTGACGACTGGCTGGATGGTTGTTCCTTGGAGCGGGCGTACAACAACGGCCTGGCCGCCTTTCAGAGAGGACTTGATTGCTTCGGCAGCGTCTGTCGCAAGAGGCAGGGTTTCACCGTTGACGATGTAAGAGCCTGTCTCTGCAACCAATACAAGCTTGGGAACATTGTTTTCTGCGTCACTGCCAAGAGTGGCCTCCGGGATCATCTCCACCTGACGCCACTGTGTGAATTGTGAAACCAGCATGAAAAACACCAGCAGGATGAACACCACGTCAATGAGTGGTGTCAGGCTGAGCACGACCCGAGACCTGCGTCTGCTCAAGGTGGATGCCGACATGCTCATTGCACGACTACTCGGCGGCCACGCGCAAGCTGTTCTTAATGGGGGAAGCCACTGCCAGCGTTTCGCCAATAAGGCACTCTGCTTCATCTGCGAAACGGGTGAGGCGGCCTTCAAACCAGCCGTGGGCAAGCGTCGCCGCAATTGCAACAACAAGACCAGCGGCGGTTGTCAGAAGTGCCACCCAGATACCGCCGGACAGAAGGCTCGGGTCAACCGTGCTCGATGCACTTTCAAGCGCCTGAAACGCGTCAATCATACCGATAACAGTGCCCAGAAGGCCGATCAGCGGGCTGAGCATGGCTATCATGCCGAGCGTTCCCAAACCGCCTTCAAGTGGTCGCATGACCTGTCGAGCCGCGCGCCGTCCCGCGTCTTCCGCATAGCTGCGGTCTTCCCCATGTGACTCAATTGCGTTCCCTGTTGCGGCCTTGACCACCCCGAGGCCGCCGCGCCTTGAGTGACTTCCGGTGCGCGCGATCGCAAACTGAATGATCTTGGCAAGAACCAGGGCCATGGTGACGATTGACAGCCCAACCAGGACCCACAGCACAGGGCCGCCAATGTTCAGAAAGTCCATGATCGCGTTTGCAGGTTGCTCGATTCCCGGTGGAGCAATTGCGGGATCATTCGTCAGTTCTGCTTCGGGCAAGGTCGGTGCCTGGGAAAGTGACTCGTCCATCTTGCGATCCTGATCCTATTGAGCAGCGATTCTGGGTGTTGGTGACGCATTCGTTTGGGCGTGGCCGGTGGGCAAAACCAGATGCCTGCCGCTATCAGCGTCATGTATGCGTCTAACCTGCAGGCCGAAGACGTCTTGTATCATCTCCGGCATCAGGACATCTTCCGGTGCCCCCAGTGCTGTCAGATGGCCTTCTGACAAGACCGCAACGCAGTCGGCATATAAAGCGGCGAGGTTGAGGTCATGAACGACGGCGACGACACCAGCTCCTTGTTGCGCCAGTTCCCGCGCAAGATGGAGGGTTGCGTGCTGGTGAGCGAGATCAAGGCTGGCGGTAGGTTCGTCCAGTAGCAGGTAGCGCGGCGAGGTTGACCCTTCATGCCGCCAGCTCTGGGCCAGCACACGTGCGAGCTGCACGCGTTGTTGTTCACCGCCTGACAGGCGGGTGTAGGAGCGCGACGCAAGTGCCGCGATGTCGGTTGCCCTCATGCTCCAGGCGATTGCTTCTTCATCGGCGTGGTAGTTGTTCTCATCGCGAAAAGGCTCACGCCCCATTGCCACAACATCGCGGACCTTGAATGGGAACGTGAGAGACGCGTGTTGCGGCATCAGTGAGCGTTGCCGCGCAAGCTCTGCGGCCGACACATCATGGATTGCAGTACCATTGATTGTCGCGCTGCCCTGACCGGGCTCCATTTCTCCGCTGAGGACCCGAAGCAAGGTGGACTTGCCAGCACCATTGGGGCCAACAATCACCATAACTTCGCTAGGTATGACCGTAAGCGAGACGTCGGTGAGGACCTGTCTTCCTGAAAGGCTTACACATAGCTTATCGGCGGCAAGGGCTACCATGCTGCACCGTCCCGTCCTGCACGTCGCAGGAGCCAAAGGAAGAAAGGGGCGCCAAGCAAGGCCGTGAGAATGCCGATGGGCAATTCTGCAGGTGGTGCCAGATTGCGCGCGGCGACATCTGCCCACAATAGCAATGCAGCCCCGCCTATTGCTGAGGCGGGAAGGAGAACGCGATGATCGGGACCGATGACGAGACGTAGAAGATGCGGGACGACAATGCCTACAAAGCCAATCATGCCACTTACTGCGACAGCAGCTCCGACACCGGCGGCGACCAAAATGACTGCCGTATTCTTGAACCTGTCGACGGAGAGGCCGAGTGATGCGGCTTCCCTCTCACCCAGCAAAATGAGGTTCAGGTTGCGTGTCAGCATGGGGACGGCAGACAGCATCAGACCCATGAGGATGAGGGCAGGGACAATTGCAGCCCAGGTGGCACTGCCAAGGCTGCCGAGCATCCAGAAATTGATAGCGCGCAGTTGTTCATCGTTGCTGATGAACATCATCAGGCCCATGAAAGCACCGCCAATTGCGGTCACTGCGATGCCCGCCAGCAACATGGTTAGAACAGGAGTTTGCCCGCCCACGCGCGCTATCGCCATGACCGCCAAAGTGGCGACAAGGCCGCCCAAAAAAGCAGTGACGGGCAGGATGTAAACCAGTCCAACTCCGATAAAAGAAATCACACCGCCCAATGCGATGGTGGCAACGGCAGCTGCGCCTGCACCCGCTGATACGCCGATTATGGATGGCTCTGCCAGAGGGTTGCGAAACAAAGCCTGAAGCACAGCCCCTGCTACAGCCAGGCTGGCCCCAACGGCGAATCCAAGAGCAACGCGGGGTCCGCGCACATCGAGAAAGATCGTCCGGGCGACCGGGTCTTCAGCCTGAGTGCCCGTAATCGCTCCCCACAATTCAGATGCCAATGTTCCCAAAGACAAATCTGCTGAGCCCGTGGTCAGGCCTGTCGCCGCTCCGGCCAGTGCAATACAAGCAAGTACAGGCAGAAAAAGCACGCCTGGCAGCGCGCTTCTCATTGATTGTTCTGCAACAGGGGAGGCGACGGTCACCTTCAGCTCCCAGTCAGGTTCATTCGACCAGAAGGGGCCTGTTCGCGTCCCGCCAACGGAATATCAGCGTCTGGATGAAACATTTGCGCGAGGTCTGCAATTGCCTGTGGAGTCCGAGGTCCGAAGCCCAATAGATAAAGGCTGTCGGCCACTATGACGCGGCCTTGCTGGCCGGCTGTGGTTTTTGCGATGACATCAATATCTGCCAGGGCTTCTTCACCACCAAGCGCCATCACAACGTGGCTGGGGATCAGGATGAAATCTGGGTCGGCAGCAAGTACGGGCTCCAGTGAGAGCGGCTTGTAGCCTTCAAGGGTTGGCAGCGCGAGGCGCCCGCCCGCCATAGTGATAACCGCTTCGGCCGCTGTGTTTTTTCCTGCCCCAAGAAGCGGTCCGGTACCGGCACTCAAAAGAAGGAGAACTGAAGGTGCATCAGTCGTGGGAACGGCATCAGCCAATTCGCTGAACTGCGTTCTGACAGTTTCTGCAAATTCACCTGCCTGGGCCGCATCCCCTGCCGCCGCTCCCACTGTCTTGATGAGCTTTGTCACACCATCGGGTGTCCAGGGTATTGCAACATCAACAACATCAAGGTCAGCGCTCTTGATCTGTTCAACGGCTGCGGCTGGTCCCGCACCTTCCCCCAAAAGGATCAGATCAGGACGCATACCCAGAACACCTTCGGCAGACAGTTGTCGAAGATACCCCACCTTCGGTAGAGCCCGTGCTGCGGCAGGGAACATGCTGGTTGTGTCCGCGGCGAGAATGCGATCACCGAAGCCAAGGGCATACAGCGTTTCAGTGACGGCTCCGCCCACAGACACAATCTTCTGTGGGGCAGCCGCATTCGCCGGCAGCGCTTCAGCTTGGGCGTGAGGAAGTGTCCCAGTCAGAAGCGCTGCCCCTCCCCCAACGAAAAGGGTTGCTGCAATAAAGAAGTTACGCCTTGTTTGCGATGCAAATGCCATCAGGCCGCCACCCCCTGGCCAAGAACACCTTCGGCGATGATCTGGCGCCAATCATCACGTTCGGTTTGGCCCGGCTTACGCTCGCCAAAGAACTGGATCATCATCTCTCCGGCGGCGTCGTAGATCTCAACCGAGGTCACGTCGCCGTCAACAGTCGGCTTGCGGACCACCCACGCACTGGCCACAAGATCCGTGCGCAGATGCAGGTTGAAGCCATCATCCAGAACGTTGATCCAAGGGCCCATCGGTTCGATGCGGACAACAGGGCCCGTATGTATCTGGATACATCCCTTGTTACCGACGAACGCCATGATGGGGGCCCCTCGTTCTGACGCTTTCGTCAGGACACGTGTAACGGCATCGATGGGAGCCTGCTGAGAAAAGCGGCCTTCGGCGAGGCGAAGTGCCTGCTGACGCCCAACCTTGTATTTGCGAAGAAGTGGAAAGAAATCGTGGGTGTCCTTGAGCTCGGTCCAGTCCTGCAGCAAACCCTGCTGGTCGATTTCGCTATCTGGCTTATCGGCATCCTTGGTCGGAACAAGGCCGGTTTCAATCAGTGATGTCTGATCCTCGTGAGCAAAGCGCTCTACCAGTGCATCGTAGGCACCATCATTGCTTTCTGAACGCAGGTAGACTTTGTGGACGGCCGTCCCATCAAGATCGAAGAATTGCAGGCTGCGGCGAGGGCCGGAGCGGGTCTCTTCATTCACCGCAAAGCCGAAATGCCACCGTCCCAGGAACAGGCGCAGGTCGATGTCATGGTTGAGTACGATGCCGCCATGGGCTCCGAAATCCATGTTGGCGAACTCGCCCACTTTTTCATGGACCACTCCTTCATTTCGGGTAAGGGCCATCACCTCGCCAAGGTCACCGAATGCGGTGATGACTTCGGACCATGGACCCTTAAGACGCCTGACGGTCTTGCCCAGGCCAGAACAAACGAGTTCGCCCTCGGAAATGCCAAGCTCGGCCGCAACATCGCGGGCCCGCATTTTTGGAGACTTCTCGCGCAGTGCGACGACGCGGTCATAAAGCTCGGCAACGGCATTATCAGTCATGAATTCTGTCTCCGGTTGCCTCTCCCCGACACAGCCGGGGAGAGGGCAGTGATAGGTTACCAGGCAAGCCGGTAGCTGACGTCAACGAGAACGCTGCGTCCTTCTTCGAGCGTATCTGCTGAGACCCGCTGATACTCCTCGTCGAAGAGATTTTCCGCCGTCACCCCAACACTGAAGCCTGCAAGGGCGCCTTCTTCCGCACGCCAGCGCGCATAGACTTCATGGATGTTATAGGAGTCACGATCGTTGGCTGTGACCGTGCCACCGTCGTGGCTGTCAGCGAAGGTGGACTGCCAGCCGATATGGCTGTCGATTTCCGGCAGCTTGAGACGCAGATCGGCGGTAATCTGGTCGGGCTGCTCAACACCGATGGGATCACCCGTCGTCTTGTTTTCCGTATCCATGGTCGCACCGGCGAGTGCCACACGGAAGCGCGAGGCGTCATAGCTTGCCTCAAGCTCGAAACCATCCAGTTCTGCATCCGGTATGTTCACGACCTGCGTCGTGCCGCCACAGCCGTTGGGATCCACAGTGATGGAAACGAATGCGCGACAGGTAAAGCCAAACGCAAGGGGACCCGGAAAGAACTGCGGGTTGGCAGTGTTGGCTGGTTGAATGACTTCCGTGGAAAGGAAGTTCTCACCATTGATAGAGTAGTGACCGGCCTTTGCCTGAAACAGATCACCCTCAGCGAACAGATCATCGAACTCGACACCGAAGCCGAATTCCCACGTGTCTGTGGATTGCGGGTCGAGGGTTTGATTGGTGATGAAAGTGTTGAAGCCAACCAAGCCGGCGGTAGCAAATACCGGGAAGTGTGTTCCCGTCGGGAACAGTTCATCTAGGCGCGGCGCGCGGAATGCTTCCGCGTAAGAGCCATAAACGAAACCCCATTCGACCGGTGCGAACTGGGCGGTGATTTTTGGCGAAAGCTGGTTGTCTGACGTTTTGTTGCCGGCAGTGTCTTCACTGTCATAGCTGTCATAGCGGATGCCGGGTGTCAGTGTGAACTCGGACCCTTCCAGTCCAAAAATATCGTAGAAGCTGAAGGCGGTCTGCGCGAAGAACCCGTAAAACTGCTGATCGCCTGTCACGACACCACCACGGACGCCACCGTTTAGCGCGCCTTCGGCATCTTCTGTGTAATAGTCGAAGCCAACTGTCAGAGCCAACTCAGCACTTTCGCCGAGCACAAAATTGCTTGTGTTATCTGCGTTAAGACCGAATGTCGAAAGCTTGCGCTCCTGAAGCTGGTTTGCCGACGTGCCGGTCAGGTTGGTTTCGTCGACTCGGCTGGTCGTCCGGTAGATGTTAACTTCCGCGTCCAAAAGCGGATTGCTTGGCGGATTGAAGAAGAAGCCACCTGAAATTGTTTCCGAGTCTACATCCTTGTCAGCAAGGTCGCCGCCTGCTGCCTGACCGTTGTTTGGTTCCATGGCATCATTGCGGAACCGGTGCCAGCCAAGACGTACGCCGGAACTCTCATTCTCCTTAAATTCCCCGCGCAGAAAGCCCGAAAGAATATCATCTTCGGAATCCAGTTTAACGTCGTTGCCAAGACGAACGTCAAAGGAACGGCGCCGGACAATGCCGCCGGTCACCTCTGTCATGTCGCTCGGGCGCCATGCACCCACGAGCCGCTGAGCAAACTCATCGTTGCCGGAGCGGAAGGAGAGACCCGCACGACCACCAACTGTCTCATCATCTTTGAGCAGATCGTCGGCGGTGAGTGTGCGAAGGGCAATGACGCCCCCTGTTCCGCCTGATCCATAAAGGGCTGAGGATGAGCCCCGGACGACTTCCACTTCGCCCAGGAAGGCGGGGTCGATAAAGGCGCGACCGTCATGACCGGATACGAAATTCTGCCGAGCACCATCAAGCGTGATGATGACATCAGGTCCTGAGAAGCCGCGGATGGTTGGTACTTCGCCCGTACGCCGGGGACCGCCGAAGCTTGTCACACCAGGAATGTCATCGAAAAGATCATCCAGACTGGTTGGTATCTCATTTTCGATCTGTTCTGCGCCCTTGACCGTGACCTGTCCGGGCACGCTGAAGGCTCTCATCGGTGAGCGTGTCGCGGTGACACTAATTGGCGCTGAACGGACGGACGTTGCGGCACCGGAGTCATCAGCGTCCTGGGCTTGGGCTGCGCCCATTGTAAGGGCCAGAGCTGCAGCAGCTATGGAAGATACGCCACCAAGGCCGCGCAATGCGGTTGTTGTCTTCAATTGGTCAGAAAATCTCATTGCCGCCCCTACCTTTGACGTCTTTCTAGTCATGAAAACCCCCTTGGCGGCCCTGCCGCAAACAATACTCAGAATCAATCGCATATTAAAGGCCCGAGTCTGCTGCCTTTTTTTGCAGCCCGCCACCAATCAAGGGCGCTTATATTGCGAGTCACTTGCAAAGACAAGTCGGTGCGGGTGGTGGAGATAGGTTTTTTGAAACGTATCGTAAACGCGTCGGATAGGCCCTATGAGGGCATTTCAGCGTCTTGGGTCTTGTTCTATCGCACCCAATATCCCAGTCAGAACACGTGCCATTTGTCTTGCCTCTGTTCGGGATGTGTTCTCGTCGATCATCGTGTTGATCTCATTGAACGCTGGTTTTGCTGCGTTTAGTGCGGCCAGTCCCGCAGGACTTGGTTCCAACGCCCAGGCTCGATCGTCATGGCTTGCCCTGCGTTTGGTCAGCAGACCTTGTGCTTCCAGGCGCTTCACCATTGCCGTGATGGCAGATTCCTTTTGATTCAGTTCTCTTGCAATTTCGTTTTGCGCCACCGGTGCACGTTCGGCGATGAGATTGAGCGCAGCTACCTGTGCCGTTGTTAGTCCGGACGCGGACTTAAGGCGTGTGTCCGCATCTACCTTGAGCGCGTGTGCCGTTCTTTGCAGCAAAAAATAGAGGCGATGCTGGGAAGCGGGTGAGCGCGACATGGGACCTCTTGCAAAAGGGGGGTAGGTTTATTACTTCACTAGTTAAGTAATATTGATGGGAGTATCTGGCAATGGGTGCTGTGGATGTCTGGGCGCAGATTACAACTGAGCATATGGCGAGACAGGATTGGCTGGAACCCCTGCTGCGATGGACAGGGCAGGAGGGAGACCCACTGGTCCCCTCTCCGAAAAGCACACTGGCGGCCATGGACGCTGCAGATGTGGACATCTCTCTGCTTTCCGCCTGGCATGGTCCTGCTGGAGACCTGATCACGAATGAAGAAGCAGGCCGCCAGATTGAGACTGCTCCTGACCGGTTTCGGGGGTTGGCCACCGTTGATCTCAACAAGCCGATGGAGGCCGTCCGGGTCATCCGAGACGTTGTGGATGGCAACACGTTTGTGGGGGTGCGTGTGGTTCCGTGGCTTTGGAACCTGCCGCCGAACGGCCGGCGCTACTACCCGATCTACGCGGCCTGCATAGATGCGGGTGTGCCCTTCTGCACCAGATTGGTCATACAGGGCCTTTACTACGCTCGGAAACTGGGCGGCTCATTCCCTACCTTGAAGACGTTCTGTTGGATTTCCCCGAGCTTGTTGTGGTCGGAGGACATGTGGGTTTCCCGTGGATTGATGAACTGGTCTCGCTGACCATCAAGTTTCCCAATTTCTATGTCGACACGTCTGCCTATGCCGTTCATCGGTTGCCGCCGGCCTTTGTTGATTTCATGAAAGGTCCGGGCAGCAGCCGGGTCATGTTCGGAACCCACTGGCCGATGCTGTCACCTGCAAGATGTCTGGCAAAACTGGATCAACTTGGCTTGGGCGATGAGCAGCAGGAGATGTTTCTCTCTGGCAATGCGCGGCGTGTGTGTGGTTTGCCAACGGCCTGAGCTTCAGGCCGCGCGTTCCGAAACGGTGGTGCGATGGAGGAGGCGGTCATGGCCGTCATACCCGCCGCTTGCGCGGTGCAGCAGGCAGCGGTTGTCCCACATTACCAGCATGTTTGGTTTCCATTTGTGGCGATAGACAAATTCATCCTTTGTCTGATGTTCATAAAGACGCACAAGCAGATTGTAGCTCTCATCCTTGCTCATGCCCTTGAACTCCTGAATGTAGCCTACTGTTGAAAATAGGGCAGGGCGACCCGTTTCCGTATGCGGACGAACCAGAGGATGTTCGTGTTTCAGGCGGGCCTCTTCGGAGCTGATGATCCGCATACTGCGATCGTTCTCTTCTTCCTTGTCCTGCCCATACATGCCGTCGGGAGCATAGGCGGCTTCTGCCGAGTGAACGGCGACCAGTCCTTCAACTTCCTTTTTGAGATCGGCGGGCAGATGGTCATAGGCCATATGCTGGTTGGCGAAGTAGGTGTCGCCGCCATTGGGCGGAATTTTCAGGCCCATGAGACAGGTTGCTATGGGTGGCTTCTCCTGGAAACTCCAGTCCGTGTGCCAGCCCTCGGCGAACAGGGGAGAGGTTTCGTTGGCACGCCGCTCAATTGCCGCAATGTTTTTGCGGCCGTCAATCGGGGCGAAGAAGGGGTCGTGCCCGAAGTCGCCAAAGTAGAGAGTGAAGCGCTCAAGGTCGTCGTCACTCATCGGCTGATCGGGAAAGACCAGTACATGATGTTCAAGCCAAGCATTTCGAATCTCAGAAATGAGATCGGAATCAAGGGGCTGTGTGAGGTCGATGCCGGACACGAAGGCCCCGCACGCTTCGCCGGTAGGGGTGACAGACAGCATTGAGCGTCCTCTCTTTTGTTATGGTCGGCAGTCTGCATGTTTGATTGGACTCTGTCATTGTGCGTTGCGGCGTTGAACCGGGGCGGCGCATGGCGCTAGGCTTTTGAGATGCCAAAGAATGCCAAAGCTGAGTTCGATAGCGTGATGTCTGGGTACAGCAAGACCGTGCAGCCGTCGCTCAAGCGTCTCCGTAAGCTGGTTCATGAGGTTGTGTCAGCCACGCCGGAAATCGGAGAGATTGTTGAAACACTGAAGTGGGGCCAACCATCCTTTCTACCCAAGCGCGCGCGTATCGGTACCACGGTTCGGATGGATGCGGTGAGTGAGACGCCCCCGCGCGTTGCTCTTTACTTCCATTGTCAGACGACACTCGTTGACACGTTTCGCCATCTTTATCCGGACGCTCTGGAGTTCAAGGGCAATCGGGCGGTTTTGCTGGATGCATCAAAACCACTGCCGGAAGCAGAATTGCGTCATTGCATTGAAATGGCCCTGATTTATCACGTGGCTAAGCGTGCTTCCGCGACCTAGCTTTGGCGTACCGCCTGGTTGCATAGCCAAGACTTAGATATCGAGCAGCTTCGATGAAACCAACGCGATGATGCCCAGCGGCGCTATGAATGTCAGACAAATTGCCAGATAGGTCTTTACGCGGCCCTCGGGAAGGTCCGGGACAATCGCGCGGCTGACGAAGATAGCCATGCCGAGTCCACTGATCGGGAGCAGCCATGCAGATGTTGTTTCATCAAGAAAATCAAACAGGCTCAGACCCAGGATAGAGATGCTGTCCCAGACAGTGAGCGACATCGTAACGGCGGCACCGCCCACCCAGGTTGCCCCCGCCGCTATGAGTGTTGCGACGGTTCCACCAACACGGAATGTTTCATCGACCCAGTGCCGGGCAATGATCATTAGAGCTATGAGTGACGAAAAGGCGGCCAGCAGAGTAGCAGTGAAGAAACCGAGGCCGAAAAGATTGCCATTGGGCAAAAGCGTGAAGCCCTGGGGCAGGGCAATGAACAGGAGGCCCGGGCCGCCATTCGATTCCAGCTCGAATGCAAACACGATGGGGAAAATGATGAGCGCGGCTGCAATGGCAATCGCCGTGTCCAGGATGGCGACAGAAAACCCGAGCCTGGGGACATTTGCGCTCTCATTGGGCTCGGGGCTCCCTTGCTCATTGGAGAGGTCTTCGTCGGTCGCAAA
>ERZ1740067.1909-NODE-1909-length-13435-cov-7.239462_pt1 | contig 13435 bp, 14 predicted proteins | sample MGYA00581736_ERZ1740067 | MGnify/ENA primary metagenome ERZ1740067 (study PRJEB43018, sample SAMN04849236) | marine metagenome | isolation source: floating plastic debris | place: Pacific Ocean | collected 2008-08-27 | study: EMG produced TPA metagenomics... | reverse complement strand
AATATTAGTTAGCAGTATCTATAAAAATTACTCCCCTAGTATAACCCTAGGAGAGTAATTTTATAGGTAATTAATCATAAACATTTTTATCTGTAAATTTCACAGATACCGGATCTGTATTTTTTCCAATGGAATGATCTATTGTTCCAACACCTGAACGTCCAGCATTCACTTTTTCTGGAATGACACCATCTTTTGGATGAAGATATTGCACTTCTCCGCTAGGAAAAATTCTATATATTTTGTAATCTGAAATTTTAAAACCTTTTTTTAATTGAACACTTAGAGCTAAACATTGTTCTTTTTTTGCTAAATATAGAAGGTTTTCCCCTTCTCTCATTAAGGCTGCTCCACCAGTAGGCATTTCAAAAATGACTTCTGCTTTACTTGTCCAAGTAATAGCATATTTTTCTTCTTGTTCTGCAGCCCTTAGCCATCCGCCAGTACTTCCACCGAAAGTAGGTGATGGCATTTGTAAGTTAATAGTTTCAGTCATAATTATTTTATAAAATATGTTTATATATTTTTATAATAATAAAAGTATTCTTCACGATAGCATATCATATATAAATTAAACTTTACATAATACATTAAAAGTTTTGTTACCTGTTTCGAGTAAACCTATGCAACTGCTAATCTTTTTCTTCCTTTATGACGTCTTGCTTTAATTACTCTTCGACCTGCTGGAGATTTCATACGGCTTCTGAAGCCTGAAGTACGAATTTTTTTTCTCCGAGTACCTCCTAATGTTCGTTTTGTCATTTGCGAATTGCCTATATTTTAAATTTAGTACTAAATATTATAACATGGTTATCTAGTTTAACTAAATTTTTTTCCATACGAAAATCTGCTATAATAAGTTAAGATTGAGAAAATTTTTTATTGTTTAAGCTAAAATATTAAATGTACATTCTATAATGTAATTAGATAAATACGAAACAAAAAGGATATTTTCAAAATGGATATTTTGAGTTTAGGCTGGTCGGCTTTATTAGCTATGTTCACATTTTCCATAGCTCTAGTCGTGTGGGCAAGAAATGGATTTTAAACGGAGAGCATTATGGGGAAGGAAATTATTACAACAGCGGAAATTTGTTTCAGTATTACTTTAGTAGGCTTATTATTAGGATTCCTTCTACTTAGAGTACAAGGAGAATAATATTACTGATAACAGTATAGACTTTCATTTATAAGATAAACTCTCTCCTAAAACTTTATCAGCATAATTTATAATCGATAGGGGAGAGCTCTATCTGCTGATTGTTCTTACTTAATAGTAATAATAAATTAGAATTAGGACAATTTCTAGGCTATACAGGAAATTATTTTTTCGGTGATAAGATCATCATTACGCTTCTGCCTTCTTTTAATGGAGATTGTTGTAAATCTGCAATTTCCACCAAGTCTACAGCCATTTTATTTAGTAAGTCTACAGCTCGATCTGAGTGTTGAATTTCTCTACCTCGAAAGGTAATGGTTGCTTTAACTTTGTCACCAGCTTTTAAGAAACGTGTTGCTTGATTTAAACGCACATTATAGTCGTGAGACTCTATATTACAACGCATTTTTACTTCTTTAATGTTTATATTTTGCTGTTTTTTCCGTGCTTCTTTAGCTTTCTTTTCTTGCGCAAATTTATATTTACCATAGTCAATAATTCTACAGACAGGAGGATCCGACTTATCACTAATTACAACCAAGTCTAATTGTTGTTCTTTAGCTAATTTTTTAGCTTCAGTGTTGTCAAATACACCCATTTGTTCTCCATCGGAATTAATCAATCTGATTTTTGGAAATTTAATTCTTTCATTAATAATCGGGATGTTTCTTGAGTTTTTTCTATTCTGACTATTTATTTGATCTGCCACGCCTTTTTGTATTCTATCTTTTTGTAAATTCGTAATTTTAACATCTAAAGTCTAATTTATTATTAAATATAACATATCAAGTATATAAAAATACACTCGCACAAGGCTGTCCTAAGAATTAAATCTAATCTGTTAACTCCCCAGGTAGGGATTGAACCTACGACCAATCGGTTAACAGCCGATCGCTCTGCCACTGAGCTACTGAGGATATGTATATATTATAATATATATACGGGATAACCCAATTTTTGTTGCATTTATTCCTTTGTTTTGTTATTATTTGTAGTGATAAGGTAAATTGCGGACGTGGTGGAATTGGTAGACACGTTAGATTTAGGTTCTAGTGATTTATATCGTGAGAGTTCAAGTCTCTCCGTCCGCAATCAAGTATTTAAAATAGGTAGATTAAGTGTAAAAGCAGGCTCAGTAGGATTCGAACCTACATTAGAGACTTAGAAGGTCCCTGTCCTAATCCCTTAGACGATGAGCCCTATTATTATGTTTCTTCGGTACTTAGACCCGACCGGACTCGAACCGATGACCTATTGCTTGTAAGGCAACCACTCTACCAACTGAGTTACGGATCTTTAGGTATATTATAAAAAAGATGTCTGTTAATTAGCAAGCTAATTAATCAATAACTCTAATCCTCATTTTATATAACTCTTTAATATAAATCAAGTAAGTATTCGAGTAACTTATACTACATGTCACACTATGAAATATGATAAAATCCAATCAAATACACAACATCGAAATAGATAAAGAAGGACTTCGCATATTATCTCAAAATATTACAGAAGGGGTAATTTTAGTAGATTTAGGTCTCGAAATTTTGTTGATTAATGATAATGCGTCTTCTTTATTAGGTTTTAACAATATCATGCTCAAGGGTAACAAATTGCAAGATATTTTACCTGATTTGGTGAGTAAAGATTTAATGTTTATTATTACTAGATTTTTAGAGATGGCGACTCATTCCACTCCGAATTTAGAATCGCTAATAACGAACGTATATCTGAATAATAAAACAATACAAGTTTCATTAAGTCCCATCATAGACGCCAACCAAAATATATTAATCGGGATTCTTCTGATTTGCCAGAACTATGAACAAAAAAATTCTAATAAGTTAAAAGCTCAATTTATGGCTAATGTGTCACATGAATTAAGAACTCCTTTATTTAATATTCAATCTTTTTTAGAAACTTTACTTGAATATCAAGATAATTTATCAGACCAACAAAAAAAAGATTTTCTGAACATTGCTAATAGTGAAACACTTAGACTAACTCGTTTAGTTAATAATATTTTAGACCTGTCTAAGCTAGAGTCTGGACATCAGTATCAGTTTGAGGTCATTACTGTAAGACCTATTATACAGCAAGTTTTAAAATCTTATCAATTAACGGCTCAGGAAAAAGGCATTAGACTTTCTTTAAGTATGGATAACGATTTTTATATGATCCTAGGGAACTATGATCTATTATTTCAAGTATTTTCTAATTTAATCGATAATGCTCTTAAATTTAGTACTTCTTCGGGTACTATTATCGTTCGTATATTTGCCTGCAACCCAAAGAAAAGAAGTTATCTACGATTTTTCGAATATACACCGCTAAATAACTTAATAAGAGTAGAGGTTTCGGATAATGGAACTGGCATTGCGAAAACTAAAAGAAAATTTCTTTTAAATAATCTCAAAAACTTAGATGAAAGCTTTCTCTCTTTACGAAAGATTGGGCTTGGCCTCTCTATTGTGGATAACATCATTCGTAGACACGATTCCAGTCTTCATTTCAAGAGTAATTTAGATGCTGGTACTACTTTTTGGTTTGATCTAAAACAATTAGATCCTTAACATATAGCGGGGACCAGTTTTCTAAAAAAAGGTAATGTATAATAGTATATATTATCTTTTAAGATATTATAATTATGGAATATTAAAATTCTGCAGCTTAAACTATTCAAATGAATTAGAATAATGAATTATATACTATAATTTTATTAAATTTTATCTTTTAATACTTATTAGGAGCATGCCTATGTCTGGAGGTTCAACAGGAGAACGTCCTTTTTCAGATATTATCACTAGTATTCGTTACTGGGTTATTCATAGCATTACAATACCTTCATTATTTGTGGCAGGATGGCTATTTATTAGCACTGGATTAGCGTATGATGTGTTTGGAACACCACGACCAAATGAATATTTTACACAAGACCGTCAACAGGTTCCATTAGTTAATGATAGATTTAGCGCGAAGCAAGAACTTGAAGATTTAACTAAAGGATTATAAAATTGAAGGAGTAATATATGAGTAGAAATAATACCAATCAGCCGATTACTTACCCAATTTTTACGTTTAGGTGGTTAGCTATCCATGGTATCGCAGTGCCTACTGTATTTTTTATAGGCGCAATTACATCAATGCAATTTATCCAAAGATAGGAGTTAACATGAGTGGTCCTAATCCTAATAAACAGCCCGTAGAATTAAATAGAACATCATTATTTTGGGGATTACTTTTAATTTTTGTTTTAGCAGTACTTTTTTCTAGTTACTTCTTTAATTAAGCTTCGATACAATTAAAAGTCCTCTTATATTAAAACAAAGATCACGAAAACTATTTTACAAGGAGGAAATCTTCATGGCGAGCACTGGCAGAATTCCTATTTGGTTAGTTGCTGTAGTTGGTGGACTATTAGCATTAACTGTTTTAGGTATTTTTATTTATGGATCTTATTCTGGAATAGGTTCTTCATTATAGACTTTAATTATACTAATTAACACATGCTCTCTTCTTGTTCTTAGTGGCCCGAAAGAAATAAGAAGAGAGCATCATAATGCTATCTATAGAACATAATCCATAAATTAAGCTAATAGTTGATATTTTATTCTTCAATATATAGAAATATCGCAGAATCCAGCAGATTACTTTTGTAAACCGTTCGTCTATAAAAAAATGTATATGTATAAGAATTTTTTTGATGATGTTACTAATAAATATTTAGTATCAAACTGCTACAATTTGCAATGGAATAAAAAACAAGCCTTTCTTACTAAAATTCAGCGCAAGATATATGTATTGGCGCTTCGCGGTGAAGTATCTAGGGTGGCTAGGCTACAAAAAATAATTATCAGTTCTTTGAATGTTAAATTATTAGTGGTCAATAGCATCACCAGTGAAACTAGATATAATGTTAGTAACATAACGAAAGTCAAGATAGCTTTACTACTCACTTCTAGACCTAATCCAGATTTACCGTTGTTTTGGAAAAAACTGAATAGTAGTATATCTTACCTTCAGTTTTTTACACTATACAATCGGAGTATTCAATATTTAATTCAATTATCTTTTGAACCACAATGGGAGGCATATCTTGAGCCTCATATTTTTGGGTCCAGAGCCAAATTTATCGCAAAAGATGCTGTTTTACATCTATCTCAGCAAATTCAAAGTAATTATTTTAACTATGCCATAATTAGTAGATTTTCTTTAGAGCTTAAGCCCTCACATCAAAAACTTTTGTGTAAGAAGATTCATACCTGTCACATACTAAATCGTCTTTTAATTTCCCAAATACAATATGTCTATTTAGTTGAACCAAATTTTCCACGCAGAAAATATCTCAATCTAAGTGATTTATTATTAAATATTCTACTCTATGGCTTACAATATTGTTTGATAGAAAATACTTTACTAAATACCTTTGATAACCAAAAGCCCTCGAAAGATTTTAAGCGTACTATATTTTATATTAATTATACAAATACACTTAGTATCCTATGCCAAACGGAAAAAGTTGCCGAATGGTTGAAGTATCTTTTAAAAAGCTTTTTTGCTGCTATATCTTTAAAAGCTGAGGTAGATATTGTTTGCTTGTCTGACCAAAACTTTGAAATCGATTTTCTTAATTTTGTATTACAGAAAACAAATAATGATTTTAATCTTTTACCTAACGTTAAGAATAAAAAACAAATTATCTATGATATTAGAGGGCTTCTATACAAGAAAGATTTTATAGGTCGACGCAGGGCTTTAAGCCATTTAAGTCTTGAGAAGGCAATTCGAAAAGTTAACCCTTATCTTCTTTACTGGAACAACTATTATAGTATTTGTACGCAGTTCAATGATTTAGCATCACTAGATCAAGTTATTAACAATACAATTTATAGATGGCAAATTAAGAAATATAAGAGAAACAAGGTTTCTAACTGGACTAAACAATGTACCAAATATGTTAATTCAGAAAAAAGAATTTCTCAAGGTAGAGAGATACTTATCCTTCTTACAAAACAAAGAAAAAATAGAAGAAATCATATACCTTTAATATCTTATCGATCATCATATGATTACGATATTAATTATTGGCGACTCCGTAATACGTAATATTTGATCAAGTTTGTTATTTTATAATAACAATTCAAACTACTCACAACCTAATCTAACTATTAAAAATGAATTCAACCTTACGTTCCATCAATTTTTTTTTTATTTAGGATACGACTTAACTGAACCATTAAAATACGCATTTATGCAACGATCCTTGATTGTAGCTATTGCAGTAGGCTTACTTTGTGCAATAGTAGGTAGTTATTTAATGGTGCAAAGACTAGCTCTTTTAGGTGATGCAATTAGTCATTCTGTGATGCCTGGATTGGCACTAGCTTTTAACTATAAGATTCCGATTATTGCGGGAGCTCTGATAGCTGCAATACTTAGTACTTTAGTCATCGCTTGGCTAAATAAAGAGTACCCTTTAAAAGAGGATACAATTATAGGTATTGTATTTGCCAGTTTTTTTGCTTTGGGGATCATACTAATAACTTTAATTCAAAAAGACAACAAAATTGATCTAAATCATTTTTTATTTGGCAATATTCTTGGCGTTACTATCGAAGACGTTATCGCTACATCTATCATTTGCGCTAGTGTTTTACTTGTAATTACATTTTTATATAAAGAACTATTATTCTATACTTTTGATCCATTAGGTGCTGAAGCTTTAGGATTACCTGTTAAAGAATTAAATTTCTGTTTAATGGTCTTAGTTGCTCTAACAACTGTAGCTAGTATGAAAGCAGTGGGTGTAGTATTAGTTTTAGCACTCTTAATTATACCTAGTGCATCTGCGTATTTACTAGTATCAAGGCTAGACCAGGTAATGACTCTCGCAGCTACTCTAGGTATCCTATCTAGTATCCTAGGAATGTATATAAGTTATTTCTTAAATATTCCTTCGGGGCCAGCGATTGTTTTAGTAGCTTCTCTTTTTTTCTGTTGTACATTAATAATTTATAAAGCTTCCAAATTAATTTCTCAGAAAATTTAATCTTTTTATTAGAAAATTTTTACTAAATGGCTACAGCTTTTTCCTAGCATTGCAAAATGTAAAAATTATCTATCGAAAAAAATTTTTACAGTATTATATATACTATGATTTAATAATCGTAATTCATCGTTAAACTATATTTACTACTATCTAAAAAGTATTCTTATGAAAAAGAATGTAGGATTTATTGGGTTAATTTTATCTCTATTAATTGGGTTTCCCACAATTGCTAATGCAACTTTGTCTAGTTTAACTCCTTGCGGAAATTCCCAGGTTTTTTATAATCGCTTAAATGCAAGTGTTAAAAAGCTAGAAGTTCGTTTAAGTAAATACGAAAAAGGAACACCTCCCGCAATTGCTTTAGAACAAAAAATTATAAGCACTCAGAAGCGATTTGATCAATATGCTAAAGCTGGACTATTATGCGGTACAGACGGCCTACCTCATTTGATTGCAGATGGCAGATGGAGCCATGCAAAAGAATTCACGATTCCAGGACTAGTATTTCTTTATATTACTGGATGGATTGGCTGGGTAGGTAGGGGCTATCTACAAGCTATACGTAAGGCAGATAAACCTACTGAAAAAGAAATTATTATTGATGTTCCATTAGCTTTAAAATATTCATTATCTGGATTTGTATGGCCATTGGCGGCATGGCAAGAGTTAAGCACCGGCAAGCTTTTAGCATCTCAAGATGAAATTACTGTTTCTCCTAGATAAACGAGTAAGTAGAATCTGTGTAAAATAAAACCCATTTTAGAATATATATTAAGGAGTCAGTATCGTCATGAATAATAGTTTCACGTGCGACACGAAGTTATAGATTATAACATAAAATAAGAAGAATATAGCAGCATCTTACTATTATTTTAAGCATAAAGATAAAACTTAGCTCTTTAAATAAAGATTATAAAGGTATTAATATTATGTCTGTGATTACTTGAATTATATTAACAAACCTTAAGAGTAATTAGCTTTACCAGTAGCAAAAATAACTTAGTCTATAAAACGTGGAGCTACTAATTAAATTTAGTGGAGGGATATCTGATAATGTCTCTCAAATAAAATCTAATATAAATAACATCTTTATTTAGAAAATGAAGATTATTTCTTATATTAAGAGATATACCCAGTTAAGTTCTAGCTTCCAAAACCAAAGCTATTGAATTAGAGCTGTATGCGAGGAGACTTGCATGTATAGTTCGGAAGGAGATTGGACAGTCTACCTAACTAAATATTTATCTACCGCACCTGTCATTGCGACAATTTGGCTGGTTTTTACGGCTGGATTACTAATCGAAATTAATCGTTTTTTTCCAGATGCCTTATATTTGCCATTGTAGACAAGAAAAAATATGTAGTATTTATACTACATATTTTTTCTCGTCTACAATGAGTACGTATTTTCCGCCGCCGAAGACGCCTGTGGAGGATGAATTAGCTTTTTTAGCTTATTAAAAAAGTATCTCTATAATTATTTGTGAATCAACTATTATAGTTGATTCTTTTATTTACAACTAACGATATGATAATATTATATATTATTATTATTATATTATATAAAAAGAGTATATGAGCTTAGTAAGTAAAACCATATTAGAAGCAGATGATGAATTAAGGTATTTTACAATTGGGGAGCTAGAAAGTATTCAAGATTATCTTAACACTGGATTGAAAAGAATTGAGATTATCTCGACAATTAAAGGAAAAGAACGAGAAATTATAAGAACGGCTAGTAAGGAGCTATTTCAAATACACCCTGAGTATATCGCTCCTGGTGGTAATGCATCTGGTAACAAACAGAGGTCACTGTGCTTGAGAGATTATGGATGGTATCTACGTCTTATTACATATGGTATCTTAGCCGGTGATCAAGAACCTATTGAAAGAATAGGACTAATTGGAGTTAAAGAAATGTATAATTCACTAGGTGTACCTATTGTAGGGATGATTGATAGTATTCAGTGTTTAAAAAAATGTACTTTAAGCTATTTTTCAGCCGATGAGAGTAGAGTTATTGAGCCCTATTTTGACTATATCATCCGTACAATGTCTCTTTAGTCAACTAAAGATAGAGCTTGAACACGATTACACTTGACATGCTATAAATAATCATGCTATATTACTTAACATATCAAGATAATATATACTGTAAAAATTAGTAATTTGTCAGAAATTAACATTAGCAGCAAGCTAATCTTTTACAGTGATTATATTATCTTGGTTTTTATATAATATTTCTCTCTGTTTAATTTTTCATTTAATGTTGCTAAAATTACCTTAAATAAATATTTATTCGCTTTATATGAATACTTGGACTAAGTTTTTTAGGCAGTCTTCTTTAATTACCACTAATATGGACTGCCGAGAGGTACTAACTACAGTAGTAGTAAATATAGCTTCAAAAGAGGATTATCAGCTTTTTCTATCTTTTAACCCTGCTATCAATATTCACGAGTTAGAACAATTATACGACTTGGTTGGTTGGGTCAGAAGACCTCCTCGTAAAGTTCAACTTGCGATAAATAATAGCTTTTTAATTTTAACTCTTTATTTAGAAAAACAGGGATATCGTGAACTAGTTGGTTTTGCAAGGGCAATTTCAGACCATGCGTTTAACGCTACTATTTGGGACATGGCAATCCATCCTGATTTTCAGCATCAAGGATTAGGCAGTATTCTTATGAGAAAGATAATTCAGGAGTTGAGATATGTTGAGATTGATAGTATTACCTTATTTGCGGATTCTCAAAGTATACGCTTTTATAGTAAACTAGGATTTATTGTCGATCCCCTTAATATTAAGGGTATGTTTTGGTATCCTCAATAGACAAAAAATTTTAACTAGAATATACTAGAAGATATCCGGGATGTAGCGCAGTTTGGTAGCGCGCCTGCTTTGGGAGCAGGATGTCGCAGGTTCGAATCCTGTCATCCCGAATTAATATATTAGTATCCACTATTAAAGCATCTTTTTAATTATTTTTATTTCTTGTAGTGCTGTTTTATTGTGCGAATCAAGAGTTAAAATTTTCTGGTATGTTTGCATTGCCAAAGAATAAGATTGTTTCCTCTGTAATAACTGTGCAACACGAGTTAAACTAATGATACTATGAGGTGTTTTTGCTAATGCCAATTTATAGTTATCAATAGCTAAATCTAAATAATTAAAGGTTGCATACAGGTTAGCTATTTTTGTATAAATAAAGGACAATTGCTCATTGGTATAATCGTTTTCATTTTTTAAGATTAGCTGAGACAATTTTAAAGCTTCTACGTATATTTTACGTTGCCAGTATATTACTGTTATCGGATAAGAGATAGATTTAAAATTCTGAACAATAGTATAATCATTTTTTAATACATTTACAATTTGATTTTCCTTATATAGATTAAAGGCTTGAAGAGTTAGAATAATGGATAGAAAGGTTAAAAAAATTATGATAATGCTTAGATAGACAATAGGAAAAGTTACCATAGATTATTTAAAAAAATATATAATTCATAGTGCAGACACTATGAATTAGGGTTGAATTGTCCAATAAGACTTTTTTTTGAGAACGTATATTATGCAAATAATCTACTCTTTAGAATATCTTCTGCTTCTAACGTTACTAGATCAGCTTTTGTTAACACTTTATCTCCACTCTCAAAAATACGATTAGCTTGACGCATTCTAGCTCTATCAATAGCATTTCGAATACTTCTTGCGTTCGCAAAAAGCGGTTGTTCCATTCGTTTTTCGGTATACTGAAAAAGAGCTTCTTCTGCTTCTGGTGTAAAACGATATTGTTGTTCTTGTAACATTAGCTGAGCAATTGAAACTAATTCATCAGCAGTATAATCGGGAAAATCAACGTGATTAGCTACTCGAGAAGATAAACCTGGATTCGATTTATAGAAGTCATCCATTCTTTCTTTATATCCAGCAAAAACTACTACTAAATCATCTCTTTGATTTTCCATGACTTGAAGTAAAATTTCGATAGCTTCACTACCATAATCTCTTTCATTATCTGGTTTGTAAAGATAATAAGCTTCGTCAATAAACAGAACGCCTCCCTTGGCTTGTTTCAAAACTTCTTTAGTCTTAGGCGCCGTATGGCCAATATATTGACCTACTAAATCGTCTCTGGTAACGGTTAATAGATGTCCTCTGCGGCTGTATCCTAAACGATGTAAGATATCTGCCATCCGAGTTGCTACGGTAGTTTTCCCTGTTCCTGGGCTACCTGTGAATGACATATGAAGACCTGGAGTGGTCGAAGTTAAATTTAGACTTCTTCTTAATCTATCTATTAATAATAGAGCTGCTATCTCTCTAATTCGTGTTTTTACCGGGACCAAACCTATTAGCTCTTCATTTAGTTGATCAAGGATTTCTTGGATCTGTGTTTTTTCATACTCTTCTCGCAGGTTCACGAGAGTATCTTCTGAAACTTTCTCTGTTGTAGACATAATAATCTTATTTTGTGTATTTCTAATATAAAAACATTAAAGTTATAGATATACTCTATAACTTTAATGTTTTAATTGTTAATAGCGACTACCTTCTGGCTTCTCAGTAGCATAGCTATGACAAGTGTATCGAATTAAACGTCCCGCTGCTTCTTGACGATCTAATCCGAATCCTGGCTCTGCACTTGGTCTGTTTACTATAAACGATAGAACACAGCTCTCAATACCTCTAGTATTATCAAATGCATTAATTTTAATGTAAATGTTAGAGTGTGCTTTACGACAAGCAGCAAGTTCAAACATTACTGCTGATACATCTTTAATGTCAAATAAAGGTAAACCCCACATATCCCAGTATGCATTACGTGGATGAGGATCATCAGTATACTCAATACCTACTGAGTAGTTTTTAGACATGATGTACTGGACTTGCTTTTTGATTTGATCATCGGTAAGATCTGGAAGGAATGAAAATGTACCTTGTGTTACTCTCACTATTAATGCTCCTTAAATATAGTTTAGAAAATTTTAGTCATATCAAAAATACAGCCTGCAAACTAAACATTTGCAGTTGGAGTTTCTACGAAGTCAGCTGTATCTGTTGAAGTATAGTTGAAAGAAATATCTTTCCATAGATCTAAAGCTGTTTGAAGAGGACCACAAGTTTTAGCTGCATCTCTTAGAATTTGAGGACCTTCAGCTACATAGTCACGGCCTTCATTTCTAGCTAAAACCATAGATTCTAGAGCTACACGGTTAGCTGTCGCACCGGCTTGAATACCATCTGGGTGACCAATAGTACCACCACCAAATTGTAGAACTACATCATCACCTAAGTAATCTAGTAATTGGTGCATTTGACCACAGTGGATACCACCTGATGCAACTGGCAGCACTTTACGTAATGATGCCCAATCTTGTTTAAAGAAGATACCTTGAGGTAAGTCAATCTCTAAAGCTGGTTCTAATAGAGTTCTGTAGAAACCTCTAATCATTAAAGGGTCACCTTCTAATTTACCTACTACTGTACCAGCGTGAATATGATCTACGCCTGCCATACGCATCCACTTACAAATTACACGGAAGTTCATACCGTGATTCTTTTGACGAGAGTAAGTTGAGTTACCTGCTCTGTGTAAGTGTAAGATCATGTCATTTTTTCTAGCCCATACACCCATAGTTTGGATTGCTGTATAACCAATAACAAGGTCAATCATACAAATGATGCTGCCTACTTCATTAGAGAATTCAGCTCTTGCAAACATCTCATCCATTGTTCCAGCTGTAACGTTTAGGTAATGACCTTTAATTTCACCTGTTGCTGCAATTGCACGGTTTACACCTTCCATTGCAAATAAATAACGTTCTCTCCATCTCATGAATGGTTGAGAGTTAATATTTTCATCATCTTTTAAGAAGTCTAAACCACCTTTTAAACCTTCATATAGCACACGTCCGTAGTTTCTACCAGATAGACCTAGTTTTGGTTTTACTGTAGCACCTAATAGTGGACGTCCGAAGTTATTCATACGTTCACGTTCTACAATTACACCTGTTGCAGGTCCTTGGAAAGTTTTTAAGTAAGCAATTGGAAGACGCATATCTTCTAAACGTAAAGCTTTAACTGCTTTGAAACCAAATACGTTACCAATAATAGAGGCAGTTAGGTTTGCAATAGAACCTTCTTCAAATAAATCAATATCGTATGCAACATAAGCAAAGTATTGATCTGGAGCACTCGGCACTGGATCTACTCGGAATGCCTTAGC
>ERZ1740067.1908-NODE-1908-length-13441-cov-5.263185_pt1 | contig 13441 bp, 15 predicted proteins | sample MGYA00581736_ERZ1740067 | MGnify/ENA primary metagenome ERZ1740067 (study PRJEB43018, sample SAMN04849236) | marine metagenome | isolation source: floating plastic debris | place: Pacific Ocean | collected 2008-08-27 | study: EMG produced TPA metagenomics... | reverse complement strand
CATAGCGGCGCCTTTAAGTCAGTTTGCGCGGGATTTGACTGGCTTGACCGCCCCTGTCAAGACTTGCGCCCATGCTTTAAAGATGCCGCATTGAAATGTACGACAATTTGCATATGTCCGCTCTGTAACGGAGAAAAAGACCATGGCTGAGCGCAATCCCCTGTTTGAAGACTTCGCAAAGGTCGCTGCAAGCGCGATGACGACCTTCGGCGGGCTGCGTGATGAAGCGCAGGCGGCTATCCGGGCCCGGATGGAAGATAAGCTCGCCGAAATGGATTTGGTGACGCGCGAAGAATTTGACGCTGTGCGGGCCATGGCGCTCAAAGCAAGGGAAGAAAACGAAAAACTTTTCGAAGAGATTAAGGCGCTAAAAGCCAAAGTCACACCAAAGTCGGCCGCGAAGCCCGCAGCAAAGCCTCGGGCGACGACGAAACGAGCGACGACAGCGAAAAAGGCAACCGCAGCGAAAAAACCGACACCGCGTAAGCGCGCTGTATCGAAATCGACGGCGAAAACAACCACCGCTAAAAGCGCGAAAAACGGTGCAAAACCCTAAACAACTGGTCTGACACGCACCCGTTTTATCCACATGAAACTTAGGTGACGTTCTTTTAGAACAGTTGCGTTTTTGTACGTCTCGTGACACGGTATTTGGTGTCTGGACAAATCAACATACCTATATATTGATTTCGCTAGGCACGCGCCGACACTTAAGTTGGCCCCTATAGGCCAACTCCGTTCGCAACAGGAGGAGGCTTTCATGACCCTCACTCAAACCCAAGACACAGTCCTCGAATTGTCCAATCCGCTCGATGCTATCGAGGCCTTGTTCGAAGCCAATGAGTGGACCTTCGAACGTGACAGCAATGAAGAAATCACGGCCATCGTGCCAAGCGGCTGGTGCGATTATCAGCTTCGTTTCTTCTGGCGCGAGCAGGAAGGCGTGCTGCAAGCGGTGAATATGTTCGATTTGAAAGTGCCGTCGGCGAAGCGGGCTAGCATTTGCGAAACGCTGGCGCTGATTAACGAGCGGCTATGGATGGGACATTTTGAAAGCTGGACGGATGGCGATGCCTTGCTCTATCGACACGCCACTTACATCGATGAAGACTCCCAGCTGTCGCCCAATCACGCCCATGCCTTGGTACAAACCGCAGTCGGTGAAAGTGACCGCTTCTATCCTGTTTTCCAGTTTGTGCTCTGGGCTGGGAAGAGCCCAGCAGAAGCTGTTGAGGCCGCCATGCTGGATACGGTCGGTAGCGCCTAACCTTTCTCATGGCATGCCAAAGGAAAGCTATATGGTTTTCTTTCAGAACGTCCCGTTTTCTTCTCACGTGTCATGACCCGACTTGATCGGGTCATCCATGGTTGGGACCAAACACTATGTTTGCCCACGGGTTCGCCGATCAAGCCGGCGACTGGCATCTGTTTGGGAAGGGTAAATGTCGTAGGCGATTGCTCTCAATGACAACGTCCCCCTTTGCTGCAATCGGGCCGTCGCGCCCGCTGGTCCTGCTTGGCTGCGGGAATATGGGCAAAGCTTTGCTTGGCGGTTGGCTGGCTGAGGGGCTTGACCGTACGCAGCTCTTTATTCTTGACCCTGCCCTAAATGCCGGTCTGCCAGAGCTCGACATTCCACCAGAGCGCTGTGGCAGCACCATGCCTGCTGACTTGAAAGCGGGGATTCTGATGCTGGCGGTGAAGCCACAAATCTTGGACCAGGCGGTGGGCAGTGTTCGCGCCTGCGTGGATGCACAGACCACGCTGCTCAGCGTTATGGCGGGCGTCAGCATTGACCGTATGGATGCTTTGCTCCCCGGCCATGGTGGCATTGTCCGGACGATGCCCAACACGCCAGCTGCTATCGGCAAGGGGGTCACAGGGCTCTATGCCCAGTCTCAGGTGGCAGCCCTGGCGAAGGACAGCTGCGAAGCCCGCATGCGCGCGGCAGGTGCCACCGTTTGGGTTGAAACAGAGACTGACCTCAACGCGGTCACAGCCGTCTCCGGCTCAGGGCCGGCCTATATCTTCCATATGATTGAGTGCTTGACCGACGCTGGTATCGCACAGGGCCTGACGGCGGATGTGGCTGAAACACTGGCTATTGAAACCGTCCATGGCGCTGGCGCGCTTGCCGCGGGCCGTGCGGCATCGCCAGAACAGCTACGTATCAACGTCACCAGCCCTGGCGGGACGACCGAGGCCGGTCTGAACGTCCTGATGCGGTCAGACGTCGGCCTGCAAGGCCTTATCGCTGAGACGGTTGCCGCGGCGAGAAAGCGGGCTGAGGACCTCGCTTAAGCGTTTTTGCGAAACTTGAGCGTCATCCGGTCGGATTCGCCGATGGCTTTCATGGCGTCTATCAGCTCCGCACTGCCGTCTGGAAGGTCGAGCGATGGCGGCAGGCGCCACACAAAGTCTTTCTCTGTCGGCTGGTCCTTAGGATTAGCGTTTACCTCGGATGAGGCCTCCAGTGTAAAGCCTGCCGCTTCGACCAACGCAATTACATTGGACTGTTTGAGATAGCCATTCTCCCCATTGGCCCAGCTGTCTGAAGCCGTTTCCGAAGCGCGGTGTTGAACAACTGCGAAGACGCCGCCCGGCTTGAGCATCATATCGATCTCGCCAAGTACGGTGGCCGCCAGCGCCCCGGTTTTATCGGCGCCCAAAAGGTTGTGAAATTCCCTAATCATCATCACCACATCAACGCTGCCCGCCATCTCCTGCGGAACATTGCCAAAGGTGATGGCGTTAAAGGCAATATCTTTACCGGCATGTTTCTCGGCTTGCTTTTCCGGCCAGGTTTTGGGCCACACCTTCCGCTCTGCCATCACGTCCGGGGTGCTGTAGTCTGGTCCAAAATATTCCCAAACGGCAACAGGTCTGTCCGCCCCGATAATTTGGCTGTCACGGCCCAGATAGTCGGCCATGATGCCAGTGTACCAAATGTCGCCAGGCATGGTGTCGACCACCGTCATACCAGGCGCGATACCGAAGAATTCGATAGTTTCCTTGGGGTGCCGATAGGGGATGCGCGCCTGCGCTTTCTCCGGTAGGGCCGCTAAAATCGCATCCAGGCTTGGCGCGGATTCGGTCTGGGCTGCAGCTTCTTGCGCATTTTGTACGTCAGGCGCACCTGTTGCGGTTTCCTCCATGGCGGACTGGTCGCAAGCGCTGATGGCGATGCAAAGAGACAAGAGGGAAAGCGGTTTGAACATTGGTCTCTCCTAGGGTGGACAGTTTTTGAAAGTGGCGGATTTGCTACTATGCGGTTAGCCAAGGGTTGATGATAGCAACGCCGCAGCCTTTGAAATCTTTCGTGTTTCTCGTCGCCACTATAGCGCGGTGTTCCTTCGCCGTCGCTGCAATCATAAGATCGAAATCTCCAGTATTCACGCCAGCTTTTTTGCGATCTGCAGCAAGCGCGCCAAAGGTCGCGGCCTCTGCCCTGCCGAAGCTCAGTATTCGGCCTAAAAATCCAGTTTCCAGGACCGCCTCAAATTGCGTTTCCAAGGTAACCTTGCGCTTTCCGTCTGGTAGGAGGTTCAACCCCTTTTTTATCTCCGCAATGGACACCACTGACAGCGCGATTTCATTGCTGTTCGAGGATTCCAGCCATCCATACACATTTGAATCTGGCTGCGTGCGCATCATCTCCGACACGACATTGGTATCCAGCACAATCATCCGTAATCATCGCCAGAAAAGTCTATGTCGCGGGTATCCGCTTCGTTTCTCTGAAGATCGAGGTCGACGCCGTTTGCTGCGCCAAAATGCTGGCTGAACAGCGTTGCAATATTCACCCCATCGTCTCGCTCGCGCGCCATTTCCTGCAACACATGCCGCAGATAGGCTTCAAGCGAGGAAAACCCCGCTTTCGCTCCTTTGACGCGCAGCGCTTCTTTAGTGTGGGCTGCAAGGCCGCGAACAGTGACGGATGTCATCTTTCAAGTCCCGATTTGATTGCAATGTAATCAATGATTGCAATTGCGTCAAATTTGGATGGGAGTTAGCCACTCACAGCGACCGGCCCGCGGCTGAGGCGGATTGAGGCCCGTTCTGGCGGCGTGAGGACAGTATCGCGTGCGATTTCTGATTTTTCTGGGAAGTCTTTGGTGAAGTGCAAGCCGCGGCTTTCTTGGCGGGCCATAGCTGAGCGGACGATAAGGTCTGCAACGGTGATGAGGTTGCGTAGCTCGAGAAGGTCGCGGCTGACGCGGAAATTGCTGTAGAATTCTTCAACTTCGCTCTTGAGAAGGTCGACGCGGTGCTGGGCACGCTCTAGGCGCTTGGATGTGCGCACGATGCCCACATAGTCCCACATGAAGCGGCGCAGCTCTTGCCAATTGTGGGTGATGACGACTTCTTCATCGCTATCGCGCACGCGGCTTTCATCCCAGTCTTTGGCTTGCAGTGGGTCCGGCAGGCCGCCCAAGTGCTGCAAAATATGCTGCGATGCGGCGCTGCCCATGACCAGGCATTCTAACAGCGAGTTAGAGGCCATGCGGTTGGCGCCGTGCAGGCCGGTTTGGCTGCATTCGCCTATTGCGTAGAGGCCAGCCAGGTCTGTTTGCCCATCCAAGTCTGTCACCACGCCGCCGCAGGTGTAGTGGGCTGCAGGCACGATGGGAATTTGGTCCTTGGTAATGTCGATACCGAAATCCAGGCAGCGTCGGTAAATGGTGGGGAAATGGCTGATAATGAAGTCTTGCGGGCGGTGTGAGATATCCAGATAGAGATGGTCCGCGCCTAGGCGCTTCATTTCATGGTCAATGGCACGGGCGACGATGTCACGCGGTGCCAGTTCTGCGCGGTCATCGAATTTGGGCATGAAGCGTGTGCCATCGGGAAGCTTTAGGTGCGCGCCTTCCCCGCGCATGGCTTCGGTAATGAGAAAGCTCTTGGCTCTCGGGTGATAGAGGCAGGTGGGATGAAACTGGTTGAACTCCATATTCGCCACCCGGCAGCCCGCGCGCCAGGCAATCGCCATCCCGTCCCCCGTCGCGCCATCTGGATTGGAGGTATAGAGATAGACTTTGGACGCGCCGCCCGTGGCCAGGACAACCGCCTTTGCCGAGAACACGTCCACCTCGCGGCGTTTGCGGTCTAGCACATAGGCGCCGTGGACCCGCTCTTCGCCGCCCACAAGCCGGTGGGTAATGAGGTCCACGCAGACATGGTGCTCATAGAGGGAGATGTTCTCATGGCGTCGTGCCTGCTCTTCCAAAGTTTCCTGCACAGCGGCGCCCGTTGCATCATCGACGTGAATGATGCGGCGGTGCGAATGCCCGCCTTCGCGGGTGAGGTGGTAGCCATAGCCATCTTCATGCGCTTCGTCTTTTGAGAAGGCGACACCGGCCTCGATGAGGCGGTCGATGGCGGCTTCCCCTTGGCTAACGATAAAGCGCACGGCGGCTTCATCGCACAGGCCGGCACCAGCAATCAGTGTGTCTTCGATATGGCTTTCAATGCTGTCTTCCGCTTCCAAAACAGCGGCAATACCGCCTTGCGCCCAGCGGGTCGAGCCGTTGGACAGCTTGCCTTTGGAGAGGACTGCTACTTTGCAATGGCCCGCCAAGGCCAGCGCTGCCGTCAGCCCCGCAGCGCCGGAGCCGATAACAAGGACGTCGGCTTGGATGCGGCGCGGGCTCATCTTAGGCTGCCTTCTCCGAGGTGAGCTGCAGGAAGATGTCTTCCAGGTCTCTTTCCTCGGTCGATAGAGCGGTTATGGCCGCGCCTGCGGCTTGGACCCCGTCCAAGATGCGGCCCATGGGCACTGCCGCGGTTTCATAGCGTACGATAATCTGGCGACCGTCGACGAGTTGCGCGCCAAGCGCCTGCAGCTGGTCAGGCAGGGCATCGATGGCTTGGTCGAGCGTAATTGTGACCTGCTTCTCCCCAATGCGCTGCATGAGCTTATCCTTTGGCTCAGAGGTCACCACTTTGCCGTGGTTTATGATGGCAATAGTATCGCACAGCTCTTCGGCTTCTTCCAAATAATGCGTGGTCAGCACGATGGTGACGCCGCGCGCGTGCAGTTCGCGCACCATGGACCACAGCTGTTGGCGCAGCTCGATGTCAACGCCAGCGGTGGGCTCATCAAGAATGACTACGGGCGGGTCGTGCACCAGGGCTTTGGCAATCAGAAGCCGCCGTTTCATCCCACCCGACAGCGTGCGGGAATAAGCGCCGCCTTTGTCGCCGAGCCGGACGGCTTCTAGAAGCTCTTGCGTACGCCGCTTGGCTTTGGGCACGCCATAGAGTCCCGCTGTCAGTTCCATGATTTCGCGCGGGGTGAAGAAGGCGTCAAAATAGACTTCCTGTGGCACGATGCCGATAGACGCACTGGCATTGCGCGGATGCTCATCAATGTCCCAGCCCCAAATGGAGGCTTTGCCTGACGTTTTGCGCACGAGGCCCGCTAGAATGTTGATTGTGGTCGATTTTCCTGCGCCGTTTGGACCAAGAAGTGCAAACATACTGCCGCGTGGTACGGTCAGGTCAATGTTATCCACCGCCTTTTTGCCGCCTTCATAGACCTTCGTGAGGCCTTTTATATCAATTGCGTTGTTGCTCACGCACGCTGTCCAACTTAGAAACCAGGGATGGAATATGGAGCGCTAGCACCCGCGCTGTGACGCAGTCAAATCATCTGAGAGGAGAAGGTGATGGTCATATCCGTGGCTGAGCCAGAAACTGTCTATGTGAAAACCACCAAAGTCTCCTGCGACGGCGGCGAAGGGGCTTTGGGGCATCCACGCGTTTATTTGAATATGGGAGACCATGGCATGGTGGAATGTCCGTATTGCGACCGCCGGTTTATTTTAGGCGGTGGGCCCAAAGACATGCGCGGGCAAGCGGATTAAATCTAAGACGTTCGGGCTGAGCTTGTCGAAGCCCTGGTTCGGACAATGCCCTTCGACAAGCGCGGGGCGAACGTGACTTTTTATGGCAAAAAACCACCTCTATCTGGTTGACGGCTCGGGCTATATCTTCCGCGCCTATCACAAGCTTCCACCGCTGACGAACCCGGAAGGAACGCCCGTTGGGGCCGTCTACGGCTTTACCGCCATGCTGCTCAAACTCCGCCAGGATGTCACAGACCAGGAGCATCCCACGCATATGGCCGTCATCTTTGACGCAGCCAAAGTCTCCTTCCGCAACGAAATCTATGATGACTATAAAGCCAATCGGCCCGAGCCGCCGGAAGATTTGGTGCCGCAATTCCCCTTGGTGCGCGATGCCGTGCGCGCTCTGTCGCTACCGTGCATCGAGATGCAGGGCTATGAGGCAGACGACATCATTGCCACTTATGTGAGAGATGCGCGGGCGGCTGGCTGGGAGGTGACCATCGTCTCTTCCGACAAAGACCTCATGCAGCTGGTCGATGAAGATGTCGAGATGCTCGACACCATGAACAATCGCCGCCTGGGCATTGATGCGGTGCATGATAAATTCGGCGTTGCGCCAGAGAAAGTCATCGAAGTCCAAGCGCTGATGGGCGACAGCGTAGACAATGTGCCGGGCGTACCGGGCATTGGCCCCAAGACAGCCTCACAACTCATTCAAGACTACGGCGATTTAGAAACGCTGCTCAGCCGGGCTGAGGAAATCAAGCAGAACAAGCGCCGCGAAAACCTGATTGAGTTCGCGGACCAGGCCCGCATTTCCAAAGAGCTAGTGACCCTCAAAGACGATGTTCCGCTTGATGATAGTATTGATGGGTTCACCCTCACAGCGCTTGCGCCTGACCCGCTGCTGTCCTTCCTGGACTTGCACGGATTTCGGTCTCTGAAGACCAAATGGGCCGCGGAGCTTGGGACATCCGATATGGCCGCAGAGCCGGGCGACCCGCCCGCGACGCCAGATGAAACGGACTATAGTGCTGTTGTGACGATGGACGCACTGCAGGCTTGGATTGAGGACATCCGACAGGTTGGTGTTGTCGCCGTCGATACCGAGACCACTGGGCTGGATGCCATGGCTGTCGACCTGGTGGGCATCTCGCTGTCCGTAGAGCCGGGCAAGGCCTGCTATATCCCGCTGGCGCATACCGGTAAGGACGGTGATGGCTTGTCGCTGGATGGCGATGCGCCAGAGCAGCTGCCGATGGACGATGTGCTTGCTGCGCTAAAGCCAGTACTAGAGGATCCGGCCATCTTAAAGGTCGGGCAGAATATCAAATTCGATATGCTCATCTTGGACCGCTACGGCATTGACGTTGGGCCCATCGAAGACACCATGCTCATCAGCTATGCGCTCGACTCTGGGAAAGGCGCGCATGGCATGGACGAGCTGTCTCAGCGTCATCTTGGCATCACGCCGACGCCGTTCAGCGACGTTGCCGGCAAAGGCAAATCGCAAATCACTTTTGATAAAGTCGAGCTTGAAAAAGCGGTGCACTACGCGGCGGAAGATGCCGATATCACGCTGCGGCTGTTTGAAACGCTGCGGCCACGGCTTCCCCTGGAAGGACTGGCAAGTGTCTATCACCGCCTAGAGCGCCCGTTGGTGCCGGTGATTGCGCAGATGGAGCGGCATGGCATTAAGGTGGCCCGGGCCATGCTGTCCCGGCTGTCGGGTGAATTCTCGCAGCGCATGGGTGGCCTTGAAAGTGAGATTGAAACGCTGGCTGGCGAGAGCTTTAATATCGGCTCGCCCAAGCAGCTCGGTGAAATCCTGTTTGGCAAGCTTGACCTTGAGCCAAAGCCAAAAAAGACCAAGACAGGCGCTTATTCAACAGGCGCGGATATCTTGGAAACGCTGGCGGCGGAAAGTGGCCATCCTTTGCCAGGCAAAGTGCTGGAATGGCGTCAGCTGTCTAAGCTCAAAAGTACCTATACGGACGCCTTGCAAGAGCAAATCAACGCTGAGACAGGCCGCGTCCACACCTCTTTCTCTCTCGCCAGCACGACGACAGGGCGCCTTTCCTCCAACGAGCCAAATCTCCAAAACATCCCCATCCGCACCGAAGAAGGCCGCCGCATCCGCGAAGCTTTTGTGCCGGAGGAGGGCAACATCCTGCTGGCAGCGGACTACAGCCAGATTGAACTGCGGCTGCTGGCCCACATCGCTGATATCCCAGCGCTGAAACAAGCCTTTGCAGACGGGCAAGACATCCACTCCATGACAGCGTCCCAGGTGTTTGATGTGCCCATGGATGAGATGACGGGCGAAATCCGCCGCCGCGCCAAGGCCATCAACTTCGGCATCATCTACGGCATTTCCGCCTTTGGCCTGGCCCGGCAGCTAGGCATTGAGCGCGGGCAAGCGAAAGACTTTATAGACCGGTATTTTGAGCGCTTCCCCGGCATTCGCACCTACATGAACGACACCATCACTTTTTGCAAAGAGCATGGCTATGTGGAGACGCTGTTTGGCCGGCGCGCGCATATAAAGGGCATCAACGACAAGAACCCCAATATGCGCGGCTTTTCTGAGCGTGCAGCCATTAATGCCCCTATCCAAGGCACCGCCGCCGACATCATCCGCCGCGCGATGATACGCATGCCCGAAGTGCTGGATGGTGCAGGCTTGTCTCACGTGCGCATGCTGCTGCAAGTGCATGATGAGCTGGTTTTTGAAATGCCTAAGTCTGACGCGGACGCTGCGGCGGAGGTCATTCGCGATGTGATGGAAGCAGCGCCAAATCCTGCCTTACAACTTTCCGTGCCTTTGACAGTTGAAGCTGGTATAGGCCCTACATGGGGGCAAGCGCACTAAAGGGGGTGAATGCTATGCGTTGCCTAGTTCAGCTTTTCGCCGTCGCCGTTTTCCTAACAGCCGCCCCTGCTTGGGCGCAAAGCGGTGTGTTTCAGAATATGCGCCCTGGCGATGCTGTGCTCATCGGAACCGCGAGCGCTGGTTTTAGTGGTATTACGTCCGTCAAGCTGGACCCCGTTTGTGAAACGGACATAGATGGCCCGCTCAATCTTCAGATTACCGATGCATTGGCGCTGCAAGGCATCAGCGTTGACGCGCAAGGTCTTGTGGTTCTGCGTTATGAAACCGCGCCGTGCGATTCTGGTTTTGCAGGCAAACCAAATTTAGCCAAGCAGGACGCCTTTGAAGGCAATTCCAGGGCATATGAATTGCCCAAACCGGCACGGCCCTTTGAATATGAATTCGGCAAGCGCGAAAAAGCTGGAGCCAGGCTCACCATCAATATGCTTGTCTTCAAGCCAGGCCAAGCACCGCTATGGAACGCGGTGGTCGCTGGTCGGTCTCCAGGCGCTGATACGCCTGATTATTTTGCGCAGATGGTGGCCTTCGCGCTGAAAAACATCGGCAGTGATGGCACCACCGAATTTGAAATTTTACGCGCGGGGCAAACCCCTTAGTCCGAATATGTCCGGCTGCGTCGACGCACATGCCCTTCGCCGCCGGAGGGCCATCCCACATCCCGTGTCTCATCTGCATGGCTGAGCAGCAAATCGTGCAATTGCCAGCCAGGCGGATTGGCAACGACTAAGGAGACTGCTGACTGGCGTATATAATCGAGGGCCGGGACTAGGTCGGTATCGCCCGTCACCAAGATAATCCTTTCGACTGCATTCTTGGCAATCAAGTTCGCGATATCCAGCGCCATTTGTAGGTCAACGCCCTTTTGCTCAAAGGACGGGACAAAATGGTCGTCGGTTAAATCACCTTCGCCGTCTCCATCATCGCGGAACACCCATCCACGGAATTTCAAGTGGCCTAAGCGAATGGCGAACAAGTCTCGCCGACCCAGTTCATCCATCCAGCCCGAATGCAGGGAATATTCAATTTCCTCGCCCGAAATTGGTCGGTTCTGGCGGCCATTATAAGGCCGACAATCATAGTAGAATACGCGCAATGCTGTTTCGGTATCGAGCAGCGCTTCTTGCGCGAATTCTTCAATGAAGTCAGGGGTCGGCTCGAAGCCACCCTTCTTTACAAGATGGCGCAAATGGCCACCATCAATCAGTACAGCGCACTTCATGCCGCACATCCGCCGTTGGGCTCATTCTTCATGGAATGATCCTGTTATCGTTATTGGCGCCATTACGTTTTGTTATTTGGCGCTTATTGTTTGTGTGTAGACACAATCCTTTCGGTCAAATCAATATATAAGACTGAACAAACGCGCACATAAAGGCAAATATCCGTCACGGTCGGCTAAAAATGTTGGCGGAGACAAAGCCAAATATGAGCGCTAAAAACACGCTGATTCCACCATAGAAATAGGGATATTTTTTTGCCGAGTCTGACACAAAAGCTTCGAAGCCGGCCTTCTTCACGGTGAGTGTCTGCTGTGTTTCCGATGTGATGTCGCCATCTGAGACCGTGAAAACTTTGATCTCAAAGGCACCTGTTGGCACTTCAGCAGGCGCTTCCAGGGTGGCTCTGAAAAGCGTCCCCTCTTTAATGGACACGGCCTCCGTATAGGGCTGATAGAGCCCGCGTTGATTAAGGTCATCAATCAGCCCGCTGCGAAATGCAGCTGCGTCGGCTGTGTTGGGATCGTTTGGCTTAAAAAGGGTGGTGTCACGCAATCCTGCGCGCAGCCGGCCACTTTCGCTCAAAATATGTTGCACCGGTTGGGTCGCCGCTAGGGCGAAATAGCCGGGCGCAGTGTTGAACCGCTCTGACTTTCCATTCACCCATATGCCAGCTACGCGCTCCTTACGCCGCACGGTTACGGGCACCGGTGGGCCTTTGACCACGACAATTAGATCGCAGTCTGGTTGGCCACATGCCACCGCACCAAAAACCAGGATGTTCGCACCGTAAAAAAACGACCGTATTTCCACGAGCGGCTGCGCCACATCAATCACAGGCTTAGCGGCCAGCGGCGGCGCACTGCACAGACACCATGTTAATAGCGCGATGGTCAGACGGATCATGATATTTGCTCGACCACATAAAGCCGCTCGGGTGGCTGCACGAGTTCCACGGCCAAACGGATGCCGACGCCGAGGACGATAAGCGCCAGCAAAACGCGCAGCTGCTCCGCCTTCAATTTGCGGCCAATCTGAATGCCAATGCGCGTTCCCACCACGGCCCCGACGAGCAATAGGAGAGCCAGTAACGCGTCAACAGTCTGTGTGCTGGCAGCGTGAAAAATTGTGGCAGCCGCTGTCACGAAGATGATTTGCATAAGTGAGGTGCCGATCACCACTTGGGTCGGCATGCCAAGCAGGTAAATCATGGCCGGAACCATGAGGAACCCGCCGCCAACGCCCATCACTGCGACCAAGATGCCGACCAAGGCGCCAATGGCCAAAGGCGCCAAGGCCGAGATGACGACTTTTGACTTGGGGAAATACATCGGGAAGGGCAATCGCCGCATCAGGCCTTTACGACCGGTCCGTTTGCGCCGTTTGCGGCGGCGTCCGCTGCTATCGCGCATGGCACTGATGCCTTCGACGAGCATAAGCGTGCCAACGCCGCCGAGAAAGATGACGTAGCTAATGCCGATGGTGATATCGAGCTGTCCCAGCGCTTTAAGAGCAGTGAACAGCCACGAGCCTATCCCCGCCCCAACAACGCCGCCAACCGTCATGATAAGGCCCATCTTTGGATCAAGCCCGCCTTGTTTGGCATGGCCAATCGCCCCCGCGATGGAAGATCCGGCAATTTGATTGGCCTGGCTGGCAACGGCAACCGCCGGCGGGACGCCATAGAAGATTAGGAGGGGTGTGAGAAGAAATCCTCCGCCCACACCAAACATCCCCGACAGAACCCCAACCAATCCCCCAAGGCCGATGATAATGAAGATATTCACCGACATTTCTGCGATTGGGAGATAAAGCTGCATTACATTTTGCGATTGCGAGTTTGGTAGCCACTAAATCTAGCACCATCTGACCCAAAAGCGCTATCCGCGATCAAGAATTTTTCACGCAATTGCCTGAAGGCCGGCTATCACATGGCAATGTCTACCGATCCAAACCAAAGCGCGGCCAAAGAGGCTATCCTGGCGCTGTTGGCGCGGCGTGCGCCGGGCAAAACGATTTGTCCATCAGAAGCGGCGCGTACTCTGGCGCCAGACGGGTGGAGAGAGCAGATGGACGTGGTTCGGCAAGCGGCAGCCACTTTGGAAGCACAAGGCATCATTGATATCTGCCAAGGCGGCGAATCGATCTTATTATCAGAGGCGCGCGGCCCGATTCGGCTGCGTCTGCCAGGCGAGAGTCCATCCGACCGCTAATTTTGAGCCGCTCTAGTGAACGATGCCAACATTCTGTGCTGTTTTGTTTTTTCCACAATACCCGACTGAAATAATAGCGAATCGTTGGTGAAACAATCTCGCGTCGCTGTGTGACAAATCTTTAATTCGCCCAGAAATTGTCACGCAAGGCGCGAATTTGGCCCCACTCATACCCCAGTTCGCTGCGTAGAGTGAGTGTGTCGGTAACGCAACTGTGTAGGAATTTTTTATGGGTGCCTTTGATCGCATTTACACCGTTCGTCCTGC
>ERZ1740067.1907-NODE-1907-length-13450-cov-4.783277_pt1 | contig 13450 bp, 14 predicted proteins | sample MGYA00581736_ERZ1740067 | MGnify/ENA primary metagenome ERZ1740067 (study PRJEB43018, sample SAMN04849236) | marine metagenome | isolation source: floating plastic debris | place: Pacific Ocean | collected 2008-08-27 | study: EMG produced TPA metagenomics... | reverse complement strand
TCGAGGGGGCAAAACAGCGGGGCGCGTGGAACGCGACAAAAGAGATGCTGGAGATGGGTCCTGAGTGGATCATCTCGCAAACCAAGGACTCAGGTCTCCGGGGCCGCGGCGGGGCCGGTTTCCCCACTGGGCTCAAATGGTCGTTCATGCCCAAGGAAGTGAAGGACCGTCCGCACTATTTGGTCGTGAACGCCGACGAGTCCGAACCGGGTACCTGTAAAGACCGGGAGATCATGCGCCATGACCCGCATCTTTTCATCGAAGGGTGCCTGATCGCCAGCTTCGCGATGAAAGCCCATGCGTGCTACATCTATATTCGCGGCGAATATATTTTCGAACGCGAACAGCTCCAGCGGGCAATTGACGAAGCCTATGAGGCGAAACTCATTGGCAAGGACAATATCCATGGCTGGGATTTTGACCTCTACCTGCACCACGGCGCGGGCGCCTATATTTGCGGCGAGGAAACCGCGCTCCTCGAAAGTCTTGAGGGTAAAAAAGGCCAGCCGCGGCTAAAGCCGCCGTTCCCAGCGTGGGCGGGCCGTTATGGCTGCCCAACGACCGTGAACATTGTGGAATCCATCGCGGTGGTGCCAACAATCCTTCGCCGTGGGGCAGGATGGTTCAAGCAATTTGGTCGCGAAAACAATGCGGGTACAAAGCTTTTCTGCATCTCTGGTCATGTGAACCGGCCGTGCAATGTGGAAGAGGAAATGTCCGTTCCGCTCAAAACCCTGCTGGAGACCCATTGCGGCGGGGTAAAGGGCGGCTGGGATAATCTCAAAGCGGTGATCCCGGGCGGGTCGTCCGTGCGCTGTTTGCCGAAAGAGATTTGCGACGATGTCCTGATGGATTTTGACGCCCTTCGCGAACACAAGTCCGGCCTTGGTACGGCTGCTGTGATCGTGATGGATAAGTCCACCGATATGGTGAAAGCCATCGCACGGATCGCCTACTTTTATAAGCACGAGTCCTGCGGTCAGTGTACGCCCTGTCGTGAGGGCACCGGGTGGATGTGGCGGGTGCTCACCCGTATGGCGCGCGGCGAAGCTGAGATGGAAGAGATTGATAAGCTTCTCGATGTGGCCGGCCAAATTGAGGGGCACACCATCTGTGCGTTAGGCGACGCTGCGGCCTGGCCGGTGCAGGGCCTGATCCAGCATTTCCGTCACGAGATCGAAGAAAAAATCACGGCGTATCGCGCTGGTAAGCCCCATGTGCAGGTGATGGCAGCGGAGTAGGCTCCTCTTTAAAAGGGGGAAATTTCTGGGTCGGGTCAAGCGAGCAGCGCTCGCCGCTTGACAGTTTGTCGCGACTCCTCAACCTTCCTTGCATTCTTTGCCAACCGGGGAGGGAACCCGTGGACGACATCCAACCATCAGCTGCTCATCGTCAGGTCGAGTTTGTCGATTCAGTCAAACTGTTCTTCAACAATTATGTGGACTTCAAAGGCCGCTCGTCGCGGGGGGCCTATTGGTGGTTTGCGTTGGCGAACATCATTGTCTCTATCGCGCTGACGGTCGTAGATGGTGCCATGTTCGGATTCGGCAGCGTTGAGCCCCTCGGCACTGTTTGGAGCTTGGCAACACTCATCCCGAGTATTGCGCTGGGCGTTCGCCGTCTTCACGATATCGGAAAATCTGGGTGGTGGCTGCTGATCGTTTTAACCATTATCGGCGTCGTCTTGATCTTGTACTGGGCGTGCCAGCCTGGCGAGCGATCAGAGAACGCCTACGGCCCCGATGTTGAGGCCGGACGCGCTTAAAACCGCACCACTTGTCCGATGCCCCAGGCGAAGGGCGCATCGGTATACTCACCGAAAGCGCCTGAGGCCTCGGCGCCGTTCACCGTCATGGCATCAGGCTCACTTTGGGGCATAGGTGTACTGACTGTGAGCGGTCCTAGGTGGGTGGCACTCTCGTCACTGATGAACGGTGTCACCAAGGCTGGCCCTTCGTAAGACGCAAATCTTGTGGGCGTTGCGTCCTCATAGCCAACAAGGGCGGCGTTGATGTTCACGCCAAGGGGCAGCGCTGTGGCGGCCACAACGCTTTCGGCAGGAAGGGCTGTCAGCGGCGTTTGGGCATGCGCTGTTCCGACGGATAGGATGCAGAGGGCGGCGGCGATGTAAGAGCTTCGCATGATAGCAGGGTCCTCAACTGAAGATATGTACTCTCTTTTTCGCTGATACTGGTGCTGGGGTTACAAACCACCCAGGCGCCTCATCGGAAGATAGCGGTACGGGTTGAGAGCTGTTGGTCGGGATGTGCGTCCCCCTCTTAGGGTGGGCGGCGACCGATCCGTTGTTTATAAAGGGTTTTCGCTACTGGGGAGTGACGTTATGCGCCGCCGCATCATTCTAGACATTGTTATTGGATATTTGATTGGGGTTGTGGCCCTTGCCGCCGTCAACGCTCTGATCACTGCCGCGACAGGAGAGGAGTTTTCGGCCTCCGGCGCTGTTGCTGTCGTGATCGCCGTTTTCTTTGCTGCTGATGCGTATGCGAAGCGGCACAAAGAGGAGCTCCCAAAAAGGGGACGTTGGACAATTGACCTTTTAGGGACAGGGGCGATCCTGGCGCTCCAGATATTATGGATCCCCGTGTTCTTGATGATCTCAGAACAGGGTCGGGCCTTCATGGCGCCGCAAGATCTATCTTCTTTGATGGGGTTTTTCATGATCGGCTTAGTGATCATTACCCCTATCTACCTTTTTATTCTCCGATTTCTTTTGCCGGTGATCGTCAAGGCACGCGTCAAAGAGTTGCAGAAGAAAGCATCAAAGGGGTAGTGGGGCCTCCAGCTATTCCAGGAGAACATTGATGAGCCTCAAACACTTTGCCCTCTTTTACGAAGCGGTTCCCGACATGATGGAAAAGCGCACACCGCATCGCCCAGGCCATGTGGCTTTGCTGAAAGAATACGACGCGCGAGGGCAGCTCGAGCTGGCGGGAGCCTTCCCCACCGGCGTGCCGGGGTCGCTCATGGTCTTCCGCGGGGAGACGGAGCAAGTGGCGAAAGACTTCGCTGAAGCTGACCCTTACGTTCAGGCTGGCCTCATCACCAATTGGTATGTGCGCGAATGGACTACCGTAGTGGGCGAGAAGGCGCTGTCGCCGGTTTAGGGAGAGGGATCGCATCAAACCCCAAGAACCGCTCATCCCAGCGAAAGGGGGGATCTGCGGCTCTTGCGTCACCCCGGACACGCCGCAGCATGAAGTGCTGCCCGCGCAGATCCGGGGTCTTGCTCCCCCCCCTCCGAGATCCCGTGTCTGCAGTGCACACTGCATGGTGCACTGCGCGCAGGATGACGATGGCTACACGGAGAATATCCTACTTAAGCCCAATCTCTCCCAACCGTTCCTCCAAAAAACCTTGGCCGGTAATATCTGGTGCTTCAGTACCGTCCCGAAATTGCGGCAGGCATGACAGAACGGCGGCGGGTCGCGGGTGTAGGAAAAAGGGCATGGAGTAACGCGACGTGTTCGGCCCCTCAGGGTTCACCACCCGGTGCGTCGTGGCCGGAATATGTCCATTGGTGATGCGGGCCAGCATATCGCCCGCGTCCACAATGATACTATCGGGTGGCGCTTCAATCGCTTGCCATTGGCCATCGCGGCCCAACAATTCAAGGCCCGCGGCGGATGCGGAGACGAGAAGGGTGATGAGGTTGATATCCTCATGGGCGGCCGCTCGGACGCAGCGCGGGTCAGCGCCGTCGGGGATTGGCGGATAATGAAGGAGGCGGAGGATCGAATTCCCACCTGCTGCCATAGCATCAAAATAGTCTGTTGGCAGTGCTAAGGGTCCGGTGAGGGCGCGGAGCAACATCAGCCCCGTATGGTCCAGTGCATCATAAAGCCAGGCCACGGCCTCGCGAAAGGCTTCGGGCTCATCAGGCCAGACATTGGGCGCGATGGCGTCCCGGCCCACATGCCAGAACTCTTTAAGATCGGGGACGTTCGCGTCTTTGGCATGTTCTCGGCCAAAGGGGGTGTAGCCTCGCTGCCCGTCCGTACCCACCATGTAGCAGGCTTTCGCGTTGTCATCCTGCTCAAAGAACGCTGCCACGGTGTCGTAGGCCGCGTGCAACCGGCCAAGGTCGATGCCATGTTCGGTGATGATGACAAAGCCGGTATCGACGAGCGCGCGGTAAAACTCGGTGGCGAAATCTGTGGCGCGCCCGCGGCCGAAATCGCCAAGCGCCAGAGTTGAAACAGGTGCAGTCATAATCCCTCATAGAGCGCCGGGCGAAAAAGGGGAAACCGGTTTTTCGCACCATCGGCACGGCAGCCTGATCTCCGGGGCCCTACGATCTTGGATTGTATCTTTGGGCTGTCGCGCGGATTATCGCTGCTGCCACGTGCTGCGGTAGGCGCTGACGAGTTCTGCCTGCCGGGCGGAAAGAGGCCCCCCCACTTCGCCCACCTGGGTCAGCATCTGGTCCAATTGCATCAGCTCTTTGTCGCCAACACTTCCGTTTTTGACGAGAAGGTTAGTCATTTTGCCGATGACCACGTCGGGTGGCGGGACATCTCGTAAGATCCAAGCCGCATTGACGATTGTCTCCTCCGCCTCTTCGGTGGCAAATCCAAGCTCTGCTTGGAGGAGATGCTGGATCAAATGCCGATGTTCTTGGGTCATATCGCCGTCGGCGCGCGCCATTTCGATGAGCATAATCGTTGCAGCGTCCCGCGGATCCTCAACGAGGGACAGGCCATTCTTTCCGGCCTTGCGCGCAAATCGGAGGCGACGGGGCAGGTTCGCAGCCGTCTTGGCGAGATCCATCACCTCTTCGGCGCCCCGCGCCGCCTCATTCACCCGCCAGCGCCAGGCGGCAATGGCCCCCAATATCCCCAGAATAGCCAAAACAATATGCACGGGTTTTCCCTCCCCTCTGCGGCCAGGACAACTGGCGCAAAAGGAGTTTACCCATCATAAGGCGACACGCAACAAATTGAATAAGCGCCCCGCCAAACCGACAAGACGATCTCGTATACGAATGATGAAGGAGAGCCCCATGAACGAAGGGACAAACGAATTTTTATCCAACGAGCTGATGGTGGCACGTCGTCAGGCCGCCTGCCCGGTGGCATTGCCGTCTAAGTCTGGGATCTATGCCGAGAAGGCGGAGGGAGCGGAACTCTGGGATGTGGAGGGGCAGCGTTATATCGACTTCATTGGCGGAATTGGTGTGCTGAATGTTGGTCACCGGCACCCGAAAGTGGTCGAAGCGATTAAAGCGCAGGCCGACAAGGTGCTGCACACATGCTTTGGGGTGGCTCAGTACGAGCCCTATGTGGAGTTGGCTGAACGGCTCAATAAGCTCATGCCGTCGGCAGCCACCTACAAAACCATGTTCATGAATACCGGGACCGAAGTGACCGAACAGGTGTGCAAGTTCGCCCGTCGGATCACCAAACGGCCAGGGCTCATCGCCTATGAAGGGGCGTTCCATGGCCGGTCACTCCTCGCGACCGCGCTGACCGGGAAAATCTCCTACAAAACCGATTTTGGTCCCTTCCCGCCGGCGATTTTTCATGCGCCGTACCCCAATGAGTATGGCGGCATGTCGTCAGAAGGCGCTCTTAAATGCTTAGAGCATATTTTTGAGACATCGATTGCGGCTTCCGACGTTGCGGGTATTATTGTTGAGCCCGTCCAGGGGGAGGGGGGCTTCATCCCCGCGCCTGATGCGTTCCTCCATGGCCTGCGGGAGATCTGCGACAAGCACGGGATTATGTTCATTGCGGATGAAGTCCAGACAGGTTTTGCCCGGACCGGGCACATGTTTGCCATTGAAAAATCCGGCGTGGTTCCAGACTTTCTCGTCTGTGCCAAGTCGATTGCGGCGGGCATGCCCCTCGCCGCGGTCATCGGGAAGGCGGACCTGTTCGATCAGCTGCCCGCCGGGTCTATGGGGTCCACCTATGGCGGGAATCCGGTCTCTTGTGCCGCGGCTCTGGCCGTGCTCGATGTGATCGAGGAAGAAGGCCTTATTCAGCGGGCAGAGGAAATCGGCGCGAAGGTTGAGGCCCGGTGGCTTGAGCTGCAAAACGGGGTGGCCAAAGGTGTCTTTGGCGATGTGCGCCGAGTGGGGGCTATGGCGGCCGTAGAACTCGTCAAGGATGGCGACGCTGGCCAGCCGAATGCTGATGCGGCGGTGGCGATCCAAACCAAGGCGCGCGAGCTTGGGCTCATTTTCTTGACCGCCGGTAAAGCGGGCCATGTCATCCGGACCCATGTGCCGCTCGTGGCGAGTGACGCCCTGGTGGACGAGGGGCTCGAGCTCTTTGCGAAAGCGACGGCGGAGGTATTGGGGTAGGGGCCAATGGCCTTACAGCCCTATGTCGTTGATACGTTTGCTGAGCGGTTTCCAAGACCGCTCGCGACGTTGCAGCGACGGTATGGCGGGGGTGGTCGGCATTACCACAATTGGGATCATATAAGGGCATTGCTCGCCCATGCTGCCTCGGTGCGGGACAGCCTGGCCGATCCAGGCGCGGTGGAGCTTGCGATTTACTTCCACGATGCGGTGTACAACCCGCTTTCCCGTCAGAATGAAACGAAAAGCGCAGCGCTTGCCAGGCGCGTGTTGGCGACACAGGTGCCGACACCGCAGGTCGATCGCGTGGTGACCTTGATCTTAGCAACCGCGGGTCACACCCTTCCGCCCGATGTTGATGAGGCGACGAAAAGGGACGCCTCCTTTTTCCTCGATATGGATTTATCCATTTTGGGCGCGGGGGAAGAAACCTATGACCATTATGAGCTGCAGATTCGCAAAGAATATTGGATGGTGCCTCGCCCCCTGTTCCGGCGGGCCCGGTGCACTGTTTTACAAGGGTTTTTAGGGCGCGACCGCCTCTATTTTACCGATTATTTCTACGCAAAATGGGAGGCGACAGCGCGTGCAAATCTGCGTCGCGCCGTTGCGAGCCTCAGCGGGGAGCCGGCGGCGGGTTGAGCGCCACCCCTTCCCAAGGCGGCCTGGGGTGGGTATCGACCTTTAGCGAATCTAAAGATCTCATAAGAGTCTGCCCCTATGACCAATACAACCAAGCTCCTTTTCCCTGCCCCGCGGATCACCACCGTTCCGACGACGGGTGATGACCTCTTTCCCGTCCGCCGTATTTTCTGTATTGGGAAGAATTACGCGGATCATATTAAGGAGATGGGCGGCGCATTGGGGGAAACCCAATCGGTCTTTTTTATGAAGCCAACGGACTCGGTTATTTGTCCCACGGCAAAGGCGCCCAATGTTGCCTATCCGCCCGCGACCACTGATCTTCATTATGAGGCGGAAATCGTTCTCGCCCTTGGGTCCGGCGGTCGAAACATCTCCGAGGCCGATGCCATGAATCATGTTTATGGCGTGGCCTTGGGGTGTGACATGACCCGGCGGGATTTGCAGTTTGTCGCACGGGATTCGGGGGCGCCATGGGACCTGGCCAAAGCGTTCGATGAAAGCGCTGTGATGGGCTCCATTAAACCGGGTAACGATCTGCCAGCGGATTTGTCTTTCGCGTTGTCGGTGAACGGGGAACAGCGACAGCAAACCACCGTGGGGAAGATGATGCTGTCTGCCCCCGCTATTATCGCGAAACTCTCCCAGTTCTTTGAGCTAAAGGCGGGCGATCTTGTTTATACAGGGACGCCGGAGGGGGTTGGCCCCCTTGTCCGAGGGGACGAGGTAGAGATCACAGGCGACGGATTGCCGTCATTGGCCTTTACCGTCGCCTAAATGGACAAGGTCGCGCTTTACACCCAGGTGCAAAAGGAACTCCTCAGCATACTGGAAGGGGAGGAAAATCTGACCGCTCGGATGGCCACGGTCGCATGTCTGTTGGCGCAAGCTTTTCCCGGCAATATCTGGACAGGGTTTTACGTCGTTGATCCTGACACCCCTCAAGAATTGGTGGTGGGTCCTTATCAAGGCACGTTGGGCTGTCTCCGTATTCCCTTTGGCAAGGGGGTTTGCGGCACCGCTGCGGCGACGGGGCAAACTCAATTGGTGGTGAATGTCCATGACTTTCCGGGCCACATTGCCTGTGATAGCCGGTCGGTGAGCGAAATTGTCGTGCCCGTAACGAACAAAGCCGGTGAGCTGATCGCCGTCCTTGATATTGATCACCCCGAGGCGGGACAGTTTGACGAGCGCGATGCTGATGCGTTGTGGGCCCTGGTGAAGGTAGTGTTTGGTTAAGTCCCTTCGTCGTCAGGGGCACCGGATTGGCGCAAGGCCACTTTAGCCTGTTCAATACAGCGTCGCAGAACCACGGGATCGTCAATATCCGGCACTTGGATAACGCCAACACCAGTGCCGCGAAGTGTGATTTGGCCATAGCCAAAAAGACGCCCAAAGATCGATTGTTGGAGATTGATCTCTTCAATATTATTGAGGCTCACCTCTTTGGTTTTTCGGGCGACGAGACCGGTTTTGAAGACAAACCGACCTGAAGTGACGACGATTTCTGTCGTCCACAGATGAACCATGTGGCTGACAACAAGCCAGGTGGAAAAGAGGGCGGGTATAGCGCTTAGCCCGTAAATCCACACGGGGTTGCCCGGGGTCGCCCCTGCCGTCGCATGGACAAAGGATGAATATAAAAGGGGACTGAAGCCAAATAAGCACCATATGAATGGGTCTAAGGAGTAGGTCCAATTAAACTGAGCCTGGAAGAGGATGTCCTCCCCCGGCGCTAACGTATTGGTGACATAGGTCACCGGGTGTCCTCAGGCGCGGTGAGAAGCGCCTCTAAGTCGCTTAAACGCTCAGACATCTGAAGGCCAATGGCTTGGGCGCTTTCGGGATCAAAGCCTTCCTTGTTTAAAAGTCGTCCTGTGGCTTTGAGATGGACTCGCTGAGCGTCAACGAGGCCTCTGACCTCTTGACGCCAAGCGTCCATCAACCGGCTACGGCGCTCCGCCTCATCAACGCTACAAGAGGAACGACTGCACTCGGATAATTGAGTGCAAACGCTGGTCATCTTCTTCACTGTTTTGGGCGTAATGTCCGCCATTCGATCCTTAAGGGCGTCAAAGGCAAACTCCGAAAGTGCAAGGGCGGTTTGATCTGACGGTGTAAGGGACAAGTCATCGTCCGCTTTGCGCGCGAAGGTCTTTGCGGTCCGCCCGATTTCTCCCCGTACATCGTTCATGGAAGCCTTCGCTTCATCCACCGCCTGCCGGCAGGGTAGGATGATGGTGTCCACCGGGGCAGCGGGTTGCGGCGGCGCTTGCGTTACCGCGGTGGTGACAGTGCCCGTGAGTGCCTTGGGCAGGATGGGCGCGGGTGCGGGGTTTGCGATCGCGAGGGGCGCGGCAACCGGCACCGGTGTTGGCTGCCGCGGTGCTACAGGGTCTGGGGCGGCAAATGCGAGTGTTGTCGGCGCCTCTTTTATTGGGGCTGGGGGCGTCTTGTTTTCCGCCAATATGGGTGGGGTCGATGGGGCCGGCGCCCAACTTGGTTGGGGGGCGGGTGCTTTTTTGAATGGCCTCGCCACGGGGTCGCCCATGGCGGCGCGCGCCAAGGCGCGGGGGAAGGGCTGCGGCGCGCCATAGGGGGCGGCGTAGGGGCCTTTGGCCGGCGGTTGCTTGGAGGGTGCGGGCGCCGCCTGGGCAACGGTTACTGCTCCCGGCTTGGGCCCTACGGGCGGCTCTGTTTTGGGTTGAGGGGCTGTGGGGGCGGTTTGACCACTGGCCTGGGCCCGTTGTTCGGCCTCATAGGCGGCAATCTTGGCGTCCGCATAATTCAGATAGGTGGCGCACCCGCCGGTAAGCAGGGGTAACGCCAACGCCAATAGGGGAACCCAACGCATCATTCTCATGCCCGCAGTCTTGCGCCATCAGGCCGTGGCCCGCAACGATCCTTTTGGACATTGAGAAATGGTTGGGAAAGGCCTATTGCCCCTCTCCACCTTACAGCACACCAATTCGGAGACCCCATGGCACGCCAATTCATCTATCACATGCAGGGCCTGACAAAATCCTATGGGTCAAAGAAGGTCCTGGAAAATGTGCATTTGCAATTCTACCCTGACGCGAAGATCGGCGTTGTGGGGGTGAACGGCGCGGGTAAATCGACCCTCCTCAAAATTATGGCGGGCGTCGATAAAGAGTTTACCGGTGAGGCCTATGTCGCCGACGGGGCCAAGGTGGGGTATCTTCCGCAAGAGCCCGAACTCGATCCCACCAAGACGGTTTTTGAGAACGCCGCCGAAGGCGTGGGCGAAATCAAAGCCAAGGTGCAAGAGTTCAACGATGTCTCCATGCAGCTGGCGGAGGATTATACCGACGAGCTGATGGAAAAAATGTCGGCCCTCCAAGAAGAGATCGACGCGGCGGATGCCTGGGACATTGATAGCAAGGTGGAAATGGCGATGGAGGCATTGCGGTGTCCTCCCGGTGATTGGTCCGTAGAGAACCTGTCGGGCGGGGAGAAACGCCGAGTGGCCCTGGCGCGGCTATTGCTGGCCAAGCCTGATCTATTGCTGCTGGACGAACCAACCAACCATCTTGATGCGGAAAGTGTTGCTTGGTTGGAGAATTATCTTAACAACTTCCCCGGGGCCGTGGTGCTCATCACCCACGACCGCTATTTCCTCGACAATGTAACGGGCTGGATCCTCGAACTCGATCGCGCTCAAGGCATCCCGTATGAGGGGAATTATTCCTCTTGGCTCGAACAAAAGCAAAAGCGGTTGGAGCAAGAGGCACGGGAGGAGGCGACCCGGCAGAAGACCCTGTCCCGGGAACTTGAATGGATTCGCCAAAGCCCCAAAGCGCGGCAGGCGAAATCAAAAGCGCGGATCAGCGCTTATGAGGAGTTGGCGGACAAGGCTGCGAAGGCTGAGATCAATCTGGCGCAAATCCAAATCCCCGCGGGTCCCCGCCTTGGGGGTGTCGTGATCGAGGCGGAGGGTCTGAAAAAGGCCTTTGACGATAAGCTTCTCTACGAAGACCTTTCCTTCAAACTGCCGCCGGGCGGCATTGTTGGGATTATCGGCCCCAACGGGGCGGGTAAAACAACCCTTTTCAAGCTGTTGACGGACCAGGAACAACCCGATGAGGGGACGCTGAAGGTCGGTGAAACCGTCAAGATGGGCTATATTGATCAGACGCGGGAGAATTTGGACGACAATAAAACCGTGTGGGAAGAAATTTCCGGCGGGACGGATCAGATCCTCTTGGGCGATAAGCGAGAGATCAACTCCCGCGCCTATGTCAGCTGGTTCAACTTCAAGGGCGGCGATCAGCAGAAAAAGGTCGGCGACCTTTCGGGCGGTGAGCGCAACCGGGTGCAATTGGCGAAGATGCTGAAGCAGGGTTCGAACCTTTTGCTGCTCGACGAGCCGACCAACGATCTGGATGTCGATACGCTGCGGGAGCTGGAATATGCCCTTGATGATTTTGCGGGCTGCGCGGTGGTGATCAGCCACGATCGCTGGTTCCTCGACCGGATTGCCACGCACATTCTGGCGTTCGAAGGTGATAGCCATGTGGAATGGTTCGAAGGCAACTTCGCGGACTATATTGAGGACAAAAAGCGCCGCCTTGGTCCTGACGCGGATGTGCCCAAGCGCATTCAGTACCGGAAGATTGAGCGGTAGTTGCTTCTCAAGACCCCACGGATCCTCCGGACCGTGGGGAACGATAGGTGACGCTAGCTGGTTCTGTCGAGTGAGCGTTTCCCACGGCTTGTGCGCCTGTGCCGGCGAAAGCCGGTATGGGATCCAAGCGGCCTCCGCCCGCTCCACCGCGGCGAAGGCCGCGGTGTCCATCTCCTGAACTTTCAGATAGTGGAAGTGTTGGTAGCGGCTCGACGGGCGGGTGCTGTGCCTCGCGGGCTCCCGTTGGTCGCCGTGGGGAGGCGAAAGGCTCTCCCTACAACAACCCCAACGTCTTAAAACTCGCATGACCACCGCGACCAATAATAAGATGATCGAGCACGGAGATTTCCACCGCCTTCGCGGCGGTGACGATCTTCTTCGTCATCTCAATATCCGCGCGGGAGGGGTTAGGGTCCCCCGATGGATGGTTGTGCACCAGGATCAGCGATGACGCATTTAAGGTGAGGGCGCGTTTGACCACTTCCCGCGGATAGACCGGTGTGTGGTTCACGGTGCCCGTCTGTTGTTTTTCATCCGCAATGAGGGCGTTCTTATTATTCAAAAACAGTACCCGGAATTGTTCAATGGGTTCATAGGCGGTGGAGGCCCGGCAATAGGCCAGCAGATCACTCCAGGATGAAATCACCGGCCGTTCGATGACATTAGCCTTGGTGAGCTGCAGCGCGGCGGCTTGAGCAATCCGGAACTCGTCCACCACCCGCTCGGTCACCTTCAGCGCCATTTTGCCGGGGATATCGACACTCACCTCCAACAGCCGGTCTTTAGGTGCGGAGACCACATCGGCGAAGGTGCCGAAATGACTGAGCAGCACTTTGGCAAGCGGTTTCACATCGCGTCTCGGGATAGCGTTGAATAAGATCAGTTCAAGGAGTTCGTAGTCGTGAACGCCCTCCGCCCCCGCCTGCCGAAACCGTTCCCGCAGACGCGCCCGATGCCCCGCATGGGAGGGGGCGTTTTGCGGACGGTCTATTTTCGGTTCCCCCATTCGGGCCTCTTAGCTCGCGGTGTAGGGCTGGCGGTCCAGCCCGGCGGGGGAACGGGTGAAGATCTCATACCCCGTTTCTGTCACCCCGATGGAATGTTCGAACTGGGCCGATAAGGATCGATCCCGGGTCACCGCGGTCCAGCCATCCTTCATCATCCGAATGTCAGGCTTGCCGGCATTGATCATGGGCTCAATCGTAAAGAACATCCCTTTCACCAAAGGGGTGTCCGGCGCCCGGTGGGTGCGGCCCAGCTTGTCTTTAAATTCCGCATAGTGAACAATATTGGGCGGGATATGGAACCGTTCGCCCACTCCGTGGCCACAAAAATCGCGGACCACCGAAAAGCCCGCCCGTTCGGCATGGTCCTGGATCGCGCGGCCAATGTCGCGGAGGGTGTTGCCGGGCTTCACCGCCTCGATGCCCTTCCACATGGCTTCGAAGGTGACGTCGGTTAGCCGTTGGGCCTTCACCTTGGGTTCGCCCACATAGAACATACGGCTCGTATCCCCGTGCCAGCCATCGACGATGACGGTGACATCGATGTTCGCAATGTCGCCCTCCACCATAGGCTTGGCATTGGTGGGTTTGGCACCGGGGATGCCGTGACAAATGACATGGTTCGGCGAGATACAGAGGGAGTGCCGGTAACCGCGATAGCCAACGGTGGCGGGCAAGGCGCCATTATCTCGGATAAACTCAAAGGCGAGGGCATCCAGCTTGTTCGTATCGGCGCCGGGCACAACCAAGGGGGCCAGCATATCAAGACAGCTGGCGGCGACGTGCCCAGCCTTGCGCATGCCCTCAAATCCCTCCTCGCCATAGCGGGGGATA
>ERZ1740067.1906-NODE-1906-length-13463-cov-4.452342_pt1 | contig 13463 bp, 15 predicted proteins | sample MGYA00581736_ERZ1740067 | MGnify/ENA primary metagenome ERZ1740067 (study PRJEB43018, sample SAMN04849236) | marine metagenome | isolation source: floating plastic debris | place: Pacific Ocean | collected 2008-08-27 | study: EMG produced TPA metagenomics... | reverse complement strand
TCCCGTCCGCGCCGCCGCTCACCAGTGCGAGGTCGCGGTGCCCCGCATCGCGCCAGCCTGCGATGCGGCGGGCAAAGGCGGGAGACGGCTCGGTTTTGCCGCGTTCGTCGAGGCAGCACAGGATCGCGCCGTCGGGCACGGCGCGGCGCAACAGGGCCGCCTCATTCGCCATGCCACCGCCCTTGCGGTCGTCGATTTCGGATACGGTCAGCGGGCCCAGCCCCAGCGCGCGCCCGGTGCGGTCGAACCGGGTTGCGTAGTCGGACACGAGATCCGCCTCTGGCCCGCCGCGCAGGCGGCCCACCGCGCAAATGGTCACGCGCATGAAAGCAGGGTCAGTTGGTTGCGGCCAGCCCGGGCTGCCACATCTTTTCCAGCTGGTAGAATTCGCGCACTTCCGGCCGGAACACATGTACGATCACGTCGCCGGTGTCGATCAGCACCCAGTCGCCGGTGTCCTTGCCCTCAGTCCGGGCGATGACGCCAAATTCGGATTTCAGCCGTTCGGCCAGCTTTTCCGAAATGGCTGCCACCTGCCGCGACGAGCGCCCGGAACAGATCACCATGTAATCGCCTATCGCGGTCTTTCCGCGCAGGTCGATCTGGACGATCTCTTCGGCTTTGTCATCGGTGAGAGAGGTCAGCACAGCCTCAAGGAGTGCCTCGCTTGTGGCAGCTGTTTGGGAAGCGGCGTTCATCGCCGCGGCTCCATCAGCGGCTTTGGCCGCTTGCAGAGAGATTGACAGGACATTGTCCTCCTATCGCAAGTGCACCGCGCCCCGGTGCTGGGTAACGACATGGTAGCAACGGGCATATGACATTTCAATGAAACTGCGCCTTTTGCGCGCAGGTTTGCGCGCGCAGTGCACAAATCGGGGACGGGGGGCTAGGCTTGGCCATGGCCGGAGGCGTTGCTATCTGGGCGGGACATTGGACAGTGCTGGGGCGTAAGGCATGGAGCAGACAGAAAACACGGCAAGCTGGAACGAGCGGCAGCGCGAAGCGCGGCCAAACGCGGTGACCGTCGGGCTGGCTGTGGCATTGGCGGTTTGTGCTGCGCTGTTGGCGCTGGTCGGACTGACCGAACCGGACGGGCTGGCGCAGCGGATGCTGTTTCTGGCGGCCCTCGTGCTGACCACCGGCGACGTGCTGGACGGGGCCGGGCTGGCGCGCCGCGACACCGCGCGGATCCGCGACGCGCATGCCTGGGTCTTTGCCTTTTACATGGGCAGCTTTTGGGTCGTTGGGGTGGCACTGCTGATGCACCCCGCAGCCTTTGTGCCGGCGGTCTGGCTGCCGGCGGCCGTCGTTTTCGGCCTGATCATGGGGCTGACGCCACTGGGGGGCGGGCGCAAAGCGTCGTCCACCCGGTATGACCTCGAATTTCCACGCACGGACACGCCCGGCGGACGGGTGATGTATTTCGGCTGGCCTTTTGTCTATCTGGCGGTTGTGGCGGGCCTCTGGGCCTTTCCGCCCGACGATGGGTGGCAACCGGATTACGTGATGTTTCAGGCGGTATTCCTGATGGGGCTGGTCCCGCTTTACGGGCCGCGCCGCGATCTGCCCGCGCTGTGGTTTGGCGGCTGGCCAAAAATCGCCGGCATGGGTCTTTTGGTGCTGGCGCTGGCGGCGTTCTAGCGGGGCGGTTGGTCTTGCGAGATGTGCACGGTTTGGCTATGCAATCTGCGATGACACGGATTTTCGACATGGACGACCGGGCGCGCCTGCGTGAGCGGTTTTATGCGGCGACCTTTTCGGTCCTGGGCCGCCTATCCTGATCCATATCGCGCGCTTGCGCACCCGAAACAGCACGACAGCCATTTCCGAGGGAGAGGACCATGTCCCCCAAAACGCTTTATGATAAAATCTGGGATGCCCATGTGGCCCACGAGGCCGAAGACGGCACCTGCCTTCTGTATATCGACCGCCACCTGGTACACGAGGTGACCAGTCCGCAGGCCTTTGAGGGGTTGCGCATGGCGGGCCGCAAGGTGCACGCGCCCGACAAGACCATCGCGGTGCCCGATCACAACGTGCCGACGACGGCGGGCCGCGAAGATCCCAAGAACATGACCGAAGACAGCGCCATCCAGGTCGATGCGCTGGACAAGAATGCGCGTGAGTTTGGCATCCACTACTACCCCGTGTCGGACATCCGGCAGGGCATCGTCCACATCGTGGGCCCCGAACAGGGCTGGACCCTGCCGGGCATGACCGTGGTCTGCGGTGACAGCCACACCGCCACGCACGGCGCGTTCGGTGCGCTGGCCCACGGCATCGGCACGTCCGAGGTCGAACACGTGCTGGCCACCCAGACGCTGATCCAGAAGAAATCCAAGAACATGAAGGTCGAGATCACCGGCACGCTGGCCCCCGGTGTCACGGCCAAGGACGTGGTGCTGACCATCATCGGCGAGACCGGAACCGCTGGCGGCACCGGCTACGTGATCGAGTATTGTGGCGAGGCGATCCGGTCGCTGTCGATGGAAGGGCGGATGACCATCTGCAACATGGCCATCGAAGGCGGCGCGCGCGCGGGCCTGATCGCGCCCGACGAGACCACGTTTGACTACTGCAAGGGCCGCCCCCACGCGCCCAAGGGCGCGCAGTGGGAAGCGGCGATGGACTGGTGGAAGACGCTTTATTCCGACGACGACGCGGCGTGGGACAAGGTCATCACCATCCGCGGCGAAGACATCGCACCGTCGGTGACATGGGGCACCTCGCCCGAGGACGTGCTGCCGATCACCGCAGCCGTGCCCGCGGCAGAGGATTTCGAAGGCGGCAAGGTCGGGGCGGCGCAACGGTCGCTCGACTACATGGGCCTGACGCCCGGGACCCCGCTGAAGGACATCGAGATCGACACCGTGTTTATCGGATCGTGCACCAATGGCCGGATCGAGGACCTGCGCGCCGCGGCGCAAGTGGTCAAGGGCAAGAAGATCGCGGTCAAACGCGCGATGGTTGTGCCTGGCTCGGGCCTTGTCCGGGCGCAGGCCGAGGAAGAGGGGCTGGCCGATATTTTCAAGGAGGCCGGGTTTGAATGGCGCCTTGCCGGCTGTTCCATGTGCCTCGCCATGAACCCCGACCAGCTGAGCGAGGGCGAGCGCTGTGCGTCAACCTCGAACCGCAATTTCGAGGGCCGTCAGGGGTTTAAGGGGCGCACGCACCTTGTATCACCCGGCATGGCCGCGGCGGCGGCGATCACCGGCAAGCTGACGGATGTACGCGAGTTGATGTGAGCGCGATGGGTATCCTGCAACCAGACCTGTTTGGGAACAACCGGGCGGCTGACGTCGTTTGTCCGGTGACTCAAGCAATTCTGGAGATTGGATATGACACATCGCGTATTGTTCATCTTGTCTGGCGTTTTCCTGCTGTTGGGCGGGTTCTGGGCGCTGCTGGTGCCGTTTGCCGCGTCGCTGGCGGCGACGCTTTATGCCGGGGCGGCCTTTGCCGCGGCGGGTCTGCTGCACGTCATCGCCGCCTTTCGCAGCAGCGAGGATCGGCTGTGGAACGGCACGTTCGGCCTGTTGGGCATCGTGCTGGGCATTTCGTGCGTGTTCAATCCGCTGAGCGGGATGCTGGCGCTGACCATCTTGCTGGGCGCGCTGTTTTTCGCTTCGGGGATCATGCAGATCTATTTCGCGTGGAAGCGCCGCAGCACGGACAGCGTGTGGATGCTGGGCATTTCGGGGTTGGTGTCCGTGGTGCTGGCGGTGCTGATCGGCGCCAACATCTTTGCCGCGACCATCGTGGTGCCCGGCGTCGTGCTGGCGATCGAGCTGATTACCACTGGTGTGGCGCTGTTGATGATGCGCCCGCGCAAGGAACCGGAACCCAAAGGGACGCCTGCCCAAGCGTAGGCCCAACCCAATTGAATGCAAAGGCCACGTGCGTTCCCGCGCGTGGCCTTTTTCGTGTTTATTCCGCAATGGAGGTCCATGATGGACAAGTTTGACACCCTCACCGGGATCGCGGCGCCGATGCCGCTGGTGAACATCGATACCGACATGATCATCCCCAAGCAGTTCCTGAAGACGATCAAGCGGTCGGGGTTGGGCGTGAACCTGTTTGACGAGATGCGGTATGATCGGCAGGGCAACGAGATCGAGGATTTCGTGCTGAACCAGCCGCAATATCGCGCCACCGAGATCCTGGTCGCGGGCGAGAATTTCGGCTGTGGATCAAGCCGCGAGCACGCGCCGTGGGCGATCAAGGATTTTGGTATCCGCTGCGTGATCGCCCCCAGCTTTGCCGACATTTTCTACAACAACTGTTTCAAGAACGGCATCCTGCCCATTGCGCTGCCGCAAGAGGCGGTGGACGTGCTGATGGCGGATGCGGAAAAAGGTGCCAATGCGCGCATGACGGTGGATCTCGAGGCGCAGACGGTGACCACGTCGGATGGCGAGACGTTCACCTTTGAGGTGGATGCGTTCAAGAAGCGGTGCCTTCTCGAAGGGTTGGACGATATCGGCCTGACACTGGAGAAAGCGCCCAGCATCGACGCGTTCGAGGCGCAGGCGTCGCAAGCGCGGCCCTGGGTCTGAGCGCCTTTGGCGCGGGCCGAGATCACATTTGGCCGATTGCGCGACATTGATCCGGACGAGATCGCCGCGCACATGTCGGATCCGCGCGTGGCGGAGCACATGCCGCTTTTGACCATGGCATGGGACCGTGACGTTGCCGCCGGGTTCATCGCCCGGAAAGAAGCGTGCTGGGCCAGCGATGGGCTGGGGCACTGGGCGTTTCTGGCAGGTGGCCGCTATGTCGGGTGGGGCGGGTTTCAGAAAGAGGGCGAGGAGTGGGATTTCGGGCTGGTGCTGCGGCCTGATGACTTTGGTCTGGGGCTGCCGATTGCACGCAAGGCGGTTGCGTTCGCGGTGGCCGATCCGCGCATTCCCTTTGTGACGTTTCTTTTGCCGCCAACGCGGACCAAGCTGGGCGCGCTGGAACGATTGGGTGCGGAGCAAGTTGGCGAGGTTGCGTATGACGGGGAACGGTTCCTGAAGTTCCGGTTGGATACAGCGTAAGTCGCGGGGTTCAGTTGTGACGTCCCGCTGACGTCAGGCGGCCAGAACCTCACCACAAAGCATATCGGCGTTGTTGATCACAAAGTCGATCAGGTCCACCGGGTCGGCGACCTTTATGTCGAACTTGCCGTTGCGCACACCGACGACGTCGATCAACGACAACTGGCGGCCATCCACAAAGCTCATCTGCCAATCCGGCAACCGCCGCGTGATCAGATTGCTGCGATATACGACGGTGATGTCCGCGTGGCGCGGATCGGCGGATATACGCGCCATGGAAGCGTCCAGAACGTCATCAATGCCTTCGAGGTCCTGTACAAAGAAGTCTTCTTCGCGGTGGAGAATGCCGGTGATGTCGGTTTGGTCATTGTTGCGTTTGCAGGTTGCGCGGATGGCGATGTGTTCGGCCAGATCATCCGGCACCAACGCGTGACCGTGACAGAGCGGACATCCAAGGTATATGGCGCTGTTACCTCGCATCGAGAAACGCATATGGACATCTGCGCGGCGCGTTCATGCTGTTTTACCCGCAGATATGCCGCCACCCTCATCTGCGTGCCGAGAGGCGGCCTGTGGGGGCGCGGGCGCTGCGGGTTTGAGGGGCAGACGCCGGAAGGGGTTAACGGGTTCAACCAAGCGTTAACAAAATTTTTTGCTTTGAAAGGCGCAGTTTAGGTGCTGCAAGGCCGTCAAACACAACATGTTGAGCATTGCCAAATTCCCGCCGTATAAATGATGCACAAAGGCACCACACCCTCCCTCAAAATGCCTCAGGTCTTACGTCCTATTAACCACGAGACTTGAGCCGCTTGTCCAATCAAGGCAGAAATGGGGCCAAAATGAGGCACCCGCTTTTGCAGTGGGATCAAGTTGGCGAAGTCGCGGCATAGAACTGTGACCGACCAGTTTGAAGGGATCGAGACGTGATTGCACGCATATCGGGCGCGGCGGTGCGCGCTTTACTTATGGCACTTTTGGTGGCCACACCGGCGCTGGTTGTGCCCGGCGTTTCGATGGACACATCGCAGATCACGGTGCTGATCGCGCTGATCGCTGCGATGCTGACGTTTATGGAATACAACGCGGCAAGCCCCAGCATCGTCGAGTTTCGCGATGCCGCCCCGTTCAACCGGGTGCGGTTTGTCGCACTGCTGGGCACCGTCCTTGCGCTGAGCATGATCTGCAAAGGCTGGACTGATCCGACCACGGCGACGAACGCGTTGACGTCCATCGGCACGATTCTGGGCAAAAGCATCGACTTTCCTTATTCGCCGGTGCGGATGGTGGTGCTGATGCTGCCCGCGGATGCATCGGCCGAGCTGGTGCATTCGGTGCGCACGGCGGCGGGGCTGGCCTATCTGATGGCGCTGATGGCGCTGCTGATCTTTATCTTTATGGTCAAGGTGATGGGGTGGCCCACGCGGAATGGCGCGTTCAACGTGTGGATCAACATGCCGCTGTTTGACCCGACGGCGGGCGGTGACGTGCTGCCCCGGCTGCATCGGGATGCGCGGATCAACATCGCGACGGGGTTCCTGTTGCCGTTCCTGATCCCGGCTATGGTCAAGGGCACGGCGGACCTGCTACACCCGGTCACGCTCGAGAACCCGCAAACCCTGATCTGGACGATGACCGCATGGGCGTTTTTGCCGGCAAGCATGATCATGCGCGGCTTTGCGATGCACCGGATCGGCGAGATGATCCGGGAGCAGCGCGAGCGGTCCTATGCCATGTCCGAGGATGGTTGGCAGGCGGCCTGACCGCCTGTGCCCTCGCCACGGCGGCGGGGGCCGACACCTACCGATTTGCCACCTACAACACGGAATTGAGCCGGGATGGCCCCGGCCTGTTGCTGCGCGATCTGGTGCGCGGGAAAGATGCGCAGATCGCTGCCGTGTTGCAAGTGATCGCGGCGGGCGATGCCGATGTGCTGGCGCTGCAGAGCTTTGACTATGATCTGACCGGTGAGGCGCTGTCGCGCTTTGCAGCCGCGGCGGGGTATCCGCATGCCTTTGCGTTGCGGCCCAATACGGGGCTGGCCACCGGGCTGGACATGGACGGCGACGGGCGGTTTGGCGGGCCGCGGGATGCCCAGGGCTATGGCCGGTTTACGGGGCAGGGCGGGATGGCGGTGCTGTCGCGGTTTCCGATCCTCGCAGACCGCGTGCAGGATCTCTCGGCCCTGTTGTGGGAAGACGTTCCGGACGCGCTGTTGCCGGAATGGGATGGCGCCCCGTTCCCGAGCGCTGAGGCACGCGCCGCGCAGCGGTTGCCCACCACGGGCCACTGGATCGTGCCTGTGGACCTGCCGGGTGGCGTGGCCGAGGTCATGGTGTTTCACGCCAGCCCGCCCGTTTTCGACGGCCCCGAGGACCGCAACGGCAAGCGCAACCACGACGAGATCGTGCTGTGGCAGCATGTGCTGTATGGGCGTGTTGGCACCGCCCCCGCGGGTCCGTTCGTGTTGGCAGGCGACGCCAATCTGGACCCTGTGGACGGCGAGGGGATCAAGGCGGCAATTGACCGGCTGTTGCAGGATCCGCGGTTGCAGGATGCGCGCCCGGAGGGCCACGCAGGCATGGATACGGTGGACTGGTCCGGGATCGGGTTGGGGGACATGCGGGTGAGCTATATCTTCGCCTCGACCCACTGGCGGATCGCAGACAGCGGCGTGCTGTGGCCCGGACCCGATGAGGCGCTTTCCGAGGTGGTCGACACGGCGTCGCGGCACCGGCTGGTCTGGGTGGACCTTGCACTTTCGCCGCCTGCGGAGTAGGCGCGTTGCGATCTGACAGACAAGGAGCCGCGCGATGTCCACCCCCACACTATTGATCCTGCCCGGTGACGGCATCGGCCCCGAGGTGATGGATCAGGTCGTGCGTGTGATCGACTGGTTTGGCGCCAAGCGCGGGTTGGCCTTTGACGTGAGCACCGATCTGGTGGGGGGGGCAGCCTATGACGCGCATGGCACGCCGCTGCATGACGACACGATGGCGCGCGCGCAACAGGTGGACGCCGTGCTGCTGGGCGCCGTGGGTGGGCCGAAATACGACGATCTAGATTTCAGCGTGAAACCCGAGCGTGGCCTGCTGCGGTTGCGCAAGGAGATGGACCTGTATTCCAACCTGCGTCCGGCGCAGTGTTTTGATGCGCTCGCGGATTTCTCGTCGCTCAAGCGCGACGTGGTTGCGGGGCTCGACATCATGATCGTGCGCGAGCTGACCAGCGGCATCTATTTTGGCGAGCCGCGCGGCATCGTCGAGGAAGGCAACGAACGTGTGGGCATCAACACCCAACGCTACACCGAAAGCGAGATCGACCGCGTGGCGCGGTCCGCCTATGAACTGGCCATGCGCCGCAGCAAGAAGCTGTGCAGCATGGAAAAGGCGAACGTGATGGAAAGCGGCATCCTGTGGCGTGAGGTCGTGACCGAGGTGGGCAAGGAATACCCCGAGGTCGAGTTGAGCCACATGTATGCGGATGCAGGCGCGATGCAGCTGTGCCGCTGGCCCAAGCAGTTCGACGTGATCGTGACCGACAACCTCTTTGGCGACATCCTGTCCGACGCGGCGGCGATGCTGACCGGGTCGCTGGGCATGCTGCCGTCTGCCCGCCTTGGGGCACCGATGGCCATCGGTCGACCCAAGGCGCGGTACGAGCCCGTGCACGGGTCCGCCCCGGACATCACCGGGCAAGGCAAGGCGAACCCGATTGCCTGCGTGCTGAGCTTTGCCATGGCGCTGCGCTATTCCTTTGATCAGGGGGCCGAGGCCGAGCGGCTGGAAAACGCTGTGAACACCGTGCTGGCCGATGGCGTGCGCACCGCGGACCTGTTGGGCGAGGACGGGGTGGACCCTGTGTCGACGTCCGGCATGGGTGACGCGATCCTCGCAGCGCTTGACGCGAGCCTGTGAGCGGATGGACATCCACCGCGGCCTGCCCAATGGGTTCGAGGCCGCGGCAGCGGCGCTGTACTGGCAGGCCTTTGAGGGCAAGCTGAACCGCCTCATGGGGCCTGCGGACCGGGCGCGGGCCGTTTTCACCGAAACAATCAATCCTGCGGCGGTGATTGCGGCAACCGAGGGCGGCACGCTTCTGGGCGTGGCGGCGTTCAAGCATGGGCCGGATGGGTTCAGCACTGGCGGCATGGGCGCGCTGTGGCGGCACTATGGCCCGGGCAGCCTATGGCGGGTGGTTCCGCTGGCTTTGCTGGAACGCACTGCGCCGGTGGGCGTGTTGCAGATGGATGGCATCTGTGTTGCCGCGGCGGCGCGTGGCCGCGGGGTGGGCACCGCGAGGACCATTGCCCAAGAGGACGCCGCCCATGTCGGCCAACAGCAAAGGGGCCATCTTTGCCCTGATCGCCTTTGCGCTTTATTCCACCCATGACGTGTTCATCAAGGTGCTGGGGGCGCAGTATTCGCCCGTGCAGATCGTGTTTTTCAGCGTTTTGCTGAGCTTTCCACTGGCCACGCTGATGTTGATGCGCGATGCCACGCCGGGCACGCTGGTGCCGGTGCATCCATGGTGGGTGGCGCTGCGCACCGTGGCGGTGGTGGTCACGGCCTTTTGCGCATTCTACGCGTTCTCGGTGCTGCCCCTGACGCAGACCTATGCCATCCTGTTTGCCATGCCGCTGCTGATCACGGTGCTGTCTATTCCTATACTGGGTGAGACGGTGCGCCTGCCGCGCTGGCTGGCGGTGATCGTGGGGTTGATCGGCGTCATGGTGGTGCTGCGACCCGGGGCAAGCCCGCTGACGCTGGGCCATGTCGCGGCCATCGTGGCAGCGGTCGGTGGGGCTTTTGCATCCATTGTCGTACGTCGGATCGGGGCAGAGGAGCGGCCCGTGGTGCTGCTACTGTATCCGATGGTGGCGAATTTTCTGGTGATGGGGTCCGCGCTGGTGCTGGTCTACAAACCGATGCCGATCGAGCATTTGGGCATGTTGGCGGTGATCTCGGTGCTGGCATGGGGTGCCGGGCGGCTGATCATCACCGCGTATCAAAGCGGCGAGGCCGGAGTGGTGGCGCCGATGCAGTATTCGCAGATCCTGTGGGCGGCGGGCTTTGGGTTCCTGTTTTTCGATGAACTGCCCGATGCGACCACGGCGGTTGGCGCAGGGATTATCATCGCGTCGGGCCTGTTCATCGTGTTCCGCGAGGCGCGTGGTGGCGGGTCCAAGACGACGCCCGTGCTGCGCACCCGCAGCCGCGTCGGGACGCCGTCGACACTGCGCCTGAGCGGGCTGATGACCAGGGGCCGCTTTCGCGACAAGCCTCTTGCCAAAAAGGACGACGACGCGTAAGCCGCGCGTCACGGTCGGAGTGTAGCTCAGCCTGGTAGAGCACTGTCTTCGGGAGGCAGGGGCCGGAGGTTCGAATCCTCTCACTCCGACCATTTTTCCTGCTTTCACAGCTGCGACGGCGCGCGGTCAGGTTGGTTGGCGTTCCGCCCAGCCGGCAAATGTCTTTTCCAACGCGACCACGAAATAGTAGAGAACGATCCCAAGAAACGCGAGCGCGATCAGGACGGCGAACATCAGCGGGTAATCCGAATTGGTCTTGCCACTGTCGAACAGCGCGCCAAGGCCGCGCCCGTGGGGGGAGACGATCTCCATCAGGTTGGTGCCTATGAACGCGAGGGTCACAGCCACCTTGAGCGCGCCAAAGAATTCGGGCAGCGTTTTGGGGAGCGCGATTTTCCAGAATACGGTGGTCTGGCTGGCGCCCAGTGATCGCAGGATGTCGCGGTATTCGGGTTCCAGCGTGGACAGGCCAATGGAAACGGACACCGCGATTGGGAAAAACGAGATCATGAAGGCAATCATGATCGTGTTGAAATCATGCGCGCCGACAAACAAAAGCGCCACGATGGGCACGACGGTCGCCTTGGGGATCGCGTTGAAGCCCACCAGAAGGGGATATAGCGCGTCGCGCATGGTGCGGGAAAAGCCCATGATCATGCCAACCAGCACACCGAACACGATGGCGATCAGTAGCCCCACCACGGTGCGCCACAGCGTCTGCCAGCCCATCACCAGGAACAGTTCCCAGAATTTGGTATAGGCCGCTGGCAGGTCCGAAGGGGAGGCCATGATGTAAATGGGCCAGCCATTGGCCCAGACCAGCAACTCCCACAGCGCAAGAAACACGATCATCGCGGCAATCGGGACGGCGATTTTCTTGGCGGTCATGTGCCGGTTTCCTCGTTCGGGGCGCGACCCTGGGCGATCTCGATCTGGTGGCGTAGGATATTCAGCCGGTCGGCGGCTTCTGGTGTGTAGAGATCGTCGAGCTGCGGCGCGGCGTCCCGCGCGATATCCATCACGTATTGCGTGCGCGCCGGGCGGCCCGACAGCACGACCACCTGATCGGCCAGAAAGATCGATTCACGCAGATCGTGGGTGATCAGCACCCCGGTAAAGGGTTCTTCGGCCTTGAGCGCGTGCATGGTTTGCCACAGGTCTTCGCGGGTGAAGGCATCCAGCGCGCCAAAGGGTTCGTCGAGGATCAGGACCTCGGGCTTGTGCACCAGCGAGCGGCAGCGCGACGCGCGCTGGCGCATGCCGCCCGTTCGGAGGGGCGTTTGTCCTCGAACCCTTTCAGACCGACCAGTTCCAGCAAATGCCGGGCGCGTTCTTCTTGCGCGGCCTTCGACAGTTTCGTGGGCACAATTTCGAGCGGCAGCATCACGTTTTTCAGGATCGTGCGCCATTCGAGCAAAACAGGGTTCTGGAACGCCATGCCCACGGTCGAACGCGGAGATTTCACCCGTTCGCCATGCAGCCAAACCTCGCCGGTGTCGGGTTTCATCAGCCCCGCGATCAGGCGGGTCAGTGTGGACTTGCCGCAACCGGATGGGCCGACAACGGCGACAAAGCCGCCTTCGGGCACGGACACGTTCAGCCCGCTGAGAACCGGCAGCGGGCCTGCGTTCGTTGCGTAGGCGTGGTGGACATCCTTGATGTCGATGAGCGCATTCATTGTGGCAGATATGGCGCGGCCAAACGGGTCAGACCGCGCCAAGTCCTTTTATTGCATCGCAAAACCGCCATCGGGCAGGACGGCGACGGGGAAATACAAAGACGCGGCGGGCGCGTTCTGGAAGTCGTAGGTTTCGCCCAACTGCGTCAGCGCCTGTTCCATGCGTGCCGCGTCGATACCGCCCATGCCGTTGGCTTTGACGTAATCGGTCATCACGTTCTGATCGATGGCCATTTGCAGGCGCTCTTGTTCCAGCGCGCTGTCGGCGGCCGGGTTGCGTTCGATCAGCGAAGCGATGCCTGCAGCCGGATCATTGGCCACATCCTGCCACCCGGCGGCAACCGCCCGCAGGAAACCCCGCAGCGTGTCGCCATTGGCTGCGGCCCAGTCGGTGTTCACGAGGATCGCATTGCCATAAAGCGCGAGGCCGTGATCGGCCATCAGGATGTTCGAGATGTCGTCATCCGCGACGCCCAAACGCTTGAGGTTGACGACGGACGAGAAGGAAAAGCCGGTGATGGCGTCGACATTGCCTTCGGCAAGCATCGGCTCGCGGGTGGGAAAGCCCACCGGTTCCACGGTGACCGACGCCGGGTCGATGCCGGTTTCCTTGGCAAAGACCGGGAATTGTGCCCATGCGCCATCGGGGGGCGGGGCGCCCAGAACGCGCCCTTCGAGGTCTTTGGGTTCGGACACGCCCTGGCTTTTGCGGCCGACAATGGCGAAGGGCGGTTTGTCATAAATCATCATGACTGCGGTCACAGGCGCGCCGGGATTCTGGTCGAGAAAGCGGATGACCGAGTTGATGTCGCCAAAGCCTACCGGGAAGGCGCCTGTGGCGATCTTGGGGATGGTTTGCACCGACCCTGAGCCGGCTTCGATGGTGACGTTCAGCCCCTCGTTGGCAAAGTGGCCGTTGTCGATGGCGGCGAAATACGCGGCTGAAGGGCCTTCGAATTTCCAGTCGAGTGCAAAGGGCAGATCGGTTTGTGCGGTTGCAGCGGTCGCAACGAACAGACCGGCCGCAACTGCGATGGCACGGTGAAACATGGGGCAGCATCCTCCTGTTGGGGTGTTCGGTTTGGCCAAACACCTTGTGTTATCCTCGCGAGGGATACACCAGCGCACGCGGCCTGACCATGGTGTGACCGTGCAGAATTGCCCAAGAGTTGGGCGCAGTCGGGTCCGAAGGCGGATTTTTCATCGATACATTCGCTATGTTCGCGCATCGGTAGTGGATCAAATGCGCAGCGCCCGAATTGCCCACGCGGCTGCCCGGTTGCAGATCCGCGCGACCGGATTTGGGATGCCGCATCGGAATGTTTTGGGTGGAATCGTGTTCACCGTGGTGAACCAAGTGGAACGGCGACCGTGCCCATCCGGTGCAAAATCCCGAATCGGCGGCGCGTCACAGTGAAACCATGTGCCAAGGTCTGTG
>ERZ1740067.1902-NODE-1902-length-13481-cov-7.234843_pt1 | contig 13481 bp, 12 predicted proteins | sample MGYA00581736_ERZ1740067 | MGnify/ENA primary metagenome ERZ1740067 (study PRJEB43018, sample SAMN04849236) | marine metagenome | isolation source: floating plastic debris | place: Pacific Ocean | collected 2008-08-27 | study: EMG produced TPA metagenomics... | reverse complement strand
CACCGCCACCAGTCTGAATAACTTGGCAGTACTGTACTACAGTACAAATCGTCTGCCCGAAGCCGCTGCGACTATGTCTAACGTTGTAAGCATTTTTGAAGCATTGATAGGGCCCGATCATCCCAATACCAAGACTGCGCAAAGCAATCTAGACATCCTTAACCAAGCCATCTCAAAACAACCCTCACAAGAGGACTAAAACCCTATTGTCCTTACCATGTGAGAGTTGCTAACAGTCTCTTCTACATAAATCTATCTGTAGACGCTAGCCCAAAAAAGCCGACGACAGAAATGCCATGCCGATACCTGTCAAGGTAAACCCGGTAAACCGAAGCTTCAAAGGAATAGCACTTATTGACAGATTCAGTGTTGAGTCTTTCACAACACTACAACCCACTGCATAGAACAGAAGTGCGATCTCCATCTGAACCGTCACAAAGCCAATAAGGTAAGCCACCATTGGTGTAGGTTCTGCACCAAAGAGTTTGAAGACTTTCTTATGTTAAATCTTGCCCGGCATCTTCAGGGGTTCGTCTGCATCAACAACTTTTGCTCGCTTGTACTGCCTCCACAGGCTAACCAATAACCCTTCAGACGGACTCAAGAGGAATGCTAAACAGAAAAAGCAGAAGGAAACAAGGACGATCGTTGCTCCAGACGGCGCGTTCAAGTAATAGCTCATGTACATCCCAATCACACTGGAAAGCGCCCCAATGACTGAACCCACCCACATCATCTGGTGCAACTCTTTGACGAGCAGATAGGCAGTCACAGCGGGTGCTACCAGTAAGGCAACAACCAAAAGCGCACCCACCGTCGGCAAACAGACGACAATCGTCACAGTCATCGCAACAATCAGTGAGGCATTGTACCAATGCACGGGCATCCCACTGGCCTGGGCCCCCTTAGGGTCAAAGGTATAAAACAATAGCTCTTTGTAGAACAATCGAACCAAGATGATTCCGAGCAGGGCAATGGCAAAGCTCCACCACACCTCTTTCATGGTCACCCCAAGAATATTACCGAACAGAATATGAACTAAATCAATCCGATTTGCCCCCGGGAGGACACTGACTAACGTGACGCCAAGGGCAACAAATGACGTCAAAATCAAGGCCATCGCGGCATCTGTTTTCACCCGCGATCGCGATTCAATCAAATACAGCACAAGGGCACTCATCACGCCTGAAACCAACGCCCCAAACGATAAGGCGACACCCACCACATATGCGATCGGCAAGCCAGCCATCACCGAGTGAGAAATAGCATGGGCTAACATCCCCATCTGCTGCACGATCATGTAGCTCCCTACAATTGCACAGAGAACCCCCAGCACAATCCCTAACATGAGTGCCCGTTGCATAAAAGCCAACGACAACGGCTCAAGAATCCAATCCAGCATGAAGCGTTTTATCTCCTCTAATATTGATGCAGTCTTAAGTTGATGCGGTTTACGTTGATGGTGCTCTAAGCAAAGACTCGGGCAAGTCCCCGGCCATAAGCCCGTTCTAAGTTATCGGAGGTAACGACTTCATGACGTGCCCCTTGGGCAATCAACCGCTTGTTGAGCAGCAACAGCTGATCATAAATCGCTAGGGAATCTCCCAAATCGTGATTAATGACAAGCAATGTTTTACCTGCTGCCCGCAGCTCCTGAAAGATTTCATAAATAATGTCTTCGGTCTTGCGATCAACCGCCGTAAAGGGCTCATCAAAAATTAGTAGCTCAGCTTCTTTGGCTAGCGCTCGTGCCAAAAAAACGCGCTGCTGCTGTCCGCCGGATAGTTCACCAATGGAGCGATGGCGTAACTCATACATCCCAACACGTTCGAGGGCTGCTCGAGCTTGATGCCTGGCCTGACGGCTAAACCCGCGAAAGAGACCTGTCTGAATAGTCTGAGCCATCATCACCACATTCCAGACGGTCACTGGATAATCCCAATCGATCAGGGAGCGTTGCGGCACGTAGGCCGTTTTGAGTAGCTGCCGCTTTAGAGGCATTCCTTTAAAGCTAATCACCCCCTGCGTCACCGGCACCAGGTTCAAAATAGCTTCTACCAGAGTGCTTTTGCCCGCGCCGTTGGGGCCGATGATGCCCACTAGATGACCTGTAGGCACACAGAAACTAACATTGTGGACCGCACGCGTGCCTCGATAATCAATCGACAAATTCTGAATTTCTAACATTAACCCAAATCTCTGGTAGTGGCGATAAAAAATACTCTCCCATTTCGCCCGCTTGAGAGCGTCACAGCTAGCGAGAGGTGATGATTCGCAACGACCTCGTCAGCAAGTGACCCAACTAGTTGCCTAAAAGAATAGATGCACGAACTCTGTGGCTAAACTTAATGAAAAATTTTTCTAATAAGCAGCTTTGACATTGACACCAGTGTATATGTTTAGTTATATAAATGTCTAGGCAAAAAATGTTTACATTTGACGTTACGTTTTGAATCTGGACAGTTTTGTCTTCATGTAGGCCAAGCTTATTGGATTAGGCACTACCCCAACGTATTAAAGCGCACGAAAGGGTTAGTCAGTACTGATTCTCGTCAATTTTTTCAGGTGGGAAGGTTGAAATGCCTAGCGCAGTTATGGGCATATGACTGTTGTTACCCATGCTTTTAACGATTTTTTGTAGGACATTATCTATAGAGGAAGGTCAATGCAACGCTATTTTTTAAAAAACAACGGTGTCTTAGCAAGTGCGATCGCGCTCACGCTCGGTCTTGCGAGCTGTACTAGTCCAGCTCCAACCAGTTCAGAGAGCACAACTGAATCGGACACAGCCGCTACTGAGGTAACGGATGAGTCTCAGATTGACGTTGTTGCATCCTACAGCGTGATTTGTGACTTAGCTACTCAAGTTGCAGAGGGTGCGGTGCAATTGAACTGCTTGATTCCCCCCGATCAAGACCCCCACACCTACGAGGCAACACCCTCTGATCGAAAGGCAGACGAGGAGGCTGATCAGGTCGTTTATGAGAGACTTAACATAGAGCCTGCGATCATTGACATGGCTACCGCCGCTGACTCTGATGCTCCAAAAATCGCCTTACATGATGAAGCAGTACAGCAACTAATTGAGGTCGAAGAAGAAGGTGCATTAGAGCCCGATCCTCACGTTTGGCATGACGTTGAAAATGGCTTGGAAATGGTTGCCCTGATTCGGGATAACCTCGTTGCCGTTGATCCGGACAATGCCGATACGTACACCAAGAATGCTGAAGAACTGACAGCTGAGTTGGAAGCGCTAGATGCCTGGATTCCAGAACAAATTGCAACCATTCCGGAAGAACAGCGCCGCTTGATTACGACCCATGATGCGATGTCGTATTACGCCGAAGCCTATGGGTTAACCGTCGAAGGCACATTGCTGGGCGTCTCAACTGAGGAGGAACCTACGGCTGCCAAAATTAACGAGTTAGCCACATCAATTCGTGATAAGTCCATTCCTATCATTTTTGCTGAACTCACTGCTGATGATCGCATCCTAAAAACGGTTGCAGATGAAGCTGGCGTATCGATCTCTGAGCAAGTCTTGCTAGCCGACGGTTTGGGTGCAGAAGGTACACCTGGGGAGAGTTACACCGGGATGTTGATTTACAACACCTGCTCCATCGTAGATGGATTAGGCGGGGAATGTGCGCCTGCGCCTTAGGCTTCTAAATAACTCTAAAGGCCCCCTAACATTTATAAGAAATGTTAGGGGGCCTTTAGAGTGTTTGCGGGTGCTTACCACTTCTTGTACGGCAAGAACTTGCCGCACATAATGACTTTCACGCGATCGCCCTTCGGATCTTCCTCTCTTTCCACATCAATCGAGAAATCAATAGCACTCATAATGCCATCGCCAAATTTCTCATGCACGACTGCCTTCACTGGCATGCCATACACCTGCATAATCTCGTAAAAGCGATAGATCAGCGGATCGGTAGGTACCAGCGGATCAAGCCCACCCTTCACAGGGCATTCTGTCAGGGCTTCTGCTTCCTCAGGACCTAGTCCAATCAGCTCGACCATTTTGCTCGCCTCTTCTGGCGAAGCGCTCGCCTGCCGGTAAAACACAGAAGCAATCCAGACTTCGTCGTAACCTAGCTTCTCTTCTAAATCGGCAAAGCTAAGACCTTTTGCTTTCTTGGCAGCGAGCAGCTTGGATGTAATTTCTGACATAGCCATATGACTAATTCCTCAGTAAAAAGATCGTATGAAACAACGTTTGGAGACGGAAAGTTATCGAGCCCTCATTCTCAACCCTTCTCCCTACAGGAGAAGGGAGCCGGATTTAACTCCCTCTCCCCTCGGGAGAGGGATGGGGTGAGGGCTGCAAAACCTAGTAAACTTAGCCAACAACCCTCTCAACGTAGCCGAGAAGCCTCTACCGCCTGCGTCTCCCGGAACAGATGACTCTCCATTTCAGCCTTCAGCTGATGGTAAGCCGGGTGCTGATCAATGGTCTCTCGATTACGAGGCCGCTCGAACGGCACTTCGAGAATCTCATCGACCCGCGCCGCTGGCCCGCGAGTCATCATCACGATCCGGTCAGAAAGCAACAGCGCTTCTTCAATGCTGTGCGTAATCATAATCACTGTCTTACGCTGCTGCTCCCAAATCCGCTCGACCTCGCTCTGCAAGAAGCCTCGGGTCAACGCGTCTAACGCGCCAAATGGCTCATCCATCAGCAAGATCTGTGGATTAATGGCCAACGCACGAGCAATTCCCACCCGCTGACGCATTCCGCCAGATAGCTCGTGAGGATGCTTCTTTTCAGCACCCTCTAGACCCACCAGCTGAATCTGTTCTTTGATGGTTCGAGTCATCTGCTTGGGCGGCAGCTTCGGATACACCGTTTCTACAGCAAACCGAATATTTTCCTCCACACTCATCCAGGGCATCAGAGCATAGTTTTGAAACACCATGCCCCGATCCGGCCCAGGCCCCATAATTGGCTGATCGTTGAGCAAAATTTCTCCGCCGGAGATATCGGAGAGCCCTGCAATCATATTGAGTAGAGTCGACTTGCCACAGCCCGAAGGACCAATAATCGAGACAAAGGTATTGGGCTCAATATCAAAAGTGATATCCTCAATCGCCGTGAAATCGCGACTGGTCTTTTTCGTCAGCTTGCTCAAAAAATCTTGCTTACCCGGAAAGACTTTCGTCACGTTTCGGAGCGACAGCTGAGCAAGAGACGGTATTGACTCAGTATACGAGTCAGCATTCACGGAATTCACAGTGGCAATACTCACGTTTTACGACCAAACTCAACAAACTTTTCAAGGGCGGCAAAGACATTGTCCAAAATCAACCCCACAATGCCAATGATAAAAATAGCAACCAAAATATTTGGAATATAGAGATTGTTCCATTCGTTCCAAATAAAGTAGCCAAGCCCCGTACCCAGGAGCATTTCAGCCGCTACAATTACTAGCCAAGCAATGCCCATACTGATGCGCAAACCCGAGACGATGTTAGGCAGCGCCGCTGGGATAATCACCTTAAAGATGGTTCTCAGCCTAGATGCGCCGAGCGTCTTGGACACATCAAGAAACTGGGGGTCCACATTGGCAACACCGAAAGCCGTATTGGTCAGCGTCGGCCAAATGCTGGAAATCAGGATGATGAACACCCCCGTTTGCTCTGAATCTCTGAAAATGTAGAGCCCTAATGGTAGCCAAGCCAGGGGAGAAACTGGCTTGAGAACCTGTACATAGGGATTGAACGCCTTATACGCAACGGGCGAAATGCCAATTAGAATGCCTAGCGGTACCGCAATAACAGAAGCTAGGGTGTAACCAATCGCGACCCTGCGCAGACTTATTAACAAATTCCAACCAATGCCTAAATCATTAGGGCCGTTGTCGAAAAATGGGTTGGTCGTCCACCACCAAAGCTCCTTTAGCGTTTCAAAAGCAGTGGGCATCCCCTTGGCAAACAGCTTAAGGTTAGCACCAATCTCCCAAAACCCGAGAAAGAGAACGAGCGAAACGAGAAAGAGCACAAGTGCCTTCGTGTTTTCATTTAGCTCAGAAGATTTGTTGCCATACGTACGGTTTCCCGCGATAGACTCGCTGTTTGCTTTACTCACTGCCATTGAACTTTACCGTCAAGATTGCTACACACCATATTTATCGATCTGCTCTTTGATGTAGGCTCCTGGGTCTGCCGGGTCGAAAGAGTCAAACTCTAGTGTCTCTTCCCGATAGATCTCAGAAGGCGGATTGAGGCCGACCTCTTCGGCAAGTTCTCTCGCCAAATCTGTCAAGAAGATATCTTTACCAACGGTGTCATAACTATCATCGGTAATCTCTGTGGTCGCTTTGCCATCCCCCTGCAAATCCCAGCGCACGAGCTGTGAAGAGATCCAGTTTGCAAAGCTCTGCCAGGGATACGGGTCAAAATCAATCCGGTCGGGGACAGATTGCGTATTGCCTTGGCCATCTTCAAAGTTACCTGTTAGGACAGCTTCAACAACTTCGACTGGCTGGTTGAGGAAGGCGCGCTCGGAAATTGCTTTTGCAATCTCGGGCCTTTTTGCAGGATCGCTCGCATAAACTGCGGCTTCAATAATTTATTTGTTCAGCGATCTGATGGTATTGGGATTGGCGTCGATCCACTGGTCGCTAGCAGCAAATGCGCAGCAGGGATGCCCGGGCCATAGTTCTTTGGTGAGTTTGAAGATGAATCCAGCATCTTCGTACACAGCGCGCTGGTTGAACGGATCGGGCATTAGATAGGCATCAATATCTCCAGCAACCATCTGAGCAATACTATCTGGCGGTGGCACTGGACGAATTTTCACATCTACATCCGGGTCGATACCGCCAGTCGCTAGATAGTAGCGCAGCAGCAGGTTGTGCATGGAGTATGGGAACGGGACGCCAATGGTAAAGCCCTTGAAGTCTGCGGGGCCGTTGATCTGATCTTTGTACTTGTTGGCAACGGTAATGGCCTGACCGTTGATATTTTCGATGCTAGCGAGCTTAACGCCAAAGGCGGCTGAGCCAAGCCCCAGGGTCATGGCAATCGGCATGGGGGCCAGCATGTGGTAAGCATCGAGTTCTCCTGCGATCGCAGAATCTCTCACCGCACCCCAGCTCGGCATCTTCACCACTTCTGCATTGAACCCATACTTCTGATAGAAGCCCAGCGGCTCGGACATAATGATGGGCGTCGCGCAAGTAATGGGAATAAACCCAATCTTCAGATCTGTTTTCTCTAGGTTAGAGGTATCGACGGGTGCAGCATCATCTGCGGTAACAGCAGCGGGTTCGTCTGGTCTACGGCAGTTGGTGAGGGTCACCATCGCCGCACCAATCGCCAAATTACGCAAAAACTCCCGGCGGCTAAACGCGCTATGACGACGAGTATTGGAAAAGAATGCACCGGCTTGGGGACCGAAGGCGGCTGCGAATGCATTCTCAAATCCACCAGCTTCCTTAGCTAAGGCCAGAACCAGCTTCTCTCGCTTAGGATCGCCTTTTCCCGCAGCCTTCAGCATTAAGGCCTTTCTCAACTCATAGGCATTGACCTTGTCGCCCGCATACATTTGCTGGTCCTTATAGAGGCCCATACGAACAAGGTCACCAACCATCTCCTCAGGCTCCTGAGGCATCGTCTGGAGAAACTCCCAGTGGTCACGGCTAAGATGGGCACCCCCACAGATGATGCAGGCCATCTCAAAATCCGAGAGCTTACCGCGATCACTCGTGAGGTTATCCCAGTTTGAACCACCCGGCTGAGTTGTTGACGATGTCGAAACCATGTGTTGCTCACCTAAGAATGCGTTGAGAAGCAATTTCAGTAAATGTACCAAGCTGAAGAGAGGATCAGATCGGACTATCTTTCGAGAAATTAGGACTTTTTGGATGGACTCTCCTATTCAACGGCCTATTCTGTTGTCGTTGTTACCAATTCTCTCTATGCAGCCTTCTTGTAGACACCTTTCAGAAACAATATTTTTCAGAAATATTATTCTTTAACTATTATTTTCTAGCTGTAGAAAGCCCAGATTCAGCACGCCACTTTTTGGGTGTCATTCCATGGAGTTGCCGAAACTGTCGGGTAAAATACCCCGCATCTGTGTAGCCAGAACTTTCCGCAATTTTCTTGATAGATTGGGCTGTTTCTCCTAAAAGCTGCCTAGCTTGTACCATGCGCCGTTCAATGATCCAGTTTTTCACCGTTCGGCCTGTGTGGCTTTGTGACAGGCTGGTCAAATACGCTGGAGAATAGCCAGCCGCCTTAGCCACATCACTGAGGTGAATAGGCTGCTGGTAGTGCGTCTCTATAAACGTGAAGACAGCTTCCAGCTTGGGACAGTTCGGAAAAATACCAGAAAGCGTTGGCTCCGCAGAAGGCTGTGATGTCTGTCCCTGTGCAGACTGCCGTGCGGATTGGGCTGCGGATTGGGCTGCGGATTGGGCATAGGCACGCCGGAGGGCTTCCTGTCGAGAGAGACGCGCTGTTATCGCCTCTAAAAACTGTTCTACTGTACAAGGCTTAGTCAAATAATCGTCTGCGCCCTGTACCATCCCCTCTCTCAGCTCTTCCATCGTTGCCTTTGCTGTCAAAAAGATGAAGGGAATCGCACAGGTTGTAGGCTGTGATCGCAGAGCTGAAAGCACACCATAGCCGTCTATATCCGGCATCATGATGTCGCACACAACTAAGTCAGGCCGATGCTGAGTTGCCATTGCAATGCCTGCAGAGCCATCTTTGGCACCAATAGCGTTAAAGCTCTCGAATGCGAGACATCTCAGAAAAATATTTCTCGTTTCAGATTCATCCTCTATCACGAGAATTTTTTTAGACATAATTTCTAGAGAGTTTCCCCTTATTTTTTCATCTAAGATGAATTTAGTAGCCCTGTTCTTATACTTAAGCGTTAGAGAGTAGCTTGTGGTGTAATTCATTACATTCTTTCCCCTGTCACTGATCGCCTTCATAAAACAACACATTATGAAACCCCATGAAATCCTAGATGGAGTCAGCGATCTAGAATCAGACCACCCAGGGCCCGGCCCGCTAACCCCCAATCAGCTGGAGCTGGAAACGCTACGCCGTCAGTATCAACTCATCCTTAATGCGGTGGGCGAAGGTGTCTATGGATTAGATTTGCAAGGCAACGTTACTTTTGTAAATCCTGCTGCTGCCAGCATGATCGACTGGGAAGTAGAAGATCTCATCGGCCAGTCTATGCACCAGGTACTCCACCACTCTTACCCAGACGGTAGCCACTACCCCAGAGAATGCTGTCCTATTTACGCTGCTTTTCAAGATGGCAGCACCCGCCGGGTTACGGACGAAGTCTTTTGGCGAAAAGACGGCACTAGCTTCCCAGTGGAATACATCAGCACGCCTATGCAAGACGAGCAGGGACAGCTGATAGGCGCTGTCGTCACGTTTAGAGACATCACCCAGCGCAAGTGGGCAGAAGCCGTCTTGCAGCAGGCAAATGAAAATTTGGAAACAAAAGTAAGAGAGCGTGCAGCCGCGCTATACGAAGCCAATGAACGCTTAAGAGAGCTAAGCGCGCTCAAGTCTCGTTTTGTTTCTATGGTCTGTCACGAATTTCGCAATCCGCTGAATAATATTGCGCTTTCGGTCTCTTCATTGAGCCGTTACGATGAAAAACTCTCTGTCACGCAAAAAAGTCAGTATCTACAGGGCGTTGCTGCCAATGTAGAGCGCATGACCCAAATGATTGACGACATCTTGGTGCTCGGCAAGCTAGAAGCAAAGCGGCTTTACCTAGAGCCAGAACCAATTGAGCTAGTCGATTTTTGCCAAAACATACTGAAAGAATTAAAGCCTCAAGGAGGCGCTCTAAAGTTTATGGGTCGGCATAAGGCATTGGTTGCAGAGCTAGACCAAACGCTACTGCGTTCTATTTTGACCAATATTTTATCGAATGCTCTTCGCTACTCCCCCAATGACAGTGCTGTTGAACTCACACTGTCTCGGCGTAAGCAGCGCGTTATCTTTCGAGTAATGGATCAAGGAGTTGGCATTCCACCAGAAGATAAGCCTTACTTGTTCGAGCCTTTTCACCGGGGGAAAAACGTCAGTAATATCCCTGGAACCGGCTTGGGTCTCAGTATTGTCAAGCAATTTGTGGAATTACAGCGAGGGGAGATCCATGTTGAGAGCGAGTTGGGCGTTGGCACCGTATTTAGAGTGATGCTGCCGTTATCGCCATCTAGGTAATCTTCCCGTCCGGTCAGCAGATGGGAGAACGATAAACCTTGATATCCCTCGTTAATTTACAAGAGAACGCTTCACGCTCTTATAATTAGTTGATATTCTCCAATTATGGTGAATAACTGAGTATTCTGTGGCATCAGATTCCTCGGAATTCGCGCTATGTACAGCCAGCGGTAAAGACGGGCACCTTTAAAGTGTCCATAAAGTTCCATAAAGTAATTAATCTGCAGGCATGGTTGTACGCGCTGAGCATTTTTCCAATCCATATGCGCTCAATCGGCGTCAGTTTATTCGGTTGAGTAGTTTGTTTGCCACGTCATTGGGTATTTCTTCAACCCTCGGCAGCTGTCAACCATCGCAGTTAAACGCTGGCATCGACCAGCCGGTAAAAACAGGATACCTTCCCATTACTGATGCGGCCGCACTTCTGGCTGCATACGATCGAGGCTTTTATAAGGCAGAAGGATTAGCGACTGAGCAACCCAAAAAATTTCGGTCTTGGGATGCGATCGCCAACGCGTTCATGAGCAGAGAAGTCAATGTTGTTCATTTGCTCATGCCAACGACGATTTGGCTGCGCTACGGCCAAAATTTTCCAGGAAAAGTTGTCGCTTGGAATCACACCAACGGTTCGGCAATCACGGTGATTCCTTCCATTAATAATCCTGAAGATCTCGCAGGGCGAGAGGTCGCCGTTCCCTCCTGGTACTCCATCCACAATATAGTCCTACAAATGCTGCTCAGACAGCATGGCCTGGAAGCTGTGATGAAATCCCCGGAGATGCCTTTGGAGGAAAATGAAGTGCGTCTAGTTGTATTGCCGCCACCCGACATGCTCAAAGCACTACAAGCCGGTGATATTGTGGGCTACATCGTGGCTGAGCCCTACAACTCTGCTGCCGAACTCAATCAAAGTGGTAAGCTACTGCGCTTAACTGGCGACATTTGGAAAGATCATGCCTGCTGTGTGGTGTTTATGCACGAAGACGACATTGTCCAAAGACCACAATGGACCCAAGCGGTCGTGAATAGCATCGTCAAAGCCCAGCAATGGTCCAAAGCCAACCGCCCTGAGCTGGCCTACATCCTTTCCAAAGATGGCGGGCAGTACATGCCCTACGAATTGCCCGTATTAGAACGGGTGATGACCTATTACGACAACGACTTTTACTATCGTAGCGGTGCGCTGATCAATCCAGAATGGCGATCGCGCCGAATAGACTTTCAGCCCTATCCGTTTCCGTCTTATACAACTGATTTGGTCATGGCCCTTCAGGAAACACTTGTCGGTGGCGGCACCGACTTTTTATCAGCGCTTGACCCTGAACAGGTTGCTCAAGATTTGGTAGATGACACGTTTGTGAAGCGTGCTTTGCAGCTTGTGGGTGGCCCACAGGCCTTTGGACTCTCGCTCGATCTCTCCAGGCAGGAGAGAATTTTAATTTAGAGAGAAACCTTACGCAAGAGAACGTGAAAAGAGAAGCCTGCACAAAAGCTTCTCCTACAAGACTATTACTACTGTTTGAGTTGGCATTCCATGGACAGCCTATCGCATCCGCACTATTCACAACCATCACCTCAGCCATCGCCGCCAACATTTAAAAAACAACAGAACTGCGCGTTCTCTTTATTCTCGATCGCGAATTTACTGCGATATGGATCGGTGGCTATCGTCATGTTCTGTGTACTGCTCACCAGCAGCGCGCTGATTCAGATGAGTGCCAGGGTTCAACTCAACGATAATCAAGCATTGCAACAAGAGCGATCTCATACGGTTGCCCAAAACATTGAAACCTATCTCCAAGATTTTCAGACGGAGCTACAGTATCTAGAACGTGTCCGAGGACTCACGACGCTGCCCCAACCTGTACAGCAAAATTTACTAGAGGGACTGACCCGACTTGATGATGCCTATGAAGCCATTGGCATTTTTAACCTTGAGGGAGAGGCTTTAGTGGGCATCGCCCCTTTTAACGCCGACCCTGACCAACTCCCCACTGAATTCACTACAGACCTGACCTTTTTGCCGATGGTCACAGCGAGTAAAAAGTACCTCAGTCCTGTGAGCATTAGCCCTATAACCGGGAATCCCGTGATCACTATCGCGGTACCAATCAAAGATCCTGATGATCGCACTAATGGTGCACTCGTGGCTCAGGTAAACATGCAATTTTTGAACTTTACCGTTTCTCAAGCCCGCGTGGGTGAAACGGGCTATACCTATGTGGTAGATGACCAACAGCGGATTATCGCCAAGCAGCGCAGTGAAACAGAAGCCTACGATGAATTTGCGCTTGAAGATATTTCTAATCGTGATTTGCTGACGCATTTAGAGCGCGATCCAACAGAAGAATTTTCTATCTATAAAGGTCTGCGAGGCACAGAGGTACTGGGTGCTAGCAGCTATGTCTACAGTGTGAACTGGCGGGTCGTCTCAGAGCTGCCAGTCGCGGAAGTACGATCGCCTGTCCGTAAAATGAGCCAGACCATGGTGGGTGCAATGGCTTTAGCCATGCTGATAACAGGTGCAATTGGCATCCTGTTTGCACGGTGGTTGGTGGCGCCCCTGAAGCGATTGACCCTAGCCGCAACTCAAATTAGTGAGGGCAACTTGGCGACCCAGGTGAACGTGCAAGCACGCAATGAACTCGGTCTGCTGGCATCGGTTTTTAACCAAATGACCCATCAGCTTCGCCAAACGTTCAGCGCCTTAGAAGAATCCAAAACCACCCTAGAAACCAGAGTAGAAGCGCGCACCGCTGAACTACGGACCGCAAAGCTCACCGCCGATGAAGCCAATCAAGCTAAGAGTGAATTCTTAGCCAGCATGAGCCATGAGCTGCGCACACCCCTAAACGGAATTCTTGGCTACGCCCAGGTGTTACAGCAGGATAACCAGCTCAGCGAAGAACAAGAGCGCGGACTCAACGTCATCCGCCAGTGTGGTGCGCATCTGCTCACACTCATTAACGACATTCTCGACCTCTCCAAAATTGAAGCGCGCAAGATGGATCTTGCACCCACCGCAATCTTCCTACCTTCACTCGTCCAGGCCGTTGTCGAAATGTGTCAGGTCCGAGCCGAAGCCAAGGGAATAGATTTCTATCATTTATCAGATCCCAATCTGCCCAAGGGCATATATGCTGACGAGAAGCGACTGCGTCAGGTCCTGATAAATTTACTCAACAATGCAATTAAGTTTACAGATACCGGTAGCGTGAGCCTTCGCATTCAGTGCTTAGATTTTCCCATAGAAACTACAGGAGAGACCACTG